>Ga0190347_1000107_pt1 | contig 25799 bp, 23 predicted proteins | sample 48721356_MG_FD_161652 | JGI IMG/M metagenome (GOLD analysis project Ga0190347, IMG submission 161652) | Hydrothermal vent microbial mat bacterial communities from Southern Trench, Guaymas Basin, Mexico - 4872-13-5-6_MG | ecosystem: Environmental > Aquatic > Marine > Hydrothermal vents >...
CCAACGAGAGGGCGAAAGAAGGAGGATTCCGGAGCTGCCTTCCTCCAGGACAAGGGCATGCCGGGCCGATCAGCTTCTCGAAGGGAATCCCCCCTCCCCGCTTGTTTTCCCGCCTCTCTGGGTACGGAAATTCCCGATAGACTCCCGCGCCGGGAGATGACGGCCTGCTTATCGCCTGCTCCGCCGATGGCGTCTGCCTTCCCCGCCGCATCCGCAACTGCACCTTGTCAGCCTCCTTACGCCAACGGATCAAGAGACTCAAACAGTGGTGTACAATCATCTGGTGGATCTTGGCAATGTCCCAGATTCGGAACGAATGCTCGCGAAGGAATATCGCCTGGCTCATCCAATCTACAGAAGAAAATCCGCGCCAGGCAGATAAACCTTGATCTTGCAAGGGCGCTAGCAAGAAGCCGCGTATTCGATGCAGAAGAAGATCCAACATGCCTATGGGGTCCAGTGAGGACTGATGCCCAGAATGCGGGAAGTATCGATCTCCAAGACAAAGCTGATCGTCCCGGCGCAGAGGGATCAGCGAGTTACAAGGTCGAGGCTGATCGATCAAATTGACCATGCCTTCAGCGCTGGGCGGCAATTGGTTATAGTCTCAGCCTCAGCAGGGTATGGCAAGACATCGTTACTCTCAGATTGGGCTCATAGAACCCATCTTCCAACAGCCTGGCTTTCTCTGGAATCGCGGGATAACGATCCGGCACGCTTCATCTCCTATTTGATGGCCGCGCTTCAAACTCTGGGAATCAATGCCGGTTCCAAGATCCAGTCTGCCCTCGAGCTTCAACGCCAACCTTCCGCTCGAGAATTGCTCCAGGCCCTGACCTATGAACTCATGGAGGAGAATCCGGAATGCGTTCTTGTCTTGGATGATATTCATGCAATTAAGAATAGCGAGCTCATCGAAGGGCTTCATGAGCTTCTCCATGACCTGCCCCCGAAGATGCGCTTGATTCTATCGGGCCGCAACACTTCTAGACTGCACGACGTTCATTTAAAGGTGCACCTCAATCCACTCATCATCGAGGAAAAAGACCTTCGCTTTAATGAACAAGAGATCTTAACCTTCTTTCAGGACTGCTTCCATACCCCCCTTTCCCGAGATGAGTTGCGGCTTATCGATGAGCGTACCGAGGGCTGGGTAACGGCCCTGCAAATGATTGGGATAAGGCTTGAAGGCCAGCAGGATAGGGGAGCATTTTTCCAATCCCTGGCAGCCGCCGGACAAGACATCCAGCAATACCTAATCGAGGAAGTGTTCTCCACACTGTCGCCTCGAGTCAAATCATTTCTGGCCAGAAGTTCATTGCTAGAAAGCTTCTCAGTGCCTTTGCTGAATCATGTCTTGGACACAAGCAGCGCGCATCAAATGCTGGACGAAATCATTGGGATCAAGCTATTCGTCGTCCCCCTGGACGAAAAAGGGATCTGGTTCCGATATCATCATCTTTTCCGGGAATTGGTGGCGCGACGCTATTCCGAGCTGCAAGCTGATGGTGAACCTGAGGCGCTGCACCTTAGAGCTGCGGAGTGGTTTCGGCGGCAGGGCATGTGGGCCGAATCGATTGATCATGCCATAAAGGGGAGGAATTTCAGGCAGGCAGCCGAACTTCTTGAGCAGATCATGGAGAGCTATTGGCAGGTCGGGCAAACCCTGCAAATCCTGGAATGGATCGAAGCTCTGCCGGAGGAGGTTTTTCATCGTTCTCCCAATCTGCGGCTCTTCCATGCCTGGATGCAGTCGCATGAGGGCCGGATTGAAGAAGCCTTGAGAACCCTCGCGGAGGTGGAGCAATGTGTGGACAGGGACGAATGCGCACCCCGCCTGACAGAGGAACAGCGTCGCCGGATTCGGGCCATGCTTTCCGCACAAAAGGCCGCCTATCAATGCATCTTTGGATCGCCGCTTAAGGCCATTGCATTAGCGGACCACGCTCTGGAGTTGTTGCCCCCCGGCGCCAATCTATGGCGAGGCCCGTGCTGGAATGCAAAGGGCATGGCCTATCGTGCAATTGGCGATTGGAATGCAGCCATTCACGCTCTAAAGGAGGCCTTAAACGCCCATGAGGAAATTCGAAATTATTATGGCCTCATGGTCTCCCTTTCTGCGCTGGTAAAGCTATACGATCAGATGGGCAGACTGGCAGATGCCTATGCAGCCTGCAAACGCGCATTGAACGATATCCGGGAAGCAGATCAACGTTTCATCCCCACGGGCGTCATTTTCCTTGAAATGGGGAAGGTGCTTCGAGAATGGGGGGAGTTCGATGAGGCTGAGAGCTATTTGATCGATAGCATCGACGCTTTCATGCAGGAAATGGATCTGCAATTCTTGCTGGAGGCCTACTACCAGCTGGCTTTGCTGCGACAGGTAAGCAAGGGCTCGACCGAGGGGATGGATGTCCTTCTTCAGGCGGCTTCACTGATCAGCACGAGGAATCCGCCCTTGCTGCTGGCCGTCCGTTTCCGTGCGTATCAAATACACATCCTCACCCTCGCCGGTGATGTGCAGCGAGCGGCGATGTTAATGAATATGATGGATCTGGACGAGGCCAATCAGGAGCAATTTCTCGCCGCCAAGCAAGAACTCTTTTCAAATCGCACGACGGCCTATGTGGTCGCCAGCAACCCCTGGCAATACAGCATGAACTTCGAGGCCATATCGAAAGCGCACTTGCTCCTTTCGATGGGGCATCCGCAAGAAGCGCTCATTCTCCTGGATGGGATTGAAAAGAGCTTTGACCCAATCCTCTATGGATCGGAGCAACTTGAATGCACGCTGCTTCAAGCCATGGCTTACGATGCGCTGGGCGAGCAAGATACGAGCATTCAAGTGCTAAAGAAGGCAATTGACCGATCAAGACCCTACAGGTTTGTCGTCAGCTACGTTCAGTTTGGCCAACCCATGGAATATCTGCTTGCGCAATTGCTTGAAAGAGAAACGGGGCTGAACCGATCTTCGGATTGTGATGAGGCGGCCATCGATAGAGTCATTTATCTACGTCAATTGCTGGCCGCCTTCAAATTGATTTCGGCGCGATCGGAAGATCCTATGCCCCGCAGCGCATCTGCAGCACTCGCCATCCCACTTACGCCTCGCGAGGAGGAGGTATTGCAGCTTCTGGCCGGGGGCTTCAGTTACAAGGAGATCGCCGACCAACTCACAGTGTCTGAAAACACCATTCGCACCCACATTCGCGGCCTCTACAGGAAGCTGGATGCAAATAACCGCGTATTGGCGATATCCAAGGCGCATAAATTGGGCCTGATTGAACAGATCTGGCCCGACGAACCCACTCCCATAGGGGTAGGCCACGATTAGGCTGCAAATCGCTTCTCAAATTCATGCGTAGACGACCGCTGGGCCGACCCAATTTTCAGGCCAACATCCCTCGCAATCGCATTGACTCCGAATATCGCATCTTTATGCGAAGACAAACCCTCGCCCCGCTTGTAACCTATTTCACAAATAATTGAGGGGCTCCGGTGTGATCCGGGGCTCTGCCTTGGAACAATCATGGATCTATCGATCTCCAAGATGGGAGGTCCGTGGCGGTTGGTCCGCGACCGATTCCGATAGTGGCACCGGGATTGGATCCGACATTTTTATGTGCCCGCCTTTTCCAAGGATCAAGGAGGGAAGAAGAGGAAGGAACTATATCTCTCGAGCTTTCTGCAACGCATGGATCTCGCCGATACATTGAAAGGAGCGAAGCATGTTATTTCACCTGGGTGTGGGCATTGTGGCGGCCGTGACCTTCATGATGCTGCTCAACTATGTCAAGAAATCCGCCAGGACAATCACATGGTGGCAATGGGCGCTGACGGCCCTGGGCATTATCTATGCCATTTTCGTCCTCGAAGTCATCTACGGCTTCGCGGCGGAAGGCGAACCGCAGGCAGCAGTAGTGATGGGCCTAATCACTGGTGTAATTGCCGTGATCTGGGGCGTGCTGCTGGGCCGCTTCGTGTTTGCCAAGAAAACCGACCAGTCTTTGAGCTAGGAGCGGAAAGAACCATGTCTGACAAACTGAGCCGAAAAGATTTCTTTAAATTTGCCGGGCTGGCCGCAGCCGCCTTGCCAACTGCCAGGGTTGTGGGTCGGATGGGCAAATACGAATTGGTCGAATCCCCCGCCGAATACGGTGGCTTCCTGATTAAGCGCCTCGCAAGGGATGATCCCTTCCCCTATGAGATCGACGAGGAGCATTTCGAGCGATTTCCTGAATACAACCACATGTTTGGCCGCGCCACATGGGACGAAGAGTACATCAAACAACGGGAAGCCGTTGGATCCCAGGCAGAGAATGCACTCAAGAAACGTGAGGCGGGCGTTCCCGGCTGGAATATCTTCGAGGATAGGTTGCGAGAATCCTCCTGGTGGCTGGCGCGCAACCGCGGAGCAAACCCCTACGGCTGGGTAACTGAGCCAAGCGAAATCCCGCCGCAGACCGAGGGCTTTACGCCGGAAGAGATTACGACCTACATCAAACAGGCCACGCTGTTCTTCGGCGCATCTACTGTGGGCATTGCCGAAACCAATGAGAAGTGGTTCTACTCACACGTTGGTCGTACCAAGGAACAGGCAAAACCGATCGTTTTCAAGGATGTGGATCTTCCGGTCAAGAATGATGAAACCCCCGAGATCGTCATCCCGAGAAAATTGAATCGCGTGATCGTTTTCACGATTGAGATGGATTACGATGCCTTCCGCGCGGGAGGTGTGAACAAGGTCAACGGCGCTGCGGCAGGGCAAGGGTACTCCAAGATGGCCTTTGTGGCCGGAACCCTGGCGGATTACATCCGACGTCTCGGCTATCAGGCCATTCCTATGGGCAATGATACCGGCCTGAGCATCCCAATGGCGATTGAAGCCGGGTTGGGAGAGCAGGGGCGAATGGGGCTACTCGTCACACCCAAGTACGGCCCGCGTGTGAGGTTGGCAAAAGTGCTCACCGACATGCCGCTCCTCACAGATACGCCCATCCTCTTCGGCGTCAAGGAATTCTGCGAGGTTTGTGGGCTTTGCGCCAAGTATTGCCCAAGTGGCAGTATCCCCACCCCTGAGGAGATGCCCACGCATTCCTGGGATGCTCCCGAGATCAACAATATGAAGTACGTGAAGAAGTGGCAAGTCGTCCAGCGCACATGCCATATCTTCTGGAATGCCAGCGGAGTCGGCTGCGGAAATTGCCTCGCTGTCTGCCCCTTCAATAAACCCACGGGATGGCTGCACGATGCAACACGTGTGTTGATTGGGGCCCGCTCTGGCCCAATCGATAGGATTATGGCCAGCCTCGACGAGGCCTCTGGATATGGTGGCACGGACGGCCAGGATGTAAACGCCGACTTGATCAAATATTTCTGGAACGAGAAGAAGGAGTTCATCCACATCAAAGGATGATGCTCTTCGTTTGGTGAGCGCAAGGCGTGGGAGAAGAGCCCCCACACCTTGCGCTCAATATCCCACATCGTGAAAAGCAAAGGCACATGCAAAATAGCACGCCTAGACTTCCTCATCGACTGAAAACTCGCCGCATCGAACGGGCACTCGCAATCTTCTCCATTCTCACGGTCATCATCGCCTGGCTCGTTGGCGGCACAATCAAGGATGCGGCGGCGGAGACCTATCTTCACAATGCGCTGCCGCTTGCGACAGGTTTCCAGGAAGTTGCCCCTGGCATTTACTTGGCTACCGATAAGGCCAGACAGGCCATCGGATATGTTGGCATTGGGGAGGGAACCGGATATGGTGGTCCGATGCGCATGGCGGTGGCTGTGGATTTGGATGGCGAAATTGTCGGCGTGGCAATGGTCGATCATAAGGAAACCCCAGCCTACCTCGAGAGAGTGTTCGAAAGCACTTTCCTGCGCGATCTCCTAGGAAAGAACTATGATCAGCCCTTTGAGTTGGGGAAAGACATCGATGGTGTGACCAGCGCCACCTACACCTCCAAAGCCATCGCTGATGCGGTGAGACGAGCAGTCCGAGAAATCGCCAGGGAAGGACTGGGGCACGGCGTACCCCACGAGCCGAAGCCCGAGATCATCTTCGGTCTGCCTGAGATCACGTTGATTCTGCTGTTTGCCGTCGGCTATCTGGGCCGCACGCGAAAAATCAAGAAGACGCGATACGTTCGCTGGGTAACGATGCTCACGGGAATGATCGTTTTGGGGTTTATTTTCAATAGACCCCTCACCATCTCCAAGATCAATATGTTTCTCATGGGCTATTTCCCTAATTGGCGAACCGACCTCTATTGGTATCTTCTGCTAGGAGGAATCCTGTTCGTATTCGCGGCGGACAATCGCAATCCCTATTGTGAATGGTTTTGCCCCTTCGGAGCTGCTCAAGAATGCATGGGTGCCATCGGGGGAGCAAAGCCGCGTTTCACACGGGATCAACAGAGAATCCTGGATTGGGTCCAAAGAGGGTTGAGTTGGCTGGCGATTGTCATCGCCCTACTCATGCGGAATCCCGGTGTGACTTCCTACGAGATCTTTGGGACCCTGTTCCAATTAAGGGGGAGCATCGTCAGCTTTGTGGTCCTGGGGATCGTCCTGATCGGATCGATGATATCTCATCGCTTCTGGTGCAGAACGCTATGCCCTGTGAGGCCAATCGAGAGTCTCATCAGATTAGTGCGAGGGTGGATACTTGAAATATGGCGAACACAAAGAAGAAAACAAGCTTGATGACCTACCTTCTCATGGCTATGGTTGCCATCTGCATTGCCCTGCTGGCAACGCAAACGCTGAGCGATGTGCGCGAAGAATTGCAGAAGCAATCCTCGCGTGAACGCTACGCAATTGCAGCAGAGTTTGAACCAGGCGGGATGGAAATCTCGCTTAAACCTACTCCCACCCCTACCCCCGGTCCTCCACCGCCCACTCCCACATACGACATTACAGAAGGAGAATGAAACAGAACTGGAATGAAGAACTCACTTGGCAGACGGGACATCATTAAAATCACCGCCGTTGCAGGGGCCGCGCTCCTGGGAAAGAGCATTCTCGACCGAGTCCCTGCTGAAGGATCTCTCACCGCGCTCCGCGATACTCGCCTTATGATGGGCACGCTCATCCATCTGACTGTTCTCTCGGAGGATGCCCCTAACGGGCGAGCTGCGATTGAGGCCACCTTTAATGAGATGGAGCGCCTGATCACGATCTTCGATCATAGGCATCCCAACACGCCTCTCACACAACTCAATCAGCGCGGTGAGCTCTCGAATCCCCCCACAGAGCTGTTCGATATATTGCAGCAATCCCTGGATATCTATCGCATCACTGGGGGCGCCTTTGATGTAACCGTCAAGCCCCTGATGGATCTTTACCAACCATCGCGACCTCTGCCCACCCAGCAGGCCATCGCAAGGGCGCTTGAGCTGGTAGGATCCGAGAAGCTGTGCATATCATCGGATCGAATCGCCTTTTCGCAGTCGGGCATGGCCATCACCTTAGACGGGATCGCCAAGGGCTACATCGTGGACAAGGGCGTTGACACGCTGCGGAGATGGGGATTTCCGAATGTCTTTCTGGAGGCCGGGGGGGATCTGATGGCAAAGGGACTGAAGGATGAAGGGACGGAATGGAAGGTAGGGCTGCAATCACCGCGCGAGTCTGGAGGCAATCTGCTCGCCACCTTCCGAATTCACGATCGTGCCATCGCAACTTCCGGAGATTACATCCAATACTTTTCGGCAGATCTGCTTCATCACCACATTCTTGATCCGCATCGGGGCCTCTCTCCTGCAGAACTTGCCTCGGTCACCATTTTCAGCAAGCGAACCGCGCTCAGCGATGCCCTAGCAACTGGCATCATGGTTATGGGGGTTGAGAAGGGCATGGATCTGATCGAAAGCACACCCGGCTTGGAGGGGGTACTGGTAACCAAGGATCTGGTGCAAATCCGAAGCACGGGTCTGCCGGACCAGAAGAAAGGATTGAGCGCATCCTGAAATGCCATCAGGCGCTCGCCTATCTTGGGACAACTAAGGTCCGACATTTTCCAGATCGAAAGCTTGATTCCGCGCGGCAACACGGATTGAAAGCGGGTGACGATTCCATTCCGAACCCAGGGAAGGCCTGCATCTTCTGAGAAACTGGATGGGGGTGCTTCGCACACGCGCCCACGCCATCGCGAAGATCACTGGCCGGACCCGACTCACAGACTGGGCCCGGGAGCACGCCTCCACGCTGGGGGTCCGCTACGCGAGCGAACTCGCCCGACAGCAGAAGCGCGGGCAAGCCCGCAAGAACATCCCCTGAGGAAGGCCGCAGGCAGCGCACCCGTGGAAAGAGACCTGCAGGCGTTGAGGAGCCCGTGCCGATGGGCACGGGCTCCCTCTCATCCGCTGACGATCACCCTGGCCGGCCGGGCCCAGCCCGCGGTCAGGTCAGATCCGAGACCGGCGCAGCGGGACCCACCCGCTTGCAGGCCGCGATGCCGTTCTCCATCGCCTGGGTGGAGGAATAGGTCTCACTGCGGCCGATGATCTCGTTATTGGCGGCCCGCAGCACGAAGTAGGGCTGCCCATTCGCAGCGGTGCGCCGGTCATATCGTTCATCGAGCGGCGCGTTGGCCCGACAGGATTCGATCCCCGCCTGGGCAGCGGACTTGCTCCGGTAGCGCTCGCTGGTGAGAATGATCTGGTTGTTGGCAGCCACCAGATTGAAGATGTACTGATCATCGCCGGACTTCTTGAGCTCGTATCGTTCGGCCATGTTCCCTCCTTACTTCTCGAATCCTCGCGATCCTTCTAACTATGAGACTCGCATTTCACAGGTCTTGCGAAAGTGGTAGCCGTATATGGCCAGGGTGATCGCTGTTGGAAGCAACCGCGGCCGCCGAAACAGCGTCCAGAGAAGCAGCTTCCAATAATACACGCGCTCCGCGCCCAGGATGCCCAGTCGATAGATGGAGCGCAGAAATGCCAGCAGATGTTCCAAGATCAAATGGGCGTCAAGCGGCACCCGCATCTTCGGGGGCTGATATTCCGCCAGGAAGGCCATCACTCGCCGGTAATAGACCTTGGGCGAGTAGATCTGCTTCAGGAGCTGCTTGTATCCCCGGCGCAGGGTATCGATATCCATCCGAGGGATGATATTCGTGGTCCCGTCCACATTATCTCCGGACATCCGCGAAACCAACCGCCCGGCCTTCCTCAGGCGTTCGTAGAGACGCGTGCCGGGCGGCGCCTGCAGCAGCCCGACCATGGCCGTGACGATGTTGCTCCGCTGGATGAATTCGAACTGGCGCTGAAAGATGGAGGGCGTGTCGTGATCGAAGCCCACGATGAAGCCTCCCTGCACCTGCAGCCCCGCTCTCTGGATGCGCTTCACATCCTCCACCAGGTCCCGATTCAAATTCTGCTTCTTGCTGCACTCCGCCAGACTGTCCTCCGAGGGAGTTTCGATCCCGATAAACACCGAGCTGAAACCTGCCTCCACCATCATTTGGATCAGTTCGGGATCGTCGGCGAGATTGATGGAGATCTCGGTGCTGAAGGGGAACCCCCGCTTGTCTCTCTTCCACTCGATGAGCGCGGGCAGCAGCTCGGTCTTCAGACGCCGTTTATGGCCGATGAAGTTGTCGTCGACGAAGAAGACCCCGCCCCGCCAGCCCAAGGCGTAGAGGCTGTCCAACTCCAGGATCACCTGCGCCGCGGTCTTGGTGCGCGGGCGGTGTCCAAGCAGCGCCGTGACGTTGCAGAAATCGCAGTCATAGGGACAGCCCCGGGAGAACTGCACATTCATCGTCGCGTAGCGGTCCAGATCGAGAAGCTCCCAGAGGGGAATGGGCGTGCCTTCCAGATCGGGGAACCCGGAACTTCGATAGATGCGTTTGGCGCGCCCGCGGGCCAGATCTTCCAGGAAAGGCGGCAGGGTGGCCTCGGCCTCATTGAGCACAAGATGATCGACTTCATCGAACGCGTCAGGCTCCACGGTGAATAGAGGCCCTCCTGCAACCACGCGCAGGCCGGCCGCCTTGCAGCGTGCGATGACCCCGTGGGCCGACTCCCTCTGAACGGTCATGGCACTGATGAAGGCCGTATCCGCCCATCGCAGATGCTCGTCGGCTAGCTTCTCGACATTCATGTCGACCAGGCACTTGGGCCATTCGGGCGGCAGCATGGCTGCGACGGTCAGGAGCCCCAGAGGCGGCGAGACAGCCTTCTTGCGGATGAATTGGAGGGCGTATTTGAAGCTCCAGAAAGTATTGGGGATCTCGGGGTAGATCAGGAGAGCGTTCATAGTTCTTTGTGCCTCCTCGCTCGCGTGACTGCCCGTCATTCTGGGAGGCTCATCAGGGCCTTGAACACAACGGCGGCAAGTGCATCCCTGCGCCTGGATGGGCAGCCCTATCGTGACCTCCGCTGCGGAAATCCAGGCCTCATCGTCTGACGATCCACCTTGGCTTGCCCGTGGGGGCCTTCATCCCATCCTACCACGTCTCCTGCTGCCATGGGCGGTGGCCGTTCCAGCGAGCATGCCCCCTTCCCCGCGGCGGCTTCAGCCAGCGCGTTGGCCGAGGTGGATCGAAAGGAAGGCTGCAGCTGCAAGGGCTCTCTGCTGTCGCCTTCATGCAGCGATACTCGAGTCCTTCTCGCAGCAGGATGGCGAATTTCAACATCTGGGAGTGTCCATTCGCCTTCCAAGCCAGGCGCCGCGATCACGCCTGGGCCGCCCAGGGAAAGCGATCGCCCTCCCCGGCCGATAGAACCGCAAACTGCCGGCGCTCGAGAGAACATCCGAGGGGGCGATGCATCCCCTCATGAGATGGAGAACCCCAGAGGAGAAACGTCTTTCTGCAACCGTATGTGAAAGGATCAGGCCGGCAGCGGGCCGGTATCGCTCCGGCGGATTGGTGGCATACGGATTGGCGCCGTCTCCTGGAACCCGCGATCGGCGGGTATATGCAAGCCCTTCATGGCCAGGAAGCGCTCAAATCTCTCGCAGAACAGCCGAAAAGCCCGTTCGTCTGCCGAGGGAAGCGGTTCACCGGAGAGATCCTCCAGGTGGAAGGAAACGCGGCACTTGGAAGGTCTATGGGCCACGCGCACAACATGCACGGTACCCAGGATGCTCTCTTCCGGGATATTGTGGGGGTGGATCGCCTCCGTGTCGATCACGCAGATCCGCATGGCCATCGTGCGAAGGGTCGGCATCGCGCAGGGGTTGCCCCTGAGCGACCAAAGCGCGTATCCAAGATCTTTCGAGGCCTTGCAGAGCACCCCGACGATATCTTCGACGACTCCCCAGGCATAGTGAACTGTAACGGGCGGCATCTTTATTCCCCTCCGTGGGCGGCGAAACCTCCTGCAACGGACAACCTTTCCCCGCCCAGCTCCGCCCGAGGGAGCATCTTTGGCCCGTCCGGGGTTCCAGCAGACAGCCTGCAACCGAGTTTGAAGAAACGCCCAAATTATAGCAAATTCAGCGATGGCTCAATGCAAACTACGCCGCGCTGCTTTGTGCCCGACGCCGTATTTTCCGCCGCCCCCACCTCTTCAAGCGGTTCACTCCCTGCGGCTTGCGGAATAACACCAGACCCCAATATGCGGAAGCCCTCTCAATACGAAGTTGGCTGGCACAGGGATCTGGCACGAACCCTGCAGAGGTACATAGCGGGAGGGTTCAATGATCTTCACAGAAGCCACGGACTGCATGGATCTGCGAGTTCCTCTGGACTGCGTTTTCGAGAGGCCGGCCCATGAGCGCCAGCTTGTGCTTTGGTCCACGGCCATTCATCTGCTCAATCTGGTCTACAACACGGATTGGAGCGATGAACGAAAGCTTCGGAAGGAAATCTCGGGGGCGCACTCGCGCCTGAGGGATACACTCGAGGAGATGGAACGCTGGCTGGAGCCAAGCTAACGGCAAACTAAGCGGCAGGTTGCGAGAGTGTTGAATAGAAGCAGAGAAACAGGAAGGCTGGCAGCATGAGTGGAGAGTGGTTCAAAGAACAGGATAAAGGCAGCTTCTTCGGGCACTTCCTTTTATGATCGTATCGTGCCCGCAGACTACTTTCTGCGACACTTGGATGCGCTCATCCCCTGGCAACGCTTCACCAAAAGACCGGTACGGCTTTGCCAAGGCAAAGCTCCCCAGGCGCGTCCACCCTACGGCCCGCCCGTGATCTTGAAGATGCTTATGGTGTCCTATCTCTACAACCTCTCCGAGCGACAGATGGAGGTCATAGCCAATGACAGCCTCTCGATCAAGTGGTTCCTGGGGTTGGCGGTTGACGAGCCCGCCCCGGATCACTCGACACTGACCATGTTCCCTGGCCTACGGCGAGGGCAGGCAAGAACCGGCTGATCGATCGCGGCAAGCTGGAGGCTGCCGAAGAGCTGCTGGCCGAGATCATCGCCCTGGCGCAGGAGAAAGAGGTTCACTTTGGCAGCATCCAGGTGATGGACAGTGTGCACAGCGTTGCCGATGTGAACACACAGTAAGGAGAAAGTGCGCCAGGATAAGGAGGGTAAGGTGCCCCGGGATGCAGACGTCCGCAGGGGTGCAAAGGGCACTCGGAGGCTCCAGGGCGCCCGCAGCAAGAAAATCTAGCAGACCGAGTACTTCTTCGGATTCCTTGGCCGGCGGGGCAGGCGAGGCGCAATGCAATCTGAATGACTATCGCACGCAGAAGAAGGATCCCAACAAGCAGATTTGGCTCGACATCCAGGCCACCCCGGAATGGCAGGCAGGCTTGAGCGGCCACAAAATCGAGCGCTAGTTCGGCGAAGCGATGGGCTCGCCAGGTGTTACTATGTGGGGCTTTTGCGCTACGGTCTGCAAGCTTTCTTGACTGTCCTGGACGGACAGTCAAGGGAAACGCCTGGTGAAACTGCTGAGCGGAACGAATTTCAGAGGCCGAGCCAGGCTTGCAGCGCGCTACCTGGTAGGAGGAGCCGCAACCGGCTCGAGCCAGGCTTGCGATCGAGGGCCCTCTCCGCGCACGGTCATGAAGAAGGCTTGCTGGATCTCACGCGTGATCGGTCCCATGCCACCCTCACCTATGACGCGATGGTCGATCTCACAGATGGCGACGCACTCCGCGGCCGTGCCCGATACGAACACCTCATCCGCGGCGTAGAGCTGGTCTCGGGAGATGGGCTCCTCCAGGACCGCATAGCCGAGGTCCTGCGCGAGCGCGATGATCGAATCCCTCGTGATGCCCTCGAGGATGCTGGCCCGGGGTGGCGTGTAGACCCTACCGCCGGACACCAAGAAGATGTTCTCCCCCGTGCACTCTGAGACATAGCCGCTCGGATCGAGCATCACCGCCTCATCGAACCCGGCCCGACACGCCAAGGTCTTCGCCATCACCGAGTTGACATAGTTGCCCGAGATCTTCGCTTTGGTCATGGAGACATTCGGATGGTGCCGCGTGAAGGATGACACAATCATGCGGGCCCCCTTCTCGATGGCTTCCTGGCCAAGGAAGGTCTCCCACTCCCAGGCGGCGATACCCACGGACGGCCGCATTTCATCAAGATTCAGCCCCAGCGGCCCCGCCGCCATGTACATCAACGGGCGTATGTAGCAGGCCCGCAGATCGTTGGCTCGTATCACCGCGTGCACGGCCTCGCGCAGCGTCTCGAGACCATAGGAGAACTCCCTCACGCCTAGGATGTGCGCCGACTTCAGGAAGCGCTCGAGGTGCTCCGCCAGACGCAAGACGGCTGGGCCGTCCTTTGTGTCGTAGCAGCGGATGCCCTCGAACACGGCCAGGCCGTAGTGGAGGGCGGGCGCCAGGAAGGGAACCGCAACCTGGCTGCTCGGAACCAACCGGCCATCGATCCAAATCACAGGTTCGTTTGGCGTCATGATCACTCCTCTGCTGAGATTTCCCTGGGCGATCAAGGCGAAAAGCAGGGACCATCTGCCGCTTCAGTGATGCCGGCGCCCGGCTGCGCCAAATGTGCCCGCACCGCCTCGCCCATTTCCCGGGTCGAAAGCACCACACCACCGCCCAGGTCGGCGGTCCTGGCGCCTTGCTCCAGGGCCCGTTCCACGGCTCGCTCGACCTGAAGCGCCTCGAATTCAAGCATCAGGGAATGCCGGAGCAACATCGCGGCGCTGAGGATCGCGCCGATGGGATTGGCGATCCCCTTGCCGGCGATGTCAGGCGCGGAGCCGTGTACGGGCTCGTAGACCCCCAAGCGCCTCTCACCCAGCGAGGCGCTGGGAAGCATCCCCAATGAACCCGCCAGGACGGAGGCCTCATCGCTCAGAATGTCCCCGAACATGTTGCCCATCACCAGCACGTCATACGCGGATGCCGATTGCATCAGCCGCATCGCGGCCGAATCGACCAGGTGATGCTCCAGGCGCACCTGGGAGAACTCCGCCGCCACCTCCTCGGCCACGCGGCGCCACAGCCGCGAGGACTCGAGCACGTTGGCCTTGTCGATCGAGGTCACAAGCCGGCGTCTCCCCATCGCCAGCCGGAAGGCCAGGCGCACCACGCGTCGGATCTCGCAATCGCTGTAGGCCATCGTGTCGAACGCCTGCACGCCGCCGGCCGCCTTGAGCGAAGATCCTGACCGGCCGAAGTACAGCCCACCCGTCAACTCCCGCACGATCAAGATGTCCACGCCCCGCACCTTCTCCGGCCGGAGCGGGGATGCCCCCTCAAGCGCCGGGATGGCGCGCACGGGCCGCAAGTTCGCGAACAGCTTCAGCTCGCACCGTAGGCCGAGCAGCCCTTGCTCCGGCCTCATCGCCGCCTGAGGATCATCCCATTGCGGCCCACCGACGGCACCCAGCAAGACCGCGTCCGCCGCCCGGCACGCGGACAGCGTCTCCTCGGGCAGCGGGCTCCCACACTCCTCGATGGCACAGCCGCCGATCAAGTGCTCTTCGAAGGAGAAATCGTGTCCACACAACCCGGCCACGGCCTTGAGGACGGCACGGGCTTCCGTCACGACCTCCGGGCCGATCCCGTCGCCGGGTAGAAGAACAATTTTCGCTCGCATTGGCTCCCAACTTCCATTGCTTGCCTACGGCCTCGGCTCACATAGAGAAAACGCGGCAGTCAATCCCCGAATCCCCCACCGCGGATTTCACACCGCGACTGACAGGCCATATTCGACGCTGTCCGCCAGGGCACACCAGGAGGCCTCGATGATGTTCGTCGATGCGCCTACGGTGCTCCAGCGCCGATGGCCGTCGCGCGTGTCGATCAGCACCCTCGTCATGGCAGCGGTCCCCTTCCGCCCATCCAGGATGCGAACCTTGTAATCCACCAACTGAAAGGAGCGTATCGCCGGATAAATCGGCGCCAGCGCCTTCCGCAGCGCAGCGTCCAGCGCATGCACGGGGCCGTTGCCCTCGGCGGCAGTGTGCAGCACCTCACCCCTCACGGATAGCTTGACCGTCGCTTCGGCAAACGTGCCGCGCCCCTGGCGATGCTCAACCATTACGGCGTAGTCGATGAGATCGAAGGGCGGCTCGTAGGAGGGCGACCGGCGCTGGATCATCATGGCAACGGATGCATCGGCGGCCTCAAAGGAGAAACCCCGCGCCTCAAGCTCCTTGATATTGCGGAGCAGCTCATGCGCCGCGGACGGGTCGATGGCCTCGAGTCCATACTCCTCGATCTTGCTGAGCAGATTCCCGCGTCCGGAGAGCTCGCTCACGACGACGCGCATCTCGTTCCCAACCGTCGCAGGATCGATGTGCTGGTAGGATCGGGCGTTGCGGCGCATCGCGGCCACGTGGAGGCCGCCTTTGTGCGCGAATGCACTCTCGCCCACGTAGGGCATGTGTCCATCGGGCGCCAGATTTGCGATCTCGGCCACAAAGTGAGCGACCTCCCTGAGACGCTTGATCCCGCCTTTCGGAAGAGCCTGGTATCCAAGCTTCAGCTCCAGGTTGGGCATAACCGCGCACAGATTTGCGTTCCCACAGCGCTCACCATAACCGTTGATCGTTCCCTGGACATGAACCGCCCCGGCGCGCACAGCCGCCAGACTGTTCGCCACGCCGCACGCCGCGTCGTCGTGGGCGTGGATGCCGATTGGGTGATCGATCTTCTCCCGCACCGCCCGCACGATGGATTGCACCTCCCAGGGCATCGAACCGCCGTTCGTATCACAGAGCACCAGGGCCTCCGCGCCCGCGCCCGCCGCGGCAGCCAGCGTGGCCAGAGCATATTCCCGATCGGCCTTGTAGCCATCGAAGAAATGCTCCGCGTCATAGATCACCCTACGGCCGTTCGCTCTGAGGAAGGCCACGCTCTCCTCGATCATTCGAAGGTTCTCATCCAGTGTTGTCATGAGAACATCGGTCACATGCATGGTCGAGCTCTTGCCCACAACGGTGCACACTTCGGTTTCGGCGGCCAGCAAGGAACGGAGATTGGCATCCTGCTCTGGAGAGCTCTCCGGGCGCCGGGTGGAACCGAAGGCCACGATCGTCGCCTGCTGCCAAGGAACCGTTCTCGCCCGTTCGAAGAACTCGGCATCCTTAGGATTCGAACCTGGCCATCCTCCTTCGATGAAGGCCACGCCCAGCTCGTCCAGGCACCGCGCAACGCGGAGCTTGTCCTCGCAGGAAAACGAAACCCCTTCGCGCTGCGCGCCGTCCCGCAGCGTGGTGTCGTAGACTTGGATCACTCTACGGCCGCTCATGTCGCTTCTCGTAGGCTGAGATCTCCGCCGAGAAAGAAAGCAGGTATCCGAGTGGATCGATGCCCTCGAGCAGGCAGCGCTTGTCGAAGGGTTCGATGGGGAAATCACCCTTGTGACCACCCGGAAGAATGATGGTCTGCGTGGGGAGATCGATCGTCAGCTCCGCACGAGGGTCCTCCAGAGCGGCCCGAATCAATTCGGCATGCACCCCGGCCTCGAGCTCGACGGGAAGGAGGCCGTTCTTCAGCGCGTTGCGGTGGAAGATGTCGGCAAACGAGGTCGCGACCACCGCCCGAACGCCCCAGTCCATCAACGCCCAAACGGCATGCTCGCGCGAAGAGCCGCATCCAAAGTTGCCTCCGGCGACGAAGATGCCGGCGCCCTCGGCCTCCGGTCGGTTGAGGACGAACTCGGGGTTCGGCGATCCGTCGGGCGCATAGCGCCAGTCGGCGAACAGGTATTCCCCCAGGCCTTCCCGCTCGAGGGTAGTGAGGTAGCGGGCCGGGATGATCTGATCGGTGTCTACATCGTCGATCGGGAGCAGCACGAGGCGCGAGGTGAACGTTCTGAAAGCCTTCATGGGTAGCACTCGCATCCGGATCTGCGCATGTCAGTTGAGCATCCTTCGGACGTCTGTGATCTCGCCGGTGACCGCGGCGGCGGCCGCGGTGAGCGGGGAAGCCAGGAAGGTGCGCCCCCCCTTTCCCTGCCGGCCTTCGAAGTTGCGGTTGGAGGTGCTCACAGCATACTGGCCGGGGCGTAGCTGGTCACCGTTCATGGCGATGCACATCGAGCAACCCGGCTGGCGCCATTCCGCCCCAGCATCTCGGAAAATACGATCCAAGCCCTCCACCTCCGCCTGCCGCATCACCAGTTGGGAGCCAGGGACCACCAGGACGCGCACGCCGGGGGCCACCTTTCGACCTCGCATCAGCCCGGCGGCCAGGCGCAGGTCCGAAATCCGCCCGTTGGTGCACGATCCGATGAAGACGACGTCGATTTTCTGTCCCAACAGCCTCTGACCGGGCTGCAGGCCCATGTAGCCCAAGGCCTTGGCAAGCGCAGCGCGCTGGACTGGGTCGCGGATCTCCCCAGGGTCGGGAATCGCCTCCGTCACGGGGAAGGCCATGCCGGGGTTGGTCCCGTAGGTGATCATCGGCTTGAGCCGGGAGGCGTTAAGGGTGATTGAGCGATCGTGCCCGGCGCGTTCGTCGCTGGGCAATCGCCGCCAGGCATCGAGCGCTCTCTCCCATCCCTCAGCTTTCGGCGCATGTTCGCGCCCGGCCAGGTACTCGAAGGTCGTGTCGTCCGGCGCGATCATCCCCGCCCGAGCGCCGGCCTCGATGGACATGTTGCAAATGGTCATGCGGGCTTCCATGTCCAGGGCGCGGATCGTCGATCCAGTGTATTCGAAGACATGTCCCTCGCCGCCGTCGACGCCGATCTCAGCGATCAGGCCCAGGATGATGTCCTTGGCGGTGACCCCCTGTGGCAGCCCGCCCTCGATGCGAACCTCGTACGAATCGGGCTTCGCCTGGAGCAGGCATTGGGTGGCCAGGACATGCTCGACCTCGCTCGTCCCGATGCCGAAGGCCAGGGCGCCGAAAGCTCCGTGGGTCGAGGTGTGGCTGTCGCCGCAGACGATCGTCATGCCCGGCTGCGTGAGCCCGAGTTCGGGCGCGATCACGTGCACGATCCCTTGCGTTGGTGAGCCGATGGCGTGCAGCCTGATCCCGAAATCACGGCAGTTGTCCTCCAACCTCTGAAGCTGGGCGGCCGCCTTCGCCTCGATTGAGCCCAATCCCTGCCCGTCGGTGGGGACCGAGTGATCCATCGTGGCAACGGTTTTCGCAGGCTGGCGCACATCCAGGCCACGCTCGCGCAGCCGTGCGAAGGCCTGGGGGGAGGTCACCTCGTGAATGAGATGAAGGTCGACGTAGAGAATCGATGGGCACCCGGGCTCCTGCGCCACGACGTGCGCATCCCATATCTTCGAGAGCATGGTCCTGGGAGCGTTCATCGATGAGGCTCTCTTCTCGGTTGACAGGTGATCCTACGGTCTGATCCCATGCAAGCTCTCACCGCCGGGCTGTGACGGGCGCGATCGTTCCATCTCCTCCGGCCCCTCCCGCCGAAGGTAGCTCCTCCGCACCACGAGCATCTTATTCATCGCCGAGAGGAAGGCCTTCACGCTGGCAACGACGATGTCTGTGTCGGCGCTATATCCTCCGAATGTGCGCGGCTGGCCGGCGTCGGGCCGACTGTCCGAGGAGGCTCCCACCGCCCCATCCTGAATGCGCACGGTGACGGCCCCCTGCGCGTCGATACCCTCGGTCACGGCGTGCACCGAGAACTCCAGCAATCTATTGGGGACGCGGATGATTTCGTCGATCGCCTTGAAGGCGGCATCGATCGGGCCTGAGCCCACGGCCGCATGCACGCGCACGTCACCTGCCGGCCCTCGCAGCCGAACGGTCGCCGTCGGCATGCCCATCGTCCCGCAGGTAACCTGCAGGCCCTCCAAGGCGAAGACCTCCGTCGGCTGATAAAGCTCGTCCGTGACCAGCGCCTCCAGGTCGGCGTCGGCGATGGTTTTCTTCTTGTCGGCGAGGGCCTTGAAGCGCTCGAACGCCCGCATCAGCTCATCCTTCTCCAGCTCATAGCCAAGCTCACGCAGGCGAGCCTGAAATCCATGCCGGCCGGAATGTTTCCCCAGCACGAAACGGCTCTGGCTCATACCGACCGTCTCGGGACGCATGATCTCGTAGGTTTGATGGTTCTTGAGCATCCCGTCCTGGTGGATTCCAGCCTCGTGGGCGAAGGCATTCATTCCCACGATGGCCTTGTTCGGCGGCACGACGATGCCTGTGTAGTGGCTCACCAGCTTGCTCACCCGGCCGATTTGGGTCGTGTCAACGGCGGTCGAGAGCGCGAAGATGGAGCGTCGGGTATGCAGGGCCATCACAACCTCTTCGAGTGAGGTGTTCCCGGCGCGCTCGCCGATGCCGTTCATAGTGACCTCCACCTGCCGCGCCCCGGCCTGGACCCCCGCGAGCGTGTTCGCCGTCGCGAGGCCGAGGTCATCGTGGCAATGCACTGACAGCACCGCACCCTCGATGCCTTCGACGCCGGCGCGGACCTCCTGGATCAAGGCCCCGAACTCGTCGGGCGTGGCGTAGCCGACTGTGTCGGGGATATTCAGAGTCGTCGCCCCGGAGCGGAAAGCCTCCTCGAGCACGGCGCAGAGGAAGGTAACTTCGCTACGGCTGGCGTCCTCTGCGCTGAATTCCACGTCATCGCAGAGCGAACGCGCAAACGTGACCATCTCGCGAACGCGCTCCAAGACCTGCTCCCGGCTCATGCGAAGCTTGTGCTCCAGATGGATGTCCGAGGTGGCGATGAAGGTATGGATGCGCGGCCGCGCCGCCGGGCGCACCGCCTGCCAGGCCTTCTCGATATCTTCCCGCACGGCCCGCGCCAGGCCGCAGATGATCGGTGGCTGTCGCGAATCCCCCGGCGCTCCGGCCGACTGATTCCCCACCTCCTCGGCGATCCTTCGAACGGCCTCCAGATCGTCGGAGGAGGCGGCGGGAAAACCGGCTTCAATGACGTCCACGCCCAGCCGGGAGAGACCCCGAGCGACCTCGAGCTTCTCAGCCGAGGTCATTGAGGCGCCCGGCGATTGCTCACCGTCCCGCAGAGTGGTATCGAAGACAATCACCCTATCGGAATCCGAGGCGTTCATCATCCGCTTTCATCCGATTGCTTCCCGACCTTGATCGTGACGGGGTTGAGGAAGGGCATCCTGCTGCGCAGCTCCGCCCCTACCCTCTCGATGAGCAGGTCTTGCTTTCTGCGCCGCTGCTCGTTGAACCATAGACGGCCGTTTTCGTTCTCCTCGATCCAGGCGCGGGCGTATGTGCCGTCCTGGATTTCGGAGAGCATCTCGCGCATCTCACCCATGGTCTCCTCAGTGATCAGCCGCGGCCCGCCCGTGTAATCGCCGTGCTCGGCGGTGTCGCTCACGGAATGGCGCATGTAGTTCAAGCCCCCGCGATACATCAGGTCCACGATCAGCTTGAGCTCGTGCAGGCACTCGAAGTAAGCGATTTCAGGCTGATATCCCGCCTTCACCAGGGTCTCAAAGGCCGCTTCGACCAGCGCGCTCACGCCGCCGCAGAGAACGGCCTGTTCGCCGAACAGATCCGTCTCCGTCTCTTCCGCGAAGCTGGTCTCGATCACGCCGGCGCGCGTCGCGCCCAGCGCCCTGGCATAGGACAAGGCCACCGGCAGCGCCTGGCCGCTGACGTCCTGGTGGACCGCCACCAGCGCAGGCGTCCCCTGACCGGCCTGAAACGTCTCCCGCACCTGGTGACCGGGCGCCTTGGGCGCCACCATGCTCACGTCCACATCGACAGGCGGCTCGATGGTCCCGAAACAGATGTTGAAACCGTGGCTGAACATCAGGGTCTTGCCCCGCTTCATGGCGGGGGCGATGTGTTCTGTGTAGATTGCCGGTTGTGCGGTGTCGGGCACAAGGAGCACGATCACGTCGGCCCAGGAGGCCGCCGCGGGTATCTCGGCGACCGTGAGACCTGCGGCCTCGGCCTTCCGGCGGCTCGCGCTGCCTGGCCGCAGTCCCACCTGGATCTGGACGCCGCTGTCTCGGAGGTTGAGCGCCTGCGCGTGGCCCTGCGAACCGTAACCTATCACGGCCACTTTCTTGGATCGAATGAGCTCCAGGTCAGCGTCTTCGTCGTAGTACATGATAGCCATCAGTGTCGCCTCCCGCGGTGATTCGCTCGTCGATCGGCCGTCAGGGATCTCACCCACCTGCCCCGTTCGGGACGAGGGCCGAAACGAATTCGGGGTTCACGGTCGCCGCCTGCGGCCCTCGCGTCATGGCCACCCTTCCGGTGCGCGCCATTTCGATAATGCCGAACGGGCGGAGCACTTCGAGCAACCCCTCGATCTTGTCCTCCGTGCCTGTGATCTCCACGATCAGCGCCTTCGGCGTCACGTCCAGGGCTTTCGCACGGAACACTTCACATAGCTGCAGGATATGGGCGCGCGCTTCTGGGTCGGCCCGGACCTTGATCAGGGCCAGATCGCGCGTTACGGAGGGCCGGAAGGTCACGTCCTCCACGCAGAGTACGTTGACCAGCTTGTAGAGGTTGGCTTCCACGCGGCGTGCGATGGTCTCATCGGCCTCCACGACGATCGTCATGCGCGACACGCCCGGCTGCTCCGTGGGGCCGACCGAGAGGGAATCGATGTTGAAGGCGCGGCGCCGGAACAGGGAGGCGACGCGGTTCAGCACCCCGGGCTTATCCTCGACGTAGACTACGAAGGTGTGCTTCGAATAACCCTGCGATGGGCTGCCTTGGCTGCTCATCGATCATACTCCTCCTGCACTTCAGCGGCCCTTAAGAGCCGGTTTAGGGCGCCGTATCATGGTGCCGAGATCGGCCCCGGCGGGGACCATGGGATAGACGATGTCTTCCTGCTCGACACGGAAATCGATCACCACGGTGCCCGGCGCCTCCTGCGCTCGCATGATGGCCTCTTGCACCTGATTCCTGCGCTCGACGCGCAAGCCCGTCAACCCATGGGCCTCAGCCAGCTTGACGAAATCGGGGCTGCGTATTGGCGTGGATGTGTAGCGGCGCTCATAGAAGAGTTCCTGCCACTGGCGCACCATGCCCAGATAGCCGTTGTTGATGATGGCGACGTTGATCTTGACGCCCTCCTGGGCGCACGTGGACAACTCCGCCGCCGTCATTTGGAATCCGCCGTCGCCCACGATGGCCCAGATTAGCTCATCGCGCCGCGCGAACCATGCACCGATCGCGGCCGGAAGGCCGAAACCCATTGTCCCCAGCCCGCCGGAGGTGATTAGACGGTAAGGCCGATCGTGCCTGTAGTATTGGGCCTGCCACATCTGGTGCTGGCCGACGTCCGTCACGATCGTCGCCTCGCCTTGCGTGAATCGCCACAGATCGTGAATCACATGTGCGCCGTAAAGTCGGCCGTCCTCCGGCGAATTCTGGATATCCCGCTCGGCCGCGTCCCCCTTGAGATCCTCTATGTGCGCCAGCCACGCTTCGCGGGATTTCGGGGCGAGGCGCGGCAGCAATTGCTTCAAGACCTGCTTCAGATCGCCGACGATGCCCACATCGGCCTTGACGACCTTGTCGATCTCGGAGGGATCGATGTCGATGTGGATCTTCTTCGCATACGGAGCGTAGGTCTCCAGATTACCGGTGACGCGATCATCGAAGCGCATCCCAAAGGCCAGCAGGAGATCCGCCTCTTGGATGGCCTTGTTGACCCACGCATCACCATGCATGCCCATCATCCCCAGATTCAGCGGGTGGCTCGCCGGGAATCCCCCGATCCCGAGCAGGGTTGCGGCGACGGGGATCTGCGTCTTGTCGACGAATTTGAGAAGCTCGTTCATGGCACCTGACATGAGCACCCCGTGCCCGGCCAGGATGAGCGGCCGTTCGGCTTCCTCGATCATCACCAGGGCGCGATCTAACGCCTTGGGCCGGGCGCGCAGATCAGGCCGATAGCCCGGCAGCCGGACGGGGCTGTCGTCCCAATCGAAATCCACCGTCCGGATCTGCGCGTCCTTGGCGATGTCGACGAGCACGGGCCCCGGGCGGCCCGTGCGCGCCACGTAGAAAGCCTCCCGCAAGACGGGCGCGATCTCCTCCCCGCGAGTGACGAGGTAGTTGTGCTTCGTAATCGGCAGCGTCACACCGGTCACGTCCGTCTCCTGGAACGCGTCGCTCCCGATGGCAGCGGCGGGAACCTGCCCCGTGACACATACGATGGGCGATGAATCCATCATCGCCGTGGCGATGCCGGTGACCAGATTGGTCGCGCCTGGGCCCGAAGTCGCCATGACGACACCCACCTTGCCGGAAGCGCGCGCGTAGCCATCGGCCATATGCGCTGCGCCCTGCTCGTGACGAGCGAGCACGTTCCGCACCGGGTAATCCACCATGGCGTCGTAGGTTGGAAGGATGGCGCCGCCCGGATAGCCGAACACGACCTCGACGCCCTCACGTGTCAGGACTTCCCAGATGATCTGCGCTCCCGATATCCTCATCCTCTTCTCCTTTCATCCGCCCCTCTCCGCTCGCAGGCCTCGTCTAGTCACGCAAGACGGCGCCGCTCGAAGCGCCCTCCACCATGCGGGCGTAGCGCCGAAGCCATTTGCTGCCCACCCGCGGCTGGAACGGAGGCAGTCTCTCCAGACGCTCCCGGATCGTTTCGTTAGAGAGGCGCACATTCAGTGAGCGGGCTTCGAGATCAATCTCGATGAGATCGCCCGGCTCCAATGCAGCGATCGGCCCGCGCGCCGCGGCCTCTGGGCTGACGTGACCGACACAGGCACCCCGCGTGCCTCCCGAGAACCGACCGTCGGTGATTAGTGCGACTTTCTCTCCCAGCCCCATTCCGACGAGGGCACTCGTCGGGCCCAGCATTTCCTTCATGCCCGGACCGCCCGCCGGTCCCTCATAACGAATGACGACGACATCGCCCGCCAGCACATCTCCACCCAGGATACCTCTCATCGCCTCCTCTTCGCTGTCATAGATGCGCGCCGGCCCCACGTGCCGCCGCATCGAGGCCGCGACAGCCCCGGTCTTCACGACGGCACCTTCCGGAGCCAGGTTGCCAAAGAGGATCGCCAAGCCGCCGGTCTCGGCGTAGGGCTCACCGCGAGGCCGGATGACCTCAGGGTCCCGTATAGTGGCACCGGCGATGCTCTCGCCGAGCGACATACCGCTGATCGTGGGACGGTGAAGATGCAGCAGCCCGTCGTCGAGGCTGAGCTGCTGCAAGATCGCCGGCACACCGCCGGCGCGATGCACGTCCTGCATGTGCCAATGCGAGGCCGGGCTGACTTTGCAGATCTGCGGCACGCGTTCCGCCAGCCGATTGACCCTCTCCAGCGGATAGGCGATCCCCGCTTCATGCGCGATGGCCAGGATATGGAGCACTGTGTTCGTGCTGCCGCCCATCGCCATATCGAGTGCAAAGGCGTCATCGATCGCTTCCATCGTCACGATTCGGCGCGGAGTGATCTCGGCGTCGATGAGGTCCATAAGCCGCCGCGAAGCGCGCACGGCCAGCTCGGTCCGCTCTTGCGAGTGCGCGAGGGCGGTGCCGTTGAAAGGAAGCGCGAGCCCCAGGGCTTCCATGATGCAATTCATGCTGTTGGCTGTGAACAAACCGCTGCAAGATCCGCAGGAGGGGCAGGCGTGATCTTCGAGTATTTTCAGTTCCCACTCCTCGATCCTGCCCGCCTTCAGGGCGCCCAGGCCTTCAAAGACGCTGACCAGGTCGATGGTCCGGCCATCGGGAGTCCGTCCGGAGGGCATCGGCCCTCCGCTGACGAAAATCGTGGGGATGTCCAGCCGCATGGCCGCCATCAGCATGCCGGGGACGATCTTGTCGCAATTGGGGATGCAAATCATGCCGTCGAAACAATGGGCTGAGACCATCGTCTCGATGCTGTCGGCGATGAGCTCCCGGCTGGGCAGTGAGAATCTCATGCCCGCATGCCCCATGGCGATGCCGTCGTCCACGGCGATGGTGTTGAACTCAAAGGGCACCGCGCCTGCCTCGCGGAGGACATCCTTGACGATCTTGCCGAGGGCCTGCAGGTGAACATGGCCGGGCACGATATCCACGTAGGAGTTGACCACCGCCACGAACGGCTTGTCCATATCGTCATCACGCACGCCGACCGCCTTGAGCAGCGCGCGGTGAGGTGCACGTTCCACTCCCTGCTTGATCTTATCGGAGCGCATCGGTTACCTGTTGCAGCGATCCATCAGCGGATCGCCCCGGAACGCATCCCCGTGTGCAGAAGAGGCGCGCGGGGTTGGGCCTTGCCCAGCCGTCGGACTGGCATTCGTTCGCTCATCGGACCTCTCTTGGGCGATTCATCCTGCCTGATTAGCGTCGGATGCGAGCCTCCAGGGTGGCTTAGATGGACTCAAGATTAGGCGTTCTCTTCCGCTCGCCGGCTTTCACGGCGGTTGGAAGCATCTTGGAAGGCATCTGCCGGCGAGGCGTGCCCTGGCGGATACGCGTGTCGATCCATCTCCCAGGAGGGGTGCCAAGCAT
>Ga0190347_1000109_pt1 | contig 25487 bp, 25 predicted proteins | sample 48721356_MG_FD_161652 | JGI IMG/M metagenome (GOLD analysis project Ga0190347, IMG submission 161652) | Hydrothermal vent microbial mat bacterial communities from Southern Trench, Guaymas Basin, Mexico - 4872-13-5-6_MG | ecosystem: Environmental > Aquatic > Marine > Hydrothermal vents >...
TTGCGAGATAAAAGGAAATGACAAGTTCGAGTGAAACCTTAAGGAATGCCCATAATGATGTTATCTTAAAAGATAATCTCAGACCGCTGTCTTGAAATACGAGTTTGTAATTATGAAGCCCAACTATTCTTGGAACAGTGTCAAGGATCCCGTATTTGAAAAAGGAAATGATAAATGCCCAGATCAGCGGAAGTACGATAACCAGCATCACAATTAACAGAAGTGGAAGGGCCATCATAATGGCCCTTCGTGAAAACATCGCTACCAAAAAAAGAATCAGCGTTATTCCAAAAAAAAGTCCTGCCATATCACCAATTTGAGTTCACATAATCCTGTGCGCTTTTAAGGGCTTCATCGATGGAAAGGCTACCTGAATAAACCGCTTGAAGTACTGTTTTCATTGTGCTGAAGTACAAAGATTGAAACTTCAAGCCATTATACATATACTGCCCTTCTTTAAGTATGTAATAAAGCTCCGAAAGCTCTTCAGGAATAGTTTGAGTCCATAGAGGAATCTTGTTATATTCAACACAATAATTCATACTCCGAGAATAAAGGAAACGAAGAAAATCGAGTGCTATGTCCTTCTTCGCAGCATTGAAAATGGCAAACCCTTTTGAGTCGATTATCGGTTTCACTTTTTTGCCTTTAACCTTTGGAAAAGGAAGCATCTGGAATTCAATCCCTGCTTCTTCGAAGTCCCTTGCCAGGTAACTCCCTTGAATCAAAATTGCTATTTTTCCAGCTTCAAAAGAATTCACCAGCGCACCACGGTTCATCCTGACAAAAACACCTTTGTCAAAAAGTTCTTTTACATATGTTATACCTTCCCTAATTTTTGGAGAATCAAAAACAGGTTTCCCTTCTTCGTTCCAGAGAGTATCGAAAGAAGTTAAAAAGGGATAGAATACATAAGGTGACATGAAATCCCAAGCAGCTGGAGTAACTTCACTGCTGGCAAATTCTCTTGAGATCTTTTCAATATCCTCGATGCTGTAACCAAAATCCAACGAAACCCCTTTACTTCTGAGAAGGCTAAGGTTGACAAAAACCGTCTGAACATCCGCATAATAGGGAATAGCAAGCAACGAGCCTTTGGATGAATAGGGTTTAAGGCTTTCTTTGGAAAAATTTCCTACTATTTCTATGTCGGTATTATCAAGTTTTGTCAAAGAGTTTGAGATTGAGGTTCGTTCGGTATAAACATCCTTTACCATGGAAATATCCGGCAAGTTTCCGGTTCTTAAAGCCGTGAACAATTTATCATCCAGTTTCGGGATATGTAGAATTTTAACCTCTATACCCGTCTCCTGTGTGTAAAGCCTTGCAATCTCGGTAAAAAAATCTTCGCCTTCCCAGCTTGTCCATACGGTGAGATTTGCCGCAAAGAAAAGGCTGGAAAAAAGCAAAACGGAGAATAAGCCGAAGCCTTTCTTCACCATTAGACCTCCTTCTTCAGTATCTCAAAAAACAGCTCTTCGCTGTTGAAAGGAGCTTTCCTGAGCCGTACGCCCGTTGCATCGTAAATTGCATTAGCAATAGCAGGTATGGGTGTATCGATACCAATTTCTGCGATACTCTTTGCACCAAAGGGACCAGTGGGTTCATAACTGTCAACAAAGCCACATTCTAGTTTTCCATAGTCCATACGTGTCGGGATTTTGTAAGTGAAGAAATCATTTGTCAACATTCTTCCATCTTTACCGTAAATAACATCTTCAAATAGAGCCCATCCTATACCCTGCACTGTTGCACCTTCAAGTTGCCCCAATGCCTGCACCGGATTTAAAGGCGTACCACAATCGGCATAAGAAACGAATTTCACAAGCTCAATCTTACCAGTTTCAAGATCGACCTCAACCTCTGCAAAAGATGCGAGAAATGGTGGTGGTGACTCCTCGCCTACATAAGAGGCCGTCGCTGCTATTTGTTCTTGCTCGAATGTATAAAAGAGCTTAGTGCACAACTCTTCATAAGTTACTTCACGATCTGTATTTAGCGAAACCACTTTGGCGTTTTTTACTCTCAAATTTTCCACCGGTTCTTCAAGATAAACAGCGGCCTTTTCCAATATCCTTTCCTTTACCATCTCAGCAGCTTTTCTCACTGCATTTCCGGAAACATAAGTAGTACTTGAAGCATAGGCGCCAGTATCAAAAGGAGTCATATCAGTGTCAGATGAATAAACCTTTATCTTATCATAGTCAACTTCCAGCACTTCTGCTGCGATTTGTGCCATGATGGTATCACTACCCGTTCCAAGATCCGTAGCACCAAGAAGCAGGTTAAAAGAGCCATCTTCGTTCATTTTTATCGTTGCAGCGCCCATATCGATTTTTGCGATTCCAGAACCCTGCATGGCTATGGCGCAGCCAATACCTCTAACCTTGTTTCCCCTTCTTGCCACTTTTCCCCGCTTTTCGCTCCATCCAATTGCCTCTTTTCCTTTGTCTATACATTCCTGTAACTTACAGCTTCGAACTATTTGGTCTACACCTTCTCTACCCTCACCCATGATTCTGAATATTGGTGAACTCTCACCTTCCCTGATTGAATTCTTTTCTTTTACTACAAGCGGATCAAGACCGAGTTCATGCGCAAGTTCATCGATGGTGCAGTCGAGAGCAAAGAGCCCTTGCGGTGCGCCATATCCTCTGTATGCACCGGCAGATGGAAGATTTGTGTAAACCACATCTCCTGAAAACCTTACAGCCTCAACTTTGTTATATATGGGGAGCGTCTTTGAACCAGAAACCATAAAAGTCGTCAAAGCATGTTCACCATAAGCACCAGTATTTGAAAGCCCTTTCATGTCTATCACTTTTATCTTACCGTCAGAAGTGGCACCAACTGTAACCGTGTACTTCATTTCATGGCGAATGTTCGTCGACATGGATACCTCTGATCTATCAAAAACCAATCGAGCAGGTCTTTTGGTCTTCAAAGTGACCGCCACCACATATGGTTCCAGATGGACGGCTTGTTTTCCGCCAAAACCTCCACCAATCCGGGGTTTAATGACTCTTATGTCTCCAATCGGGATATTAAATATCCGACTTAGAATCCTCCTTGCATGAAAGGGAACCTGGGTAGAGGTGATCACTGTTAGCCTACCATTTGGGTCAAAATAACTTATGGAGGCGTGAGGCTCCATCATTGCATGAAGCTGCGTTTTCGTATGATAAGTTCTCGTAATCACTTTATCACAGCTCTCTAGTGCTTCATCAATATTCCCGATTTCCATTTCAAAATGTGCCGCAATATTTTTTGAAGCGTCGTGAATCCCTATAGCTTCAGGTTCATCATGAATAATCGGGGCATCTTCATTGGTAGCCTGCTCAAAATCAAGCACGGCATCCAGTACTTCATATTCTACTTTAACTGCTTTTGCACCAAGTCTTGCGGCTTTTTCGGTTTCGGCTGCTACTATTGCAACCGGATCACCAACATAGCGAACTTTCCTGTCAAGCACAAAAGTATCGTAAGGTGAAGGCTCTGGATATCCCTGACCTGCGCGAGTAAAGGGAATGCGAGGCAAATCTTTATAGGTGAGTATTGTTACAACCCCCGGAATTTTCAACGCTCGAGATACGTCGATTTCTTTGATAATAGCATGGGCATGGGGGCTTCTGACCAGCTTTACGTGAAGAGCTCCGGGAACATCAAAATCGTCTGTATAAACTGGTTGGCCAGTTACAAGAGCAACGCCATCTACTTTTTTCACACTTCTATTCACTGCCGCAAAGCGTTTCAACTCTTTTGTGTTCAATGTATCAGTCATCGGAAAGGCCCCCTCTCTTTTTGACTAAATTGAGGATTGCCCTGATTTGTGATTCGTATCCCGTACATCGACAGAGATTTCCGTTAAGCGCTTCTCGAATTTCCTCTTCTGTGGGTTCGGGATTCTCCTCAAGCAGGGCCTTGGTTGTAAGGGTAAAGCCGGGTATGCAGAAACCGCACTGTGCGCCTCCTGTTTCAAGTAGCGATTCCTGTATTGGATGCAAATTTCCTTCTTCGGCGAGAGATTCAACAGTTTCAATTTTATGTCCAGCAGCCCTGGCTGCGAAAGTGGTACAGGAAAGTATGGGTTTTCCATCTACAAGCACTGTACAATTTCCACAACTGGCGTTGTCACAACTCCTTCTAACGCTTTTATACCCTAAGCGCCTGAGCACATCCAAAAGCATTTCACCCGGATTGATATCAACAGAATGTACCTTTCCATTAACATTGAGTTCGAGCTTCACAGTACCATCTCCCTTATATCAAGCAGTGCCCGTTCGACGAATATGGATGCTAGATGCTGTCGATATTCAGCAGATGCCAACAAGTTGGAACCACCTTCGAAATTCTCGTAGGTAAGATTTCGGGCTATGGATGCGGTGGTATTGTCTAACTTCAAACCTCTGATTCCTTTTTCGACAACTGAGAATCTCACAGGAAAGTGAGGTCTGGATCCCACAACAATTCGCGCGTCTTCAATAATATCCCTTTGCAACTTCAGTCCAATTGCAACATTGATGATTGCAATATCAAAGGTGGATTTCGAAAATTTCTTAAAAGAGTAAGAATATCCATTTCCCGTAAAAACCACGTTAGTTATAAGAGGCTTTTCCGCTTTCGGAGTATGATTGAATTCATCGATAGATATATTTCTGAATCCCTGTTCATCATAAACGATAAGCCGCGCGTCACTTGCAATCAAGCATGCCGTAACATCTGACCAACCAAGTTTTGGAGCAATTGACCCTCCAATTGTTGCCATATTACGCAACTGCCAGCTGGCGACCTTGGAAAAAGCATTAAAGAAAAAATCCCCGTAATGCTTACGAACGAGTTCGTTTTTTCGAAAATCTTCAATTTTTACCATAGCACCAACTACCAGGTTATCATCCTTTTCTGAAATAGTATTCAACCCGACATTTTCGAGGTCAATGATTCTTTCAATCGAAGATGATTTCATCAAAGCAACCGTAGTCCCACCGGCAAGGAAAACCGAATGCGCTCTGTCTTCGTTAAACAGCTCAAAGGCTTCTTGAACCGTGGTAGGCTTAAAATATTCTTTCACATTTGCAAGCATCACAACACCTTCTTTCTCCAGAAGTCAAAAGCACTTTTCAAAAGGTTTTTTATGACTTCCTTTCTATACCATGCAGAAGCTCTTATGTCGTCAATCGGTGAAACATATTCCAAACAACGTTCCATAAATTCATCCATCACTGTGATAATCCCATTGCTTCTTTTAAAATAGCGCTCGGCTTTGTAAGCTCTCACAACAGTAGGGGCAACAGAACCAAAAGCTATTCTCAGGTTATCCCCTTTTATTAAAAGCCCCAGTGAAGCGATTGCAATGGCCATAGCTGTTCTTTGACCAACTTTGTAAAACAACGGATGCCAGCTTCCTGACTTCTCGAATTCCACGGCTCTCACAAATTCACCCATAGACAACGCAGTTTTGCCAGGGCCCTTGATAAATTCTTCAATGGGAAGCTTGCGTTCTCCTTTTGGGCCATGTATAACCACTTTTGCATTAGACAAATATAGAGGAATAAGGGAATCACCAGCTGGCGATGCGTTGACAACATTTCCCACAATTGTCCCGCGATTTCTTATCTGAGGGGAACCGATTTCTTTTAATGCCATGAGCATAATAGGAGAATGCTCTTTCAACACATTAGAATTCAAGGCCATTGAATGTGTAACTCTACAGCCAACCCGAATACGGTCGCCTACATCGGTAATTTCATTCATACCCTGAATCTTTGACAAACTGATAATCTTGTCAGGATTTATCCTTCCAGCTCGTATGCGCACAAGTAAATCGGTTCCACCGGCCATGATTTTTGCATTTTCGCGCATTAACAAAGTCATAAGCTCATCTTCAGATTCAGGTAGAAAAACATCAAACCCCACCGCTACACCCCCTAAGTTTCTACATTTCTTTCTTTCTTTTTTCAAATATTATTTCAGCAGCAATGGCAATGGCTATTTCACCTGGTGTATTCGCACCTATGTCAAGGCCAATAGGAGTAGATATCCTTTTCCAATCTTTCTCAGTGAATCCTTCAGCTATGAACTGTTCTTTTAACTCCGCGTTTTTCTTTTCTGAGCCAATCATTCCGATGTACCGTGGAGATTTTGAAAAGCAGATTTTCAACGCTTCAAGATCCCTGATATGGCCTCTGGTAACTATCACACAGAAATCGCCGGGTTTTATTTCTGGAAATCCCGTCTTTTTGCCATAATCAACCTTGTATGTTTTGGCACCCTGTATGCGGGATAAAAAAGTTTCGTCATCGTCGATCACAGTGCAGTTCAGCCCGGCAACTCTGAAAACCGAAAGAAGCAAAGACGTGATATCTCCTGCACCGAAAATGTGCACCATCGGCCCTACACCTTGGTACATGAAAAACACCTCGGTTCTTTCGCCACATGTTGCTCCATGTTTTCCAGCGTCTGATCTGAACTCGGTGAAGCGTTCAAGAAAAGATTCGCCGTTATACAAAGCTCTTCTGAAATTGCGTTGCACAAATTCACCAAAAGCTCCTTTGAGGTTGCCATAAACTTCACCATTCTCATCCATCGCATATATTTCACCGGGGTTTCGGAAACTCGATGATTTTGCTGAAACCACTATTGCCAAAACATATTCTTTATTATCCGAGAGTTGTTTCATCAATTCTTTGAGGGTTTTCAAGAAATTTTTCAGCCTCCTTAAGATCCTCAGGGGTATCAACATCGAATATATGGCGCCAACTTCCTTCAAGGTACCTAACCTTTACCTCCTGTGCCGCGATGAGTTGCTTAATTCCCCGATCTCCTTTCAAGCTCAACACCCTGTCGAAATATCTTTTTGGAACATATGTTGGGAACCCCTTTATACCGTTGTAGCGAAAAGCTATGATACAATTCGGATCTTTCTGTATAACCTTCAATAACCTCTCAACGTCTGTTTCCATTAGAAAAGGCATATCCCCCAGTAATATAAAAAAACCGTCATAGCCTTCTGATAGAACTTCATTTACCGCAATTATCAAACTTGTTGCAAGGCCATTTTCATAGTTATTATTAATCAAAATCTTGAACCTTTCACACTTAACGATATCTAATGGAAAATAAGGATTTACAACGAGTATTTTTTTACCATAGCTTTCAATACAGAATTCATTTAGCACATAGGAAATAAGTGGCTTTCCTTTGAGTTGTGATAAGAGTTTCCTGCTTCCAAACCTCTTTGATGCACCGGCAGCAAGAATCACAATGGCAATTTTTTCTCTATCCATCGCCCTTTAACTTCTCAGCTGCGAGTTCAACAGCTTCAATTATTTTATAATAACCTGTGCATCTGCAAAGATTTCCTTCAAGTGCTTTTTTTATCTCTTCGCGCGTAGGTGAAGGATTGTTATCGAGTAATACCTTGGTAGACATAACCATGCCTGGAGTACAGAATCCACATTGGATAGCACCAGCTTCCACAAACGCTTCCTGAATTGGGTGCAACTTTTCACCAGGTCCTTTCAAGCCTTCAATAGTCCAAACGTCTTTTCCATCGAGTTCGGCGGCTAACATTAAACAGGAATGCACATTTAAGCCATCCACAATGATAGTACAGGCACCACATTCACCTTCACCACAGGCCTCTTTAGGACCGGTCAACCCCAGTTCATCTCGAAAAAAGTCAAGAACTCGCTTATCTGGCCTGACATCATATTTTACTTTTTCTCCATTCAAAGTAAACTCAACTATCATTTTTTATCGCCTCCCTGACTCTGTCCAAGTTTGCAGGCACTTTTTTAAGAGACTTGAGTATTTTCAGTGGAGCCTTAAGATCCTTCAATCCATTGCCGGTTATAACTATCGCTACACGTGTAGAATCGGTGAACAATCCCTTGCGATGAAGTTTTTTGAAACCAGCAAAAGCTGTTGCCCCAGCTGGTTCAGCAAAAACGCCCGTTGTTCTTGCCAGTTCAATTATACTATCCAGTATTTCTTCGTCTGAAACCCTTACAAAGAGTCCATTGTTTCTCTTGGTATAGAGACACGCTTTCAAAAAGTCTCGAGGTTTACCAACCGAGATGCTATCAGCTACGCTGAACGCAGAAATATCTTCCGGTTCAAAAGGCTCGCCTTTTTCATAAGCCCTGATTACCGCATCGGCTCCTTCAGCCTGCACTCCCACCACCGTTGGCATCTTATCGATGAGTTTGGCTTCCTTGAGGTCCATAAATCCTTTGTAGAAACTGCTTAATACCGTTCCATCGCCAACGGAAACGAAAACAAAGTCAGGCAATTTCCAATTCAACTGAACAGCCATTTCAAGAGCACCAGTCTTCTTTCCTTCGAGCAAATAAGGGTTAATGGCACTATTTCGACAATACCAATTCTCCTTGAGTCCTATCTTCATGGAAATATCAAAAGCTTCGTCGTAACTCCCGTCTATTGGAATCACGTTTGCACCATAAACTTGCAACTGAGTTAATTTTGCCGTTGGAGCGGAAGCTGGAACGAAAATATAACTTTCCAGTCCCGAAGCAGCACATAAGCCTGATAACGAACTTGCGGCGTTTCCTGTTGAGGCGCAGAAAAGGGTGTCATAGCCTTTTTCCACCGCTTTGGCTACTGCGACTGCACTGGCCCTATCTTTAAAAGACGCAGTGGGATTTCTCCCATCATCCTTGATGAATATCTTACCAACTCCTAATTTTCCCGCTAGATTTGTAGAATCATACAAGGGTGTGTTTCCAACGAGAAGAGGGGGTCTCCATCCATTTTCGCGTATAGGAAGAAGTTCTTCAAATTGCCATATCCCTTTTGGCGAAAATTCCTCATAGTGCTCTTTTTTGATGGTTTTTTTTAGGTAATCAGGATCATAGACGATTTCAAGTGTCCCCATTCTATCTCCACAATGTGGACAGGTATATTCAACCTCAGAGGGATCATATTCCTTGCCACAATGGAGACAGCGTAAAAGAAATCTTTTCACAGTAGTACACCCCCGATTGCTTTTACAGGGCACCGGCTTTGACATAATCCACAACCAAAACACTCTTCTGAAGCCACAACTACGGCGTTGTTTTTTATAGATAGAGCAAAATATGGGCATACATCTACGCAAAGGCCACATAGTGTACATTTTTCCTTGTCTATAACCGGAAGCCGCTTTTCGTAACTGGCCTTGTTATTGGAATATTTAGCAGTTCCAATTATCTCTCTTACGTTGTGTACCTCAATTTCCTGAAGTTTTTTTGGAAGATCATCAATGATCCGTTTGTAAATGCTTTTTCCTCTAATCAAAGCTGCCGATAAAAACTGAACAGCAGTCGCGCCAGCCATCAAGAAATCAATGACATCCAAGGCACTCGATATACCGCCCACGCCTATAATGGGTAGAGAAGTCGATTTAGCAACTCGTTTTACCATAGCAAGAGCAAGGGGTTTTATTACCGGACCGCTTATCCATCCAAAACCATCTTCGCTTCCAAGGTAAGACCTTTTTAGCTTGCTGTTTAAAGGGTAAGCGGGCCCAAGTGAATTCATGATAACAATGCCATCCCCACCGGCTTCTTCAATGGTTTTCGCCATGCCTTCTGGATCAGGCACTGAGGGATCGAATTTCAAAAAAACTGGTTTTCTAGTGTGTTTCTTCACGGCTTTTATCAGCTGTTTCATCAATTTTGGATCATCGGCAACATAATGTGTCGATAACTCAAATCCATCAGCGAATCCATCAAACCTTGGCACTAAAAGATTGAGATCTTCTACTGTATACCCCAAGCTGACAATTAGAGGAATCCCACTTTCCGCACGATATGCTGGCAGAAATTCTTTTTCCCACTTTTCGGGCGGAAATTCGGTCCACAATTCAGTATTCATGACATAGTTGTTTCCTGCAATTATACACGGTCTGGGTACCTCAGCGGCTTTTGTAGATATGGTCTTCGTAACCATACCGCCTACTCCAAGCCTTTCGAGCGCGAGCATTTTCCTGTTATCTCCTGTTAATGGTCCCGAAGCTGGCAGAATGGGATTTTTTAATTTTATTCCAGCAATCTCAACACTTAAATCCATTCAAATCATCCTTTCAAAGCCTTTTCCACAATGCGCTGGCTATTTTTCTTGCTTCGCTATAGAGCGCTTTTTTGTCGATAGTTATATTCTTCCCGTGTTTTACCACAGGTTTGCCTGAAACATAGACATCGACTATTTTCAGGTTGTCGATAATACCGTAGAAAAAATGACTGCAAAAATTCTCCTGGGTTATTGGGGTAGGAGAATCATAATCCACAATGATAAAATCGGCCCTGTACCCGGGCTCTATGAATCCCAACTTTTTCGCAAAAGAACGTGATGCTATTTCAGCATTCGTTTTGAAGAATGTTTTTAGCAAGTCTTGTGAACTCGTCACTTTTGGATCTCTTTTAGCGTGGTGAGGTGTAAGCAAGAAAAAACGAAGATCTTTGGCGATATTGAAGCCGAATCCGTCGTTGCCCACACCTACTTTTACACCTCGTTTTACAAATTCTGGCCAGTATGAAATGCCAACCCCATTATTCATATTTGATTGCGCATTTACAACGATAAAACCATCAGTACCCTTAATGAGATCGAGTTCGATTTCGTCAACATGTATGCAATGAGCATAAATAGACCCCGGAGCCATTAAACCATGTTCATAAAAACGCTGCATTATCCGTTTTCCGTATCTTGAGAGACTGCTTTCCTCGTCTTCTGGTCCCTCGGCCACATGTACATGAATGGGGATTTTCCCGTCAGATTCTTTTGAAATTCTTTTCAGAGTTTCTTCACTGAGGGTAAATGCTGCATGGAGCCCAAAATGCGCGCCTTTGAATTCGTTTCTTCTACTGAAAAAATCAACATTTTCAGAAATACCCTCAGCAACGGCTCTTTTTCCATCGCGGTCTGACACTTCATAACACGTGTCAATCCGCAATCCAACATCATTAACGGCTCTTGATAAGGTATTGAGAGAACCTATAATCTCCGTAGGTGAAGAATGATGATCAATGATAGATGTAACCCCTGATTCGGCAGATTCAACAGCCGCTATGTACGCACTCAACTCGATTTCCGGCAAACCCAATTTTCTATCAAGCCGCCACCATAATTGTTCCAATAGCTCGGTGAAAGAAGAAGGGTTGAAATAATCAAGCATTAGTCCCCTTGCAAAAGTCGAATAGATATGAGTATGGGCATTAACAAATCCCGGCATGAGAAGCCTTCCACCACCATCTATAACCTCATCGTCTTCTCTTTCAGGTTCCACATCACCAACATAGGTGAAATTATTCTCCTTGATGGTCACGTAACCATGATTAATATAATCTTTCCCTGTAAAAATCGAAACATTCTTTACTAACAATTCAATCACCCCAGTGAATGGGATTTCTCTTTATAAAACGCCCTGCTCCAGAGGCAAGTGTTATCTCTTTTCCGTTGTATGCAAGCTCTCCTCTGAGAAACGTCATTGCAATTTTGCCTTTTACTGCAAGACCATGATATGGCGAATATTCTGCTTTTCCGAAAATAGGAGTACCTATTGTCCATTCTTTATCCATGTCTATTACAACAAGATCAGCATCAGTTCCAGGTATCAAAGACCCCTTCTCGGGAAACAGGCCGAGATATTTCGCAGGATTTACGCTAAGTAATCTGGCAAGCAAAAGTGGATCAGAAATCAGGCTTCTCATAAGGGAGAATGTAAAACCCAAAGTAGGTAAACCATAGGGAATCGAATTTAAATCTGGCGCGTTTTCAATTTTTTCACTAATGCTGAAAGGGCAGTGATCTGTTCCTATCGTTTGAACTCTCCCTTTTTTGAGGAATTCAAGGAGCTTATCCCTTTCCCCTTCACTTCTCAATGGTGGACAGAAGCTGAAGAGATAATTTTCTTCTCCTTTTAACCTGGAGTTGTCCAACAACAGATACTGCGGGCAGGTTTCGATGACAACATTATCGCTCCAGCTATTTTTTAATTTGTGCAGCTCTTCAAGCGTTTTTCCACTTGAGAGGTGAACAATATAAACTTGACCTTTGCCTAACCGCGCGAGCAAAACCACATCAAGTACAGCAACCAATTCGCTTTCAGTTGATCTGATCCGAGAAAGGTTATCAATAATTGCTGGAATATGTCGCATATTGTTTCTTATCAGTTCGTCATCTTCAGAATGCACTAACACCACAAATCCCTTTTTTGAAGACAGTCTGAATAATTCATACATAAAGCCTCTGTCTGTTCGTCTTTTGCTATCTCCATAAGCTGTGAATATTTTGACTGATGGAATGCCATGGTCAATGGTGAAGCTCGCTATTTCCTCAGCATTGAACCCTTGATTTTCTCCAAGAGTAAAATGCAGTCCATAGTCGACTTTCGATTTTTTCGCCTGCAGGAACTTATCTTCAAGGACTTTCTCAAAGTCCTCTTTAAAGCGGACAGGTTCAGTGAAATCAAAAAATGTTGTGACACCATCACTCAATGCGGCATCTGAGGCCGTTTCATAATTATCTGAAGAAATATATTTACCTAAATCGAGATTCAAATGCACATGTGGGTCAATAAATCCCGGAAAAACAAAAAAACCAGAGCAGTCATAAGACTGTCTGGCTTCCAGAATTACATCACAAGGTGTAATGGCTTTTATTTTCTCTTCGGAAATATAGATGTTTCCATTTCTTATGTTAAAGCCATCACAAAGTTTTCCACCAATCAAAGCGAGCTCGTAGCTCACGGTCTTCCTCCCATAGTTAATGCCATGACCGCTTTTGCTGTATGTAGCCTGTTCTCAGCTTCATCGATAACAACTGATTGTGGACCGTCAATTACTTCATCAACAACCTCTCTGCCTCTATCTGCCGGCAGGGCATGCATATATATGGCGTGTTTCTTGGCCAGCTTCATGCGCTCTGGCGTACATATCCAGTCTTTGTGTTTTCGCGTTTCTGCCATGATTTCTTCGGGGTTATCTGAAACAAAGAATCCGCCCCAGGATTTTGGAATGACAATATCAGCATCTTCGAACGCGGCGTTCATATCATGCGAAATCTCGAATTTCGTTCCATTTTCTTCGGCGTTTTTCTTAGCCTGCTCGACAATATCAGGCATTAAATCGAAGCCTTTGGGATATGCCAATGTAACGTCAAGCCCATATCTTGGGAAAAGCAGGATCTGGGACTGTGGTACTGAGAGGGGCTTTAAATGGCTCTCTGCGTATGCCCAGCTGATGCCTACTTTAAGCCCGCGGGTATTCTGCCCGAATTTCTCCCGAATAGTCATAATGTCGGCGAGCACTTGCATTGGATGATAGTAATCATCTTGTAAGTTGAGTATAGGGACAGAAGAGTGTTTGGCAAGTTCCCTTAAATAAGCGTTCCCTATTTTGTAGGCACAATGCCTTACGGCTATAGCGTGCCCATATCTCGAAAGTATCATCGCGGTATCACGCGCAACCTCACCATGAGCGGTTTGCATAACCTTAGGGTTCAAAAAGTGGGCATGCCCGCCAAGTTGTGTTATTCCTGCTTCAATAGAGTTTCTCGTGCGCGTAGATTCATCAAAGAAAATCATGAATACCGTCTTATAGAGAAGCCATGGGGTAAGTTCCCCAACAGCAAATTTGCGCTTTAGATCAGAAGAAAGTTCTAACATCAAATCAATTTCATCTTTTGCAAATTCCTGTGTCGTGATAAAATGTCGTCCTCTAAGCATACTACCCATTACAACCCCTCCTTAATCATTAATCCTGAGATAATTTTAATGGAAGATAAGCGTACATTGCAGCAGCCTTGACCAGGTGATCAATAGAAACTTGATCGCTTGGACTATGTGCGTGTATTTCATTCCCGGGGCCGAAGCCTATTGTTGGGATACCAAACATTCCGGCTGTAGCAACGCCATTAGTTGAAAAAGTCCATTTATCGACAACCGGTTCCTCTCCGAAAACTGTCCGGTAAGCTTCAACTGATTTTCGCACGATTTCATGGTCTTCGTCCATCACCCACGTTGGGAAATACTTTTTAGTTGGGTATTCAAGCCCGGTGTAAGAAGTCCTTCTATACTCGAGCTCAACGATCTCCGCTTCTTCACCAGCACGCTTTATGACGTTTTCCAGTTCTGAGATAACAACTTCACGTGTTTCACCTTTGGTTAGCCTTCTATCAAGCTGAATGGTACATTCGTCGGGAACCGCATTATGAGAAGGCGATTTGAAGAATATCTGTGTAACGGCAACAGTACCTTTCCCAAGGAAAGGATCTTTCCTAAGCCTATCGTTTAATTTCTCAATTTCCTGTATAATTCGGCTCATTTTATAAATCGCGTTTACCCCTCGTTCTGGAGCTGAAGCATGGCATGACATACCGGTGGTTTTTATCTGGAGCTCGATTCTGCCCCTATGCCCACGATATATGTTAAGATTTGTTGGTTCTGTAATCACCACATAATCAGGCTTAAGGCCTTCCTCATTTATTATGTATTGCCAGCAAAGCCCATCACAGTCTTCTTCCATTACAGTTCCAGTAACATAGAGAGTAAAATCTCCCATTAAACCGAGTTCTTTCATCAACTTTACGCCATATACCATGGAAGCCATGCCAGCTTTCTGGTCACTTGCCCCGCGACCATAGATTACTCCATTCTTGACGACTGCTTCAAAGGGATCTACTTCCCATATTTCCGGATTTCCCACTTCAACAGTATCGATATGGGCGTCCATAGCAATGATCTTTTTCCCGCTTCCGACTCTACCCAGAATGTTACCCATGCCATCGATGATGATTTCGTCAAAGCCCACCTTTTCCATTTCGTGCTTGATTCTCTGAATCACTTCCCTTTCCTCAGTGGAATAACTTTTCGTCTTTACTAAATCTCTCATGAATTCTGTAAGTTCGTCACGGTATTTCTCTGCTGCCTTTAAGATTTTTTCATTCATTGAATCAGTCCTTTCTTTTGAATACTAATTTATCTAAATTATACTTTTTTAATGCAAAAAGCCAAAACAGATATGAGGCTAATATAAAATAATCGGGGACTTCTCAACCGTGACAAACTTTTATTTTCGTATTGATTCGTATTTGTAAGCTTCTGCGATTTTTAGCGGACTATTCAAGTGTCTTTGAACAAATTGTCCACAATTGCTGCCAATTTTATTTTCTTCTAGCTCACCAATACTTAAAATCACCTGGTAACCAAGTTCTTCGAGTTTTTCAATAAGGCCTGAATGATATGGAAGTGCTTTTCCTTTTGGATCAACTGCAGATTCAATTTTATTTCCAATTGCCCGATATGTAGGATTTATAGGGGTGATTTTAATCAAAAATTTATCAGGATCAAAAAATGCGTGAAGTTTGTCGGCTTCGACTATATTCTCTTTACCAAGAGCAAAATTCAGTGTAATTTTTCTATCTCCATCACGGTAAAATTTCTCTCCATAAGCAGCTATATCCTTAAAACCCCACTTTTTAACCGGAATTATAGTTTCGCGCTGGTGATAATCTGTTGAATGGATTGAAAATTGAAGCTGAAACCGGCCTGCGAAGTATTCGTTCTTGATGTTGATTAGCTCTTCAAAAAAAACTTCTCTCCCAGCGGGAGCAACTGTGGAAAGTGATGGAAGTAATCCGGGCGCCTCATATCTGTGAGGGAGTTTTTTCAAAACTTCTAGAACTTCATCATTCAATGCAGGTTCACCCATTCGTGCAAATTGGATTTTGAATTTTCTTGAGGGAATTTTCAATCCTCCAAATCTTTTAATAACAACACAGTCAATCTGTTCCAGCATTTCACCAGCAGATAGCTTTCCCTTATAAAACCCTCCAGCATCGCACATGGAGCAACCTACCGGACAGCCAATGAGTGTGGAGATGATAATGACTTCTTTTTCTTCTCTGGGAATCGGAGGTTGTACTGATTCAACAAATTCCACGATGTTTCCTTTGGAAGTTTTCCCAAGAAATACCCAAGCAATGTCATCTCTCCCATATTTCTCAAGAATCTGCACGCCAAAGTCCTCCTTTTATGTTTTATTTCTCAAATAGCTGACTATGTTTTGAGCAACCTCGATCCCATTACCAAGGGCAATTGCTACCTGACCAAGCTTTCCATGCTTAACATCTCCAGCCAGGAAAATTCTTTTATCATTCAACAGTTCAGGGCTGAGCAACCTCCTATTCGCTTTTCTACCAATGCTTATCAGAAGGTTATCATAACAGTCCTTAAAAGAACCTGCCATAATCAACAGTTTATCCCCTTTTTCACACACTCTTTTGATCGGATTGCTATGCATAATGACTATTTTCTCATTTTTCGCTACTCTAGAGTGTAAATGTGGCGAAATATGAAACTCGCTGTGTTTTGTGAACAGGGTAACCCGATTTGATTTAGAAAGACTCAATGCTGAGTCGAAGGCAGCTTCACCAGAACCTGCGATGGCGATTTTCTTTTCCGAAACACTGAAAAGTTCTAAAGGTTCATACACAACCTTTGGCGAAACTTCAAAAGACTCTATTCTTTTAGGCACTGTTCCTGTTGCGATTACAACATAGCGTGCACTCAATCTCCCCGATGAATGTGTTACATTAAAGACATTCCCTGATTTTTCAATGGAAGTCACAGTGCTATAAGTAACTTTAATTTCCAGGTCTTTGAGTTTTTCTTTAAGCAAACCCACCGCTTCTGCACCAGATAAAGGAGGCAGGAGAGGCATGTTTTCTACAAGATTTGCGTTTACCAGCAATCCGCCAATCCATTTTGATTCTAGAAGTACAAATTTGACTCCTTGATGCTTTAGCTGAACAGCACAGGCAATCCCAGCCGGGCCTGCACCAACTATGATGACATCGACAGGCATTTTTTGACCTCTTCGCTATTTGCAAGGATTGCGAATCCATGCGCCAATGTTGAAAGTGCTGCGATATGTAATTGTCTGTACTTCGATGCTACAGCATCGGTGATAACAACCGGATTAAATCCCCTTATAAATGCTGAACGCACAGAACTGCTAATACAGAGGTGGGTTTGCACGCCACAGATATAAAGCTGGTCAACTTTAAAATCTCTCAATTTTTCTTCCAGCTTTGTTTCATAAAAAGCGTCGTAACTGCTCTTTTTTATTACATGCTCACAGTTAATAACCAATTCAGTAAGGGAATCATTTTCTTCCATAAGATTACCCCACCAGTTATGCATAGGGCTTTTAGGGATATCAACATGCCGGGTAAAGAGGACAGGGAGATTATTCTTGCGGAAAAATTCAATAAGTGCCTGAATTTTGGGAAGTATTATAGATGAATCTTGAATGAAGGCTTTAGAATTGCAATCAAAGAAATATCTCTGGACATCGACCACGAGCAAAGCAGGGTTATTTCCACCAACCAATGGATGTCTCTTTTTGTAAAAAGCCAGTGTTTTCTCCTGTGATTCGTTATAAATGGAATTTCTCTCTGTCATGGTTATACACCTCGATAAGATTATACAAACAAATTCACTTTTCGTGTGAAAATAAGTATTTGAATGTCGATTGGTAGAGCGACAAATTATGAGACGATGGCCGAAAGTGCGACTATTGGTGAAACGATATGAATTACTAGACCCCAGACCCGCTCTATCATTCCCGAATAGATGTTAAAATTATACCGGAGGTGGAAACATGACAATTGTACTGAAGAACATCGATACGCTCATGACAATGAACAAACAGATGGAAGAATTAACCCATGCCTATATTCTTATAGAAAATAACGTGATAAAAGAAATAGGCTCTGGAGAGCCACCAAAGGCCGACTGGCATATAGATATGTCAAATAAGGTGGTCCTACCGGGTTTTGTAAATACTCATCACCATCTGTATCAATCCTTGTTTAGAAATGTTCCAGCGGTTTCTTCAGCGAAACTCTTTGATTGGCTTGTATATCTCTATGAACTCTGGAAGAACATAGATAATGAAGCAATCTATGTAAGCGCTGCGATAGGCATTTATGAAATGATGCATACAGGAACTACAACAACGACGGATATGCTTTATCTTCATCCAAAAGGAACGGCGAAATTCATAGATTCTGAAATAGAAGCTGCAAAGAGATGCGGCATCAGGTTCCATCCGACACGGGGTTCGATGTCTCTTTCGAAGAAAGATGGTGGTTTGCCGCCTGATTCAGTCGTTCAAACGGAAGAAGAAATCCTTGAGGATTCTATCAGGGTAATAGAAAAGTACCATGATCCCAGGAAATACGCTATGGTACGTATTGCCCTGGCTCCTTGCTCTCCTTTTTCTGTTACAGAGCAATCTATGATAAAAACTCTCGAGCTCGCTGAGAAATATGATGTTTTGCTGCACACTCACCTTGCGGAAACGAAAGACGAAGAAGAGTATTGTCTTGAAAAGGTTGGGCTAAGACCGGTGGACTACATGGAAAAAATCGGCTGGTTGAACCCGCGTACTTGGTTCGCTCACCTTGTTTGGCTGTCTGAAGAAGATATAAGAAAGCTCTCTGAAAACGATTGTGGAATGGCACACTGTCCTACCTCAAATATGAGGCTCGGATCCGGGATCGCACCGGTGAAGGAAATGAAGGAAGCCGGAATTAGAATAGGCCTTGCCGTGGATGGAAGTGCTTCAAATGATTCTGGAAACATGTTGCTCGAAGCGAGAAATGCCATGATGCTTCAACGTGTCGTTAAGGGGGCCGACGCGCTAACCCCTCGAGACGTATTGTATATGGCAACTATGGGTGGCGCAAAGGTTCTTAGGATGGATGAATATATCGGTTCGATAGAAGTAGGTAAAGCAGCAGATATCATTGGCTTCGATCTTAACCAGCTTTCACTTGCCGGAGGACTTGCAGATCCCGCTGCTGCTATAATTATGTGCGATGCCGGCAAAGCTGATTTTGTCATGATAAATGGAAATGTGAGGATAAAAGACGGCCAGATTCTTGATGATGAATTAATGCAGCTTATTAATAAACAAAACCTAATTTCAAAGAATCTCATAGGGTATTGATGTCAACTTGCATTTTGGAAAGAGATTTGATAGGGTGTCTCAAAAATCAGTTACAACCAATAATATCAACTTTCTGTGAGGGTGATTGTTAAGATACTGGACATAACACAGAAATTATATACAAAAATGACCAAACCCAATATCTCAGCATAATTCCTGCCTTCACATATTAGATGTGTTCCATATTAAAAGCTTTTCTTTTGTAGTCTGAAAAAGTCGTAAGTTTTTCAAGCCCAGGAGTTCCATGTATTTGAAATTCTTTTTTCTTCGATATGAGAAACCGTAGAATTTCAATAAAAAGAAAATTTCAAGAAGTTAAAAGGCAAAAGCACGTCTAACTGCTCAATAATCTTCACAATATCTCTTTTTGTAAATTTTTGTGGCAGCATTGAACTTCGGGAAGCCCACTTTTTTCGTGACTTCCCAAAAACAATAGCTTACCGACAAAATAATCAGCGAATATCTTCTTAATACACCAGAGTTTTGGGATTTAGCTATCATTAAATTAACACAGAAATATGACACCCCTACTGGGTTATGGTATAATAGCTTAGATGATAGTTACTAATTTCACAAATTCACAAGAAGGGGGAATGTTATGACCCTGAATTTTCTTTCTGTTTTTGTGGTTACTTATCTAATGTGGATAGGTTTTACAGCGAGTTTCACCTTTTCAGAACTTTTGACGGGATTTATTGTTGCTTTGATGGTTGCCATTATCACTACCAAATATTCAAAGTTCAACATCGGTATCAATTTCCCCATAAGAGCTCTGAAATTTGTTTTTGGGTACCTTCCGGTATTTATCGTCGCAATGGTGAGAGCCAATATTGATGTTGCTAAAAGAGTTCTCAGCCCTTCGCTTCCAATAAATCCAGCCATTGTTAAGGTACCGGTAAAGTTGAAAGGAGAAATTTCAAAACTGACTCTTGCAAACTCGATAACGCTGACTCCGGGAACTCTCAGTCTTGAATTGGACGATGAAGGTATTTATGTCCACTGGATAGACAAAAAGTCAGATGATCCGGAGGAAATCAAAAAAGCTATCGTTGGCAGTTTTGAGAAAAGAATTGGAGGGATTTTTGAATGACTGCTTTTATAGTTTTTCTCTCCTTAATAATTCTTGGTGCATTGCTTGCATTATTGCGAATACTACTTGGCCCGACGCTGTCTGACAGAGTGGCCGCGCTTGACATCATGAACGTCATAATCACCGGGGTTATTGTGCTTTTTGCACTTATTGAGGAAAATGCACTCTTCCTTGATATAGCACTTGTTTACGCTGCGCTTTCATTTCTTGAGACGGTGGTTGTGGCGCGCTATTTGGAGGGGAAAAAATGATAATGGAAATAATTGGGTACATACTCATAACCATTGGTTCGCTTTTCTACCTCCTCGGTGGTCTTGGAGTTTATAGAATGCCAGATGTTTATAACAGGCTCCAAGCCGGGACAAAAGCAACAACCTTAGGGTCATTTTCGCTGATACTGGGAGTTGGATTTGCCCATCCCGAATGGCTTCTGAAAGCCATCGTTATAGTAGCATTTATCGCGATCACTAACCCGGTTGGAAGCTCGGCCTTAGCAAGAGCCTCACTAAAAGCTGGCGTAAAACCAGATCCAAGAACCGACACAGGAGAATACCTTCCAAAAAAGGGAGGTGCTGATGAGTGAGTGTTATTTCTTTTATCATAGGTATCGTACTCGTTGTTAGTGCAATCATAGCTATTGAAGCCAAGAAACTAATTACTTCAGTTGTTATGCTCTCACTTGCCAGCCTTCTCGCTGTGGTTTCCTTCGTCCTATTAAAAGCACCAGATGTGGCTATTACCGAAGCTTCGGTTGGTGCTGGACTAACAACGGCGATCTTCTTGCTCACTTTGAAACGGCTGGGAAGGAGGGAGTCTGAATGAAAAAGGCAATTGCTGCCCTAATCGCTTTCCTCTTCTTTTTGATGTTTGTGAATATTCTCAATTCAGATTCCGAAGAATTTAAGGGCATTCCAAAATTTGGTGAAGTGAATCTAACAGAACGTGTTTCTAATAAGTACATATCCAAATCCGTAAGTGGTGATTCTGGAGAAATAGTATACGGAAAGACAGAAAATGCTGAAAGTGGTTCAGCGAATATGGTAACCTCAATCGTGGTTAACTACCGTTCCTTCGATACTCTTGGTGAAGTCACAGTTCTTTTTCTTGCTGCAACAGGAGTTGCCATTCTCATAGGCGGAGGTCAACGAAAAAGCCTTGCCATTTCTGTCAATCCTATTGTAAAAATTTCCGCGAGAATCATAGCTACTCTTTTGCTTGCTTTTGGAGCCTATGTCTTTATTCATGGCCATCTTACACCTGGCGGTGGATTCCCGGGTGGAACAATTATCGCTGCCGGGACATTACTCATGCTTGTTGCTGACGATAAAAAGAGAACATCAAAGTTACTTAAAATCCTTGAAGGTACTATGGGGTTTTTATATGTTGTTATTGGAATTGCTGGATTACTCGTCACTGGCTCTTTCCTCAAAAATTTCCTGCCAACCGGAACCATGGGCAATCTTTTCAGCGCAGGATTAATACCCATTATCTATTCTGTTATCGGTCTAAAGGTTGGAGCGGAACTTTCAGCACTCCTCGATGATTTCTTTGCAGAGGAGGGGAGAAAATGATTCAATACTTCTCAATAATGCTCATAGCAATTGGAATCTACGGGTTGCTATCGCAAAAGAATCTTGTGAAGCTCATAGTTTCTCTCAATATCATGGAGCTTGGTGTGAACATCTTCATCATTTCGATCGGTTATGTGGCTGATGGAAAAGTTCCCATTCTTTCCCCTATAGTAAACAAAAGCTCGATGAACTTCGTTGATCCACTTCCTCAAGCACTGGTGCTAACTGCCATAGTAATAGGTGTTGGAGTAACAGCTCTTGCACTCTCTCTCGTATTAAAAGTAAAAGAATCCTATGGAACAATTGAATTGGATGAGATAAGGGGGGATAATGCATGAACCCCACGTGGTTAATAGCATTACCGCTTGGTTTTGCTTTTCTTGGTATATTCGCCGGAAAATTCTCAAAGGCTTTCCTCTGGATTGCCTCTTTGGCAAATGCCATTATTAGCCTTTTCATATTCAATGGAAACGGTGTAACAAGCTACATCATAGGTGGTTGGATTCCCCCATATGGTATTAACCTTGTTGTCAATGATATGACCCGTGTTTTTTTGTTGGCGGTTAATCTGATTTTCTTGCTTGCCCTCGTTGCAACCTCAGCTGAAATATTGAAAAAAGATGAGAAAATGTCTGTCGCCTTCATGCTTTCATTGGCAGCAATAAATGGCATACTTCTTACAGGTGATCTTTTTAACCTCTTTGTGTTCCTTGAAATCTCTGCCATTTCCGCTTACATTATGGCTGCATCCGGAAAAGAGGCAATTAGCAAATTTGCGGCATTGAAATACCTCATTCTTGGCTCTATCGCTTCATCATTTTATCTTCTTGGAGTGATAGTCGTATACGCTTCTACCGGAACATTAAACATGGCTGACGCTGCAGCAAAGGTAACATCATTGAACCCTAATGTGCTACTCGCTGCCGGGCTATTGATGGTTGTAGGACTTGGCGTTGAAACCAAACTATTTCCATTCAACGGATGGGCTCCTGATGTGTATGCAAATGCTTCAGGAAGAGGTTCGACCATTCTTGCGTCTGTCTTTCCCATTGCCATGATATCGGCATTTATACGTGTTATAACCTTTGTTATAAATTCAGGGAAGTTAAATGAACTCATTATAGTTCTCGGCATTACGACAGCGATTATCGGGGAAGTCCTCGCTTTTAGTCAGAAAAGGATGAAAAAAATGCTCGCATATTCAAGCATTGCACAAGCTGGCGTAATCCTTATGTTGATTGGTATTGGAAGTTCAAAGGCTTATATAGGCGCTTCGATGCTTCTTTTGAACAATGGATTTGGAAAGTTATTGCTTTTCTCAGTAGCGTCTCAAATAGCTTTGGTAGCTGGCAGTGATCACTTCGAGAATGTAACTGGAGTAGGCCGAAAATCCCCACTCTTCACACTTCTATTTGGCGCTGGTGCTCTGACAATTGTCGGTATGCCTTTGTTCTTTGGGTTCCGCTCCAAATTATATGTCATTTCAGCTACAATGGACAAATCTCTTTGGATACCAGCAGTGATTTTGATAACTGCAGCAATCGAAGTAACGTATTACTTCCGATGGATCTTTAATCTCGTAAAAGCCGATGCCAAACTGAGTGAAAAGAGGTCTCCTGTCCCCTTTGGACTTGCATTGGCCGGTTTGCTGGCTGTGCTGGTGGTCATAGCCTTTGGTATAGTTCCCGAAGCTAATCTTGATTTTTTCAACAGAATCGGAGACCTTTCAATCCAACTCAGCAAGACTTTGATGGGAGGGATGTAAATGGACCTCAGCATGATTATACTGATCAGTCTCATAGCTGCTCCTATCTTATACTTTCTGGCAAAGTTCAGCCATAAAATCGCCTATATATTATTCTCATTTATACAGGTATTTCTGTTTGTTTTCATTCTTCTTCAGAAAGGAATCATAAATACAGTAAGTAGTTTTGAAATAATGGACGGTCTTAAGCTCAATTTCGGTTTTACCCCCATCAACTGGTATTTTGGCTCTATAATAATGTTGATTATTTCAATGTCTGCCATTTTTATGATTTCAATCAAGAAGAAGTCTCCTGCAAAACTTCTTCTTTTGAGCCTTGTTTCTACTGGAGCGATTGGCGCAACGCTTTCAATGGACTTCTTGACGCTGGTAATTTTCTGGGAACTTTCAACCTGGTCATCTTTGATATTGATAGTTCTGGACAAGGAAAAATCATTTCGGGAAGCGATCAAGTATGTTTCAGTCAGTGCTATTGGGACTTATTCTATGTTATACGCTGTTTTTTATATTTTGAAAAGTTTTGGAACTGTTAATTACCTTGAAGTAGCGGATAAAATGAAAGTAGCCCCTGAGAGCTCAAAAATCTTAATTTTTGTTCTCTTTGGCATCATGGCACTTGCAAAAGCTGGTTCTTTCCCCCTACATATCTGGCTAAGAGGTTCCCACTCAACAGCACCTGATGAATTTAGCCCAATACTTTCAGGAGCACTTACGAAAATCGGAGCTTATTTGCTATTCATCATGGTAGCTGTAATTCCATCCAGCAGCATTTTCAGTTGGCTTCCTTCTATAGGAGGCATTACATTAGTAAATTATGTGCTTGCATGGTTAGGTGGAATTTCTATAGTGGTCGGAACGGTAATGGCTATACGAATGGAAGATGTAAAAGAACTCATTGCATTCTCAACGGTTAGCAACTCAGGATACATAGTGTTAGCCATGGCCCTTGGCGGAACGTACGGTACAATTGGTGGTCTAATGCACGTCCTGAACCACGCTCTGGCTTCAGCTGCGATGTTTATGTCAATGGCGGCTGTAATTCATAGAACAGGTACGACAAAAATGCGTGAAATGGGCGGGCTTATTACAAAAATGCCTATAACTTTTGCCGCTTATCTTGTGGCAATAATTTCCGTCGCAGGAATACCACCTATGAGCGGATTTGCTTCAAAATGGCTTATATACCAACAATTAGTCAAGAATGGTCTCCCATTTCTCGCTTTTGCCGCCTTTTTTGGCAGTGTGGGTTCATTCATGTACGTTTTCAAGCCACTTACTGGCGTTTTCCTTGGTCAACTAAAACCCGAGCACAAAAATGTCAAAGAGGCGCCATTTACCATGATTTTGCCTATGAGTATTTTGACTTTGCTCACGATATTCTGGGGAATATTGCCAAGCAATGCTATTTCTTTTATTAACAAGATTGTTCATTATACAGGTGGCAAAGAAATACAACTAACCTTTTCAAGGATCATTGCTTTAACCGGTCAATGGGATTCAGTACTGGTAACAATGGCCTTCTTCGTCGGGTTCATAATTGCGTTTATCATCTTCCTAATGGGTAAAAAAGCGAGACAGGTTGATTTGATGGATACATACACGGGTGGTGAATTTCTTTACACTGCTGAGTTGTATCACTTTGTCTATAAAATGTACCGACCATTTGATAGGATGTTTGAAAAATGGCCATCTATGGAAAACTGGCTTACCTCACTGTCATATAAAATAAAGGAGCTTGGAGCATTGTTAAAAACATTGTTTTATCCGAAATATCCGCAAGGATATGTCGCTGTTAGTATGCTGACTTTGCTCGTAGCCTTCTGGTGGTTGAGGTGATATGAATGACAATACTTAAAGGTGCAGCATTACTCATTTTGGCTTTTATCTATACTGTTACGCTTGAAGGAATTGCCCGAAAAATAACTGCACGTATTCAAAGAAGGTATGGACCTCCTTTTTGGCAAAATTTTATCGATATTTTCAAAGCTCTTACAAAGCATTCCATTTCACACGGGTTTATTTTTGATTTTGGTGTCTTAATGGCCTTT
>Ga0190347_1000112_pt1 | contig 25135 bp, 19 predicted proteins | sample 48721356_MG_FD_161652 | JGI IMG/M metagenome (GOLD analysis project Ga0190347, IMG submission 161652) | Hydrothermal vent microbial mat bacterial communities from Southern Trench, Guaymas Basin, Mexico - 4872-13-5-6_MG | ecosystem: Environmental > Aquatic > Marine > Hydrothermal vents >...
GAGAAGTATAGAAAGAATAGCGAGGAAAAGGGCAACAGGATAGAGTAGAGGCGAACCAAAAAAGAGGGGCGAGGATATTGCTGCTCCGCACTCAGGTTCGCTCTCATGAGATTACATCTCATGAACCTTGCCCGCTCACCCTCCGTGAGGCTTTTCTTTATAGAATACCGGGACATTAAACGACTTAAAAATCACAGCTTAAAAGACAAAGAAAAAGGCAAAAGACAAGACACAAAGCTCGTCTTTCAGGTTTATATATTTTTTCTTTTGGTCTCCCGGACAGACAAGGTAGAAGAGATATAGAAAGAGAAGCGAGGTAGGGGTCGATATAGAACGAAGAGCGAGGTAGGAGAGAAGTAGAAAGAGAAGCAAGGTAGGAGTCAAGTAGGGAGAGAAGCGAGGTAGGAGAGAAGCAAGAAGATAAGCAAGGTAAAGGAGGATGAAAGGCAAAAGGAAAAAAGTAATTTTTTAATTGACATTTGTAATACTTACTTAATAATAAGTTAATAAAAAAAGGAGGCAGTTATGTATTACTATTCTAAAAGATTTATCTCAGTGGCATTTGTGATTTTCTTCTTTTCTCTTAATCTATTCTCTCAATCCCAGTATGTTGTAAAAGACGATTTCAGGGTCAATGATGATACAACAGGTAATGATAATTACATTCCCACTGTAACCCTGAGTAAGAACGGAAATGGGATGGTGGTATGGCAGGACGGTAGAAATGGGGAAATCAATATCTACGGCCAGGTATATGATAGTTTGGGTATCCCTTCCGGTCCCAATTTTAAGGTAAGCCAGAACACCGGGAGTATATATGAAAATTACCCTTCAGCAGCACGATACGGTGACAGTATTCTTGTTTTTTTCCAACCTGGATACGGTCAGTGGCTGTTAAATGACGGCACACCATCAGGACCCACCATTTATTTTTACACATATATGATGGCGCCGAATGTGGCTGTTGGTGATTCTGGTATATTTATCGTCTGGCATAACAATGTTTCTGGTAGTGGGTATGAAGTGTTCTTTAAAAGATTCACCTTTGCTGGTGATTCCATTGGTTCAAGAATCATTGTGAATGATGATGGTGGAAGTTCAGACCAGCGACTTCCCAAAATTGCTCTGTCCGGCAACGGGAAAATTATTGTTGTTTGGCAGGACCTTAGGGGAGGTGATCTGGATGTCTATGCTCAATTATTTGATGCAGGTGGAAATAAAATAGGTTCAAATTTTATTGTCAATGATTCCACTGTAAATGCTCAGGATCAACCCGAGTGTAGTATAGATTATGATGGGAATTTTGTCATTGTATGGAATGACTACAGAAGTGGCAATAAGGATATATACGGTCAATTATATAATGCAACCGGGGTTCCCATTGATACTAACTTTTTAATAAACGACGATGGGGGAGCATATTATCAGAATGATGTTTACTGTTCAATGGATAGTGCGGGTAATTTTGTCGTTGTATGGCTAGATCTAAGGGATGGTCCATACCGTATATACGGACAGATATACGATACAACCGGTACACCTGTGGGCTCGAACATCCGCCTGGATGAAAATACAGGTCCCGGGTATCAATACAATCCGTCTGTTTCAACTAATGGAAATCAGTTCATAGTTGCATGGGAGGATTCAAGAAATGATAGAAGCATATATAAGAGAAGGTTTGCGATGGATGGAACCCCTGTAACAGGTGAGACAGAGGTAAATGATGTTAATGGAACAAGAAGGCAGGATTATCCCTCTGTGGATATGAATATAAATGGTAACGGCGTGATAGTCTGGAGAGATTATAGAGAGCCTCAGGGAATATATTTTGCGATGCTTAACTCAAACGGGGATACAACAGGTGGAAATAAATGGGTCGCTACTGGTTATGGTTATCCAGGTTTATCTGTGAATAACAATGGTAGTTTTATTATTACCTATGATTACAATCAAAATATATACTTCAGGATGTACTCATCGTCCGGGGATACAATAGGCCCTATAAAAATAGTTAATGATACTACCTACGGCTCCAGAGATTACCCCAACATCGACGCAGATTCTGCAAACAATTTTGTTATTTCCTGGTATGATTATAGAAACGGAAATTCAGATATATATGCGCAGAAGTTTACCTCCACAGGAGATACAATAGGCACAAACTTTCTTGTAAATGATGATGTAGGAACAGCAAACCAATATCAACCTGATGTATGTGTCTCTCCAGGAGGGAAATTTCTTATAGTCTGGTACGATAACAGAAATGGAAATTATGATATATATGGTCAATTATACGATGCAACCGGTGCCACCATTGGTACAAACACTTTAATAAACGATGATGGAGGTACTGCACATCAATACTACCCCAGAGCTGGTGTACTCCCCGATGGAAGATTTATTGTGGTGTGGCAGGATTATAGAACTCCTCTCGGAATTTATGGTCAGATAATAGACTCAAATGGTTCCCCTGTGGGAACAAACTTTATGATAAGTGAGACGTCTGGTTGGCTTCCTTCTATTGCAGTAAATCCTAATGGGGGGTATGTTGTTACCTGGAAAGACTCAAGGGGTTTTGGATATGATGTATATGCACAGAAATTCAAACCTGACCTCTCTCCAGATAGTGTTAACTATAAGGTGAACAATGATGTTGAGGGTATCAACTACAATCAGAATTATCCCGTTGTAGCCACAGATGGAAATAACATTTTATTTGTATGGCAGGACGCAAAATGGCAGAAAGGATATGATATTGCGGCAAAGGTAGTGAATTGGGAATTTTCATCCGTCGAAGATGAAATAGCGGAAGGGGATATTAACCTTATCCTGAAATCCTTCAGTCCAATAACCGGACCCTTTCTCATTCAATATTCTATAAATATGACAACAGATATTGATATAAGTATATACAATCTTGTGGGAAGAAAGATTAAAACCCTCGTTAAAGGGCAAGCGAAGAATGGCATACATCAGGTTCAATGGAATCCCACTAAAATTCGTTCAGGCATTTATTTCTGCAGGATGAAAGCAGGTGGTAAGACTCACGCTGTAAAAATTTTATATGTAAAATAAAAAGTAATGGCAAGAATGGCTTATAATAACATTACCCGAATGATAGGTAAATTGGGATAATGATTTTAACGGAGGCATTACCTCTTAAAATTTTAGTACTCTTCAAATCCCACTAAACCGAGGACGCTATTAATTGTAAGGGTAAATTTGGGATTTTCTACATTCCTTTTTTTCATCCCCAGGGTTACAAATCCTTCCTTCTTAACGTTAAATTTCAAATCCTTTGGCGCAGATAACTGGATATTTGCAACAGCTGATTCAAGGGATATCTCCGCCTTTTGTTTCCATTGCCCACCAAGGTCTATATGAATTGATGAGACACCGGTGCTTATTTTACCTTTAATCAGATTTGAATTTCCCAGTTTATGAATTTTAATAGATGCCGCACCAGCCTCCAGCTCCAGTTTAGTCATACTTATCCTGTTTGGACTATCGAAACTTATATATAACTTACCAGCACCTGCAGATATGGCCATCTTTCTTATCGTGAGTCCTCCAAATTCAAAATCACCATCAATGGGCCCACCTGTAAAATCAATATTAAGTGATACATCCAAAGGAAGTTCAACTAAAAAATTAAAATTTTTTACAAACTCTTTTAGTTCCTTTATCTTTAATTCCCCAAAATCAATATCGAAATCGAACTCATAAAGATTTTTTATCCTTTTTATCTTTAAAAACCTCTTTAAAGAATCAGGTATTACGTATGATATTCTTAAGATTTTAGTATCTCCAGGAATCACCTTCACTTCTCCTGGAAGATTCATCAAAAGATTTATGCCCTCGCCCTCGATTTTATATTCCTTAGAATTTGTACCTGACAGTATACCTATAAATAAAAATAATGTAAGAAGCATTTTTTACCTCCTATTCCACATTTATAAGATTAAAATTCCCATTTATTTTTACTTCAGGATATACACCTCCCTCTTTAAATTCGTTCGCGCCATTTATAATATTCAAAAGACCCCTTGAGTATAGATGGAGAACCCTGTAGGTTGAAATATTAACCCTCGTTCCATCTGTATCTATGTTGAAAACACCTCCTCCATCACCATCAAAAAGCATATTAAGAAAACCGCCACTCAATGAAATCATCGCACCATTTATAAGTTTTTCTGCATTTATCAACGTAATTCCACTGAGGAGCCCATAAACCTCAGGTCTTCCGTCAAGGGCTTTATTGTACAGGAGCTTTGCGGTCCCAAATTTCAGGTCGAGATTCTGGTTTTTTATCGTACAGAAGGAAACATCGAAAATTAGATCAGAAAAAGACAATGATATATTCACATCAAGAATTGAAGATTCTGGATATATTACAGCAACTTCTATCTTTGAGGAATAGTAGAGAGGATTGGTAAAATCTCCAAAATCTACTAATACACTCTCTCCTATCCTGGATACCCTTCCTATTTTGGGGATCACACGAAATGAATCACCCGGGATAACGTTAAGCTCCACTCCTTTAAGGCTGCCAATCATACTGATATTTAGAGCCGCAAAAATTAAAAAAGTCATTTCAAAACCTCTTATGAATTCTCACAATTGTCTTGAAATATCCCTCCTTTTCCACATTCCTTACAACCTTTACTGTAAGGTTTCCGTCAGGTGAAAAGCCCACACCAAAATCTGCCTTTACAGGCCCGTTAATATCGTCCATTTTCGCTATATCGAGAGAAAGAACTGCATTTATACTTCCTATTTTTGCAATATAGTCTCCCTGAAGAAGACCAAATTTTGATGTAGAAAACTCATTTATACTATATCCAGGGAGTGTTCCAGCTCCTCCAAGTGTAAAACCAAAAGGAAAAGCCTCGTTATTTGAATAACCGCTTACGAACCTTGTCAGCAATCTATCATTTCTGATCTTTTTCTCCATTTTAATCTCCCCAATTCCACTATAGATATCATTATCGCCAGGAGCGGTCAAAATTTTTGACACACTCAACAGTATATTTATAGGTCCTGCCTTCAAACCTGACTTGATTTTCATGAATGTATAATCCCCTTCAATAACGGTAGGGTTATTTCTCATTACCCTGCTGTGATAGAATAAGCCCCAATCGGTTTCCTTACTTAATGATGTGTATTTATCATCACCATAGCTTATACATATGTTTGCTTCTAAAAATTCCAACCCAAGTCCAAACTCAAATCCCTCTTTTCTGTAATAATCATAATAGTCATTCTTAAAGAGAAATGAATAAAAAGTGTTTTCATCAGTCTTCACTTTCCAGTTGTCGGGGGTGGTGGTTTTCGAATATATTTTTACATCAAGGTATGAAGGACCTATGATGGATTTTTGTACACCTATCCAGCCACTCCATTTATGCGAGGCAAAACCATACCTCCCTCCAATTTCAAATTTATTTTTCTCATACTTTTTCTTAACTGCAAGCCCGAGAGAGAATCCGTCGACACGGTTGTATAGCAGCATATTACTGAGGGGTGTGTGAAAGGTAAAGGCATATACTTTCTTTGCCTTCTTCCTGGCTTTCCTGCTTACCTTTTTAACCTTAACCTCTACCCCGGTATTCTTACCTACATTTGTATTTCCACTGAGTGTATCAAATCGGTAATCATATTTCCCCTTCCCTCTACCTGAGACGGTCAGGTTACCAGAGACAGTATTTATTCTTAATCTTGCCGGTACAGGGGGCTCTATGGTGATATCACCAGTAACAGATTTAATGTCACCCTTCACCTGTTTCCAGATTAGAGAATCGGACTCAATAAATCCAGTAATATTTATGTCACCGCTGACACTCTTGATCGAAAATGACGAAGGTGTAAGATTGCTAATCCCTATATCACCGCTTACTGCTTGAATTGCGAATGATTCAGGGAATTTTTGAAGAGAATCGTTAAACGAAACATAAACATCTCCAGAGATGCTCATAACCTTGAATGTTACGTCAGGTGGAATTACAATCTGCACATCTTTCCTTGCTGTAAGTATAAGTTTATCACCCTCAATTTTTTCTTTTAGAAGGGAGGAATCTTCCACAACAATATTTATTTTATCAACTGTATTTACACTGATTGATATATCCCCATTCTTTGATCTAACCTCTATTCCGTTTAAATTTCCTATGGGTAACCCTGTCTCGAAGGATAAAAATAAAAGAATCATATAAAACATAATGCACCTCCTCTTATAAGGTTAATACAACTTACAAAGATACGCTTCATCTCCTCTCCTTACCATATTTTTTTATAATCTTTGAAATGTCCTTAGAATCCAAGCCGACGGCTTTTATACTATCAATAAATGTATTTACAATCCTCTTCAAAAACACATCCCTAATCTCTTCTATCAACGTTTTATCCTCTGTTATGAAACTCCCCAGACCTCTCTTTATGACAATAAATTTTTCCCTTTCCAGTTCCTGAAACGCCTTTTGTACTGTATTGGGATTAACACCGTATTTTTTCGAAAGGACCCTTACCGATGGCAATCTATCCCCTGGATTTAGTTCACCCTTAAGCACAGCTTTTTTCACCTCCTCTATTATTTGAACATATATTGGCCGCGACTCATCAAACTCGTTACCTCCTATTAGTGTCATAGTGAAATAATACACTAATACAATAATTTGTCAAGGGAAAATTTTTTTTATCTTTTCTTTTTGGTCTCCCAACAGACAAGGTAGAAGAAATATAGAACGAAAAGCAAGGTAGGAGAGAAGTAGAAAGAGAAGCAAGGTAGGAGCCAAGTAGGGAGAGAAGCGAGGTAGGAGAGAAGCAAGAAGATAAGCAAGGTAAAGGACACCGGAGGCTTTAACTGCAGATTCTCACGCAAGTAAGATTTTATCTTGTGAACCTTGCCCGCCCAACAGACGAGGTAGGAGAAGTATAGAAAGAAAAGCAAGGAAAAAGGACATACAGCAGGAGAAAAAGACTTTTAACGGCTGAACACGACATAAAGACAAGGTACATATTAATGCGGAAGTCATAAAGACCGTGAATCGTGGGAAAAAGACAAACAACAAAGGCAAAAGACATTAACTACGAGATTGCCACACCGCACTACAAACGAGAAGAATGGCTCACAATGACGACAATGGGAAAGACAAAATATAGGATATAGAAAATAGAATAGGAAAAAAGGCAAAACGGTATTGGTGAAAGTAAGCTTATATTTTTTCTTGCTTTTATGTTTTTACCGTGTATAAATTATAAAAAAGGAGGTAAATATGGATAAAAGAATTGAAGATTTTCTACAAAGAATATCCTATCTTGGCCACGATGGCTTCCTTATACGGAATAGTAAAAACATCTACTTTGACCCATTTCGCTTAAAAAAGGACCTCCCTCCAGCAGATATTATATTCATCACCCATTTACATTACGATCATCTTTCTATTGAGGATATTAGAAAAATCCAGAAGGATAGTACAAAAATTGTCGTTCCTCCCGATGGACTTGGAAAGGTAAGGGGCAATTTAGAGATTATAAGAGGAGGTGAAGAAAAAATCATTGATGGTTTAAATGTAAAGGCAGTTCCAGCATACAATATAGGAAAAGCCTTCCACCCTAAATCAAATGGATGGGTAGGATATATTGTTGAGTTGGACGGGATTAAAATCTACCATGCAGGAGATACTGATTTTATACCAGAAATGAAATCAATTGAATGTGACATAGCACTTTTACCCGTTTCAGGGACATATGTTATGGATTCAAAGGAGGCAATTGAGGCTGCAAAGGCAATAAAGCCATCCATAGCAATTCCCATGCATTATGGGGAAATTGTAGGTTCACGGAGGGATGCAGAAGATTTCAAAAAGGGACTTGAAGGCATAGTTGAGGTAAAGATATTTGAAAAAATATGATGTAATAGTTGTCGGTGCTGGACACGCAGGAATTGAGGCAGCCCTTTCTGCAAGCAGGATGGGGATGAATGTTCTTGTACTTACTATTAATCTTGATATGATAGGCCAGATGTCCTGTAACCCCTCTGTTGGCGGAATTGCCAAATCTCACCTTGTATTTGAAATAGATGCCCTTGGAGGAGAAATTGGATATAATACAGATAAAACGGGGATTCAATTTAAAACCCTGAATAAAAAAAAGGGGCCCAGTGTATGGTCCTTAAGGGCACAGGTAGATAGAATAAACTACAGGACAGAGATGAGGAAAATCCTTGAAGAGAATGTTAATGTTAAGCAAGCTATGGTGAATGAGATAATTGTTGAGAATAACAGAGTAGTAGGTGTTATATCTAATATTGGCACTGAATATTATGCTAACACAGTAATTGTCACAACAGGGACATTTCTGAAGGGACTTGTTCATATCGGGATGGTACACTTCCCTTCTGGTAGATTGGGGGAGCCTCCATCTGAGGGACTATCAGATTCTTTTAAAAAACTTGGGTTTGAATTGGGGAGACTCAAAACAGGAACATCTGCAAGGGTGGATGGAAGAACCATCGATTTTGATAGGTTGGAAGTACAGCCAGGGGATGACAATCCCGAACATTTTTCACACAGGACCACAGAATTTAATCCGTTACAGGTGCCTTGCTACCTTACATACACAAATCCCAGAACGCATAATATCATTAAGAAAAATATCAACCTTGCCCCACTTTACGCTGGGATAATTAAGAGTATAGGACCAAGAAATTGTCCCTCCCTGGAAGATAAGGTGATGAAATTTAAAGACAAAGATAGACATCCAGTTTTTATTGAACCAGACGGCCTCAATACAAACGAGTGGTATCTCAACGGTGTATCATCATCCCTACCCGAAGAGATACAACTGAACTTTATGAGAACTATTAAGGGACTTGAGAAGGTGGAATTTTTAAGACCCGGATACGCCATCGAGTATGATTATGTTTTTCCTACCCAATTGAGACATAACCTCGAAACAAAGAAAATAAAAGGGCTATTTCTTGCTGGACAGATAAATGGTACATCAGGATACGAAGAAGCGGCTGCGCAGGGTATAATGGCAGGAATAAATGCCGCGCTATCAGTAAAAAAAGAGAAACCATTTACACTTAGAAGAGACCAGGCTTATATAGGTGTTCTAATCGATGATCTTGTAACGAAAGGCACAAAGGAGCCTTATAGATTATTTACATCAAGGGCAGAATACAGATTGCTTCTCAGGCAGGATAATGCAGATGAAAGACTTATGAAATATGGGGTAAAATTTGGACTGGTTGAAAAAAAAGTATTTGAGAGAGTGACAGAGAGAGAAAAAAAACTGGGAGAGACAATAAAAAAACTAAAGGCAATAAAGGTCGGATCAAATTCCTTTAATGGAGTAAAGAAACAGAATACTCTCTTCCATATCCTGAAAATGCCGGAAGTACATATTGGTGATGTTGAAGATTATCTCGGTGAGAAATTCCCTGATGAAATTGCATTCAGGGTAGAAATCGCTGCTAAGTACGACGGTTATATTCAAAGAGCTATTGCCCAGGCAAAGAAACTTGCAGAAATGGAAAAGGTAAAGATACCTAATAATATTGATTACTACCAGATAAAAACAATCACAATTGAGGCAAGACAAAAACTCGCAAAGGGAAGGCCTGACACACTTGGTCAGGCATCAAGAATTGCAGGGGTTTCTCCTTCTGATATCTTTGCCCTTTACATATTTTTAAAAAGAAAGGAGGAAGGTATTGGTATATCTAATATGGGATAGGGAAAAAACAAAAAAGAGATTTGGCAAAAGAAGAACGGATGAATTTGAAAAATTTCTTGATAAAATGACAAAAAGGGGATTTTCGATCTACCAGTGCAAATCTGAAAGGATAAGACTAAATCTAAAAAAATTTGAAAAGAAAGGCGACCATTTTATTCTGCTTGGTGGAGATAGATTGATCCCGTTCTATAGAATCAAGAACCCTGCGTATGACGGCGACGAATTTGTCCTTTCGGATAATCCATATGCATCTATCGATAAAAATTTTCTGCTTCCAGAGCGCTCGATTTCAAGGATACCCGATGGAAATGATCTAGACTTCTTTACTGCAACGATTGATAAACTGGATAGAAAAGACATAAAAAAGCACTCCTTTGGATACACTGCCTTCGTCTGGAAAGAAGCAGCAAAGGCAGTATACAGTATTCTTCATGGGGACAAAATTAATGTCTGTCCTCCCAAAACGCATAAATCGATCAGAATAAAGGACAGCACCACATTTTTTTACTTCAACCTCCATGGGTCTGATACCTCTCCAAATTGGTATGGTCAGAAGGGAGAATCTTACCCCATTGCACTAACCCCCTCAAATATTAATAAATTAGAATTAAAAAATGGTATTGTTGTATCTGAGGCGTGTTATGGTGCTTACATTATAGAGAAAAATAAGGATACCTCTATCGCACTAAAATTTCTTGAAAGGGGAAGCTCGATCTTTCTGGGTTCAACAACCATTGCCTATGGTCCTTATACACCACCATCTTCAGAGGCAGACTTACTCTCCTGGTATTTTCTTAAAGAAATTCTCCGGGGCACCCCCGCCGGATTTGCGCTTGTAAAGGCAAAACATAGGTTCTTTAAATATATGATGGAGAGTCAGGGTATTCTTGACGAGGATGACCAGAAAACACTATACCAGTTTGTGTTATATGGTGATCCCAGATTATCATATAGGAGGAAGAATGGATAAACAGAAAATTGAAGAAATCGTAAGAAAAAAAATAAAAACAGAATTCAAAGAATTTTCTGACGTTGCTCCACACATCGAGCAAAGACTCCTATCGATCTCTGGAGGGACTGCAAAAAAGGCAGGTATGAAGGGTCCGAAAAAGAAAAGGGTCTGGATTGCGGTCTTCAGAAAATATTTCACCACAGAGGATGGTACAGAAATTCAGAAGATATTGAGGGTAACGATTAATGGTAGAGGAAAAATATTGAAGATAACCCACTCACGTTGAGACCTTCTTAAGTGCCTCAATAAGTTTTTTTGAAAATTTCCCTCTCACACCTTCTTCTATCTCTCTTATCGCCTCTTCTCTTGATTTAATTTTCTTATAACGTCTGTTTGGCGTCACGCTTGCATCATAGGCATCTGCGATAGCAACGATTTCGGTTGTAATAGGAATATTCTTCTTGCCTGTTGTATAGCCGCTGCCATCGATTCTTTCATGGTGATCCCTTACAACCTCTGCCTTTTTAAAAAGGCCTAGGGAATTAAGCATTCTATATCCTTCTATAGTATGATAATAAACGATCTCCCAGTCAAGTTCATCCAGTTCAGAGGTCTTGTTAAGGGTAAACCATGGAATCATAATTTTCCCAATATCATGTAAAAGACCGGCATTTTTTACCAAACCCTTCTCCTTTTCGCTAAAACCAAGGGCATCAGCAAGCCGAAAAGAGAGAGCGGAGACACTCTGAGAATGTTCCTCCCCCAGATACCAATCTTTAAGCCTCAAAATCTCTAAAAAGGAGTCAAATAAACCCTTGTCCTTGTAAAATGCCACTTTCTCTTCTAAAGGTACATTTGCAGCCATTATTCTGAATGTTTTGATTAGAGATCTAATAGCGTATTTTTCATCAAGCGTATTACCAAAAAAACTTGAGTTTCCAAATGCGGCAAGGCAATACTTTACAGCCTCATCGGTATTACCTTTTTTTGCTTCAATCAAACCCCTCAATCGATTAGCAGAGGGCATCAAATATCTATCCAGCTCTTTGGGGGTATCTTTAAGCATTCTTTTAACCAAATTTTCTGCTTCTTCTATCTTGTCCCTTGCAATATATATTTCTGTCTGATTTAATCTTGAGAGTAGACGGATATAAGAGGAACTCTCTGAATTTTCCTTAATGATCTCAAAAAGTCTATCAAGTATTTTTTCGTCCTTTTCATTTCTTTCAATACTCAACAAAAGGTCAATAAAACTGTTTACTATAAGTTTGTAAGCCCAGTCCCATTCTCTATTAGTTATTTCTACAAATCTCTTACGGTCAATTTTTTCAATCGATTTTAACGCCTCGTCGTACAATTCCCTTGCGACAACATAATCCTGTCTGTAGATGTGAAAAATATTCCCATATGCATTGAGGAAAAGTGGAATGAATTCTGGAAACTTAGATCTCTTTAGATCCTTTATTTTCTGCCTCAATTCTTTTTCTATCGTTGGGGTAGGATAACCAAGATTTGCAAAAGCATAGGCAAAGTATAGATTTTGCCAGTAATTTCTATCTATCCCTTTGCTCAGATAGTATTCTGCATCTGCTTTCATTATCTTATATCCTTCGATAGGGGCACCAAGATCCCTTAGCCTTCTACATATTTGAAGTATTTCAACTACTGTTTCTCTTTTTTTTGCTTTAATATAGGAAATGAAGGATTCTACGTTATTAACAAAATCCTTAAAAACACCCTCTTTATCTCGCAATTCCTGAATATCCTTAATTGTTTTAAGATAATGTATTATATACCCTTCCATACTATTATTATACAGACAAACTCAAGTTTAGCAAGAAACTTATACAATAGGCTCTGCTCTTGACATACAAAAACTTTCTTATAAATTATAGCATCCAGGCCTCGTCGTCTAACGGTTCAGGACATCACTCTTTCAAGGTGAAGATAGGGGTTCGATTCCCCTCGAGGCTATTTATCTAACTCTTGACTATTCTACTATTTCCATTAAATTATATATATGAAAAGAGAAAGGTTGACAAAGGATTATATTTTAAAATACCTGAAGGAAAGTGAGCTTTTTTTCTTCACGCTTGAAGAATTTTCCCACTTTTTTCAGATAAAGTCAAATTATGCTGCACAGATAATACTCAAATTAAAGAAAATGGGAGGAATAAAAGAAGTAGAAAAGGGGAAATATATCTTAAACGAGGCAAAGGTTGAGCCCTTTCTTATTGGATGTCGCTCAGTTTTGCCCTCATACATTTCCTTCAAAACTGCCCTTTTTATACATAATCTTCTTGAGGAAGAAAATGATGCAATTTACATCGCAACCCCAAAGAGGAAGGCACCCCTTGATTTCAGATCATTTCGCTTTAAGTATGTAACCTTGAAACCGTATAAATTTTTTGGCTTTGCCGATTATTTTACCGGGGAGACGTATATAAAGGTTGCATTACCAGAAAAGGCATTTATAGATTCGCTGGATGAATTAGATTATGGTCCAGATTTTAATGATTTACTTGCTATGCTAAAGATAATATCAAACAAATTTTCAGTTGCGAGACTCGTCAAATATGCCATCAGGATGAAAGATAAAAGCCTCATTGCAAGGCTTGGGTATCTCCTTGAAGAAATTGGTATAGAAGTACATATTCCAGAAGAGTTTCTCCCAAAGGATTATGTCAAATTGGTTCCATCGGAACAGAGAAGAGGCAAATGGAACCAAAATTGGATGATAATAGATAACCGTTAATTATTTTCCAATCCCTCGTTTATACTATTTTTCATTCTCTTCAATTTTTCAAGTTTATCCCCCTTACCGACATAATAAAGATAGGCTGAGTTGTTAGAGAGTAAAGGATCAGAAAGGCTATAGTATATTGTACCAGGAACAGGGGAGAATTCACTCAAATATATTTTTAGCCCCATCCCTTTAAGCAAGTTGAATGTATCTACGACATCCTGCACTGTTTGCCCCGGGATACCGTACATTGTATACGCAATTATTTCCTCATTTGTGTAGCCTGCATTTACTAAACTCTTTACGGCTCTTTCAAAATCTCCCGGTGTCAACTTATTTCCTGTCTGGCGAAGAATTTTCTTATTTATTGTCTCCAGGGAGATTCTGGGTTCTATAAACTTTGCTTTAATCATTACTTTTGCAATTTCATCATCGATAAATCTTGCATGAAGTCCATTTGGCGTATGAAATCTCATTTTTACATTTTTTTTCAAAAGACCTTCAAATATAGCCAAAAACCTCTCTGGAGGATAAAGTAATGCATCATCATAGAAGGCTATATCCTTCATTCCAGTTTTGTAATACCATAATACTTCATCAATGACGGCATCAACAGGTTTTTGATCAAGTTTACTATGAAGAATATAAGAAGCACAGTAGGTACATCTAAAAGGACAACCCAGGGAAGTAGTTGTGACCACATATCTAAGTTTTTTATAATGTGAATAATCTGGCAAAGGATAATTCACAAACTTTGAAGGCATCCTGAGCCCCAGAATTTCCTTAAGCCTATCAAGTTTATTTATCGGAATAACCTCATCAAATCCAAGTGTAGAAGCATGTTTTTCTGTCAAAGATGGGTACACACCACCTAAAAAAACAGGTATCATTTTATCTATTTTCTTTACAGTATTTAAAATCTCTACTGCACCCAGATACCAATATGTCATAGTGGCAGTTACGAAAACAATATCAGGCATTATCGATCTTATTCTCCTTTCTATTTCCCTCTCTGGAAGTCCATATCTCTTGAAATTTCTTGGCACATTTTTTAGTATCTCAGGTTTCTCTATAATCCTTGAATAAAATTTACCCCTACCATATTTATCCACTTTTGTATCGGGAAAAAACTCATCAAATCTATCAAGGCAATCGAGAAGGAGAACCTCTATTTTATTTTCCTTCGCAATGGAGGAGAGATAGAGAAGTCCCAGAGGTTTAAGCCAGAAATCAAAGGCAGCAAAATCATAGATCGGTGGATTTACCATTAAGATTTTCATATCATTATAATAATAAATTAAGAGGGGGACGGCAACCGTCCCCCTCCTGCAACTATTTACATATTGTAAAGCCTATATTGAACAGGTCTCGCATCCACCAGAGTATTCAGAATCTACTCTCACAAGCCCATTACCAAGGTTGACACCATATCTAACATTTCTGGAATTTACCTCTTTGTTAGTATTTGGGATATCATTATAATTTGATCCCATATAAATAACCTGCTCAGACTTTGATCTGTCCCTGTAAACTGTTATTCCCTTTACACCCAGTTCATAACCAAGAATGTATATTTTTTCTACATCGTGTGGTGTTGCATAGTAGGGTAGATTAACGGTTTTCGAAACAGCATTATCAACATATTTCTGAAAGGCTGCCTGCATTCTTACATGCCATTCTGGCTCAATATCGTGAGCAGTCACAAATAGTCTCTTCACCTTTTCAGGGATTCCTCTGATATCGTGGAGTGAACCTGTTTTTGCAACCTCCCTCATAAGATCATCAGAATAAAACCCCTGTTTTTTCGCAATATCCTCAAAATAGCTATTGACCTCAAGAAGTTCCGTTCCCTCCATTACATTTCTCACATATACTACTGCAAACAGTGGTTCTATTCCGCTGGAACAATTCCCTATTATACTGATAGTACCAGTGGGTGCTATGGTAGTAAGTGTTGCATTTCTAATGGGGGGTTCTCCCCTTATATCAAAAACAGAACCTTTAAAATTGGGAAATGGACCCCTTATTTTTGCCAATTCCTGAGATTTTTTCTTTGCTTCTGTTGCTATAAATTTCATTATCTCCTCTGCAACCTCAAGGGCTTTCTCACTATTATAGGCTACATTCAGTTGAATAAGCAAATCTGCAAACCCCATAACGCCAAGTCCTATCTTCCTGTTTCCATTAACCATATTTGTAATTTGCTTCAGAGGAAATCTTGACATATCGATGACATTATCGAGGAAGTGAACAGATTTGTGTACCACATCCTTCAGTAATTCGTAATCAATAGAACCATTCCGCGCCATCTTTGACAAATTTATCGATCCAAGGTTACACGCTTCGTACGGGAGGAGTGGCTGCTCTCCACAGGGATTCGTTGATTCTATATGACCGATGTGTGGCGTAGGATTATCCCTATCCAACCTATCAAGAAATATGATGCCAGGGTCACCACTTTTCCACGCATTGTATACAAGAAGATCAAATATAACACTTGCCTTTACCTTTCTAACTGATTTGCCATCCCTGGGATTTATGAGGTCTATTTCTTCCCCATTCTGGACGGCTTTCATAAAATCTTCTGTAATGCCTACAGATATGTTAAAATTGGAAAGTACACCTTCATTGCTCTTGGCAGTAATAAAATCAAAAATATCGGGGTGATCATATCGGAGTATACCCATATTTGCCCCTCTTCTCTTTCCACCCTGTTTTATGACATCAGTCGCTACATCAAAAACCCTCATAAAGGAAAGGGGACCCGATGCTATCCCACCCGTTGACTGCACTACATCATTTTTAGGCCTCAGCCTTGAGAAAGAGAAACCAGTCCCACCACCTGTTTTATGTATAAGGGCAGTATACTTTACCGCATCAAAGATTTCACTTATTGTGTCCCCAACAGGAAGAACAAAACAGGCAGCGAGTTGTTGAAGTTTGGTGCCTGCATTCATAAGGGTCGGTGAATTTGGTATAAAAAGAAAGGAGGTCATAAGATTATAAAACTCTTCTGCAGATCTTTCAATATCTGCTTTTTCGTCGTATTTTTTATCTGCAAGGGCGATGTTATTTGCTACCCTCTCAAATAACTCTCTTGGGGTTTCAACGGGACGTCCCAGCTCATCCTTAATTAGATAACGTCTTTCCAGAACCTTTAAGGCATTCAAAGATAATTTTATGTCATCCTTTACACCAGTTAACACCTCTTTTGCCTTTCTAAGCTCCGCCCTTTCCTTTCTGTAAAGTATGTACGCCTTGGCTGTCTCTGCATATCCAGACGTTATAAGTGCCCTTTCTACTAAATCTTGTATACTCTCAACGTCTGGAACCCTCCCCCTCAACCTCTCTTCAATTTGTCCCATTACATTGTCAGATAGTTCCTCAGCCTCCTCCCTTCCACCCTCACCTGTCGACTGCAGTGCCTTGAATATTGCCTCTGTTATCTTCCCTTTCTCGAATGGAACAATTCGACCATCCCGTTTTTTCACCCTTTCAAACATTGTGAAAACACCTCCTTATTTTTTATATTTTTTTAAAAAATACGATATTTAGTATTAATAATAAAAGATACCACTAAATATAGTATGTCAAGTGCTTTTTTGCAAAATTTTTTAATGCATTGAAAATCAACGAACCAATGTAATTATAATAAGATATGATTGAGAATAAAAAACAGGAGCTCTCCTTATCCCATTAAACCTCAATATATTAGACAAAGAAATTCCAAGTCCTTTTCAATACAAGGTTCCCAACTCTTATACTAAAAGTGAGGAATATTCTAAAATATATTGCCAGATTCATATTCAGAATGACAGTTGACAGTCTTCTATTATTGTGTATTTTTATGAAGAGTCGAAAAGAGTTTTCAAGTATAACCTTAAATGCATTTGTTATGTGCTAAATAAAGAAATTTAAAACAAAATTATTGTGCAGTAAATAGTTAACACACAAATAAAGGAGGTATGATGAAAAGGGTTGGGATATTTATCGATGTTCAAAATATTCAAGAGGTTTTTGAAAGGCAGGGTGCAGAGGTTAGATACGACAGGATAAAGAGTTATCTCACTAACAGGTATAAAATAATAAATTCAGAAATAGTAAAATTTGTAGCATTTATACCCTATAGAAATGAAGATGACAGAAGGATGAAATTAATTGATGCCATTTCTCTAATGGGATACAGGGTTATTTCAAAAGTAGCAAAGGATAGACCTGATGGTACTGTAAAGGCAAATATGGACCTTGAGATGGCTTTAGAGATACTGTCAATGAGCGATTCACTCGACGAGATTGTAATAGTAACAGGGGATAGTGATTTTTTCCCACTTATAAATGTGCTGAGTAGAAAGGGTAAAAGGATCCTTGTTCTGGGACCTGGCAGAGGACCAACCGCTATTGAAATAATAAGGGCTGCAGATGAATTTGAGAACCTCGATGAGATAGAGGGATTAGTTATAAAAAATGAAGAGAAGGAGATTGAACAATCTTGACAAATCATTTGCTCTGATTATTTTAACATAGAAGTTCCTCGGTAGCTCAGTTGGTAGAGCGCCTGACTGTTAATCAGGTGGTCGCAGGTTCGAGTCCTGCCCGGGGAGTTTTAATTTTTTACTCCCCTTTTCGAGGTTGAAAATTTGAAATTAGAACCATAAATAAATATATTGACTTAAAGCAATTTTCCCGTAAAATTAAAAAAAGAAAGGAGGCGTATATGAAAAAATTTCATTCAATCCTGATTGCTTCAATGGTTCTTGTCACACTGAGTCTCCCAGCACAAATCCCCGGGCTTGATAAAAAGATGGAACAGATGTCAAAGACACTGGGAAATCAGATGCAAAACCAGATTATGATTTCTATGGCGAGAGCCCTTTTTGGTTACACATTCAGCGTTGGAGGATACTGGCTCTGGCCTACTGAGATCAAAAATGGAGACTGGTGGAAATACCAACTGACCGATGATGAAGGAAATAAACTTCTTGTTGAAATTGCAAAACTGAGGACAGATGCAAAGGGAAATCAATGGTGGAGGATGGGTTATTATCCACTTGATGAAGAGAACAATGAACCATTTATCTACGAAATCCTCGTTGATCCCTCAATGGAAAATTTATTAAGAATGAGGGCAAAGATGGGAGATGAGAAACCAACGGAGATACCTGTAACTGAAAATACAAAAAGTTTTTTTATGAAGCCCTCAAAACCTACCGATGAATCAATAAAGGCTGCCACAAAAGGAATTGAAACAGTAAAGGTACCTGCTGGAACTTTTAGAGCAAAACATATTGTTTATGGCTTTCAAACAGGTTCAAAGATTGAGTGGTGGACGAGTAAAAAAGTCCCATCGGGAGTAATTAAATACAGGATTACAGGTGATGACGGAAAAGTGGTGTATTTCTCAGAACTACACTCATTTGGAGGAAAAGCGAAGACTATTCTGGGCTCATATTAAGGATTATATATTATTATCAGTGATAGGGAAAAAAGCAAAGACAATCCATAGTTGTTTAAGAATAGCCTATGATGAATAGATAAGAGAAAAGTTATATATATAAGAAAGTATGTATTGGAAAAAGATAACTCTTTCATTTTAAGATTGTTATAGAAAAAATTGAGGGTGTTAAGATTTTTTAATTCTTAATATTTTCGTTTATATATGTATTGCTTAAATTAGGATAGTGGTTATTATATAGACAAAAAGAGAGATGGAAACAGAAATTTTAGCTGTTGGCGTTAAAAGGTGAAAAATGAAAAGATATCATCTCTTTAAGAAGCGCCCTTCGTATCAATACCCTTTATTAAAAATCTTTCTCATTTTGTTTATCCCATTAAATATAATAGGAGTATCACCTGATACAATTTGGACTAAATATTACGGAGGTAATCAGGACGAGGAAGGTTATGATGTTATTCAAACAACTGATAGAGGATATCTTATTGCCGGATATACCAGATCTTTTGGAGTAGGCGGCGCAGATGTTTATCTCATCAAAACAGATTCTTTAGGTGATACAATTTGGACCAAAACCTATGGAGGGATAAACGATGATTTTGGAAGATCAGTTAAAGAAACTTTTGATGGTGGATATATAATAGGTGGATATACATATTCCTTTGGAGTACCTGGCTCTGATGTGTATCTTTTGAAAACAGATTCTTTGGGCAATGTACTTTGGACGAAAACCTTTGGTGGTGATAGCATTGATAAAGCTTACTCAATAGATGTAACCTTTGATAAGGGTTATATCATAGCAGGATATACTAATTCTTTTGGCTCTGGAAATTTGGATGTTTATGTCATTAAAACAGATTCACTTGGAAATACTCAGTGGTTTAAAACATTTGAAGAAATTAATAAAGATATAGGATACTCTGTGCAGCAAACATCAGATAGTGGATATATCGTAAGTGGAACGACAAATTTATCTGGGAACTCAGATGATATCTACCTTATTAAAATTAATCCTTCCGGTGATATTGTCTGGGCAAAAACATTAGGTGATAGTATGCTTGCCGAGTGCGGTTTATCTGTATGCCAAACATTGGATGGTGGATACATCACTGCTGGATGGGAATCATGGCTATTCCCGAGTTTAGACCTATATGTGATCAAGACAGATGAGAATGGCAACGAGCTATGGGGAGGATATTTTTATAGTGATAGTGTCTGGTTTAATGAAAGTGGATACTCTGTGCAGCAAACATCAGATAGTGGATATATCGTAAGTGGCTATCAATACGTATCAGACGAATTACAAGAAGATATTCTTCTAATAAAATACAATAAGAATGGACATAGAGAATGGACAAAAAATATTGGAGGCACAAATAATGAGATTGGATATTCTATTGTACAAACGACAGAATATAGCTACATAATTTCAGGTTTTACATCATCTTTTGGTAGCAGTGGTAAAGATGTATATTTAACAAAGATTAATCCTCTTAAATTGATTTCCCCTGATGGAGGGGAGTACTTCTATTCAAATACTGAGGAAAAAATTGTATGGGAAACTGAATGTCCAAATGTCTATTCTTATCGGATAATTTTATCTCTTGATGGGGGAATAAATTATACTGACACAATTGTAGATAATGTCAGTAGTGATAGTATCTCATGGAATTGGCAAATCCCATTTATCAATAACAAGAACTGTAGGATTAAAATTCAAATGTTTGATTCTTCAAATAATATCATTGCTGAAGATGAAAGTAATAATGATTTTGAGATATGGAAAGGATATGGTCTGGCATCTTCTCAATTCCCAATATCCAAGCATGACATTTATCATACAGGAAGGTCATCATACTTCGGTTCTCTTTCTGACAGTATAAGATGGCATTTTCAAACTGGGGGTTCAATACTTTCTTCTCCCACTATTGATCCTGACGGTATCATATATTTCACCTCGGGGAATGACTCTCTTTATGCAATAAGTATTGATGGTGAAAGATTGTGGTCAGTTCATATCTTCTCAACACAATCTTCTCCTACCATTAGAATGGATTCTACAATTTATGTGGGGGATGCAACTGGAAAACTATGGGTCTTTTATAAAGATGGTAGTTATAGATGGTCTTATGACTGTGGTAATTCAATTAATTCTTCACCTGTTGTTATCCCAGATGGAACTATCTATGTCACTTCAACAAATGACAGTATTTATGCTATTAATGTTGATGGCACTCTGAAATGGAAAACAGGGGTAAATTCAGGAATATTAACTTCTCTTGTAATTTCTTTGGAAGGATATATTTATTTAGGGACAGCTAATGGTAGGCTTTATTGTCTTAAACCCGATGGCCATATATTCTGGTATGTTTCTACTGGTGCAAAAATTATATCTTCACCTTCAATAGATACAACGAGTGGAATTGTATATTTTGGCAGCTGCAATGGAAAACTATATGCATTTGATAAATATGGCATTAAAAAATGGGAATTCCAAACCAATGATACAATCGTTAGCTCTCCAGGAATAAATATAGACGGGTCTATTATTTTTGGTAGTAATGACAATCATATTTACTGCTTACACCCTGATGGTACGGTAAAATGGGATTTTGAGACTGGGGGGAAAGTAAAGAGTTCCCCTGTCATTGATGCAAAGAGGAATTTGTATATTGGCTCTGATGATAGCATTCTATACTGTCTGAATGCAGATAATGGAACAAGTATATGGCAAAAAAAATTGAGTGGAAAGATAAATTCACTCTCATTGGGAGCAAACGGAAATCTTTATGCTGGATGTTCAGATGGTAACCTGTACTCAGTTGGATCAAACAATCCTATTCTCCTAATCTCACCAAATGGTGGAGAGAACTGGGGTAAGCAAACCATACAGAAAATACTCTGGACAACCTCAGAAAAATTTGACTTTATGAAACTTTTCTATTCGATTAATGGTGGAATAGATTGGAATCTAATCTCAGATTCATTAAAAAATACTGGTTTATTTAATTGGCTCCTCCCTGATACTACCTCTTCGTCCTGCCTTGTAAAAATTATAGGGATATTAAATACTGGTGATAGCTTAGTTGATGAATCTGATAATACATTCATTATTTCAGAAGCAGGCATAGGAGAGAAAAATCCTAATCAGAACATGTTGGTTTTTATTAATCCTCTAATCTTTAAGAAAAATTGTATATTAAAATTGAGTTTACAGAAAAAATCTAAAGTAAGAATTTCTTTATATGATATTAGTGGGAGGGAGATAAAAGAATTCTTAAATAGTGAAATGGAGAAAGGTTATCATTCCATTCAACTGCTTTTAAAAGGACAATCAGAAAATCCTTTAGCGACTGGTGTTTATTTTTTAAGAATTGAGGAAGGCAAAACTAATCTATTTAAAAAGATTATAATATTGTTGTAAAATCTCCACTCATTTTTTCTCTTTAATATTTTATTCTCCACCCCAGATTTTCAATCCATACTTTTTTATTATCTTATATCCCCTTTCAAGTCCGAACATCAGGTGATCTGGTCTGTGGGCATCGCTTCCTATAGAAACATAACTCCCACCCATTTCCTTGTACAATTTCACAATCCCTTCAGCAGGATACTGCTCCTTCGGTGCCTGCCTTAATCCTGACGTATTTATCTCCAACACCATATTTCTCTCTAAGGCAAGCATAAAGATATTCTTGATTTCTTCAGTATAATCTACCCACAATTGTCTTGCTTCCTCTGGGTTGTTGGAATATTTCTTGTAATAATCAAAGTGGCCCATAACATTAAATAGTCCTGATTCAACAAGGTGATACATCTCATCGTAGTAGGGTTTATATATTCTCCCCTTCCTTTTTTTCTCAACCATAGGAACCCATATTTTGATTATTTCATCTTCTACATCGTGCAGGGAACCAATTAAGAAATCAAACTCTTTATTCTTCAGATACTGCCTTATTTCGCTATCCCTTATACTTTCATAGCCTACTTCTCCACCAAATAGTATGTTCAAATCCTTTCCAAATTTCTCTCGCAGGGCAAAAACAGTTTCTCTTGCTTTTTTATAATCATAAAATCCATAAGAACCATCTTTTGGATTAAAATCAATGTGATCTGTAAAGGCTATTACCTTTACACCAGCATCAATACTCCTTCTCACTATGTCTTCGGGTTTGAACTCTGAATCCATCGAGAACGTCGAATGTAAATGGAGATTAATCTTCGGAGAGAAGCCCATCTACAAAATCATCAGGTGAAAATTCTACAATATCTTCCTTATGCTCACCTGTTCCTATATATAAAATAGGTAATTGCAATTTTCTAACTGCTGTCAGAACGGCCCCTCCTTTGGCTGAACCGTCCATTTTTGTAAGAACTAGCCCTGTCAGACCAATAGCATTGTTAAATTTCTCAGCCTGGTTTATAATGTTCTGGCCTGTTGTAGCATCAACAACGAGCAATGTCTCCTGAGGAACATCCACCCTCTTTTTATTTAAAATTCTCTTTATTTTTTTCATCTCTTCCATAAGGTTTTCCTTTGTATGGAGTCGCCCTGCTGTATCAATAAGCAGGTAATCAACCTTGCGATTAACTGCAGCATCAAAACTATCAAAGGCAACTGCACCCGGGTCAGAGCCGTACTGCGAAGAAACAATATCCGCCCCTACCATATCTGCCCAAATCTTTAGCTGTTCCTGTGCGCCAGTCCTGTAGGTATCACAGGCAGAAAAAAGCACCCTTTTCCTCTGCCTTGAAAGTTTATAACCTATCTTACCTATTGTTGTAGTCTTTCCAACACCATTTACACCAACAAATAGAAAGACAATCGGGGGTTTTAACTCCCTCACCTCTCTATGTACTTTTAATTGATTAAGTAGAATTTCTCTGGTTTTCTGAAGGTACCGGTCTGGCTTTACTCCCTTCAAACCTTCAACTATTTTCTCTGATAATTCCAGACCAACATCTCCAGAAATGAGTAGGTCTCCAATAACGGATAATAATGCAGGGTCTCTCCTTTTCAGCAAGTCTACAATCTTACCAAAAAAGGATCTCCTTGTCTTTTTTAGTGCATCCCTTATGCTTCTCATTTCTTCTTTTCTCCAATATCTCTTTCAATTCTTTCAAGTCTTTCGAAAACTGATGCTATAACTTCTGCAAGGAAGCCAATAGCAAATAAAAGAAGACCGGCAATTACAAGAAGCATAATTAAATAGAGAAGAGGCCTCCAGCCTTTATGAAATCCAAATCTCATCACCAGAACGTATATTCCGATAAGAAATCCAAGAAGAATAGATATACCACCCGTTGTTCCAAAAAGAAGTAATGGTTTCTTCATAAAGGAAACCTGAAATTTCACAGCAAGAAGGTCTAATACACCAACAACAATCCTTCCTTTTCCTGAATATTTAGAGGTCCCTGCTTTTCTCGGATGAAGTGTCACCTTTACCTCTGTTGCTTTGAAGCCTTTGTCTACAGCAAGTGAAATGATATATCTATGCCAATCTTTTCGTAAAGGTATTTCCTCTAATACTTCTCTTCTCATTGCCTTTACCGCATTCTGATCATGGACAGGGATTCTAAAGAGAATTCTTGATAGTAAATTATACAATCTGGAAACAAATTTTTTCTCATATTTTCCCTGCTTCCATCCAGAAACAATATCATACCCCTCTCCAATTTTCTCGATAAGAGAAGGTATTTCCAATGGGTCATACTGAAGGTCGGCATCAAGGATTACAAGTATTTCACCTTCAGAATTTTTCAAACCAGATATAATCCCCTCTGTTTTGCCTAAATTTGCTCTGTGCCTGACGACCTTTAACCATTTATATTTCTTCTCAAATGAGTGGGCAATATCATAAGTTTTATCCATACTTCCATCGTCCACTATTATTGTTTCGTAATCTCTAAGTGTATCCATTTGCTGGAGCTCAATGAGCCTTTCAATCAAGGGCTTTATATTCCCTTCCTCATTATATGCTGGAACTATAATTGTAACTTTCTTCTGAACCATTCTATAGTCCTTTTAAGACCCTTTTCAAGAGAAATTTGGGGTTGCCAATTAAGTAATTTTATTGCAAGGGAAATGTCCGGTCTCCTTCTCTGTGGATCATCCTCAAGGGCCTGTTTATATACTAATTTTTTCTCAACACCCAATAAATCTATAATTTTCCCAGCAAGATTAAGAATCGTATATTCTTCTGAATTTCCAATGTTTACAGGGAAATGATAATTAGCTTCCATAAGTTTT
>Ga0190347_1000113_pt1 | contig 25102 bp, 25 predicted proteins | sample 48721356_MG_FD_161652 | JGI IMG/M metagenome (GOLD analysis project Ga0190347, IMG submission 161652) | Hydrothermal vent microbial mat bacterial communities from Southern Trench, Guaymas Basin, Mexico - 4872-13-5-6_MG | ecosystem: Environmental > Aquatic > Marine > Hydrothermal vents >...
AGAAGTGGCAAGACTTCCATTCATTGTGGATACATCTCTGGGTCATGAAATACTTCACTCATGGTTTGGAAATTCAGTTTATGTGGACCCGAGGGGAGGTAACTGGAGTGAAGGGCTTACCACATATCTCGCAGACTATCTTTATGAAGAGCAGAAAGGCAATGGCAGCGACTACAGGCATCGATTGCTTGTAGACTACCAAAGTTACGTAAATAAAGACAAGGCCATGTCCCTTGAGCAATTCAAGTTCAGGACAGACAGGGCCTCAAAGGCAATAGGTTACGGCAAAGGAGCGATGCTGTTTCATATGCTGAAGCAGGAGATAGGTGAGAACACGTTTGATTCGGCACTCAAAAGATTTGTTCTTGATTACCGGTTTAAGACAGCCGGCTGGAGTGATTTGAAAACAGTCTTTTCAGACACGGCTAAAAAGGATCTGTCCGCCTTTTTTGAACAATGGCTTGAGAGAAAAGACGTGCCGGTGCTTACCATGAGCAAGGAGGATATTACTTATCTTGATAGCGGATCTCAAAGTCAAAAATTAACTATACATCAGGGTACGGAACGCCCTTACTCCCTATTAGTGCCCATGGTACTACAAACCACATCCGGGGAAATAAGCCGGATTATACGTGTGAAGGCCAAGACGGAGTCTGTGGACATAGAAATCAAAGGCCGACTCCTCGCCGTGACTTTGGATCCGGACTACGATCTGATGCGCAAACTGGATTCCCCGGAGTTTCCTCCTGTGCTATCCCGCCTACTTGGATCAGAGCATAAGGTTTTTGTGCCTCCTTCGCAGGACTCAGAAATCTATGATAAATTTGCGGTCTTTCTCAAGTCGTTGGGATTTGAAGAAAAAAAAGACGACAGCCTGAGCGACACAGACCTGAACAAAGCCGGCCTGCTGATACTGGGTGACCCTGCCCCGAGTCTTAAAAGACTGACAGGGGAAATACCCGCCCATGACAGTGAAGTTGTAATCACGGTTAAAGAAAATCCCATAAACTCAACGGGTGTATTGGTCCATATAAAGGCCGGTTCTTCTAAAGAGATGGAAATCATATCAAGAAAACTTGTTCACTATGGACGTTATAGCAAACTGAGATTCAAGGGCGGCAAACTGATGGAAAAACACACTGCGTCGACACAGAATGGAATAAATCTGACCATGCAGACCGAAATTATGGGGATTGCCGCCGGTGACCTCTCTCCGATTGACCGGATAATCAACGACTTATCTGAAAAGCAGGTGATCTATGTTGGTGAACGTCACGACAGATTTAGCCATCACATGGCCCAACTGAGGATTATTCAGGGGCTCAACAGATATGACCGCAAAATCGCCGTAGGCATGGAGATGTTCCAACTGCCTTTTCAGGACGTGCTTGACGCTTATCTGTCAGGGCGGATAAACGAAGAGACCTTTTTGAAAGACAGCGAGTACTTTAAGAGGTGGAGTTATGATTATAATCTCTACCGCCCGATCATTGAATACTGCAAGGAGCACGACATACCAGTACTGGCGCTTAATCTTCCGGCGGAAATTTCAAAAAAGGTGGCGCAAAACGGGCTTGCATCTCTGTCGGACGAAGACTTGAAAAGAGTTCCGATGGATCTCGACTGGTCAAACACGGTCTATAAAATACGTTTAAGAGAAATTTTTGGAGAACATCCCGTAGGCGAAGTCAAAAATTTTGATACATTCTACCAGGCCCAGGTCCTTTGGGATGAAACAATGGCGCAAAGCGTCCACAATTACCTGAACAATAATCCGGATCGTCAGATGGTGGTGCTTGCCGGAAATGGACATATTGCATTTGGCGATGGTATCCCCTCAAGGATTTACAGGCGAGGTAACTATGATCAGGCAATAATAATTACCAATCCGACTAATGACAGCCTGCAACATGACATGGCGGACTTCTTCCTGTTTCCTCCTGTTGTGCAGCCTCCATTTTCCGCCAAGCTGGGCGTGATTCTCGGTCATGAGGATAATAAGGTAGTGCTAAAGAAAGTCATGCATAACAGTCCTGCACAAGAATCCGGCCTGAAGCCCGGGGATTTGTTGTTGAGCTTTGACGGAGAGCCTGTTAAGGACATTTCCGATCTCAAACTGGCTTTGCTCTTTAAGAAAGAGGGGGACACCGCCGAAATTAAGGTCAAAAGAATAAAAAAATTAGCACGAGATAAGGTCCTTGAACTCACGGTAGGGCCCTTTAAGCCCCTTAAAACTTCACATCACCATATGCATAAATAAAGGACCCCTAAAGCCTTTTAACATAACCGGAAAATTTATATGAACTCTTATCTTATAGCCATACTGCTGATTCTCATTATTCGTTACCTGCTGGATCTGGTCTCGGACTGGCTGAACGTCCGACACGTGTCGACCGAGGTTCCGACGGAGTTTAAAGGTTACTATGACGCTGAGAAATACAGGAAATCACAGAATTATCTGAAGGAAAATACCGGATTCGGAATCTTTGTGGATACGATCCAGACGGTTGTTACAATCGCATTTGTTATCTTCGGGGGTTTCAATTTGGTGGACCGGATAGCGATAAGCGTTGGACAGGGAACAATTATCACCGGACTCATCTTTGCGGGAATACTGATTTTTGCGAGCAAGATTCTGAGCCTGCCTTTTTCCATATACAACACCTTTGTGATAGAAGAAAAATACGGGTTTAATAAAACCACGCCACAGACATACTTGCTGGACATTATTAAGTCATTAATACTGACCGCTCTGATCGGTGGAGTTGTATTCGCTGCTGTGCTCTGGTTTTTTGAAAAAACCGGCGATCTGGCATGGATTTACTGCTGGGTGGTAATTACGCTGTTTCAGATCTTTTTCATGTTTATTGCCCCTGTGGTTATCATGCCGATTTTCAACAAGTTTGTACCGCTTGAAGAGGGCGAGTTGCGCACCGCAATTAAAAATTACGCAAAGGAACAGAATTTCAAGATGAAGGGCATCTTCAAGATGGATGGTTCCAAACGATCTTCCAAAAGCAATGCCTTTTTCACCGGCTTTGGGCGTTCACGCCGAATTGTACTGTTTGACACATTGATAGAAAGACACTCTGTAAATGAGCTTGTTTCGATCCTCGCGCACGAAATGGGACATTACAAGAAAAAACATATTATAAGGGCAATAGTGAGATCAATAATTGTGATGGGCCTGACCCTCTTTCTTCTTTCCCTTTTCATCGAGAATGAACGGTTATTTGCCGCATTTAAGATGGAACACCTGTCCGTTTACGCCAGCCTCTTTTTCTTTGGCTTCCTTTATACCCCTATAGCTATGTTGATAGGGATAGGGGAAAACATAATATCCAGAAAAAACGAGTACGAAGCCGACGCATTTGCGGTGAAGACTTATGGAGATGCGGATGCCATGATCAACGGGCTGAAAAAACTGAGCGTGGACAACCTTTCCAATCTCACGCCGCATCCCTTAAAGGTCTTCTTAGATTACAGTCATCCGCCCGTACTCGAGCGGATCAACGCCATTCGAAGATTATCTGCAGAGAAATAGATATTGCATATTAAGAAAAGCCGGCATGTGTCTCTGCTGTTCATCTGGTGCCCAGGGCCGGAGTCGAACCGGCACGGTATAATATACCGAGGGATTTTAAGTCCCTTGTGTCTACCAATTTCACCACCCGGGCTGTTGTAGAATTATAAAAAAATGGACCTAAAAAATATCTTTAATCCTATGCAATCTCTTCCACGTTTTTCCCGGCATTCGGGCCGGGAGAAGTAACAAAGATATCCGTAATTTTAAGCACAACGGCCGACTTTGGAGCCAGGTCAGGTTTTTCGGCCTTGACCATCTTAACCGCCATATCGTAAATCTCGCCTGAAGTATCGATCCTTGGCGTTCCCTTGAACTGAAACCCCTTGCGAGGCTTGACATCCCAATCCCATGCGGAGACAGCCATAACAGGATTCTGCTGAATATTTTCAAATGTCTTTTTCATAAAGATATCAGCCAGCATGATCTCATCATCCGAAAGGATCTTGACAAAGTGAATCGGAACCACATTGGGAACACCGTCTTTATCACACGTCGCTACAGCATACCCCCTGCTCTTTTCCATCACGTCCTTCATATCCTGTGTTAATTTTGCCATCTGTTGCCTCCTTTGTTTTTGATATGTTCCTGTTATTTATAATAGCTTGCCCAAAGTGTACTTAATTGACCATAATCATCAAGATCAGGCCCATCTGATTATTTATGTTTAATTTTATAAAATAAACCCCTTTGCTGTCGAATAGATTCAATTTTATTATCTGCTTCCAATATATCAAGATATTTATTAATCTCATTAATATGTGATCCGAGAATATTTACAAGATCGTTAAGGGTGCAAGGTCTTCTGTATATTGTCTCCAAAATCGCAGTTTCCACATCTTCCCGATAAGACTTAATATCTTTCCGTTTAGAAGCAGAAGCAATAATTTCCACATTATCAAGTTGCCAGCAATCTACTATCTGTTGTAATTTTGTTCTGCTGGCTGCCCTAATATCAGATACCGCCCCAGGTCTATCGAGCGTATTTAATTGTATGATATCGGGCCGGATTTTATCAAACGCCTGTTTAAGCAGTTTTAAATCTTCACTACTGTCATTATAACCTGGAATAATAAGGACTTCGAGCCATATCTTACCTTTATACTCATTTCTGAAATCTTGGAGACCCTGTATGTAATCCTGAATATTAAGACCGTGATGTGGCCTGTTAATCCTTCGGGAAGACGGCTCTGATGCGGCATCTAATGATGGCAGCACAAGGTCCGCATCAAATAATTCTTTTCTTAGCTGGCTTTGATAAAATAAGGTCCCGTTTGTTAAGATGGCAACCGGGATATCCGGTTTTTTCAATTTGATAAATTGTAAAACATCGCCGATGCGCGAGTTAAGGGTTGGCTCTCCTGAACCGGAAAAGGTAATATAATCAGGATCAGGATTATTACTAAAATAATTATTTAGCTCCTTTACTACATCATCATAGGGAACATACTCCTTTCTCTCCATGGTTAATTTTGTAGTGGGACCGCATTCACAATAAATACAATTAAGGGAACAAATTTTATGAGGTATAAGATCGATGCCTAAAGACATTCCTAAACGTCGTGATGGTACGGGACCAAAGATATACTTGTACATGATTTAATAATATGTTGGTAAATGATCAATTGAAAAATTGGGACGGGGTATTACCCTGCACGCGAAATCGAAAGGGTCTCCAGTATATATTATTTTTCGCATGAATCCGGGTAATACCCCATTGTATGGTCTGCGGTGAGATTAATTATTATTGCCTGGATCGTTACCAGAAAAACCTCTAATAAAAATCCTGCGTCTCTGTCGACGGCCCCTACCCAAACCGCCTCTGCGTCCAAGGCCAATTGAATTGTCTTGTATGGAGGCAAATCTTCCAGGTTGGGCCTGTGCACCTTTACCGCAGGGACCCAGTCCTCTGCCCGGGACACCTGTTCCGGCAGGTCCTGTTCCGTCCATTCTAGGCATATCTTTTCACCTCCCTTTTAGATATTATTATCTTATGCCCATAATATTTACATCAATTCGTTTTTTGTCAAGATGTGGTTTAAAATTCCAGGGATTCCTCGATGTCTGGACCCCCAGAGTTTGTTCTTTTTACTGAATAGCTCTTGCAACATGTAAATAAGGAGTATATATGAAGTCAGGCTTATATGAGTCCGCGCTCATGATACGGATATTTCAAAACTAATCTAGCAGAAGGAATATTTATTGTAAATGAAAATCAGAAACTTTCACTTAAAAATTTTTACGAAAAATTGACTATTCTATTTATTGTAATAAAAATTACAGAAGATATTGTGAAAAGAATATGAAATTTATACCAAGCTGAAAGGAGGATAAAATGACAAAGACAGATGTGCTTGTAATCGGAGGGAGCGCAGCAGGCATTGTAGCTGCAAGGACCGGAAAAACTTTTTATCCGGACAAGGATGTTATGTTGATAAGAAAGGAACCGACCGTTCTTGTCCCGTGTGGAATTCCATATATATTCGGCACGCTTAAATCAAGCGATAAAAATATAATACCTGATGCTGCTTTGGAAAATGCGGGGGTAAAGATTCAAATAGGTGAAGTTGAAAAAATTGATGCAGACAGCAAAACCTGTACGACCACAGACGGTGAAGAAATCGGATTTGAAAAGCTTATTATAGCGACAGGTTCAACACCCGCTGTGCCCGGATGGCTGAAAGGGGCTGATCTTGAAAATGTGTTTTTAATACCAAAAGACAAAGAATATCTGGATGGTGTTAGGGAAAAACTTGATGGATGTAAAAATATTGCCGTCGTAGGCGGCGGCTTTATTGGTGTTGAGGTCGCTGACGAACTCAAGAAACTGGGCAAAAATGTGACCATAGTTGAACTCTTGCCTCACATTTTAATGCTCGCTTTTGATGAAGAAGTCGCGATTCAAGCGGAGAAAGCCCTTATCTCAAGGGGGATTAATGTAAAGGCCGGAAGCGGGATTAAAGAAATTTTAGGAGACAAAAAGGCTTCTGGAGTCCTGTTAAATAATGGTGAAAAAATGGATGTAGACGCCGTAATTCTGGCCACAGGATACAGGCCGAATACGGCTTTTGCGGAAAAATCAGGACTGGAACTCAATAATATGGGTTTTATCAGGGTAGATGAATATATGCGCACGGAGAAAAATGCCGATATTTTTGCCGTGGGCGATTGTGCCGAGAAACGTGATTTTATCACAGGGAAAAAGATAGGGCTTATGTTGGCCTCAACCGCTTGCGTGGAAGCAAGGCTTGCAGGCTTCAACTTATATAACATAGGATTTATGAAGACGCATAACGGGACAATCGCTACATTTTGCACTGCTATAGGAGATGCGGCCTTTGGGGCGGCAGGTATAACTGAAAATCAGGCCCGTAAAGAAGGACTTGATATAGTAACAGGGACTTACGAAGGAATTTCCAAACATCCAGGAACATTACCAGGAACAAACAAACAAATTGTAAAGTTAATAGCTAGCCATGAATCCGGTCTGTTGCTTGGCGGTTCAGTTATTGGAGGACCCTGTATAGGAGAATTTATCAATTTTATTAGCATTGTTATCCAAAATAGAATGACTGTTTATTCTGCGCTGACGGCCCAGATCGGAACCCATCCGCTTTTAACGGGATCACCGATAGTATTTCCCTTTTCAATGGCATTGGACGAAGTGGTTAAAAAGCTGAGAAGAAACATCTAAGTAATTTAAACCGCACAGGCAGTATCAAGAATCGTTCCCTCGGCAGGCCTTTTCTGCCTGTGCGGTTTGGATAGAATATCTTTACATTAAAACTTCTATTCCTTTAAGAAGTTCTTTTCTCAATTTTTCTATGCCTGTTCTTTTAACAAACGGCCTGAGTCTTTTTTCTTCAGGCAGGGCATTTTCTTTATAGTATTCAAGTATTCTTCCTACTAAGGGTACTGTATCTTCTACTTTAATCATGTTAGCCAATATTTCTCCAGAAAATGCCGGCCAAGAACCGCAACCACCCAAGACGATGGTGACACCCTGTCTATCCTCGCTGATAGCTGAAATCGGGCAATTTAACATGCATCTTCCGCACAGCTTGCACTTTTTCTGATTTATTACCGCCCTATTTTGCTCGTTGAGGGTAATGGCCTTCATTTTACAGACTTCTATACACTTACCACAACCATCACACTTATCTATATCTACAGATGGCTTTACCCTTCCTATGATTCCAATATCATTTAACTGGGGACGATTGCATGGAAAAGGACAACCCGAAACAGCTATTTTAACCGCACCGGGTAACTCCATCTCTCCAAATTTTTCGTCTAGCTCCCGCGCCAAGGCCAACGGATCCCAGGCACAATTTTTACATCTCGCCCCTACACAACAGGTAATATTTCTGACCCTAAAACCTGCCGATCCCCCTTTAAGATTCACTGCATCAAGCCTCTTAAGGGCCTGTTCAACAAATTCTTCTCTTATATTAAACAGCAAAACCTCTTGTCTGACAGTTAGATGTATCTCTCCGCTACCATAATCTTTGGAAATATCCCGTATTGCTTCAATCTGATCTGTACTGAGACAGCCGGCTTTTACCCGCACCTTAATTTCATACTCTCCGTCTGTTTTTGTTAAATATGGTCTTTTTTTGCTCATTTTATCCCCCTATTTAATCAATTAATAATCAATTTTGACAAAAAAATCTATTTATATACTGCGCACATATAGCAAAAGATCATACGCTCAAAAAAACCTATTGACAAGGTCTTACTCCGAACATAAGTTAAAAATTGTTATAGAGACTGGCTTGCAACTAATTTGGGAGCGACTTGCTTATTAAGTGACATTTGCTTATGGTTATGCGGAGCATGTTTAATAAAATCAGGTTTTATAAATTTATAAACTACAGGAAATTAAACCTAAAAAACCCGCACAGATCTTAATATCTCAAATATCTCAAATGTCTCAATTGAATAAAATCTGAAATAGTAATATAAAGAGCGTCCCCGGTCTAAGTCGCAAAAACAGTAGACATATTCTACGTTTTAAAAAGATGAGCATAGCAGTCAGGGCAAATTATCAGCTAGATAAAAAAGGAGAAAATCATATGAAAATCGCTATAAGTTCAACAGGAAAAGATCTGACAGCTTCTGTGGACCCCAGGTTTGGAAGGGCCAGCTATTTCGTAATAGTTGACTCGGAATCAGGTAACATCGTGGACGTTATCGATAACCTGGCAGCTCAAGATGCTGCACAAGGAGCAGGTATTAATGCCGCCACTCTTGTAGCCCAATCCGGTGCCAAGGTGGTCTTGACAGGACAAGTAGGACCAAAGGCATTTGAAGTCCTCCATGCAAGCGGAATCCGAATTATATCAAATGTAAACGGAAAGCTCGGTGAAGCTGTAGAACAATATAGAAAAGGGGCGATTTCATCAACAGATGAAGGCCCCGGGGCTTCAGTTGGAGGTTTGGGAATGGGCGGCGGCTGCAGAGGTCGAGGTATAGCCGGCGGCGGCCGCGGAATGGGCGGCGGCTGCAGAGGTCGAGGTATAGCCGGCGGCGGCCGCGGAATGGGCGGCGGAGGTGGCGGCGGAATGGGTGGCGGCGGCCTTGGTATAGGCCGTATAAAAGGCAGAGATAATGAAAGTTAAGACATTTAACGACAAATAGATATAAAGGAGATCGCCATGAAGCTTGCAGTGGCAAGTGGAAAGGGAGGAACTGGGAAGACCACATTTTCAGTAAGCCTGGCTTTGGCAGCCAAGGGACCTGTTCAGCTCCTGGACTGTGATGTGGAGGAACCAAATACCCACATCTTTTTTAGGCCTTCGATTGAACAAAAAAACCGATGCACCCTCACAGTTCCATCTGTAATTGAGAGCAAGTGTACATATTGCGGCAAGTGCCGTGACATATGTAGATTCAATGCCATTACGGTCTTTAACAAAGTTATAATGACTTTTCCGGAACTCTGCCACTCTTGCGGGGGCTGCTTTCTGATCTGCCCTGAGGATGCCCTTGCAGAAGCGGAACGGGAGGTCGGTTTTGTCGAAAAAGGCCACGCCAACGGAATATCCTTTGTTCAAGGCAAATTAAGGATAGGTGAAGCCATGTCCCCTCCTCTCATTAAGGCAGTAAAGGCGGAGGCCAATGACCCTTCCGAATGGCTGGTTATTCTGGACTCGCCGCCAGGCACCTCTTGCCCGGTAATCGCCACTGTGAGTGATGCGGATTACACATTGCTTGTTACCGAACCCACGCCGTTCGGCCTCTATGACCTCAAGCTGGCAGTAGGAATGCTCAGAAAGCTCAAGCGATCCTTCGGCGTAATACTTAATCGCTCAGATCTGGGAAATGAAGATGTTGAAAAGTGGTGCGGTCAGGAAGACATACCTATACATATGAAGATCCCGTTTGACCGCAGGATTGCTGAAGGATACGCCAGAGGGGAGCCCCTTATCTTAACTCGGCCTGACCTGCGCAGCAGCTTTGAATCCTTGCTGGAGGAATTTGTATAATGAGGGAAATCTTGATCTTAAGCGGTAAAGGAGGCACCGGAAAAACTACAATGGTCGGTTCTCTGGCGGCACTGGTGCCCAACAAGGTCCTGGCGGACTGTGATGTAGATGCTGCGGATTTACACTTGCTACTCAATCCAAAAATCAAAAAGGAAACCGAGTTCTGGTCCGGCGTAACTGCAAAAGTGAATTCATCATTATGTACGGCATGTGGTACTTGTGAAGAACTCTGTAGGTTTGATGCCATAAAAATCCTCGAAACAGCAGAGATTGATTCCCTATCTTGTGAAGGATGCGGAGTCTGTGCTGAATTTTGCCCTGAAGAGGCCATAGACCTCAATGACAATCTGTGCGGTTCCTGGTTCATTTCAGATACTGACTACGGACCAATGGTCCATGCCCAACTCGGAATTGGAGAAGAAAATTCTGGTAAGCTGGTCAGCTTGGTAAAAAAAGAGGCCAAGTCGATTGCCGAAAAAATAAAGGCCGACTGGATACTGGTAGACGGATCACCCGGCATAGGCTGTCCTGTAATAGCATCTCTAGCCGGTGCCGACCTTATACTTATAGTTACAGAGCCGACAAAATCCGGGCTACATGACCTAAATCGCGTGGCAGACCTTGCTGAACACTTTAAGGTACCTTCATGCGTGTGCATAAATAAAGGAGATCTGAACCGGGAAGTTGCGGAAAAAATCCGTGAAACCTGTTTAAAGAGGCAAATTTTAATGTTGGGGCTGATTCCATTCGATCCCGATGCCATATCAAGCGTGGTTGCAGGAAAACCATTGGTAGAAAACTCGAACGGACCAGGTGCAACGGCGATCAGAGAAATCTGGGGTAAATTAGAAAAAATTGCCCTTGATCAGAAGAAAAAGTAAAAGTCAATGGTGCAAAATGTCCGTTAATAGGATAAATGGCATCCTTCATTCACCAGTTTACACTTTTTTCGAAAAAGCGTATATTATTGAATTGAATGCTGATGTCGAAACGAAATTAGAAATTAGAAATTAGGTAACGCATCTACATCTTTGTGTTTTTCCCAATTTCAAATTTCGAGTTTCAAATTTCACTGCCAAAATACAAGATCAACAAAGTGTAAACTACTTATAGGGAGAATAAACGATTGAAGGAAAAACCAGCAAATCCTAAGACAAATCCGGTTCTTGAAGAGCAGGACGAAAGGATTAAGAAAAAACTAAGGGATATAGACAACAAAATCATGGTAATGAGCGGCAAGGGCGGTGTGGGGAAAAGCACTGTATCCATAAACCTGGCAATCGGGCTTTCCCTTGAGAACTATTATGTCGGCCTCTTGGATGTAGACCTGCACGGGCCTAATGTGCCCAAAATGTTGGGTGTGGAAAAAGGAGAGCTGGAGCAGCGGCCGGATGGCACGGTCGGAGCTGTTTACTATTCACCCAATCTGAAGTTTATGTCTATAGAACCCCTTTTGCCCAAAAAAGACTCGGCGGTAATATGGCGCGGGCCCCTTAAGACATCTGCTATAAGGCAATTTATTTATGAAATAGAGTGGGGAAAACTCGATTATCTGATAATTGACGCACCGCCAGGTACGGGCGACGAGCCAATGACTGTAGCTCAGACCATACCTGACGCCTATGCAATAGTAGTAACTACGCCTCAGGAAGTATCACTTCTGGATGTCAGAAAATCCATAAGCTTCTGTAGACAAATCAACATGCCTATCTTGGGCATTGTAGAAAACATGAGCGGAATGATCTGTCCACATTGCGGCAAGGCCATAGACATTTTTAAAAAAGGCGGTGGAGAAAAACTGGCAAAAGAGTTGGACATTCCATTTCTCGGACGCATTCCTGTTGATCCGAGGGTCGTAACCACAGGAGATGCCGGACATCCGATTACTGCTTCATATCCCAACAGCCATACGGCAGATGCCTTTCAAAAAATTGGAAGAAACGTAATCAATGTCACGCAGGCACTGGCTGATAAAAATAAGGAAAAGAAAGAGGGATCGAATAAATGAAAATCGCAATACCGATTGAAAACGGGATGCTGAGCAGCCATTTCGGCCATGCGTCCCAGTTCGCTATAATTGATGTAGAAGGCGGCAGCGTTAGCAAGACACAACTGCTTGTACCTCCACCCCATGAACCGGGCTCACTGCCGCGATGGCTTCACGAACTGGAAGTCACGCATCTGATATGCTCAGGAATTGGAGGCAGGGCCGTTGAATTGATAGCATCGGCCGGGATACAGGTCATTGCAGGTGTCACCACACCAGACCCGGCGCGGTTGATAGAGGACTTACTTGCCAACCGCCTTAAAGGTATAACAGGCCCCACATGTCAAGGGCATGGCGAGGAAGGACATCAGTGCCGACATTAAAGGCAGCCGTTCACGGCTTGAAACCTGAAACTGGGGGAGAACGTGACAAAAGTAAAAAGGCCGAATTCCAGGTTTCCTCATTGATTACACTGCAAAAGGCTGAAACATGATTCCGCTCAAAAAAATCCAACCGGATCGGATAGTTTGAGGCGAATCATGTTTCAAAATTCATAATTTCTTTAACTTGAATTGAGCGATTAGCCTTTAGCGGTTAGCTATTAGTTATATGATTACAGGATGTTTTGCTATTACAAACTTTCACCTTGTTGAATGCAGCTTCGCTGCCCCCTTTGGGGATTCAATAGGGTGAACCCGTTGGGTACTATTTCTAATTAACGTAATGCCTTGATTTTTCAAAGCTAAACGCTAATGGCTAACAGCTAATCGCTCAACTTAGATTTAAGTAACAGGTAAGTGCTATGCCGATCTATGAATACTTGTGCAAGGCATGTGGAAACATTAGCGAAATTTTGGTATTTCCTAATCAATCTGAGATAAAGTGTCCATCCTGTGGATCTGGGGATCTAACAAAATTGATGTCACCGAGTTCATCCTTTAACGGCTCACGTATCTCAAAATTTCCCGGCCCGAAGGATACGGCCTGTTGCGGGTTAACCCCTGGAGAGGCTCCAAACTGTTCAGGACCGGGTTCCTGCTGCGGAAAGGCCTGACACATCCAAGTCCGGACATAAAAATTTGCTGTTTTGTTTGCCGGCTCCGTTTTCCCGACGTGCACAAACAGACACAAGAAAAAGTCATGCGGGCAGGACGTAATGCCTGAAGGTCCAGCTTCGCCTATAGCTGATTCCAAAAGTATTTTCGCAGCAAATCAGAAACTTAACCATATAATTATGTCCTATCATTAATTTGTATGTCTGAATATTTCTATTAGTCTAAAATCCTCCTTTGATATCCATACCAATAGCAGTCTAATCCGATAAACATATTTTTGAGCTATACAAACAGCTCATTTAAAAATAATTATCTCAAAACCTGTAGCATCAGACCAATTGATGGACTACATTTTGGGCAGATCTTAAAGACTTTTAAACGACAATATTGGTGATATGCTGTTTATTTGATAGGTTAGGGCCTTATAGCTCAGCCAACTTGATATGTGTTAATTATTCAACTCATGCCCGGGCACATTATGTAACTTCTATGACTATAGAATCGCCCTCGCATGAGGAATGCAGGCGCCTCTAAGGAGTATATATGGAAAAGGCCGCTGAGACTTTGACAAAAGAGCTCGAACAAGTACTGCGCAGCAAAATGAGTCCGCTTTTTGAACGTTATGGACTGGACATAAAGGACCTTCTTACTCCCTTTAAATGGAAGCCGGTGGTCCTTATAATAGGCAACTACTCATCAGGAAAATCGACACTTATCAACGAAATCCTTGGAGGCGAGATCCAGCGTACGGGTCAGGCGCCTACTGATGACAGCTTTACAGTCCTGGCCGCACCGGAGTCCAGTGAAGCGGAGGAAGAAGTGCCCGGCAGCACATTAGTAAGTGATGAGCGTCTCCCTTTTTCTTCTCTGAGACACTTTGGTGAGAGCCTCCTGTCCCATATGCGCTTAAAAAGAGTAGATGCCCCTATACTCCAAAATTGTGCCATCATAGATACGCCGGGAATGCTGGATTCGGTTACTGAAAAGGATCGCGGATATGACTACCTGGGTGTAGTGGGAGAGCTGGCAAAGTTGGCAGACCTCATTATCTTGATGTTCGATCCCCATAAGGCAGGAACAATAAAGGAAACTTATCAAGCCATTAGGAGCACTCTGCCTGGCTCTACCGGAGAAGACAGGGTCATTTATGTACTGAATAGAATTGATGAATGCGAGAGCATATCCGACCTTTTGAGGTCTTATGGCACCCTGTGCTGGAACCTTTCACAGATGACGGGCAGAAAGGATATGCCAAGAATATATCTCACTTTTGCGCCCAAGGAAGGCAAGGTTCTCCCCAGCGGATTTGAAACATGGATGAATGAACGGGAAGAACTTAAACAGGCCATAAGTTCAGCACCAAAGATGAGATTAAATCACATACTCCAGGAAGTGGATCGAGTTGTCAGGGAACTTAGTCTGGAAATAGAGGGCATGGTCGCTTTCCAGAAACGATTCATTCATAAAATCAAAGGTGTCCTCCGCAACTGGGGTATGCTTGCCATACTGGCCTTTTTCTTTGGAGATCTGATTATGAAACTCTTGACCGGTTATCCCGATACCCCTCTTGCAGGTGCCCTGCTGGCGGGGAACCTGGGTTTCGAACATTTCCTTTGGCCGATTATATGGGCCTTGCTGGTCGCAGCTTTGGCTTCACTGTATGTCCAACGTTTACTTTTACCTAAATTTACAAAAGCGACCTTAAAAGACCTGGATAATTTGATACCGCTTGAGACTGCCTACAAAAAGAACCTTTGGAACAGGGTCAGACACCGGATACACAAACTAATAGAAGAGCAGGCAAGGAGACAGATATTGATTGCGCATAGCCGCTACCTTGGAAAGATAGAGCAGTTTCTCAATAAGGACCTAAGCAGTTTCTTCAAACGTATTTAATGACTTGTCCTTTAGAAAAATCTTGAGTTTTATAGTATATTGAAAAAATCAAACAAATGGAGATGTTATGTCCGGTCATTCAAAATGGAGCACAATAAAACATAAAAAGGCGGCACAGGACGCCAAACGGGGTAAAGCCTTCTCCAGGATCATAAAGGAAGTGACGGTAGCTGCCCGTATAGGTGGTGGAGATCTTGCAGCCAACCCCAGGCTCAGGACTGCGATAGCGGCTGCAAAAGCAGAAAATATGCCCAAGGACAATATAGAGCGGGCAATAAAGAAGGGCACCGGCGAACTTGATGGAGCAAATTACGAGGAAGTCACATATGAGGGTTATGGCCCGGGAGGAGCAGCAATACTGGTTGAAACCATTTCAGACAACCGGCAGCGCACTGTGGCGGATGTGCGACATATCTTTGCTAAGAGGGGCGGCAGCCTTGGAGAACCCGGAAGCGTGGCCTGGATATTCGAGAAAAAAGGACTCATACTGGTTGAAAAAGACAAGGCAGATGAAGAAACGCTTATGACCATAGCCCTTGAAACAAATGCCGAAGACATAAAAGAGCAGGAATACGGATGGGAGTTATACACTGCTCCGGAATTATTTGAAGACCTAAAGTCCGCTCTGGAGGCCGGCAAAATTCCTTTAGCAACCGCTGAAATTACCATGTTGCCCTGCAATACGATCACTATAGAGGATGAAAAGCAGGCAGGCCAGCTCCTGATACTGATGGAGGATCTGGAAGAAAACAGCGATGTACAGAACGTTTACGCCAACTTCGATATCCCTGATGAAATCCTTAAAAAGGTCGGTTAGGGATGCCGATGGAGGTCATCCTTGGTATTGACCCCGGATCGCGGGCTACTGGATACGGGATTGTGTCATGTAATGGAAACAAGCTCCATTTCGTAAATGCAGGAATCATCCGTCCGCGCACCAAACTCCCCTTTTCAGAGCGGCTTGAAAAAATCTATTCAGGTCTAAAGGAAGTAATAGACAGACATAATCCGACAGTCTCGGCAGTAGAAGGGGTCTTTCATTCAGTTAACGCGAGGGCCGCCTTGCTACTTGGTCATGCCAGGGGGGCCGTAATCCTGGCTGCGGTCCACGGAGGTCTCCCTATATTCGAGTACTCACCCATGACGGTTAAACAGGCAGTGGTTGGATATGGCAGAGCAGAAAAGACCCAGGTGCAACACATGATAAGGTTACTTCTCAACTTATCCCAAAATCCCGCTCAGGATGCTGCGGACGCACTTGCCGTGGCCATTTGCCATGCCCACTCTTCGCGCAGGCTGCCAATAACCGATCCCGCAGAAAGGAAAGGCTGATGATCACCTATATCAGGGGCGAAAAACAGGGACAATGGGACCAGGGTGTTATAGTTGATGTAAATGGGGTTGGCTATGAAATTCGTATGCCGTCTTCATCCATGGCCAATTTACCCCAGTCCGGCGATGAGCTGACAGTCTTTACCCATCTTATATGGAAGGATGATACGCTTTTACTTTATGGATTTGAAACAATGGAAGGCAGGGATATGTTCAGGCTGTTGCTGGAGGTTTCAGGTGTAGGTCCCAGGATGGCACTAAATATCCTGTCGATGATATCCGCTGAAGAACTCCTGCAGATACTGGCCGGGGAAGAGAAGAAAAGACTCCGGGCCATCCAGGGTATAGGCGAAAAGACCGCGGCGAGGCTCTGTATTGATCTAAAGGAAAAGGCCAAGGCCATATTAACAAAGAGACGCTGGGCCACGGGGGGGTCTTCGCATATTGAACAATCGGACAGAGGGGAACTCTGGGATGACGCACTTTCAGCACTCACACATCTTGGTTATGGTTCATCTGAAACAAGGGCGGCGCTTGCCAAGGCCTTTGCCTCTGCAAAAGAAAGTGCGGAAATTGAAGATGTGGTCAAAAAGGCACTGCAAATTCTGGCAAAAACTCGAGCAAAACGGCTATGACAGCAGAAGATATCGCAAACATATCGGGCGACGCAAATCTAAGCCCTGATCCGTTGCAGGAAGATAAATCTTTCGAGTCCGGAATAAGGCCTAAGTCTCTTTTTGAGTACATAGGTCAGCAGGAGGTCAAAACCAGCCTCGAAGTCTTTATTACCGCAGCAAGGAAAAGAGGCGAGGCCCTTGACCATGTATTGATTCACGGGCAGCCCGGCCTGGGCAAAACCACTCTTGCCCACATAATTGCAGCAGAACTCGGTGTGAGCTTTAGATCTACCTCCGGCCCCGTAATAGAAAGACCGGGAGACCTGGCCGCCATACTGACCAATTTACAGCAGGGAGACGTACTTTTTATTGATGAAGTTCATCGACTGAGTCCCGTAGTGGAAGAAATACTTTACCCTGCAATGGAAGACTTTCATCTTGATCTAATAATCGGTCAGGGCCCGAGTGCAAGGACGATCAAGATCGATATTCCGCGTTTCACCCTGGTCGGGGCAACTACAAGGGCCGGGCTGCTCTCGCCGCCTCTCAGGGATCGTTTCGGCGTGGTACTAAGGGTAGACTTTTATAAAGATGAAGAGTTATGTGAAATTGTTCATCGGTCTGCCAGGCTCATGGTAATTGAAATCGACCGGCAAGGTGCCCTTGAAATCGCAAAGAGGTCAAGAGGTACTCCCAGAATAGCAAACAGGCTCTTAAGGAGGGTCCGGGACTATGCAGAAGTCAGGGCCAGCGGAACCATATCCAGTCAGATAGCGGACAAGGCACTGCGCCTGCTGGAAGTCGACCATCAGGGTCTTGATCGAATGGACCGTGAAATTCTAGCTGCCATCATAGACAAATTCAGTGGTGGTCCGGTAGGGCTTGACACGCTTGCCACATCCGTAGGAGAAGAAAAGGGTACACTGGAAGATGTCTATGAGCCCTTTTTAATACAAAGAGGCTATTTGCACAGGACCTCCAGGGGCAGGATTGCAACTGACCTTGCCTATGAGCATTTAGATCGTAAGAGAAGGTGAAAATGACTACCATCGTACCGCTGAATCCGGAGAAACTCCGTCTTAACATAGATCCTCAAAATCTGGGATTTCAAAAACTCAGCCAGTTAGAGACCGAGGAAAGGCCTTTAGTGGCACAGGAGAGAGCTGTCCAGGCCCTTACTTTCGGCCTGAGAATGGAAAATCCTGGTTTCAATATATATGTTGCCGGAATCAATGAAACAGGGCTTTCTGAACTGGCCCGGTCTTATGTAGAGGAAGTAGCCGAAGATACACACCTTCTGCCTCCTTATGACTGCTGTTATGTACACAACTTCCGTAATCCGGACATGCCTTCCGGAGTAGAGCTTCAGAAAGGCAAAGGACGGGAATTCAAAAAGGATATGGCGGAATTGCTGGATGAACTGAAGATGCAAATACCTAAGGTCTTTGAATCCGAACCGTATATCTCCCAAAAGGAAGGGGTAATACAGACATTCAATAAAGACCGGAAAGATGTATTCCGGGAATTGGAAAAAAAGGTGCGGGAAAACGGCTTTATACTGCAGTCAGATCAGTCGGTTATGATGGTAGTTCCGGCAAAGGAAGACGGTACCGCCCTTACACCTGAGGATCTGTCAAAGTTATCCGAAGAGGAACGTAAAGACCTGAAAATCAAGAGCGAAGAACTCCACAGGGATATGGGGGATGCCATGAGGCGCATTCAAAATTCGGAACAGTCGGTGCGCCGGAGGCTGAAAGATCTGGACCGGGAGCTTGTCGGGCAGACAGTTGATGCCTTGCTGGAACCACTTAAAAAAAAATATGAATCCATCAAGATACTCCGGGGCTACTTTACTGATATAAGAGAAGACATAGTCCGGCACATGGATGACTTCCGCCCTAAAAATGAGGCTGCTCCGGCCCTGCCTTTTACTTTCCCTGGAGCTGAGCCGTCCTTTACCCGGTATGAAGTTAACATACTGGTTGATAATTCCGAGACCAAGGGTGCCCCTGTTGTTATAGAAAGCAATCCCAGCTATACAAACCTGTTCGGTGTTGTTGAGCGTAAGGCCCAGTTCGGTGCCCTTCTTACGGATTTTACCATGATCAAGTCAGGCGCAATTCACCGCGCAAACGGCGGTTATCTGCTTATAAAGGCCCTTGATCTTCTAAAATGGCCCTTTTCATATGAAGCCCTGAAAAGGGCGTTAAGAAATAGAAAAATTGAGATAGAAGACCCGGGAGAACAATTCGGATTATTTACAACCAAGACGATAAAACCTGAACCGATCCCTTTGCGTATAAAGATAGTACTTATGGGGAATCCGTTCATTTATCAAATTCTTTATAACTACGACGAAGACTTCAAAGAGCTTTTCAAGGTCAAGGCCCACCTTGACGTCGATGTCGATAGAAACGAAGAGAGACTAAAGCAATTCATGCACTCAACCAAGGCCCTTATAGAACGGGAAAATCTGAGGGATATGCACATGAGCGGAGTTGCAAGTCTGATAGAATTCAGCTCTGAACTGGCAGGATCGCAGGAAAAGCTCAGTCTGAAAATATCGGATATTGCGGACCTGCTGAGAGAGGCGGATTTCTGGGCAAGATCCGACAACAGTGAACTTATCGAGGCCAGTCATATCCAAAAAACAATTGATGAAAAGGCCTATAGGTGCAGCCTTTATGAAGATCACCTGCATGAAATGCTCAAAAAGGATATCCTTAAGGTGTCTACTACCGGCAGGGTCGTGGGCCAGGTAAACGGGCTTTCCATCTATGACCTTGGTGACTATGTATTCGGCAGACCCTCAAGAATTACCGTAAATATAGCTCTCGGCAAAGAGGGCGTGGTAAATCTGGAAAGAGAGGCCGATCTCAGCGGCAGCATTCACACCAAAGGCGTGATGATACTGGCCGGATATCTAAAGGCGCTGTTTGCTGCGGACCGTCCGTTAAGCCTCAGCGCCTCCATATGCTTTGAGCAGAGCTACGGCATGGTCGATGGAGATTCCGCCTCCGGTGCAGAGCTGTTCGCCCTGTTGTCAGCGCTCTCTGATGTACCGCTCGATCAGGGGGTTGCTGTAACCGGTGCCGTCAGCCAGAAGGGGGAAATACTGCCTGTAGGGGGCGTCACTAGGAAAATCGAGGGTTTCTTTGACATCTGCGAGGCGAGAAAATTGACCGGAGAACAGGGAGTAATAATCCCGGAGGCCAATGTCAGAGACCTGATGCTCAAACCGAAGGTGATAGAAGCTGTGAAGCAGGGCAAGTTCAGGATATGGGCCATATCCAGAGTGGAAGAGGGTATGGAGATATTGACCGGTCGACCCTCAGGGGTATGCGGCCCCGATGGAAGCTATCCGGAAGATTCTGTATTTGCAAAAGTCAATGACCGGCTCATAAAACTTGCTGAAGAGGCCAAAAGCTTCATGCAAAGACAGGAGGAAGGGCAAAAAAGCAATAGCACGAAAAATCAAGGGGGAGAAAAATGAAACTCAATATAATCGATGCCCGGCATAAACTGCCGGCAAAAAAGGGATATGCCATCTCTTTAATCATTAAAAAACTCAAGGGATATAAAGACGTGGAAGTACACCTTTTTCTGCCGGAATGGGATGAGAAAGAGGCCCTTTCCTACGATTGGTCGAAACTCCTGGGAGATCCGATAGACAGTAATGCACCGCCCGATCCCACAGGCAGCCGAAAAGTGCTCATGGAATCATTCAGCCTTGAAGAAAGGGACATCGTATTGGACTATATGAAGAAACGTTATGTCTCCAGGCTTTCCGCAATCAATTCGCGGCCCATGGACTTTCCCATTCCCATGGGGCTCATACCCCTGGGTGAAATCCCGGAAGATGATGACATCGGCTGCATCCGCTTTGAAGAGATCCCCAACTATAACCTCCCCTTTCCCGTACACGGCCTTTATATTCTAAGCCAGCATGAGCCGGTAGACCAGGAAATATAGCTTTCCGGCGCATTACCTAAGCACCGCGAACAGTCTCACAAACAGCCGCCAAAGAGTCTTTTTTTATTACAAGCCACAGGTTTGTCATGCCTCTGGACGGTATAATCCGTATCAAAAGATATTTCTCTGCGGTAAACCAAAGTACTGTCCCGACCCTTTATTCCTGTTCCATTATTTTTTCTTTGTGTGGTGAATATGTCTATACATTTAATACTGAAAGGAGATACTTGACTGTTGGTAAAAAGTCTTTTATTTAGTATAGCTAAATAGTAATGAAGTAAAGGAGTAAGATGTTATGAAAATCAGTGCAAAACGGCAGATTTCCCTCCCCAAGAAGATTATGACTGCACTGAATCTAAAGCCGGGAGATGAAATAGAGTTCCAGATCAAAGGCGACAGTGTAAGACTGGTTCCCATAAGAACCATAAAAGTACCAAGAGAGCAGGCTTGGTTCTGGACCCCTGAGTGGCAGGCCAAGGAAATGGAAGTAGAGGAAGACCTGCGTAGATGCGAATACAAGGATTTCGAGAATGTTAAGGACCTTCTGAAAGACCTTCACAGTGAAGATTAGGCGTTCTGCATCCTTCTTTAAGGATTATAAAAACCTACCCGCCCAGATTCAGATAAGGGCCGACAAGCAGCTTCTCAGCCTGGTGGAAAATCCCAAACACCCCTCTCTGAGGATAAAGAAGTTGAGAGGCACTGATATATTCGAAATTAGAGTCACCCAAGGATATCGACTGACTTTTAAAATTGAAAAAGAATTCCTGATACTGAGACGGATCGGCACACATGACCTTCTGAAACAAGAGGGGCGGCGCTGAAGGCTTCCGGTCATCAGAATTCACAAAGTCTTACAGCTCTTTCTTTCTCCGTCAGTGAGGTCAAGCCAAATTTTTCTCTACTCAATCAGTGGCCGGATTCCGCTGGATTAGGCACGCAACCTTACTTTGGACGGATTTTGGGTACTTCAAACTCATTTCCCGGAAGATTTCCTGGTTAAGAACATCTAGTTCAAGTTCGTCTTCGCAAGGGACCTGCCGTCTCAGATAGATGGTATCCAGCAAGGCCTTTTCAGGGATTGCAATGCTGGCGTTTAATTCCTGCTCATACCGAAAACCATAGAACAGATCCTTTTTGATAAGGGAATATTCGATGTAAAGCCGGCCATATGGGATAATTTTCCGTCTTCCAGGTACGAGAGTGATGGCAGTGCAGGCATAAGGAACTTGCAGCAACAGGCCGCGATAATTCATAGCCCATTCAGCAGAGACATAGGATGGGCTGCGGATATGGCAGGCGATTTCGGCGATGTCCGGCCACCTGCCTGACATTTCGCATTTGAGTAAGTTGAGATATGCTCCCCGTACAATACGCTTCACCATGCCCTTTTTAATGGCTCTGTTCAGAAAGATGGATGGCGAGCCATGTAGTTTTTGCAGGTCTGTAGTCTTGAACAGACGGGGTAGGGTGCTTAGAAAATGAAGGGTATCTTTCCTTATCATGGCTTTTTTAGCGTAATCAAGGTGTCGTGCACCGTCTTGATCAACGCCTGATACCGCGTGTGTTCAAGCCAGGCGAGCTGATCTGCCGACAGAAAGCGCTTCAAGTCAGCATTGAGGGTGGCAAGCAGCTCTTTCTCCGGAGGCCAGCCTCCCTGAGCAAATCGTAAGTTGCAGGAACGTAGATTCTCCTTCAGACCATAGATTTTCATTCTGTGCCTTACCGTCTCTTCCGAAGTCTTGAGTTTGAGAGTATTTCCGATGAACCAGATGTCCCAAAAATCCCGGCCCTTGATATAGGGCCTGTTGGTCACGGCCACGATTTTATCAGCCAGAATGCCTGATGCAGTCTCAAAAGGAATCACGGTGTTGGCGATTACTGGAAAAATTTTTTGAGAAGCAATAAAAAAATTCACTTCCGGAGACATCCCCAGGATTTTTGGTTCGGTTTCAATCTCTTTAACAAATGGTGTATGGTAAAATTCGAGCTTCAGTCGCAGTTTTTTTCTTGTTTCCGGAGATGAAAAAATCAACCAGTGTACTGAAAGATTTTTGCCGGTAGCCTTGGTCTTTATGCTGAGGCTGATCTCGGGATGGATGCAGACAGCTAAGTCCCTCAAGATATGGGATGCAATTTGCCTTAAAAGATCTTGTTGTTTTTTTTTGTCTAATGAAGTGTAAAGGTCAATGTCTTCCGAGAATCTGGTGCCGCCATATCCCCATCGAAGCGCAGTTCCTCCCTGGAAGATGGTTTCTTTGCTGGGGGGTGTTGAAAACAACCTGTGTAATACCACCAATTGCACTATTTCCAGTTGTTGTCTAAAGATAATCCGATCCATATTTCAAAACTTAACTATTTTGATAAATTTTGCAAGTTCATTCTTCACCCTGCTCCTTGACCCCGGACCTTTATTCACCGCCCCGTCACTTCTTTGCTTCCTTTGCGTCTCGAACGAAGCGGGCGGTTACTTCAGCCTTCTACCTTCTACCTAATCCTCTGTGGTGAGCTATCGCCGTTTTTCAGCTATACCTGGCCAAGATGTTCAAATTGATCTAGCCTCAGTCAGTCGTGAGGTATTCCAACTTGAGCGATTTCAGCTTGCTGCGGATGATTTCGAAATGGATCATGTTTTCTGTATAAAGAGTCGCCCCAATAGATAGGGCCGCAAGGGCAATCTGGACGTCGTTCACAAAGTCGGATTTCCTGCAAAGCTCCCTGTATTTGGGAGCAAGATCGGAAAAGAATTGCCCTGCGGCAATGTAGTGTTGTAAGTTTAAGATGACGATTCTATCCGCACTTTCGTAGGGTCTCTGCAACTGGGAAAGAAGCCTTTCGGCCTTTTTTGTTCTGGCCCCGGCCCAAAGCTCCATGAGTACTATGGCCGAGACATACTTTATAGTCCCACTCCGCACAAGTTCAGAAGCGTGGGAGCGATTTCGAATAAATGAGATATAGATGTTCGTATCGAACATGACCTTCATTTGAAGACCTCGTTTATCACATCACCTTTCCCCCCTGCCAGCTCATGGGCCTTTATGATATCATCGTCAATGACCGCCATCTCCAAGGCTTTGTTGACCGCCTCCTTTTCCGTCCTTACCTCAAAAATCATGCGCGCCCTGTCAATGTAATCCTGGTCCAATTCAATAGTCTTCTTAACCATCCTGGGCATTGGTTTGCCTCCTTAGCCATAATTTCAGACATATTATATGGTTTCCCGCTGGGGAGATCAAGCCATTTTTTTTGTGATCATTCAATCCCTTTAATCCACCTACCCCTTGCTCAATCAGTAGTTGAATCCGTGTAATCAGCGTAAAAAACTTTACTCCGCCGCTAAGATCCAGGGTGTCAATTTTTGTCAATGATGGACCTTTTTGGCACCAAAAACCAAGATAAGTTGCATCCGCAGTCTCGGGGAAAACCCGATATGTTTGTATTTACTGGGGTTTAGCATGCCATGAATATGTGGCATTCACCTTGCAGTAATGGCATTGCAAAGTCATGAGGCAAGATATGAAATTAGAAACTGGAAATTCGAAATCAGGAAACGCATCTATATCTTTTTTCCCAATTTCCAATTTCAAAATTCCAATTTCAATTCAAAATAAATCAATAAAGGAGGTAAAATTATATTTATCAAGCCGGGCAAAGTTACCGATAAATGATTTGAAAATCAAAGAATATCAAACAAATTTAATTTTTATTACAGGAGGTCTATTATGATTGGATTTTTAAACAGAATGAAAAAAGTAGGACACAGAGGCTTTACCCTGGTTGAGCTGATGATTGTCGTGGCAATTATCGGGATCTTGGCCGCAATTGCCATCCCGCAGTTTGCCAAGTATCGCGAGAGGGCCTTTAACTCGGCCGCATTAAGCGATGTACGCAACCTCAGGACGGATTTGGAAGGCTACTTTGCCGAGTGGATGTTTTATCCACAATCATAGTAGGAACACAAGTAACCACTTTATACAATTCAGGAGGCTTAATATGAAAAACATATTTGCTTATATTCTCGGATTTCTTATGATTAGCATGTTGTTTGCCGGCACGAACGTTTGGGCACAGGACGCACTGAGGGGATCTTGTTCTTTAGTGGACCAATCAGCGACTGGACCGGATCTTGCTTTACAACTTTCCCCAAACGTTACAATAAATTATAATGGGGT
>Ga0190347_1000121_pt1 | contig 24244 bp, 24 predicted proteins | sample 48721356_MG_FD_161652 | JGI IMG/M metagenome (GOLD analysis project Ga0190347, IMG submission 161652) | Hydrothermal vent microbial mat bacterial communities from Southern Trench, Guaymas Basin, Mexico - 4872-13-5-6_MG | ecosystem: Environmental > Aquatic > Marine > Hydrothermal vents >...
GTGCTTGAGGCAAAATTATTCGTGCAATTTCTTTAGGTACACCTAAAGATATTAATTTATTATATTGTTGCAAATGAAAAAACAGCGAATCATTAATAAAATTAGTAAGCATATCATTGTTTAATCTATCAGGGGGTAAATAAAATAATTCATTTACAGTTGTATAACGACTACTTCTTTCAGTATAAGAACTTATTCTATGTCTAAACCATTGTCTAGCAACAAATATAGGAGCTTTAATTCTAAATGTAAATACAGCATGTTCAAAAACACTAGTATGATTTTTTTCTATTAATTTTTTTATTAAAGCTTCTGTATTTTGACAATCTTCTTTACCATAACAAATAGAGGCTATTTTAGCTATTTGATTATCAGACGTATTCATTTTACTTATCAAACTAATCATATAATTACCTCCTTTTATACATAATAATCTTTTATAAAATCAATATATTCTGTATATAATAAAATGTCTCTTAGTTTATTTGTTGATTTATAAATATAAAAATACAATTTCTTATAATTAAATTCAATCAAATCTTCAGTAACTGTAATATTTATACCATAGGGGCTTTGTAAACTTAAAAAATCTTTTTTGCAAGAAAAAATTGTAAATGTAGCACTTAATTTTTTGGCTAATTCAAACATATATAACATCCTTTTTTAAAATTTCATAAATCTTTTTTTCTCCATATAATAATTTTATATCATTAAAATCTGCTTTTTCAGGTAAATCATCTTTCCATTTTACATATCCTACATTTTTAATATAATCTTTGAATTTCATTGCACTATTTATAGAATATTCTTCTGTATCTTTATCAAATGCAAAAATTATAGTTTTTACATTACTATTTATTAAAATTTCTTTTTGCTTATTACTTATGTAATTACCAAAAGTTGCAACGGTATTTAATCCTGCCGAAATTACATCAAAAATGCCTTCTGTAATTATTATAGTTGAATAATATTTTGCTATATCATATTGAAATAAATAATGTTTAATATTTACGCCTGAAGGTAGTGTTATGTATCTTTTTTTAGTATCTGATAATATTGAACGTCCTTGAAAAGCTACAATTTTTTTGTTAAAAATAATAGGAATAACTACAAAATTTTCATAATGTTTTAATTTGCCCCAACCATAAAAAATTATATCTCTAATAGACAAACCCCTCTTGACTAAATAAGAAATTTCATTTTTATCTTCATTTTTTAGTCTCCTAAATGTAGAAAATAAATATTTTACTTTATCATCAGATAGAGTTTGATAGATAGTAGAAATAATAGAATTTTCTTCTTTTTTTTTGAGCTTATTACCATTCACATGAAATTTGAAACGTTTTGCTAAATCATATATAGTACCTTTTGAATGACATCTTTGACAAAAAAAAGTTCTTTTTTCTAAATTATAATAAAGATGCCCTCTACGATCTTCCCCTAATCCTTTTTCTTCACAAAAAGGACAAATAAAAACAGCTTCTCCTACATTGAATAATTGTTTCTTAAAAAGCATATGCTTTTTTAACTGTTCTAAATCTCCCATTTTTATTCCTCCATAACTTTTTTAATTGCAATATCTATAGCTTCTTTTGTAAGTATATCATCGCATTCTATTTCTACAAGATTTTTCCAGTTTTTTCCAATTTCAAGCTCAAATTTTAAAGGAATTCCATTCATAAAGTCAAAATCATAATCTTCTGCCATCTTTTTTAATTCTGGTAATATCTCATAAATTTCATCTTTATGCACACTTATCATAATACTGTCATGAACCATATTTACAATTTTACTTTTTTTGTTTTTTAAAAAATCATGGAATTTTACTATTGTTAAAAAAGAAATATCAGAAGCAGTACTTTGTATTACAAAATTTATACCCTGTCTTTTTGCTTCTTCCTCTGTTTTTTTATCTTTTGAATCAATATCTGCTAAGTGCCTTTTTCTTCCAAAAGGAGTTTCTATATATTTATTTTTTTGAATAAATTTAACTATTTTAGTATTAAAACTTGATACTTCATTATATATTGAATACCATTTTTTCATAAATTGTTCTATTTCACTTTCTGATTTACCTAAAGTTTTTGCTATTCCAAAAGCAGAAGCCCCATAAAGAATGGCAAAATTTACTGTTTTTGCCATTTGTCTTTCTTCATGTGTTATTTCTTCAATAGGTTTTCCAAAAACAAGACTAGCTGTATATTTATGAACATCAAGACCTTCTTTATATGCTCTACCTAAATGCTTGTCTTCAGATAGCATAGCTTCTACTCTTAGTTCCATTTGAGAATAATCTCCATTTACTAAAAAGTAATCTTCTCCATCAGGAACAAAAATACTTTTAAAATCTGAACCTCTAGGTATTTGCTGAATATTAGGATTTGAACAAGAAGCTCTTCCAGATTTTGTAGCAGTAACATGAAAAACTGGATGAACATAGTCATCAACAACTATATTTTCATATAAATAAGGTTGAATATAAGATGTATATATTTTAGTTAATGTTCTATATTCTAATAAATCTTTAGCAAAAGGAATCTCATATCGATTAGCAAGAACATTTAATACATATGAATTAGTAGAAATATTCCCTTTTGATGTTTTTTCAATTATTGGATATTTACCCATTATAAAAATTTTTGCAATCTGTTGAGTTGAACGAGGATTAAATTCAATAGCACCAAGAGAAGCTAAAGCTTTTTGAACTTCTGGATAAGTAATCATTTTATTTTGAAGTTCTTTTATTTTTTGCTCTGTTTCTTTTTCTAATTCTTTTAATCTTTTACGGTTTATTTTGAATCCATGTAATTCCATATCTACAAAAGCATTTGTAACTTTTGATATTAATTGATTTACCTTTTTACTTTTTTCATCAAATTTTTGAACTAACAAATCAGACAATTTAACTGTTGCTATAGCATCTTTAGCATTATATATTAGAAAATTTTCAATTTGTTCCATACTACTAAAACTTCCTGTTTTATATATTTTATTTGACCAGTCTATATTTTTATGGCTTTTAAAACCAAAAGCTGCTAATAAGCTTTCTAAGTTATAGTTTGAATTTTCATTTCTAACATAAGATAACAACATTGTATCAACAAAAGGATATTGTATTTTTACTCCTAACGTTTTATAAATAGCTTTAATATCAAATTTAATATTATGACCTACAAAAATTTTTTTCATTTTAAGAAGTTCTATAAGGGCTTTTACAACAATATCCCTATCTAACAAAACATTTTTACCTTGTAAAGTTAAATCTACTGGAAAAGCATACCCTATATTATTAAAGGCAAGTGCAAAAGATAATAATTTAAAATCTTTTGCAAAAATATTTAATCCGGTTGTTTCAACATCGATTCCTAAATAAGGATACTTTTTTGCTTTTTCTATTATATCAAGAATCTCTTCTGTCGAAAATAATGCTTTTGCTACAAAATCTTTTTCTTTTTGATTAGGATTAAAATTTCTTATAGCACTTAACATCAAATCTAAAAATGTATTATTATCTTTATAAAGATTAAAAGTCAAACAAGGCAATAGAAAAGAATCAAATTCAGGTAAATACATTATTGTATGAAATAATTTATTGAAATTATTGGAATTTAAAATTACAGAAGAAACAGAACTTCCAAATGAAATAATTAAATCTGGTTTTTCTAAACTTATTTTTGCTATAAAACTATCCCTAAATTTCTTTAATTGTGTTTTAGTAATTTTTACGTTTTTTGTATCCCTGTAAAAAGGATACAATGTTATATTTTCTTTTGATATCCCAGAAGTTTTCATTATTTTATTAATTAAAACTGATAAAAAATAAATATCTTCTCGTGTATATTTACTTTTTATATAATGAGGTAATACAATAAATATCTTCATTATAAATCACTAACCCTCCAAATTTTCAAGAGATTTTAAAATTTGATCAATATCATTATCATTGCATTCTTTAATATCTCTTTTTTCTTGTTCTTTTTGAGTTAACTCTTCTTCCACTTCAGAAATAAACGCTATCAATTTTTTCATTTCTTCTCTTCTAAGACTTTCGGTATCCACAGTATCTTCTACTTCTAATTCTTCACTTGAAAAAATTCTATAAGTAGAATAATTACCTGCTGGAATTACCCTTGTAATTCCTACCGACACTTTTTTCATTCCAAAAACCTCCTTATTTATTGTTTGAATAAGTCATTTACATTTACACCTAACAAATCTCCTGTTTCAAAATCAGGGTATAAAAGAACACTGGTTTCTTTGCCTCTGGTTCTTGTTTTCTTTATTCTAATACGTTTTGCTCCTTCACCGGTTTCTTCTAGGTTACAAATTAAGTCAGCAATTCTTGCTTTATCGTAACTTCCTGATGTATCTGAAGTACTTGTAACTTCTTTATTACCAGCACCTCGAACTAATTGGCTAGCCGTCATAATTCCCACATTATATTCTAAAGCAAAACTTTTCAATTGATTATATAAATCTCCTATTGATTGCCATCTTGGGACATTTAATGTTAAAGCGAATAAATCTGCATAATCTAAAACAATTAAATCAATAGTATAATTTTGGGATATCTGGATATCTTTATATAAACGTTCTAAATCGTGCATTGTAAATTTTCGAGGTAATTCTTTTGCTAATACTAAATTTCCTTTCATTTTTTTGAAATGTTTTATTAATCTATTTTTTGTATTTTCTATATCTGCTTCTAAATCAATTGATGATTCATTAAAAACCAAAACTGCTGTTCGTATTAATATAGAAGCTAAACTCATTTCAAGACTTACAAAAAGAACATTATATCCTTTAAGAGCATTTTTGATTGCCATATTTAATACATACCATGTTTTTCCAACATTTGTATCTGCTTGTAAAATTCCTAGTTCCTGTCTTGCCATACCACCCTGTAAAACTTCATCTAATTTTGGAATGCCTAAAGAAAAATCTTTTAAGGGAGTTACTGTTAATAATTCCTTTTCAACTTTTTCAGGAGAATTTTTTGTATCAATAACTATTACTGATTCACCAGCAAACATTAATTTTGCTCTTAATTCTTCTAATGCTTTTTCTCTATTAGGATTTTTTGTGGAAGGTATTATATATTTTGTATTACAATCCCATACCCATTCTTTTATTATTTGTTCTGCTTGGCTTTCTTTTATTTCTACATCAGGAATTAAATCTATGTATTTATTGTGTTGGTTTAATAATGTATCATCTTTTAATGCTTCTATCATTAAATTATCAATACTATAAGTTTCTAAAGGATCTTTCATATATGATTTATATAATGCGTTTAATAAGTATCCAAAAGATTCATTATATTTATTAGCATTCCTTAAAAGTTGTTTGTCTAATAAAGATAAAAATTTTGGATAATTTATAAATGATAACAATATTAATTGTGTATTTTTCATTTGCACACCTCCATTAAATTGCTTAAACTAGGATACCACTTCCAATAGAACCCAAAATTGTTTCTATATGAACAACGTCTTCACCTACCTGTTCAATTAATTCTTCATAGCTTTTATATGTTATTTCATAAGTTTCTTTTAAAGCTTTATCTGAATATTTTTGTATTTTACTAATTACAGGGAAATATGCAAAATAACGTTCAGAACAAATATATTCAAAAATATCTTTATCTACACTATTTTTTACTTCAAAATTATTTAAAAAATCAGTACTATAATACAAATAAGATAAATATATAATAGTAATTTCAGTAACTAAATCATATAAAGAAGTAACTTTTTTAAATCTTTGTTTTTGAGTTCTATACTGATATTCTGCATAAAGAAAAGCAAGAAAAGTCCGTAATCTTTTCACTTTTCTTAAAATATTATGCCTTGTCTCTTTACTAATAACATCAGTATCTTTGATTTTTTTTCTAAAAGCTAAAAATTGTTGTACATATTTATATTGATTATTTTTTTTAGCAAACAAGATTTTTAAATAAGGATATTGAACTTTTTCCATATAAAAATCTAAAAAAGCATCAATATCAATATTTTTTTCTTTAAGTACTTTTTCCAAATCTTCCCATTTTTCACGATAAGAATTAAAGGAATATTGAAATTTTATTCCTTTTGATTCCCATCTGCTTTTTACTTTTGAATATAATATCATTCCTGCCATTTGAGAATCCCCCAATCGTGGATTTGTTTAAAATCTTTAAAATCAAATACAAGATATTTCATGGTAAGCATAACAAAGGAAAGCTTCAATAGCTTATCAATTTTGTTAAAATTTACATATTTTCTAATTACAATTACATATATATTAAAATAAGGTTTAGATATTATTAAAAGAGGAATTTTATGCTTTGAACAATCATTAAGCGTCTGCTTAATAAAATTTTTAATTTTACTATTATCCTTTTGAATATCTACTAATGATATTTCATAACCAAACTTACATTCAAAATGATAAGGTAACTCAGTTTGTTCTGTTAAAAATTGTATATCTCCTTTAGCATATTTCAAACCCCCACTATTAGGAGTCCTGATTATATCTTTGTTGTATTCTAAGCCAAAAATTTTGGCAATTTCTTTTGCTATTTTTCGTTCAAAATATTTACCTTTATCTTGTTTACTCATGATATTTCCTCCTATAAAGAAATTACATTTGGAATATCAAAAATATAATTTGAATGGCTAATTATAAAAATTGTCTCTTTTGCATACGTTTCTAAGAAAGTTTTAACAGTTTGCATGCCTTCTTCATCCAAGCCATCAAAAATTTCATCAAAAATAAGAACATTACACGAAAAACGTCCTATTCGTTCAGCTAATCGTTGCATTGCTAAAATAAACGCTATGTCTATACGTTTTCGTTCTCCACCACTAAAAGAAAAATAATTAAGTTCATTGTTTTCTCTGTTAAATTTTAAATGTAAAATTCTTTTAAGTCCAAATTTTGATTCTTTTAATTCCACATCTATTAATACTTCTGTATCAGGAAGTAGTGTTTTCAAAATTCGATTTACATTTTCTTCTAATTTTTTAATATAACGTACAAAAAATACACTACGTATTCCTTTTTTACTAAAAACATCTTTTAAAAATCCCAAAAATGCCAAAACGAACTCGCTCTTTTCAATGAACTTTTCTCCTGTTTTTCTTTTGGATTCCAGCTTCTCCAAAAACTGTTTGTTTTCTTTGAATTCTTCTTCAATTTCTCTTTTTCTTTTTGTTTGTCTTTCCACATCTTTCTTCACCTCCTTTATTTTTTCATCTAAAAATTCTATTTTTTCAATTAGTTCCTCTTTTTTGCTAAATAAAGCAAAATGTTCATGTTTTAAATTATCAAGTTTTTCATTGTATTCTTTCTGTTTACGTTTAATTTTTTCATCTCTCTCTATCCTTTTTTGTATTATTTCTTCGTAACGTTCTAATTTATGCTTCATTTTTTCAGCTAATTCTTCACTTATATTTTGTCCACAATACATACATTTTCTCTTTTTTAATAACTCTTTTTTTCTTTCATATTCTGCTTCTGACATTGGTAATTTTGTATTATCTAAAACTTCTATTTTAGAAAGTTCTTTTTCAATTTTTTCTATTTCCTTGGCTTTCTCTTCTATTTTTGGAATTATTTCATCTTTCGTTTTAATTGCTTTAGAACGTTCTTCTTCTAGGTCTTTTAACATATCAGATGAAAATTTATGCTTATTCATATAATCTAACTCATCCTGCAAATACTCAATCTTTTGATTTACAACAGATATATCAAGTTCTACACTTGATAAAAGCCGTTCTATTTCTTGTTTTTTTAATCCTGCATCAGAAATTTTATCCTTGTAAAAAATTTCCATATTATCAAAAAATTCAATATCTATTAAATTTTCAAGGAATTCCTTTTTTTCTGCATCTGTTTCAGATGTAAAATAATCTGTGCCATATTGATCTAAATAAACTATTCTTTTGAATAAACTCTTATTAACCCCTAAAATTTCTTCTATTCTTTTATTTGCTTTGTTTGTATTAGTAAATTTTTGCTCTTTACCATCTTTTGATATTATAACTTCGTTTGAACCTTTCTTTCTCCGAATTCTAGTTATAATATAGTTTGAATTTGTTTCAGTATCTGTAAAATAAACAAATCCGGATACTACTGAAGCACCGAATCGCATAACATTTTCTATTGGATCTCCTCTTACAGTATCATTGAATAAAATCCATAATAAAGCTTCAAAAATAGAGCTTTTTCCTGCTCCATTTTTTCCTCTAATCAAAGTAATTCCGGAGTTAAAAACCAATTCTAATATTTCGTGCTTTCTAAAATTGTTAATTTTCATCTTTGTAAATCTTATCATTTTAACCCTTCTTTCATTTGAATTTTTGTTTTTTCAAAAACTTTGTCATAAATATCATAGAAATTTATATAATTTTCTATTTTCAATTTTTTTGCGACATCTTCAGGCAATAAATCAAAAATTGCTTTTTTGTGTTTCTCTTTTTTGTTTAAAACTATCATATTTTCTAATTCGTCTTTAAGCTCCATATAAAAAGATTGCATGTCTCTTTCAATTAAATCTTGTTGATTTATTCCTTCTGCATTATCTTTGATTACTAATTTTTTAACATTTTGAAATTTTGACGCTTCTTCCATATTACCTTCAAAATATACAATATATTCATTTGTATCAAAATCAGATTTATAAGAATTCAAACTAACCGCTTTTACTGTTTTTACTTCAATTCTTTTTATTTCTTCTGTATCAGTATTAAATTCAAAAATATAAGTATCTCTATTTATTTCTTTGACAGATGTTGGATATAAAGAACCTGCAAATATAATATTTTTATATTCTGCATTAACGTGAATATGCCCATTAAAAACTTTTTTTGCAGCAGCAAAAGTATCAACAGGAATAAAATCAAAAGGTAATTTTTCATTTTTTTGATATGGAATAGCTAAATGAGAAAAAACATAAGAATCTTTAATAATTTCAATATTGAATTCTTTTGCTGGTATATAAGGAATAAATTGAAATTTTATTGCTCCTAAGGATAAAACACTAGGTATTAAGATTGCTTTTACATAGGGTTCTAACAAAGTAATCAAAGAAAATTTATTACTTATTAAATCGTGGTTTCCATTGACTATTAGGATTGAATTGTTTTCACTTAGCTTTCTAAATAATTCTCTTACTTGATGTAAAAAATATAAAGAAACAGAAGATGAATGAAATATATCTCCTAAAAAAATCAAAAAACCCTTCTTTTTTAGAAATCTTTCTGAAAATAGTGAATCATAAATATCAAAATTTGAAGAAGTCATATGCAAATCTCCAATAATATTAATAATCATCTTATTTTACCTCCAAATTATTAATTTTCATTAATTTGTTTCTCATATATTTTATTATCTCTTGTTTTAAATAATCATATTCTTTATCTTTTAGTTTTAAAATACCTTCTTGTCCTTGATACTTAACTGTCTTATCTTCAAATGAAAAAGAAAACCAAGCTCCTTTTTGTGCTATTATTTCACTTTCTACTCCCACTTGATGTACTGTATACCAATTTCCTATTTTTCCATTATAATATTGTATATATTCATAAGTTATATTTGGAGGAGCAATTTTATTTTTTTCTGTAAAAGCTTGAATTGTATGTCCCATAACTAAATTATCTACAACAATTTTTTTCTTTGGTTTTAATTCAATAATAGCATCACAAGCAAATTTCAAAGCTTCTCCTCCAGTAACTGTAAATTCTTTAGCCCCATATGACATGAATGAAGGTTTATTGATATTAGTTAAGTTCCGTCTATATTGATTTATAATTAAAACTAAAATTGGTGTGTTTTCTAACATCAATTGTAAGGTTTTTAATATAGAAGTTAAAGCTCTTGCATTTACACCAATAGGAGCAGAATTTCCTTTTATAATTGCTTCCATTTCTTTTTTTGAAGGAGTTAAAGCTATTGAATCAAAAACTATAAGAACAGGTTTTTTAAGTTTGTTTTTTTTATACCATTCTATGGCAGCATAAATATTCATAAAAATATCTTCTAAAGTATTGCCAGAAATTCTAATAAGCGTTTTTTTATCAATTTCAATTCCTATTTGTTTTATTCTTGAAATATCCCAACGTTCTGTATCAGCCAAAAAAATATAACCACCTATTTCTTGTGTCTTTTTTGCTATTTGCATAGCGAGAGTTGTTTTTCCACAACCTTCTTTTCCATAAATTTCAATAATTCTACCTGTGGGAAGACCCCCCAATCCAAACAAACCCCAATCAATTGCAATACTTCCTGTAGGTATTATATTACTGTATTTAGCATCTTTTATTTCAACAAAAATATCATTTTCTTTCATTTTTATTCCTCCTTCATTCAAAAATCCCCCCTCAACATTTTGTTGAGGGGAGTAGGGGGGGAAATTAGTAATTATCTACATCCAAGATTTGATCCATCAAAGACTCAATATCTGAATCCTCAATAACTGGAATTTCTTCTGTTTTTTCCTTTTTTGTTTCTTGAATTGTCATTTGCCTTGGTGTTTTGGTTTCAACAACGGATTTTGTTTGTGGTTTCTTTTCCGTAAGAATTCTCTTAAAAAGAACCACTTTTTCAATATCTTGAGCTGTAGCTTCTTCAAATAAAGCTTCAACAGAAAAAGAGGATTCTTCAATTCCTTCTATTAATCCTGAAATTTTTGTTAAATCCAAAACTCTGTCTTGTAATTCAAATAGATATTTTGGAAAACCATTTTCATCATAATACTTTGTAATTTTTAAAATTTTTCCTTTTTCATAATCTAACAAATCTTCATCATTCAAAATCATATCAGCAATAGGTTTCCCATAAGGAGCACTCAAAGGAAAAGCCTTTACTATATATTTTCCTTCTTTAATATCTCTAATATCAACTACTGAAAAAACTATACGATGTTTTGGTGCTAATTTCTTTGCTTCAGGAATTTTATCAGCGACTTTTTCTAAAAAGTTACAAAAATCACAATTTTCTGTTTCAGGATTTTGTCCTAACAAAAAAGCGGTTGCTTTAGGACATCTGAAATACCTAAAAATTGTTCTATCTCCTATATCTATTTCTACATTATGTGTTGCAACTAACCCATAAGGAAATTCCTTTTGATAAGGCACTAGTCTAACATAAGCTATTGGATTCTCTTTACTCAAAATTAATCTTTCTACGTTTGGAATGTCATTACTATATCCATTATCAAATACACCATATGACTGTTCAATATACTCTTTGTATTTAGCCATTCAAAAAACCTCCATTCGTTTTAAGCAATCCTTGTAAAAGGACTCCTTTTTGTCTTAATGCCTCTGTTAAAACTTTCAGCTTATTCATTTCTAATTCAGCATTATTTTCCGCTTCTTTTAATTTTTTGACTTCAGGATTAATTTGTACTTGACATTCTAGGTCTCTTATTGTTGCTTTTTCTCCTGATACCATGTATTGCTTTTTTAAAGTCCAAAAAACTTCTGCTTCTTTTTGTTTTCTCATTTCATAAATTTTATTGTACTTGTGTGCTGCCTTACTGTACTGCAATCCAGCTTGAAATAAAGATGTACTATTTGTTTTAGCTTCTTCTTCAATATCGTTTACACGTAAAACGTCAAGCATTTCCTTCTCGTTTTCAAAAAAAACGTAATCTTCCATAACCTCACCTCCTGTATATATACTACATCATTTTATAAGTTGTTATATTACGATAGTATTAAAAAAAAGAAACAATATTTATACGTTTCTAAATGCTCTATATTGAATTTTTTTATGCCCAAGGGTAATTTATCATAAAAAAATAAAACTTTTAACAGCGAACGCCCTGGGGGGCAAATTTGCCAAATTAGAAAGAAGCATAAGATACATTTTTAAATTCCTGTTTATATGTTTTAATTCTCTTTCGTGCCTGGTAATATAATATGTTTTCTCCTTTGTCTTCAAAATCAAAAATAAGAGCTTTATTTTTTCCTATTCTTTTTCTTAGTACTCGTCCTACTCGTTGTACTGTTTTAACAGAACTTTTTCCAGACCCTAGAACGATTATTGCATCCATACTATGTAAATTAATACCTTCATTGAGAATTGTTGTGGATACTAAAACAGGAATTTCACCGGCTTCAAAAGCAGCTAAAGCTTCTTTCCTTTTTTCAATTGGAGTTTCACCATGTATATATACATAATTAATGTTTAAATCCTTTAGTTTTTTTGATATTATTTCTCCATGTTTTAACCTTTCTAATGTAATTAGAACTTGTAAATTTCTTTCAACCAAAGATTTTGTAAGTAAAACAGCTATATTATTTCTTTTTTCATTCATAACTATTTGTTTTTCATATAATTCCATATAATTTTCTGTTTCTATTTTTTCTATTTTATTCCTTATAATAAAAATCGAAGGGGGAGTAGAAACCCCTAGATTAATCATTTCTTGTTGTGTCATTTTCACTAAAATATTTCCAAAAACAGCTTGAGTGTAAAAAACATCTACTTTATTTCTGTGTTTTGGTGTTCCTGATAATCCATATCTGTAATACATTTTAGCTCTTCCCATAAATTTTGAATATGAATTATGAGCCACCTTATGACATTCATCAAATATTACAATATCAAAAGAATTATTTATTTTACTCATTTTTTCTGCATCTTTATAGTTCTTTGATAATGTTTGTATCATACCTATTGTAATATTTTTAATATCAAACTTACCTAAACCAATAACTCCAGGCTCAAAGTTAAATAAAGAAACCATTTTCTTTCCAGTTTGAATTAACAAATCTTTTGTATGTGTTATCCAAAGAGTACGTAATTTTAATGAAGAAATTAATTTTAATGCTATATAAGTTTTTCCTGCATTTACAGGAAGCCATATGATACCACTTTCTTTTTTTAATATTTCTTTTAAAGCTTTCTTTTGATATGGTCGTAATTCAATAGAATCTGTTAATTCTATTTTTTTAGTTGGAATCTTTCGTTTATCAATTATTTCATATTTAATGTTCGTGTTTTTACATAATTTTATAATATAATCATAAAAACCGGGAAAAGTTGTATGTGTTCTTAAATTATATAATCTATGAAAACCATCCCATTTTTTTAGTTGATAACTTTTCATAAATTTTGCATTAGGATTTTTAACTGACAATTTATCATATAACAAAAGTTCAAATGATGAATTTCCTTCTAAACGTATAACATTTTCATACCTATATATTTTTAATATCCCCACAATTTTTTAATTCCTCCTCATAAATATTTTTTATCATACGTTTTACTCTTCTAATCCAGCTATAAACTGTAGATATAGACACTTTATATTCCATAGCTATTTGTTTTATGTCTTTTTTGTTTGTCCATATCTCATATACAACAGTAAAATATTTATCTTCTATTTTAATTTCATCTTTTTGTTGTTCTTTTTCTGAATATTGTTCTATATCATGCTCTTCCATCAATACTTCAGAAGGAAATAACTTTTTTAAAACATTTGGGATTAAAATATAAAGCATCACAAAAAATAATTCAGGGTTTAAAATGTAATTTACATTATTAAATCTTGGTTGTTTTGTTTGAAAATAAAGTTCTGATACTAAATCTTCAAAATCATATTTACTAAGATAAATTTTGTGTTTTTTTAACCAACTTTTACAAACTGCCGGAATAAATTCAAAATATAAAGTTACGTCATAGTTGTCATACATATAAATCACCTTACTTTATTTTATTTGGTAAAGAAATTATCTAAGTGATTCATAGGAACATAAAAATTTCTTATATCACTTTTGTATCTTCTGTAATAGAAAATAATATCTGTTTTATCTTTATATCTTCGTAATTCTAGTACCAAACCTCCAATCGCAGGGGGATGTTTAAATCGTTCTAAATATTTTGTTATACCTTGAAAACTGCCAGGCATAACACCAATTCCTCCACGGAAATCTAAATCAACATCTATTTGATGATAATGTCCAAGTACAAACAAATCAAAACCTGAAACAAAATCAAAAGAATTTTGCATATAATCTTGTAACCTATATCCCTTAACTTTTGTTAATCCTAATCGTCCATGTTGCATAATAATTCTAAAAGGACGATGATTTTCAGATTTTATATCTATAATTGCCTTTTGTGTTGGTAAGTATATTAAATCTTTTCGTTCTCTTGCTATTGCTTTTAATATATCTGCACCTATACGTTGTAAGTCAGACAAATCGTGATTTCCCATTATTAATATTTGTTTCATGTCAGAATAATAAGGAAGTTGAGCAACTGCATAATTTACTCTATCATCAAAAGCAATATATTTTATTTCATAAAGTTGCCCTCTATAAACATATCCATTACCGTCTGTAATATCTCCAGCAATAAACATGTATTTTACTCCCATTTCGTGTGCAAAAGCATAAAAATCTTTTAATTCTTCCAGTTTTTCTTTTTTAGATCCCATATGATAATCAGCACTAATACCAATTCTAATCACATCTTCTGGAGTATCTATTTCATGAAATAAGGGTTGTCGTATTTTATGAAGGGAAAAAGAAGGATCTATTTCAGTTACTACTTTCTGATATCCATTTATAGCCATATCAACATCATCAAAAAGTTCCTCAAAATCTTCTTCTTTATTTATAAGTCTATAATATCTATTTTTAACGGATTTTGGGGTTCTTTTAAAACCAAATTCAGATAATCGTTCTGAAATAGTTGCATAACTTAAACCTTTTTTTCTTAATCTTAAAATTAAAGAATCTTCATCTGTACTATATGGAAGCATTTACACCCCCTCCTTATTTTGAGACTTAAACTTAAATAAATTTTTAACTATTGTCTTAAAATTTTGGAGCTTAAACAAATACAAAGCATAAAGAATACTATTAAAAATTATTAAAAATGTAAAAACAAATGGAATTAATTTAGCAAATTCTACTGCAGTTATAAATTCAAAGCTCTTCATTATCAATAAAACAAAAACCGGTAACAAAAACACTTGAGGGAAAAATATTATCCCTGCAAAAATACAAATATATGAAAATATAAACATAAAAATTCCTCCTTATTCTTTTGTTTCTTTCATTGCTTTAAATATTCCTATTGAGTAATATGGGGAAAAAACAGGTAAATATTTTTTGTTTCTGTAATTAAGAAAAACAGCATTGTCCAAATCTATGTTCTTTTCTTTTGCTATTTCTCTTATTTTGTCATAAATAAAATACCATGCACCACTCATAGCATGAGGAATAACAAAAGTTTTGTTATAGGGAGTTGTTCTGGCAAACTTTAATAGTGCTTTAAAGTCTATTGGATGAGAATTAAAATTATAAATTTTTATATCTTCGTCATTAACCTTAATAATCAAAGGATTATCTAAACTTTCTTCTGCCTCCTTAAAAATATTTTTCCACAAAGTACTTTCATTAAACATCCATTTACTCATAAAAACCACTCTCCTTTTAAGTATGTTTATTTTTCTAGCCCATCTAATAGACTGTCTAAATTCTCTTCAGGTTCAGCTGTAATATCAAAATCAACAGGGGTTTCTTCAAATTGACTTTCCACAGCTTCATAAGCTTCCAATCCTCTACCTAAAATTTTGAGCAATTCTTTTAATGCAAAAGTTTCTGCAGAATGTAATGCTTTATTGAGATTTGTATATTCATTCAATTCACAAGCTCCTACTACATCAATAAATCTATTTTCAAGACCATGAGGAGTTTCTACTTGAAAATGAAATCTAAAAGAACGAACAACTGCTGTCTTTTTTACTGTTCTATTAATTCTGCTAATGTTTATTTCATATTCTACTAAATCATAACCTTTTGATTCTATTGATATATTAATTCCAAAAAAATCTGAAAGAAAACGATGCACTACAGGTTGTGGAACATAAGGAACATTTATAGTTTTAGTTTTAGTAATTTTTTTAAATGTTCTTATGTCTGCAGAATTAATATCTTTACTTGGTGCTGAAACATGCACTATTCCATATTGTTTTGTTTCACTCATAAAATCACTCCTTTACTAAATTTGTACTTATTATAGGTAAAATTTCACTCATATAATCATATACAAAAGGACTTTTTCTAATTTGATATCCAAAACCTAAATTTGAATCCAAAAGAAACTTAATTTTCCTAAAGGCTTCATAAATAGTGTATTGTGATTCATTAGCTATTTCTTTTGCATATTTAATTTTTAATGTTTTAAATTTTCTTAACTGTAAAAAAGATGTATATGTATCCTTAAATAAACTTTTATAATATTTAAGTATTATTTCTTGATTAGCTATATCTGAATAAATATGATTCAACTTCTTAATTACTTTGCTTACTTCTTGTGCTTTATTTTGAATTTTAACTATATCTGTAAAAAGAAGCTCCCATAAATAATCAATTTTCAAATAAAAGATTTTTTTTGTAGGAGATTTACGAATAGTATCAGATAAAGCTCCATATTTTATTCTTTTAATATGATGACTTAATTCTATTTTATTTATAAAAATTTTTCCATTAATTTTTACATAGTACGGAATTTTTAATTCTCTATATAAATCACCATATGTATTAAAGTTATAAATTTCTTTTAATTTTTTAGTTATAAGAGAAGGATTCTTAAAATAACTTTCAGGTGAAGAATATACCCATCTATATTTATTAATAGTTAGAAGTTTTGCTTTGTGCAATAATTTTACTGGAATTTGGTATAAACCAACAAAATCTAAAGGAACATAAAAATAAAAATTTCTGAAAAAAATAGTTTGTGGTTTGTTATTTATAATTACAGGAATATCTGGTTTATAAAACATTATTATTTTAGGCACAAGAATTGATGAATGAACAAGTGATGAAACAAAATAAGGATAAATAAACAAACTAATTTTCTCTTTTGTATAACCAAAGAGTTTTTTATAAAATAAATTTAAAAATTTGAGAAAATCCTTTTTATCTACACCATAAACAATGGCTGCATAATTACTTTGCTCATCTAGTAATTTGTAAATATGTTTAATTTGACCATAATTTATCAATTTTCCTTCTGCTGGGAATTTTGAAGTAATTAAATGCAAGTTAGAAAGAAACAATAATAATCGTTCTTGTATTTTGTTTAACTCAGAAGATGAACCTAATAATAAAATATTTTTTACTTCTTCAGGTTGCCTTTTCAATAGTTCTTTTAAAAAAGATTGTTTCATGTATAAACCTCCTTTATTATTTGACTCTTGATATAGAATATTTGTTTAATTTCTTTATTTTCCTTATCAATACAAGTATACATGAAAAAGAGCATGATATATTAAGGAAAAGTAACAATTTCTTTATTATTATATTATAATTAGAATGGCTAAAACTTGCTTATAAAAAGGATTACAAAAATTAGATTTTTAAGTTGTTCCCTAAAAACAGTTTTTTTATTAAGCTAAATTTTCGTCCACATTACATTGAATTTAATATTGACATTAATTCTCAATAAGAAAAATTTTTAATTTGGAGTTTTTTTGTCAGAATTACTTAATTCAGTCGAATGACTGAAAAATAGAAAAACGGAAAAGGGCTATATAAAAGAAGTTTAAAACATTGAAATTTTTCAAAAATGGTTTTAAATCTCTATTGAAAGCAATCTATAAGCCAATTTCCTTAATTTGTTATGTATCTGGGGAACGACCTTGTTAACAATTGCTGTGTTTAGGATAAAAAGGGAATCACAAAGATTTGAAATTTAGCAAAAAATTAGAAAGTAAGGAAAGCTTACCAAAAACATGTTTTTTGGCTTAGTTTATAAATGTTGCAAATTAGCTTCAGTAGAGAAAAACAAATTGTTACTATGTTTATGGGGAACGAGTTATGTAAATGGCTCTGGAACAAAAAAAGTGAATACGACTTTGTGAAATTTTCTTTGAGAAAAAAATAACAATGTGAATTAACTCTTTTGCATAAAATTATTAATATTTATGTAAAATTCATATGAGATAGAATAGTAGCAGAATATGACCATAATTCTTTCTTTATTAGGTTGTATTTTGTTAATAATATAATACACAAAATAAAACTTAATGTAAATATGGGGGTTTGAGGGTCGTTTACATAATATTAACACAAAATGCTGAAACTCTTTCTACTAAAGCCTTTTAGGCATTTGGGTTTTAAATCTATATCAAAGCAGCTTTTGATGAGACATTTAGGCATCTACTATGTTTTTAGGGAACGAGAGCATTCAAAGAGGCTAAAAAAGCCAACTTTTTATTTTTGTTCATATTGGAGCAATAAAATAGTAATAAAAAAAAGAGTATTTTTTTGCTTTTAGAGTAAAAAACATAAAATTAATACAAAAAGAGAATGCTGAATGTTATCACAATGTTAGCAAATATTACAGGTTTATTACAAAGGAAGGATAAGTATCGCAAATCCGCATTTTTTTGTAAAAGAATAAAATTAAGCAAATGTAACATTTCCTTCTTTTGAAACCTTTTGTGTTTCTAATATATTACTATTTAATATGATTCTACGGTTATAAAATTTATAAATCTGTGAATCTATTAGCTAATTACAGGTCGATTTTACATTTGTAATATTTAAATTTTAGTATTATATATTTATATATAAGTACTAAAGTACATAAGATCTACTGGAAAACAGGTGGATTTTAGCAAATTCTTTTATAGAAAGAATTATAAACGATTTAAAACTTTATAGAAAAAGAATGTAAATAGTTAATTTTTTTTATTTTCAAACTTGAGTTCCCTTATATTAGCTGCTTTCAAATGAAAAAACAGTAAATTGTTCCCTAAAAACAGTCAAAATTTACAGAAACCTTATTATAAGTAAGTTTTACACAATTTATAAAATTTTGTATATTAAAAAAGTAATACATTTAATAATATTGTTACAATAAATTTACATTTTCTTCACTAAAAAAAGGTATTTTTTGACCCGTATATATATGAGAGGGAAAAAAAGGAGGTTTTCGTATGACAAGTACTTTATCTTTAATGAATTATTATAAAATTGCTTTATTACGTGCCCTTGATATTCCTAAATCTAAAATAATAGAACAGGTTGGTATAACAGAAAAGGTTTATGATATTTTATTAATGGATGAAAATTTTAATAAAGCAGTATCTGTTTTTAAGGAAGAATTAAATTCAGATTTATATAATGCTTTATATAAAGATAAAAGTTCTTTAGATTTTGTTATAAAAAAGAAAATGGTTAATTTGATTTTAATTGCAGAAAAAGAAGCAGATTTTTTACGTTCTTATATTATGGAACATACTAATGATTTTAATGCTAAGGAATTATCTATGTTGATTTCTACATTAACTAAGATAACTAATTTACTTAGAAATTTATTACGTGATTTGTCAACTGTAACTAACGAAAAAGGCAAACAAAAAAAGGAGGAAATATCTAATATTGTTCGTAATTTGAAGGAGTCGGAGTCAAATGAAAAATAATACTTTTACGTCTAATCTTTATTTAGGAGTTGCTTTTTTATATGTAGGAAAACCAAATAGTCTTTTGTACAAATTCAAAAAAACCATGAGTGATATTTTTCCTATAACAGTTGAATTTCCTTTTTTGAAAGCAAAAATTACAGATGACAAATTAATTCTTGGCAATAATACATTTATAATTCTTAAACGAAATAATTTGATTGAGTATGAAGATAAATATTGTATTTTAGTGCCCTCGATGTTGATTGATAGTGATATAAATTTTTTGCTTATAGGTACAGATAAAGATAATATTTTTGGTTTTATAATGTTTTTTGATGATTCTACATATACTAGAGTACTTGAATTTATGTCTAATAGGGGGGAATCGGATGGCTGAAATTTCAATTGCACGCAAAGACCCAATACCTATTCCAGACTCCCCAGAAGAATACAAAAAAGCTGTAAAAAAGGCATATTCTGATATTAAGTTTTTTACTGAAAAAATAATGGGGTATACATTTCCTAAACATTATTCTATTTGGTATAGTTTAATGAAAAAACACAATAGATTGGTTGTATTAGCACATCGTAGTAGTGGAAAAACAGTCTTTTTTAGTTACATATATCCTTTATGGGTTATTTTTCGTGGAGATTGTAATGAAATTTTGATTATAGCATCAATAGCACAGGAATCTAGTCGAATTTTAGAAAGACTTCGTACTGAAATAGAAACTAATCCGTGGTTAAAACATCTTGAGAATAAAAGAGGTACTTGGACAACTAGACGTTTTGTTACTAAACCCGATAAGGTTAATAGTAGAGGTATTGAAGTAAGTTCAATGGGTTTAAAGTCAGCAAAACGTGGTAGACATCCTCAATTGATTATTATAGATGATTTGTTACAGGAACAAAATAATATGCCTATGAACGATGTTCGTTATAAATTTAATTATGTTATTTTAAATATGTTGTCTGATGATAATGCAAAATTATATATGGTAGGAACACCAATATCTTTTGATGATATATATACAGATTTGAAAGATAATCCTAAATTTAAAGTGGCAGAATTTCCTGCTTTGGATGAAAATGGAAATCCCTTATGGAAAGAATTTTGGACGTTAGAAAAATTAGATGCTAAAAGAGAAGAAATTACACCAACTGTTTTTGCAAAAGAATATTTATTGAAACCTGTTTCTCCTGATACAGCAGTTATAAAAGCCGAATATATTCAAGAGGCTGCAAGGAAATTAGCCGTTTTAGGAACAAAGCCTAAAAATCCATTATATACTGTTATAGGGGTTGATTTTGCTTTTAGTGAGGCTAAGAGAGCAGATTTTACAGTAATAACAGTTGTTTCTAAAGTAAGAAGTACATATAAAGTTGTAGATGTTTGGAGAAAAAAAGGCACATCTATGTCTGAAATTCAAGAGGTTTTAGCTTCTTTTTGGGAACGTTATGATGCAGATGTTATTATAGCCGAAGACACAGGACAGCAAAAGGGAGTTGTTAAAATGCTTCAAGATGCAGGTTTTTATGTTTTACCAATAAAAGTTACAAGATATACTAAAAATGATATTATAGGACGTTTAATTTTTGAATTTGAAAAAAAAAGAATAGCTATTCCAGCAAATAAAGGTTCTAAAAAAACTCTTGAATATTATAGGGTATTAAGTGAAGAATTAACAGGGTTAATTAATGTAGAGAATAGATATAAATCGGTTGCAAGACACGATGATACAGTTATGAGTTTGGCTTTTTGTATATATTACATGGTACAAAATGAAGCTTCTTTAGGTGCTTTACATAATAAAATGGAAACGGTGGATAAAAAGTATTTGGATGAAATGGTTTCTAATTATGAGGACAATGAAGAACTTGCTAATGAAGAAAAAAGTTATTGGGACGCTTTATGGAATGATGAGTTAAGTGCTATTGACAGAGATATTATTTCTAGTGATGAATGGTAAAAGAATAGGGGGGTTTTTATGGATACTGTAGCATACACTAAATTGTTTGGAAAAGATTTAAATAAGATTAGAAGAAATAAGAAAGCAGAATCAAAATCTTTCAATAAAGATCTTGCTTTAATTAATTGGTATAAGCGTATAAATATATTGAAATTTAATAAGAAATATTTACGTGATCCAAGGTTACAAAAAGCAGCATTTTTGTTAACAGCTTTAATTTTAGGAAGTAAGTATAATATTATTGTAAAATCAAAAGAAAAAATTTCCCCTAAAGAGGGAGCAAAGTTTTTTAGAGATGTTTTTGAAAAGAAAAATATTTCTAGAATGCTTGAATCCCTTCCTAATTCTTTAACTTCCGTTTCAATTATAGAAAAGTTAAAAAAGCTTGTTAAAAGTGAAGAAGAAAAGTTACTTTTAGATGAAATTGCTAGTAATGTTACTAATGTATATCAAATTGAAGAAATGATAAATGAATTTTTGAAAAGAGTAGAAATAACTTCTGTTCTTTTTTATGGTTTGAAGGAAGCTATTTTACTCGGAGATAGTTTTTTTGAAATTGTATATGATTCTACTGGGATACTTACTATTGACAAATTAGATTTTACTCGTGTTTTACCTAAATATTCAAAAACAGGAGTTATTTTATCGTGGTATTATTCTTCTTTAGTAGATGAAAAGGCAATTGTTTTTTATCCCTATCAGATTTTGAGATTTAGTTTTAATGTAAATGGGGATATTGGAGAGGGTTTGTTTTTTAATACTAAGGATATAAATAGATTAGCACATAAAATGGAAAGACTTATGGCTATATCAAGGGAAACAAGGTCAATTCAAATTAGGTTACATAAACCTAATTATGCTGAATTACCAGAAAATTATCGTAGGTTATTGACTGAAGAAGAAGTTGAAAATTACAAAGTAAAATTTGTAAATTCATTAAGAAAAGCAATGAATGTAGATATAATTTCTAATGGTCTTTTTACAGTAGATACAGTAAAATCTGATGGTGCAACTTTTAATGAAATAAAAGATGTAGATTTTATTAATCAATTATTTGAAATAGGATTACTTATACCAACTGGGATAATAGATAGCGGAAGTAAGGTAGATAGAGCAACTATGGATTTGCAGATAAAGTTTCTTAAAGGTTTAGTTTCTTTGCTTGAATGTGAAGCAAAGAGAGCTTTGGAACAATTAATAAAGACTGAATTATATTTAAAAAATATTGATTTAGATAAATATGAGATATTTATTTCTTTTGATAAGTCAGCTTTGCTTGACCAATTAGATGCTTCTAAGATTGTTACTAGAATTAAAAATAAATATAATGATTTTCCAGAGCCTATTTTGGCTTCTATTATGGGGTATAGTTGGGATGAATTTAAAGATGCTAGAATTAAAGAATCAGATTTTTATTCAAATTTTGCTAATAGAAAAAAGAAAGAAGAATCTATTGATGATTTATTGGATGATGGATTAGAAAAAGATGATAAAGAATAATGGAGGTGTTGTGTATGAATAAGGAAGAAAAAGTTCGTGAAGAAGTTAAACAGGAAGTTGAAGGAGAGGTTTTAATAGCACCAGAACCAGAAGAAGCTCCTGAGCCAGAATTTGCTTTTGAACTTGTTGTGAGAAAAAATCTTAATGGTGAACTTAACTTTTTTATAACTAATGGAACTCAGAAAGAGGTTTCTTTTTATGAAATTATTGCAGTACTCGAAAATGCAAAGTTAGAGCTTTTCGGAAGAGGAGTATCAAATTCTGTTTTAAGTATGTTACTCCCATCTTCAGGGGATAAGAAGGAAGATAAAAAAACTTCTTCTGTTCCAAAGTCAAAAAGCAAGAAATTTAAACCTAAGAAATAGTTTAATATATAAAGAAGGGGGGGATTTATGTGAACGTAGAAAAAGAAGAGTTTATTAAATATTTAATAAATGGTGTCAATGAGAAGTTTAATAATGGTGATTTTTTAATAGAAAAGAAAGTTAAAGATGATAAAAAGCATATTTATATTACAGCTGCTTTTGTTAAAGAGAATTCTAAAAGTTTGAATGATAGATTTTATACTTCTGAATTTGTTGATGATGCAGTTAAACAAATAAATAAGGCAGAACCAAAGTTAACTATGTGGTCTAGTCATTATCCTGCTGATTATACTTTAAATATTGTAGCTGTAATTGAAGAAGCATGGAAAAAGGATGGAATTGGATATATAAAGGTTAGATTATTGGATACAACGGCATCAAAAGATTTACTTTCTCTTATTTCTGAGAAAGTTATAAATTCTGTCAGTATGAGATTTTATCCCGTTGATTATGAGGTGGATGAAGAGACAGGAATGCTTATTATAAATAGAGGAGAATTGTTAGGAATAGATTTTGTTGATATTCCTGGTGTGCCAGAAGCAGTTATTAAAAAGATTAATCAAGAAGGTTTGAATTTGGAAGAAAAAATTATTGAAAATTTGTGGGAATTTTTAGATAAAGACAAAAATAGTACAAGGGGGGTTCTTAATATGGTTATGCAAACTAATGGGAAAGATCCTTATGCGGAAGATATTGATAAGAAGAAAGAGAAAGAAATAGAGGAAACAAAGGAAAAAGAAAACAAAGAAGAGAAAACTAAGGAAGAGGAAAATAAAAATGAAGAGAAAAATGATGAAATAAACAAAGAAGAAGAAAATAATAAAGAAGAAACTAATAATGAAGAAATTAATGACAAGGAAAATATTGAAGAAAATAAGGAAGAAGATGAAAATGAAGTAGAGGAAGAAGCAGAATTGTTAAAAGACATAGTAATTGATATAGCAAAAAATAAAGTTAAAGAATTAGAAGAAGAAATAAAGAAAACAAAAGAAGAA
>Ga0190347_1000127_pt1 | contig 24096 bp, 22 predicted proteins | sample 48721356_MG_FD_161652 | JGI IMG/M metagenome (GOLD analysis project Ga0190347, IMG submission 161652) | Hydrothermal vent microbial mat bacterial communities from Southern Trench, Guaymas Basin, Mexico - 4872-13-5-6_MG | ecosystem: Environmental > Aquatic > Marine > Hydrothermal vents >...
CTTCGAGGAAAAGGTGGTGGGATTTGCCTCAAATTTCAGATAACTTGCTTTCCAAAAGATTTATAAATGACACTTTTAGTTTCTTTGCAAACCCTCAAAAATTTTATGTAGGAGATACATTCTTTTGTTGTAAATTAGAAAGTATAAAAGCGACTTCTGCTTTATTAAATTCCACGCTTTATAGTTTTCTCGTAGAATCGTTTGGTAGAACCATGATGGGTGAAGGTGTGTTGTTGATTTATGGTCCAGAAATTAAACCAATGCCGCTAATTGATTTGTCAAAGTCTTCAACAACAAAAAACAAAAAACTTGAAAAATCCTTTGATAAATTATCTCAACGTCCAATTGGTTCAGTCTTCGAAGAACTCGGAGCAACCGTCCCAGAAGAAGTCGCGTTAGAGAAAGTGAAGTCAGACCGAAGGGAGCTCGACGAAATCGTAATGGGCGAGATTTTGGGCTTGAGCGAAGAGGAGCAGTTGGAAGTTTACAGAGCGGTCGTGGATTTGGTGAGGTCGCGGCTGGTGAAGGCACGAAGCGTTCCGAGAAAGACGAAGAGGAAAGGAGTGGACGTGGAGGCGTTGGCGGAAGGTGTTTTGCGTGAAGTTGAGACGGGCGAGTTAAAGAAGTTTCCGGAGGATTTTATTGAAGCAGGAGAGGAGTGCAGAGAGATTGTAGTTCCGAGTGGGAAGGTGGTGGTGGGGTCGGACTTGCGTGGCTTCTTCGTGAAGGTCGGAGGTGCAAGCGGGGCGAGGATTGAGTGCGGGTCGCTGGAGGAGGCGAAGTTCATTGAGTTCGCGGTGCTGAACGGGAGCAGGAGAGTGAGGATTCCGAAGGACGAGCGGACGGTAAAAGAGGCGGTTGCGCGTTACGGCTCGGCTTACGACAGGTTTAAAAAGGTTGTAGCAGAGCAGACGAGGAGGAATATTCAGAATAGTAAGTTACGGAGGAAGGTGGAGGCGGCGGTTTGGGCGCAGGTGGTAACGAAGCAGTAGTGAAGAGAGAGTTAGGGGGTTTTAGATCCCGCGTTTATTAAAATATTAAAAAAAGCAGGGATTTACAACAAGATCTTGTTTATGTTCTGGAACTCTACAGTTATTTCCGGAGCCAGCATAATCCTTAATGCTTTGACATACATAATACCCTTTTTTATTGACAAATTTTTAATACTTTTAATATTCTTCTTAGCCTCGACTTTTTTAGTGCTTTACTCAGTATTCTCAGTAATATTGCTTGTAGGGACAACTATGCGGTACGGGTTGTACACGGGTTTTTTTAAAAAAAGAGGAGCGGGAGAAGAACAAGCCGGGAACGGCTTAAATATATCAAAATAAGCTCAAAAGAGCAGTTTCATCGTTTCTCCAAATGAGTGCAGAGGGGAAAAGTTGAGGGTGAATTTAATGGGCCCACGGAGATTTGAACTCCGGACCTCTCGGTTATCAGCCGAGCGCTCCAACCAAGCTAAGCTACGGGCCCCTCTCTTTCTTTTCTAAATTATTTTATTTTGTTTTGTTTTTATTCTTTTTATCTTTTGTCTTTTTTTCGCTCGCTCACTCGCCCTGCTCCTCCTGCACGACCGAGAGGAAGCGTTTTGTGACCGCGTCCTCGGCGAGTTGCATCAGCGTCTCCTTGTCCTTTATGCCGCTGAAGATGCCGAGCGGGAGTTGTGCGGCTGCCATCGTGGCGTGCCCGCCTGCAGAACCGATATCATCGAACGCGCGGGTAAACGCGTCGCCCAAATTTACTCTTATGTCCTTGCTCCGCCCCGAGACGCAGATTTTGTCCTCGCAGAGCCCGGTTACGATCGCGGTCGTAATTCCCTCGAGATTGAGAAGGTAGTCAGCAGCCTGCGGAATTGCGTCCCGGTTCGCCACATATCCTACGTTCGCTATCAAATAACTGCCCTTTATTTTTTTGTGTAGAATCGCATTGCCCACGACATTCAGCATCTCGGTAGACATCGGCGGCGTCTCTATCTGCTCCAAGAGGTCTTTGTCCGCCTTTGCATTGAGGAACGCGGCGGCGAAAAAATCCGACGGGTGCGTCTCGCGTTTGAACCCGCCAGTGTCTGTCCGAATTCCGTGCAGAAGAGCGGTCGCCAAGACCTTGCCAACGGGAATGTTCAACTCTCGCAGATATTCGGTCATTATCGTCGCGGTCGCCCCGCAGTCTCTCCGAACCTCAAAAAATTCCGCAGTTACCCCTCCCTTCCCCTTGCCGTTCGTGTTGTTCGCTACGTGGTGGTCGACGACGATGGCGACACTGCCCTTCGGATTTGGAGGCGGAGGCAGGAGGTTGTTCGCACCCGGAACCGAGGCGTCTACGAGCGCCAACTTGTCGTAGTCCTTCAACTCCTCTTCCCGCTCTACCCTCTGCATTTCTATCCCCAAAATGTTCACGAACGCCCGATTCACGTGGTGCCCTATTTCCCCGCGGTACAAAATGTCCGCCGAGACCCCCACACTCCTCGCAATCTGCTTTAGAGCGAGGGCAGAGGCGATTGCGTCTGGATCCGGACTGTCGTGAACGACAATTCCCAACCGCCCGCTCCCTTCGCCTTGCCCCGCCCCTTCTCCCTTCCCCGCCTCGCTTTTATTCTTATTTTTTGTCTCCTCAATCACGGCAGTCAGTTCTCTCGCCCGCCTCCGCGATTTCACGCCCTCCAGTGATTTTATCGCGGTTCTTGCAGCCGTCTCGGGAACAGACAAGACCACCTCAACGCCTGCCTCTTTGAAATCCTCTTTATCTGCAGGGTCAACCGCCCGCACTACTAAACAGGCGTTAGGCAGCCCCTGTCTCGCGTTCTTCACCGCTTTCCTGTTCGCTTCGCTGTCGCTGGTCAAAATAAAGACCGCTTCTGGCTCGCCGTCGGTTTTCTCCTTTACCCTCCCGACAACGCTCGGGTCAGAAATGTCACCGAGCAGAGTGACGAAACCTTCCTCCTTCAGCAGTTCCACCTTCTTCTCGTCCGCGTCTACGATGACAACCTCAACCCCCCGCTCTTTCAACTCCTTCACCACTGCGTAGCCAATTCTGCCGCAGCCAAAAATCACTTGCAGCACCTTACCTCCCCGCCTCGGCTTGTGCGCTGCCTTGCTCTCCCCTTCTTCTTCGCCCATCTGCTTTCTCGTCGAGTTGTTCTGTTTTTGGCTTATTTTTAAACCCCTCTTTAAAAAACCCTCTTTAAAAATCAATTTAGATGAAATACAAAACTTGGAAGCCGATTTACGAGGCGATTTTGGAGGATTTCAGAGATTTTGGGTTTGACCGGCGGAAGGACGAGGCGGCGGCGAGAGTAGCCTCTGAAATTCTGGAGCGGAAAAAAATTGAAGTGGGGGGGGAGAGAGTGAAGAGGAGAGTGGAGGAGTTAGTAAGAGGGAAGACTGCAGTGGTCTGTGGCAACGCGCCCTGCTTGGAGAGCGATTTAAGAGAAGCGGGTTTTTCTTCCTCGTCTTCGTCTCACGATTCTGTTTCTGTTGTTGTAATCGCGGCAGACGGGGCTACTTCGGTCCTTCTACGCAACGCCCTGCTACCTGACATTGTAGTTACCGACCTCGACGGCGAGGTTGCTGACGAAATACACGCAAACCGACTCGGCGCGGTGCTGGTGGTGCACGCTCACGGGGACAACATCGCGGCGCTGCGGAGCGTGTTGCCTGCGTTAAACGAGGAGGTGTTGTGCACGACGCAGAGCAGACCTTTCCGCAACATTTACAACTTCGGCGGTTTCACGGACGGCGACAGGTGCGTGTTTCTCGCGAAGGAGTTTGGTGCGAGGCGGGTAGAACTTTTGGGTTTTGATTTCGAGGACGAGGGGGTGAGTGAGAGGAAGAGGAAGAAGTTGAAGTGGGCGAAGCGGCTGATTTCCATTTCAACCGCGCCGTAATTCCGCCGCTCCTTCCCTGAAGGGCTGGGGCTTCCCTGCGACTCGTGAAGGAAAAAATAGAAAACCTTTTAAAGACCTGCACTCAAATACAATTGTGATGTAAAATGGATAAGAAAATAGTGGCTATGGTTGTAGTCGCGATAGCGGCGATAGGAATAATGGCGGGCTGTGTGGAGAAGCCAACGCCGACGCCTGGGCCTACACCGACGGAGAAGTCGGAGGAGGCGCCAACCCCGGAAGCGGTGTCGCCTGTAGTGACGCCTGCGCCCACGCCAGAGGAGGAGCTACCAACAAAGCTACCAACAAAAACGGCAACCTCTTGTGATATGTGCCACAAGACGGAGAGAACGGCTAACTTAAAGGCACACGTAGAGGGCGAAAAGTCGTGTATGGGGTCTGGAATCGGCTCTTGTCATTCTGGAGAGAAATATGGGGGGGCGGATGCCAATGTGCATACAATCCATCCACCCGAGGCTGTTGGATGTGCGGGATGTCACGGCAAGATTCCCTCGATCCCTGAAAAAGGGCCTGGTGGCACGACTTGTGAAATGTGCCACGGTTTGCCAAATCCTTTGGAACCGAGCGAGGGGCGTCTCGTAGAAATACACTTGGGCAGAGGCAGAGACTGCACGGTTTGCCATGTCGGCGAAATATCGGAGATACACGGGCTGAACTAACAGCCTGTGTCTTTTTTTATTTCCCTACGCAGTGATTTTCTTGCGTTTTATGATTTGTTGAAGTCTTTTAGTGCAGGCTGTGTCTTTTTTTATTTCCCTACGCAGTGATTTTCTTGCGTTTTATGATTTGTTGAAGTCTTTTAGTGCAGGCGTCTTTTAAAAAAGTAAAACGCGATGCGAGGAGAATTTAGACTTTTAGGCGAGAAGGTCGTTGTAACAGGGACAGAAGAAGAGGTCTTTGGTAAGGGTTACAGGAGGAAGAAGGGCAGGTTGGAGTTGTCGCTCGAGGAGGCGGCTTTTCTGCTTGAGACTGGGCGGCTGCAAATAAAACAACTAAATTTTGAGGAGTTCTTGGAGCGTGCGTTGAGCGTCTCGCCGAGGTTCGGGGTGCGGTACCTCGTTTACCGGGACTTGAAAGATCGGGGGTACGCGGTGCAGCCCGCTGGCGGTGGTGGCGGCCGTGGTGGCGGCCGTGGTGGCGGCCGTGGTGGCGGCCGTGGTGGTGGCGGGGTCGGTTTTTGGCTTTACCCCAGGGGCGCCAAGCCTGGTGAGAAGCCCGCAAAATATTTTATTCGTATTTTTTCTGAACTGGATTTTTTAGCGTTAAGCGAGTTGGGGGAACTGCTTGCTTTGGCTGAAAATATGAGGAAAGAGTCAATTCTGGCGGTTGTGGACGCCGAGAGCGACGTTACTTACTACGAACTGAAAGAGGCGAAGTTTGAGGGACTTCAGGGCGAGAAGAAAGCGGGAAAAAGAGAACGAGGGGAAGAGGAAGAGGAGCAGGAAGTGGAGCAGGAAGAGGAGCAGGGAAAGGAAGAGAAGAAGAAAGCAAAAGTGAGTCTGCTCGGGGACAGGGTTGTCCTGTTGGATTCGGGTTTGGCGGAAAGCCTTTACAAGAAGCATTTTTACGGCAAACTGACGAAGGAGAAGAGGCTGCTGCTCTCGTTTGTTGAAGCGACTTACTTGTCGAAGGCAGGGCTACTGGAGACGAGCTTCAAGCAGTTCGTCGAGCACGCGACCGCGGTAGAGAGCGATTTTTTGGAGAAGTACGCTGTTTACGAGGATTTGAGGGCGAACGGGTTGGTAGTGAAGACCGGCTTCAAGTTCGGCTCGCACTTCAGGGTTTACAAAGCAGGAGAAAAAAAACACTCCTCGTACTTAATTCACGTGCTTCCCAAGGAGCATATTTTTTCACTCCCCGAACTCTCGAGGGCGGTGCGGCTGGCACACGGCGTGCGGAAGCGGATGATTTTCGCTCATCAAACTTTTAGAGAACAAACTTTTAGAAAAAGTTTGATTAAAAGCAACAACGCTTCGCTGCAAACTTTTAAGAAAAGTTTGATTAAAAATGCTTCGCTGCAAAAGGTTTTTTATGTAGAGGTAGGAAGGAAAAAGTTGTAAGGAAAAAATGAGGATATATAAATCTGAAGTAGAAGGAGGGTGCGGGGTCGTAGGTTTCGCGTCCACGATTCCAGTCAAGGGAAAGCACATTTTTAAACCCGCGATTCAAATGCACAACCGTGGCAACGGAAAAGGAGGCGGAATCGCAGCGGTCGGACTCTCGCACGACGACCTCGGCGTCTCGGCGGCGGTGCTGAAAAACGACTACCTGCTCCAAATTGCACTGCTTGACCCCGAAGCCCGCAGCGAGTTGGAGGAGGAGTTCGTAACGCCTTTTCTGGTCGTTGACAAGTCGGAGCGGGTGCCGACCGGCTCGGACTCAGACTACCGCGAAGTGGCGGGGTTGGAGTCGTTAGAGACGAAACCGCCGGAGGTGTGGCGGTATTTTGTGCGGGTCAAGGAGGCAGTGCTTGACGAGTTCGTGAGAGAGAAGAGGTTGGAGGGTCTGGACAGAAGGCGGGCAGAAGACGAATTCGTCTACCAAAACAGTTTTAAGATTAACACGAAGTTCTACGCAGCACTCGGTTCGCTCGGCGAGAAGCGGGCGTTCGTGCTTTCGCACGGCAGGAATTTGATGATTTTTAAAATCGTCGGCTACGCGGAGGAGATTGTGCGGTACTACAAACTTGAGGATTTTCGCGCGCATATTTGGATCGCACACCAACGTTACCCCACGAAAGGCAGGGTCTGGCACCCAGGCGGAGCGCACCCGTTTTCGGGAATGCACGAGGCTCTCGTTCACAACGGCGATTTCGCAAACTACCACTCCGTAGTGGAATACCTTGAGCAGCGGGGCAGGCGTCCTCTTTTCCTGACCGACACGGAGGTCTCGGTTCTGCTCTTTGACTTGCTAAATCGGGAGTACGGCTACCCGCTGGAGTACATTATCGAGGCGATGGCGCCGACGACCGAGTTGGATTTTGACCGGCTACCCGCGGAGAAGCAGCGGACGTACCACGCCGTTCAGACGACGCACATTCACGGCTCGCCCGACGGACCTTGGTTTTTTATAATCGCGAGAAACGAGCCTTACGAAGACTACTTCCAGTTGATTGGGATTACGGACACTGCAATGCTACGACCGCAGGTGTTTGCGCTTGTAGAGGCGGAAGAGGTCCAGATCGGTCTGATCGCGTCCGAGAAGCAGGCAATTGACGCAACACTCAAGAGCCTCGCAGATGAGGACAAGAGGTTCCCCGCGGTTGCGGACAAGTACTGGAATGCGCGCGGTGGGAGCTACACCGACGGCGGTGCTTTTATTTTCACGATAAAAAATGGAGAACTTGAATGCACCAACAAGTTCGGCGAGGTCGTGAAAACGCCAGAGGGTCAGAGGCACTGCGACTTCACAAAACCGGTCTCGCCACCTTCCCAACTGCAAGATGCCTGCGGTGGGCAAGATGCCTGCGGTGGAGGCGAAAAATTGAAGAACCCGCTAAAGTTGTTCGAGTTCTTGAAAAACGGCGTTAAAGAGTGGGACTGCAACAAACTACGCAGGACGGTGGCGGGACTTGCGGAGTTTGCAGTTGCAACTCGAGACGAGCGGAGCAAAGCGGTTGTGATTGAGGGTTTAACACTCCTTAACGACCGCAGGTACGAGACAGGGGACAAGAAGCGGAGTTCGGTGCTCCAAATTGTAAACGAGGCTCTTTGCAGGATTTTTGACGCTACGCCGGCGGTGGAGGAGAGGAGCGCGGGTGCGGGTAGTTACCACTTGGTTCGCTGGTCGAATCGGGACCGTCTGCATTTAAGACCGCCGGAGAGAGAAGACGACATTTTGGTTGTAAACGCAGCAGGGTTTCCGCCAGAAGGGGCAGAGAGCGACGCACGGCTTCTCGTGAAGGCTTACAAGCAGGGCTGGAAAAAATTCGTCGTCTACAACGCACAAGGGCAGCGTTTCTGCGGCTCCGGGTTAGGTCCCGGGACGGCAGGCGTGCGAATTGACGTTTACGGAAGCTCCGGCGACTACCTCGGCTCTTCGATGGACGGTGCAGAGATTTACGTGCACGGGAGCGGGCAAGACCAGCTCGGGCAGATTTTGAAGAGCGGCAAACTCGTTGTCTTCGGCGACGTCGGACAGACTTTCCTGTACGGAGCCAAGGGTGGCGAAGCGTTCGTGCAAGGAAACGCAGCAGGCAGACCGCTGATAAACGCGGTGGGGAAGCCGCGAGTTGTAATTAACGGGACTTGCCTCGACTACTTGGCGGAGTCGTTTATGGCTGGCGACCCGCTGAACGGCGGCGGGTTCGTCGTCGTGAACGGGCTTGAACCTGATGAAAACGGTCGTTTTAAAGAGCAGGAGACGCCTTACCCGGGTTCAAATCTCTTCTCGCTCGCCTCGGGCGGTGCGATTTATGTTCGAGACCCGCACTTCAAACTGGTGGAGGAGCAGTTAAACGGCGGCGAGTTCGCGGTTCTTACGCCGGAGGACTGGGAGCTAATTTTGCCGTATTTAAAAGAGAACGAGCGACTTTTTGGCGTCTCGGTCGAGAACGACCTTCTGGTGGTTGACGGGGTGCGGAGAACGCCGCAGGAGGTGTTCAGGAAGGTTAGACCAGTGAAGACCGCGGTTCTTGTGGAGTGCGAGAAGGCGGAGGATTAAGGAGTGAAGAAAAGAGAGAAAATGTTTGAAACCGAGAGGATAAGAGCGGATTTCGCGATTTTGAAGAGCGGGGTAATTTATTTGGACAGTGCAGCGACGAGTCTGACGCCCGAGCCTGTTTTAGACGCGGTCTTGGAGTACTACAGGGACTACAACGCGAACATTGGTCGCGGTCTGCACAGACTAACGCGGAGAGCAACGCAGGAGTACGAGGAAGCACGCAGCAAGGTCGCACGGTTCATCGGAGCCGAGCCGCAGGAACTCGTCTTCACAAAGAACACGACCGAAGGAATAAACTTGGTGGCGTCAGGTCTTGGGTCTGGACTTGGGTCTGGACTTGGGTCTGGACTTGGGTCTGGACTTGGGTCTGGACTTGGATCTGGACTTGGACTTGGAAGCAGAGGGCTAAAGAAAGGCGACAAAGTTGTGGTCAGCCTCTTGGAGCACCACTCCAACCTCCTACCCTGGATTCGTGCAAAGAGCAGGTTTGAGGTAGATTTGGAGGTGGTGAAGCCAGAGCCAGAGGCAGAGCCAGAGGCAGAGCCAGAGTCAGAGCCAAAGGCAGCAGGAGAGGAAGCAGGAAAGGCAGGAGGAAAGGCAGCAGGAGAGGCAGGGGGGGGAGAAAAAGAATGCAGGCTTAAAATCTCGGACTTCGAGCGTGTAATCGACGAACGGACGAAAGTGGTGGCTGTAACGCAGGTCTCTAACGCACTTGGCTCGGTTCTGCCGGTAAAAGAAATCGCGAGGCTGTGCAAGGAGAACGGGGCTCTTCTGCTCGTTGACGCCGCTCAGTCAGTCCCGCACTTTCCGCTGAATGTGAAGGAGTTGGGGTGTGATTTCCTCGCGTTCTCTGGGCACAAAATGCTCGGTCCTACGGGAACCGGCGGCCTGTTCGTCAGGCAGGAGATTCTGGAAGAGGGAGAGAGAGAAGGAAAGGGAGTGGGAGGACTTGAGCCGCTGACGGTTGGCGGTGGAGCAGTAGAAGACGCTTCGTTTCTGGACTACCGTTTGAAAGCGGGCTGCGAGAAATTTGAGAGCGGCACGCAAAATATCGCGGGTGCGTTGGGTCTCGGTGCGGCGGTAGAATATTTAGAGAAAGTCGGAATGAAAAAGGTGAAGGCGCGGGAGGAGCGGCTGGCAAAGCAGCTCCTCGAGGGCTTGCAAGAACTGGAAGAGGAAGAAAGGAGTAATGTAGAGATTTACGGCTACAGAAACGGCAGCGGAACGGCGGCGGCAGGGGAAAGAATTGGAACTGTCTCTTTCAATCTGAAGGGGACGAGTCCAGACGAGGTTGCGTCAAGGTTGGACCGGGAAGCGAGCATTGCCGTGAGGTCAGGGCACCACTGCTGCATTCCGCTAATGAAACATCTCGGGCTGGCTGCAGAAGGAACGGTCAGGGCGTCTGTGTATTTGTACAACACCGAGGAGGAGGTGGAGAAATTCTTGGAGGCGGTAGAGAAGATAAGTAAGAGTAAGTAAGTAGGAAAGACCGCCAGAGGGACTTAAGAATTTGTTAATTTTGTAATAAAAAAATAAAAAAAGAGGGGGAAAAAAGAAACCCCCTCAAAATTTTTTCAGTCCTTTAGTCCCTGTTTTCTGCTTGTTGTCTCTCTTCTTTAGACCTTCTCTCCGGGCAACTCTGCTCTCTCAACGGTCTTCTTTATCTCTTTTGCAATTTCCTCAAGTGCTGCTGGTGTTGTCTCGCCTTCGCCTACAGTTGTTTTTGGTAGTTCGTATTTCCATTCCGCAGTGTCTTCACAGATGGTTTTATACGGCGGTGTCGTCTCTAATAACGCGACATACCACACTCCATCAAATTCAAACGGAACCCACTTTTCTACAGGAATAGAAAACTCGTACGACTGATCGAAGTTCGGCGGCAACGTGTATGGAGTAGCCATTATTTGCATCCAATAGAAGTACCAAACGAAATAAGTGTCCACGCTACTTGCAGTTGGATTCTTGACGCCGATTGTGACTGTCATTGTATCACCGGGTTTGTAGCTCGTTTTGTCTGTTGTGATTAAGACGGATAGTTTTTCTTCTTTTGGTACATAAACGCTGATTTCCCCTGTTTTTGTCCCGCCATTTGAGGTTACTGTTAAAGTCCCTGTGTGCGTAACGCCGCATTTCAATCCTGTCGTGTCAATGCTCACTGTGACAGTGTCAGTCTCGGTTGTTGTAGTTCCTCTCGTTGGGCTTACTGTTATCCAGGGCTGGTCGTCGCTAACGCTCCAGGTTAGAGTGCCTTCTCCGCAGTTCTGTAGGGTCCACCCCTTTATAAATTTTTCTGTTTTTTTATTATCTTTTACCTTATTTCTCCAAGAGTTTAATAAAATCATCTCTTGATAAATTGGCTTGTTGAAGGATGGATAAAAGAGTTCCTTTTGGCAGCTCTCTCCGTTTTGGCACAATGACAAGCAATTTACGCCCTGCTTCATCAATCTTGTAAAGTGCGGTGTGACTCCCTTTACCACGCTTTGGAGCGTACTCAAATCCTCCTTTTTTCAACGCTTTGATTACTTCGTTTGAAGAGACGACAGGCAGCTTCTTCATCCTGTTACCTCAAAGGTAGAAGTAAATTTTCGCGCGGTCATAAAGGCGGTTTCGACATTCGCAATAAGCCCCAACTCTTTAGCGTTATCCAAGTAAAGCTCCACCGCCTCTTTCAAATTACCAAGCGCTTCTTCAGGCGTGTCTCCGCAACTTGCAACGCCCAACTCAGGACATCTTGAGACATACACTCCCTCTTCTTCCCATATTACACTTGTCAAATTGAATTTTCTCATTTTCTTTCCCTTCCCTTTCAACTACCCCCTTCAACCTCACGACGACACGAAGTCGCTCGCCCGCGGCATCTCCAACTTCAGCCCCTTCCTCTTCCGCACCTCCAGCACCTTCTCGCCAAACAAGTTTTGAGGAATTGGCTTGAAGCCAGCGAACTCGGTGCTCCAGAGCGCCCTACCTTCAGTCGCGGACCGAATGTCGCTCGCGAAGCCGAACATTTCCGCGACTGGCGCTTCGGACTGCAGCGAAACCATATCGCCCTCGGTCTTGATGTCGAGGATTTGACCGCGTCTGCCCTGCACCTCGCGGGTTACATTTCCGAGCAGGTTCTGGGGAACGCTAATGAAAACCTCCTGCACAGGCTCGACAAAAGTCGCCTTCGCGTGCAGAATCGCAGCGAGAATCGCACTGCGGACTGCGGGAATGACTTGTGCGGGACCGCGGTGAATTGAGTCCTCGTGCAACTTCACATCCATCAACTTCACCTTCACGCCCCTGCACTTCTCCCTCGCCAGCGGACCCTTCAGCATTACTTCTTTGAACCCTTCCTGAACCAGTTCCATCGTTTCTCTGAGGTACTGAACGCCCTTCGTCATATCAACGAGCACGTTGCCCTCGATAATATTAACGACTTTCCGAGCCTCCTCTTTCGGCATTCCGGCTTCCATCAGGCTGTCCCGCAACGCGACCTTGTCCTTCCCGACGGTCAGCCCCTCGCTCTGAATCTTCTCGACAACCTCCTCGCCCAGCGGCTCGACGACGAAATAGAACTTGTTGTGCCGGTTCGGCGATTTTCCTTCGACGGGACCTGCCAGCTCTCCGACGGTCTCGCGGTAAACGACAATCGGGGGCGACGCGATTATCGGCACGCCCTCGTCCTTGTTTATTCGGTGCGTCGTTATCTCGAGGTGCAGCTCGCCCATTCCTGAGACCAACTGCTCGCCCGTCTCCTCATTTATCTCGATCCGAAGCATCGGGTCCTCCTTCGCCAACCGCCGAAGCACCTCAATCAGCCGCGGCAAGTCCTTCGTGTTCTTCGCCTCCACCGCGACCGTAACGACAGGCTCGCTGTAGTGTTTAATGCTCTCAAACGGCACCATTTCGGTAGTGGAGAGCGTAGAGCCGACGATTGCGTCCTTCAGACCCACGAGTGCAGCGATGTTTCCTGCAGGCACACGCTCGACCTCTACTCGCTCCTCTCCCATAAAAATCCCTACCTGCTGAACTCGGTTCTTCTTGTAAACGCCCGAGACGAGCAGTTCCGTGCCTTTCGCCACGGTGCCGCTGAAGAGCCGCCCGGTCGCGACCTCGCCCGCGTGCGGGTCTACCGAGATTGAAGTAACCATAAAAGCGATTTCTCCGTCCCGGTTGCACTCTGCCATGCTCTTCCCGATTTTGCTCTCCGCGTCGCCGTGCCAAATCACAGGCACTCGGTACTTCTGCGCCTCCAACGGGTTCGGCAGGTGCTCGGTAACCATATTTAGAACCGCTTCGTAAGCCGGGCACTTCAACGCCAACTCCTTCATATTTCCCTGCTTACAGTAATCGTAAACCTCTTTAAAACTAATCCCGCTCTTCTGCATCGTCGGAACGCTGATCGCCCAATTGTAGAGTGCAGACCCGAAAGCGACATTCCCCTTCGCCGCGTCCAACTTCCAGCCTCTCTCTCCTCTCTCGCCTTTGTCCTCGCCCGCCTCACCCGTCTCACCCGTCTCACCCGTCTCACCCGTCTCACCCGCCTCACCCGCCTCGCCCGCTTCACCCGCCTCGCCCGCGTCCCCTCGCCTGCCCTCGAATTTCTCCTTGTTCATTCCCCGCATCAACTTGTTCACCTTGTCGATTATCTTGCCGAGTTGGGCTTGCATCTCGCGGGCGTCGACCTTCAACTCATTTATCATTCGGTCGACCTTGTTGATGAAGAGCACGGGTTTCACATTCTCCTTCATCGCCTGCCTCAGCACGGTCTCGGTCTGCGGCATTGCACCCTCTACGGCGTCAACAACGACCACTGCACCGTCCACTGCTCGCAACGCCCTCGTCACATCGCCGCCGAAGTCCACGTGCCCGGGCGTGTCGATGAGATTAATGAGGTAGTCTTCGCCGTTGTAGTCGTAAACCATCGACGCACTCGCAGCGAAAATCGTTATTCCCCGCTCCTGCTCCAGGTAGTAGGAGTCGGTGAAGAGCTGCTCGCCCGCCAAATCCTTTGAAATTATCCCCGCCCCTGCGAGCAGGTTGTCGGTTAGGGTCGTCTTGCCGTGGTCGATGTGAGCGATGATTCCGATGTTTCGTATCCGCTCTGTTTTGTCCATCAGGACTTTTACCTTCTCTGCTGCCTTCTTTCCTCTTGTCGCCATTTCTTCGTTGCACCTCGTGGTTCTTGTCTTATTTGTTTTGTGTTTTTGTTTTGTGTTGTTTTATATAAAGTATTTAAAGAAGCAAGTAGAAGAGAAAGAAGAGGCAAAGAAGAGAAAGAATGCCCGGGTGGTGTAGAGGCCTATCATTGAGCCCTGTCGAGGCTCGGACTCGGGTTCAAATCCCGACCTGGGCGCTGAACCTTCCTTCTTTCCCTTCCTCCCCTTCCCCCCTTTCCTTTTTTTTCCCTCCTTTCTCTTCTCCGTTCGCTCACGTCCCTGACAGAGTCGGAAGGAAATAATAAGAAAAGAAAAATTCCGTTAAATTTATATACTTCTTTTATTTTTAGGTTTAATTATGAAAAGAAAAGTTAGCGCACAATGTCAGGGGAACGCTAAACAGGGCGTTAAGCAGGGCGTTAAGCAGGGCGTTAAACAGGGCGTTAAACAGGGCGTTAAACAGGGCGTTAAGCAGGGGGCGAAGAGAGAAAAGCGGCAGGGGGAACTGGTAGAACTGGGCACCGTGCTTCACTTCGTAGACCGGAAATTGATCGTGCGGGGAAGTAGGAGACAGGGAAGCAAGACACGGGGAAAAGTAAGAGTGGAGCGAATCTTGAACGCAAGAGTTTTGGCAAGAGGCGTAACAGCGGAGAAGAAGAAAATTGGCAGAGTTCACGATATTTTCGGACCCGTAGACCACCCGTACTTCGCTGTAAAGAAATTTGCGGCGGTAAAAGAGGAAGAGCTGAGAGGGGTTGTCGGTAAGAAAATATTTGCTCTCTGAAGTCTCGGAGCGAGCGTAGGAGTAAAAAAATGTGCGGAAACGAAGAAGAAAAAGAAGCAGTAGAAAAAAGGGAAAAAGAAGAAGAGACCGGGGAAGAGGGGTCTGGGGAAGAAGGGTCTTTGGACAATAACCGGGATCTTTTACGCAGGCTCAGCAAGAGCCAAAAAAGAAAAAGACTAACCGCAGCAGTTAAGAAACAGCATTTAACGGCGCAATCCGAGATTGAGAAGTTGTCTGCGGCGCTTTCTTTGCCTGACGAAACGAAAGAGTGCAGCAAGAACCTGTACTGTGAGGCGTGGGAAAATAACCTGATTCACGGTCGCTCGATTGAGAAGATTCTGGCTGCCTCGCTGTACTTAGCCTGCCGTAAATCCCACGTGCCGAGAACGCTTAACGAGGTAGAAACCGCAACTAAAGTGAGGAAGAAAGACATTGCAAAGACTTGCAAGGTCTTGGCGAGCAGGCTGAAAATGCAGCTCGCTCTCACCTCGGGCTTGGACTACGTGGACAGGTTTTGCGACAAACTGGGTCTGAGGGGGGAGGTAGAGGAACGGGCGAGAGAAATAATAAAAAAGGCAGAAGAGAAGAACATTACGAGCGGTAGAGGTCCAACCGGCGTTGCAGCGTCCGCGATTTACATTGCCTCGGTGCAGTGCGGCAACCGGCGAACGCAGAAAAATATTGCCGAGGCGACGGGCGTTACTGAAGTGACTCTGCGGGTGCGGTACAAAGAGTTGTCGCGGGAACTGGGAATAAAAGTAGAGTAGAGAGAGGAGCAAAGAGAGGGGTGAAGGGAGGAGGAGAGGAGTGAAGGGAGGAAGCGGGGAATTTGAGGTAGTTCCTGCGGTGGACCTTAGGGGGGGTAAGTGCGTTCAACTGCGGCAGGGAAGAAAAGAAGAAGTGATTTTTTCGTCCGCTGAAAGCCCTGTGAAGATCGCGAGGCACTGGGTCGAGCAGGGAGCGAGCAGGCTGCACATAATTGATCTTGACGGCGCGTTTCAAGAGACGAAGAACAATTCCGCAGTCGTTAAAAAAATAGCCGAGTCGGTAGGAGTGAGCGGAGTGAGCGGAGTGAGCGGAGTGAGCGGAGAAAGCGGAGAGAGAGGGCGAGCGAAAATTCAAGTGGGCGGCGGAATTCGGTCTTACGAGCGGGCGGTTGAACTTCTCGCTCTGCCTGGCGTTGAGCGGATAATTTTTGGAACTGCGGCGTTGAAGTCCCCGCGGCTTGTCGAGCGGGTGGCGAGAGAGTTCGGCTCTGAACGCGTGATGGTTGCGTTGGACGTGCGGGGCGGGAAAGTGGCGGTAGACGGCTGGCGGGAGACGACCGGGTTGGACGCGAAGGAAGCCGCGAAGCAGGCAGAGGAGCTGGGTGCGGGCAGTCTGCTCTTCACGAACATTGATGTCGAGGGCTTGATGCAAGGCGTAGAAACAGAGGTTGTAGCGGAGTTCGTGCGCTCCGCGGGCGTTCCTGTGGTCGTGGCAGGAGGAGTGAGCAGCGCGGAAGATGTGGAGCGGGTAAGAGAGGCGGGAGCAAGCGGAGTGGTGGTCGGGAGCGCGTTGTACACTGGCAAACTTTCTTTGGAAATAAAGTTTGACCAAAGATTTTGAAAAAAGTGTTACGCCGCCGACAGGACTCGAACCTGTGACAAGCCGGTTAACAGCCGGGCACTCTACCAACTGAGTTACGGCGGCTTTCTGCTCCGCACTCTTATTTTATCTTTGTTTTTATTAAACTTGCACTGCTCATCTCCCGCGGCTTTTTTATCCCCAGCAGAAACAAAATCGTCGGTGCAATGTCAGAGAGAATTCCCCGCGGTCTGAGTTCGACTTTTTCGTCTTTCTCTTTGTAGTCCCTCGCAGCAAAAATGAATTCCACAGGGTTCGTTGTGTGGCTCGTCTTGGGCAGCCCCGTCTTCGCGTCCCGCATCTCCTCGGCGTTACCGTGGTCTGCTGTGATTAGGGCTACCCCGCAGTGCGACAGAACTTTTTTCACCACCTTTCCCACGCACTCGTCTACGACTTTGACCGCTCGCTTCGCTGCTTCGTAGTCGCCCGTGTGACCGACCATATCTGCATTTGCGAAGTTCAAGACAATCAGGTCGTACCTCCCGGACTCAATCCTGCTAACCACCTCCGCGGTGACCTCAAAAGCGTTCATCTCAGGGTGCTCGGCAAACATCGCGGGGTCGTAAACGCTTTTAATCTCCACCCTGTCCTCGTTCGGAAACGGCTCGATTCGCTTGCCGTTGAAGAAGGAGGTTACGTGCTTGAACTTCTGCGTCTCTGCGATTCGGAGCTGCTTCAGCCCTTCTTTACTTACCACCTCGCCTAAAAGATTTTTCATCCCCGCACCCTCCGAGAGAGGCTCTAAAATGTAAAACGGAAAAGAGTCGTAGTACTGAGTGAGCCCGCAGTAAGTCACACGCACCCTCCGCCAACGCTCGCCGGGGTAGTCGCCCTCGTCCTCGACGAACGCTTTGGTCAGTTGAATCGCTCGGTCTTGGCGGTAATTAAAATGAATAACCGAGTCGTGGTCGTGGATTCCTGAGAAATCGCCGATGATTGTGGGCGGAATGTACTCGTCGGTCATCGGCTCGCGGTCTGGCGTCTTGTCTTCGCGGTAAGCCCGCTTCACTGCCTCTTCGGCACTGCTCACTCTAACGCCTTCTCCGTCCTCTTCTGGTCTCGGCTTCGTCAGTGCGTTGTAGGCTCGGGTGGTGAGGTGCCAGTTCTTGCCGCGGTCCATCGCGTAGTACCGCCCCATCAAAGTCGCGATTTCGCCTATTTGGTACTCCGCGATTTTCTCGTTCAAGACCCGAAGGAAGCCCAACGCACTTCTTGGCGGTGTGTCCCGCCCGTCCGCGAAGAAATGGATTTTCAAGCTCTCGACGCCCTGCTCCTTCGCAAACCGCATTAGAGCAAAGAGGTGGTCTTGGTGTGCGTGGACGCCGGCGTCCTGAACGAGCCCGAGCAGGTGCAAAGCAGCAGCGTTCTTGTTCGCCTTGCAGTTGGCGACCGCTCGTTGAAGGCAGGGACTGTTGAAGAGCGAGCCGTCCTCCAACGCCTCGTTCACCCGCGTTATTTCCTGCTTCACGACCCTGCCCGCTCCGATGTTGAGGTGTCCGACTTCTGACGACCCCTGGTAGCCGGGAGGGAGACCGACCGCAGTTCCTGCAGCCTCTAAAATCGTGTGCGGGTAGGTTTTTAAGAGCCAGTCTGCGTTCGGGGTCTTCGCGTTTGCGACCGCGTTGAACTCAGGGTTTGGGTTCAGCCCCCAGCCGTCGCGAATTATGAGAACAATGCTTTTCTTTACTTTTTTCATTTTCGTTTCACCCTCGACCTCCCAGGCGGCAGAAGACTCAGCACCTTCTCCTGTGCTACTTTAACCTCTGCACGCTCGGCAAAGAACCTCACAATCTCCATTGAGAGCTCGTTCTTCTCCAAGTCACCACTACCCGAACCAGGCTCGAGCTCTACAAACTTCTCTAACTTCTCCCGCTGTGAGTCTGTGGAAGGACACGCGACTAACCTACCTCTGACTTTCTCTTTCTCCTTTTCAAGCCCTACACACAGCCCTAACGCCGCTTTAAAATACCGCCTCTTACCTCGCACCACGAAACTGCCTTTCTTAATGTACTCGCCAGACGGCGGTGTTTTGCTCACCTGCTCGCCGCTGACGCAGTAGCACTCGCCCTCGTAGAACCCGTATTTCCAGAGATTTGAGTAGGAGGCTGCGAACTGTGCTGCCTCCCGCAGTCCCGGCTCCGAGATTTCTTTCCCGCCTGTCTTCACTACTGCTACGGGCGCACCCTCCGCCTGCGTGTGAAAAAAAAGGTCGTTGGGCTGCAGGTGCTTCTTCACAAGAATCTCGTTCGTCGTTGCGTCCTTCCCTGCTAGCACGAGAAAGCCGTCTGAGGTCTCAAACCACCTGAACTTCTCGTACCACTCTTCTTTTCTCCTCACCTCCTTCTTCCTCGGCACCCACTCCGCTCCCTCCTCTCCCTTTTCTGCCCTTGTCCTTTCTGCCCTTGTCCTCGCCTGCTCCTTCTCCTTCGCCTTCTCTGTCTCCGCCTTTAACCGCTTCTTCATCTCTGCTAACGCCCGCTCCACGCCCGCTCTCTTTTTCCTAAACACCTTCGCCTTCTCGTAGTACGCACTTGCGTTCTTGTGCAGCGAAACCGAAGTGTCAATTTCAAGCTGAAGAGAAGTGTTTGGCAGCGTTAACTTGACGGTTTTTCTCTTTTTGTTTTTTCCAATCTCCCGCAGAATATTTTCAATCTCGTTGTAGCGTGCGTAAATCAACTCCCCCTTTTTCACGCTCTCCTCTTCTTTTACCTTGAATTTCCGAAGTGCAGCCTCCTGCTCCTTCAAAATCCGCGAATGCTTACCGACCGCCTCTTCCCTCGCTCCTTTCGCCTTCTCTTCCTGCTCTTTCGCAATTTGTGTAGTAAAGAACTCGTCGGCAGCGTCGTTAAAAGAACCGAAAAACACTTTCTCTTTGTCCTTGTAGACGCTCAACTCAAAAGGAAGAAAGTCTAATTTCAGTTTTTCTTCTCCCCTTTTTTCTACCACAGTGTGTGGTGCTTTAAGCTTGGATTTCCCGCTTGTCAGGACTGGCTCAAACAAGCCAGACAGAGCCGCACGAACAGCGGTTATTTCGCTCTCTGCGAGCTCTCCAGCATAATTTCCTTTCTCAACACCTGCTCTTCTGCAGACCTCTTCCGCGTACAACCCGCCCAGGCTCAACTCTGACGCGAGAACCTTGACCACTTCCTTCTTCCCGTTTTTAGCCTCTTTAAAGAGTTCCGCTAACTCAAATTCGCCAAAGTCCAAAGGGTTCGCTCTCGACGGCGGTCGTTCATATTTTTCGCCTATTTTTATCTTCCGCGTCGAAAAGGTCTTTCTCCGCAACGGCAGCACGATTTTCTCGTCCTCATCGACGACCACGAGGTTTCCCCGCGGAAGCAACTCCGCGACCAACTTGAGTTTTTTGTCCCAGCGCTCAACTGAAATTTCTACAATCCGGTCGAAGTCGAGTTGTCGTATTTTTAAGATTCTGCCGCCGCCGAGATGTTTTCTGAGGAACATTGCGAAGCCAGAAGGCATTCTCGGCGAGGGACGCTTGTATTTGGTGAGGTGAATTCTCCGCCCTGCCTCGACGATTAGGTCAAGCGAGCCTCTCTCTTTGTGGTGCAGTCTCAGCCGAATTTCGTCCCTGCCAGGCTGGTAGGCTTTAACGAGCCTCGCCCCTAAGAGGTCTTGCAGTTCTGCAACTACGACTGCGACGTCCACGTTGCTCATCGTTTCTTTCATAAAACCTTCTCAAACCTTTTCTCAAACCCTTTCTCAAACCTTTTCTCAAACCTTTTCTCAAAACTTCTCAAAACCTTTTTTTAAACATTCTCTTTCAAAGAAAAGTTTTATCAAAAGAAGAAGAAAAAGGAAAATTTAAAGTTACGAGATTGTAGTCACGATTCGCTCCTTGCTCAAGAATTTGGTCAAAAAAGCGGTTAAAGCCACCAGAACCAGCGAAACGACCAAGAACGCAGCCACAAGCGACCACGAGACCACGAAGCCACCGCTCATTTTCATCGCACCGCTCACGCCGTAGAGGGCGCCGAAGACCGCCGCAAAAATTACCAGCCCCACGATTCGGTTCTCACGCATTCCGAGAAGGAGTTGGAGAAAGCCAATCAGACCGACAGCCGAGGCTACAAAGAGCGGAACCACGACCAGCAGGTGCAGGAGAACAGGGGCAGAAGGAAAGAGAAGCCGTCCCGAAGAGAAAGAGGGAGAGTAAGAAATGTTTGAGACCACGACGAGCAGGAGAGTAGCCAAAAGAGAGAGCGAGTACGAGGGTGTTGCTACACCCAACACCTTGCCGAACCAGAACGCCCGCAGGCTGACCGGGGCGCAGAGCAGGGTCTCCACGACCCGCTCCTGCTTCTCTCTGAAGAAGACCTGCCCTGTGAAGAGGTAGCCTGCGAAGAGACCGATCGTAAGCGAGAGGTAGAAGATTGAGTTGTTCAGGAAAGTGGTCGGGTTCTCTGCCTTGCTGACTCCGAGAGCAGGAAGCGAGCCGAAGTAGAGGGCGAGGAAAGAGGTAAAGATTAGAGTGCTTTTGCTCTTTAGCAACTCCCGAACCTCCTTCCTCCAAACCACCAACACTGCTCCTTTCATTTTCTACTCTTCCCCTCCTCCGTCTCTGTCTGACGCACAATTTCCAAATAAACTTCTTCCAACGACTTCTCAACCCTCTTCAACTCCTCCACCTTCACCCCCGCTCTCACCAGCCGCTCCAAGAGCCTTGAAGGGCTCTCTGCTCCCTGTCCTTGTCCTTGTTTCTGTTTTAGAGCCACACGCAGCCTCACACCCTTTCCCCTTCCTTCTCGCTCTAGCTCGCAGTCAGCCACGACGTCCTGCTCCAGCGAGCCAACGACTTGCAACGCTCTTGCAGCCTCCTCGCTGTCTGCGAACGCGACTTCAACCACCGGTCTGCTGAACCTTCTCCGAAGGTTCTCGACCGAGTCGTAGGCTCTCAGCTCGCCGTTCTGCAGGATCGCGATTCTCGTGCAAATTCGCTGCACCTCGTCCAAGTCGTGTGAGTTTAGGAAGACTGTCCTCTTCTCCTCCTTCGAGAGTTTGAGAATGAGGTCGCGGACCATTCGCTGCGCCTCAGGGTCGAGACCGGTGGCGGGCTCGTCGAGGAAGAGAATTTCGGGCTCGTGAATCAGCGCTCTCGCGAGTGCGAGTTTGCGTTTCATTCCTGTTGAGAATTTCCCGACCTTCTCGTTCCTTCTTTCCGAGAGCCCTACAAACTCCAGCAACTCTTCTACCCTCTCTCCTTCTAACCGCCGCCCTGCTCTGCTCCTACTCCTTGCAGCGACGCCGTAAAGCCGTGCGTAGTAGTCCAAGTTCTCGTGAGCAGTCAGTCGCTCGTACAGCCCGTCGCTCTCCAGAACGACCCCCACTCGTTGCCGCAGTTCCTCGTCCTCACCCAAATTCCTGCCCTCTACCAAAGCCGTCCCTGAGGTCGGCTTCAACAGACCGAGAATAATTCGGAGTGTCGTGGTCTTGCCCGCTCCGTTTGGACCCAAATAGCCGAAGACCTCACCCTCTTTCACCTCAAAGCTGACGCCGTTGAGCACCGTTCTCCCGTTGAACTTTTTCGTTAGATCCTGTATATTTATCATTTTTTACTCGTGCCTTTACTCGTGCCGCAGCGCCTCGATCGGCTTCAGCCTCGACGCTCGCCACGCGGGGTAAAGCCCGCTCAGCACGCTCGTCCCGATTCCGAACGCGACCCCTGCGAAAATATACAAAACGCTGGAGGGGGCGAGCAAATAAGACGCCTCCTGCAAAACCAAAACATCCACCAAGAACCCCGCGCCAAAGCCCAGAACCGCTCCTGCCACGCCGCCGACCGTGCCGAGAATTAGCGACTCAAACAAAAACATTCTGAGAATCCCGCTCCTTGAAGTCCCGATTGCACGCATCACGCCGATTTCCTTCGTCCGCTCAACCGTCGACATCAGCATCACATTCAGAATGCTCACACCCGCGACGAGGAGCGAAATCGCCCCGATTCCGAGCAGGAAGACCGAAATCGTGCTGAACAACTTTTTTATGCCCTCTACAATCTGCTTCAATTCCATCACCCTTACGACCTGCTCCCGCTTGTTCAGGCGGTCTTCAATCTCCTTCCTCACCTCCTCAACTTCCTCTACTTTCTCAACTTTCACAATCACCGAGTTGTAGCCCGACGCCGACGCCGAAGAGTTGAAAAGCGATTCAAACATCTTCTCCGAGACGATCACAGCGTTGTCAGGATTTATGTCGAACCCAATTCCCCGCTCCTTCAGAATTCCCACGATTCTCGGCTTCTGACCTCGCACCGCCACTCGCTCGCCCACTCGCAGCTCGTAATTCTCGGCGAGCCTTGACCCAACCAGGCAGTTCAGAGAGCCGTGCTTGAGAAACTGCCCCTCCTCTTTTTCCACCAACTTCGAAATGTCCTCGCTCCGCATCCCGTAAATCATCACGAGACTTTGCTCGCCGTTTAGAGTTGCTTTCTCGGTTCGTGAATTTATCGGGATTGCGACGGCTGCTGCTTTATCTATTTGCTTGAAGTTCTGCTCTGAAATCGGTTCCTCACCGTAGGGAAAGACCACGAGCTCGTTCCCGATCATACACAACTGCTCTGACGCGGAGAGTCGGACGCTGTTGCCGAGAATTCCGAGTGCGGTTATCGCGAGCACGCCGATCACGATTCCGACGACCGCGAGGACGGACCTGAACTTGTGCCTTGCGAGGTTCCGCTTCGCAAACTCGAAGAAAATCATCCGTTTTAATCCTTTTAGTTATCTTATTAATCCTTTTAGTTATCTAGTTTAGAGGAGAGGAAAAATGGCAGAAACAAAAACAAAAATGAAATGGAAATTAACCATAAGCCCAGAGGTCTTTAATACTTTAGTCAAATTGAGAGAGGAGCTCGAAGATGTGATCGAAACGATTGAGATAATGAATGACAGGGAGTTAATGGAAGGGCTGGAGAGGTCCAAGAAGGACTTTGAAGAGGGGAGGGTTTACGAATTGAAAAATGTCGGCGACCTCGATGAAATTTGGAAATGAAGGTAATTTATACAGAGGAGTTCAAAAGGGATGTGAGGAAAGTGAAGGACAAGAAGGTTCAAGATAGAATAAGGAAAATGGTCAAGAAGATAAAAGAGAATCCAGGGGTTGGAAAGCCCTTGAGATACGACCTTTCAGGACTTAGAAGTATTAAACTTCCTCCCTTTAGGAGATTGTATAAAATCAGGGCGGAGTTGATAATTTTGCACAAATTCGAGCATAGGAAAGAGGTGTATATTTAAGGAATAAATTAAAAAGGAGAAAGAAAGAAGAAATAAAAACAAGAGCAAGAATAAGAGGGGGAAGGAAAAGATTTGAAACACCTGAAGACGCGGTCAGCAGTTCTAACCGCAGTGCTGGTGCTTTCTTTCTTTGCAGGCACGACTTTAACAGCCGCTTCTGACGGAGGGAGAGGGGAAGAAACAAAGACAGAGACGGCAATCGCCGAAGGCGCGGAGTGGCTCGTAGCGCCGTAGCGCGTCAAAGCGAGAAAGGTGGCTGGACGCCTTTCTCGGTTTCAAAAAATAACGCTTTGGCGGTCAGGGCGTTCGTTGCCACCGGGAACACTTCGTCGCCAAAATACGCTCTTCTTCTGAGCAGACTAAAGGCGCTTCAAGCCCCTGACGGCAGCTGGGATGAAAGTGTGAGGGCGACAAGTGAAGCAATCTGGGCGTTGGTTGAATCTGGAGAAGCCCCTCACTCGATAAGAGTACAAAATGCCGTGGCGTGGCTTAAAAGGCAACAGTCTTCCGAAAGAGTTTGTTAATAAATGAAATAAAGATACTTTTAGATCTAGATTTACTCCACCACTTTCCCGTCCACGAGCCTGAATGTCCTGCCGGTGTAGGAGGCGACCTGCGGGTCGTGCGTCACCACAATGATTGTCTTTCCACGCTCGTTCGTGGCTTTCAGGAGTTTCATAATGTCCTGGCTCGTCTTTGAGTCGAGGTTCCCGGTGGGTTCGTCGGCGAGGATTA
>Ga0190347_1000131_pt1 | contig 23836 bp, 25 predicted proteins | sample 48721356_MG_FD_161652 | JGI IMG/M metagenome (GOLD analysis project Ga0190347, IMG submission 161652) | Hydrothermal vent microbial mat bacterial communities from Southern Trench, Guaymas Basin, Mexico - 4872-13-5-6_MG | ecosystem: Environmental > Aquatic > Marine > Hydrothermal vents >...
TTTCCCTTGGCATAACCCGTCCAGGCAGCCACCATCCCACTGCAGGGGACCGTTACCTTGAGAATAAACCCGGCAGCGAGATAGGGATCGGCTTGGCTGAACAGGATGCGTGTCCACAAGGTGCCCAGGATCGGCGTAAGAAGAAAGTTCATCAAAACGGCCACGAAAAACAGTTTCCAGTCTTTGAGCGCCTTTCCGATATCCTCTACCCGCAGGTTGATCATCATCGGATAGAGCATCACGAAAAGCAAAAAAGGGATGGCCGGTTTCAAGCCCTTGACACTTTGCGGGGACCGATACCCGATGAATAGGGCCAGTGAAATGGAGATGGCAACCCAGAGCGGCAGGTATTTATGCATTACTTCAGGAAATATCATGCCAGTCCGTTTATCAGACATTTATTGCCTCCAATGATCGGTTTGGTTGGGACCGTAACAGGCCTCGAAGACCGGCACTCAATGCCGCTGCAGGGCTTTTTCGACTTTCTTGGCAAGAACGGTTTTGATTAGTGCCAAGGCCCCTTGGGCATCTTCATCCAGGGCGACCTGGAGAATCCGGCGGACCTCTTCGGTTTCCAACCGCAGCTGTACGGGTTTCAGGTTCATGCTGTTTCTCCTGCGGCGACCGGATCAGTCCCATGATGTAAATGGGGATCAACGGCCGCATTGGGTTGTCGGTGTGCACGTAGGTGGCGTCGAGATAACGCCCCTTTTGCTTTCGTGGGTTATTGTTTTTTCAGGATTAGAAGCGGGGCCTCTCCCTTGTTTGCGATCACAAATTCGTGGGAAACCGAACGGCCTTCCATCACCGTGCCGAAATCGTACAGGGTCTCGCCAAGCGCCAGTTCAGGTGCTCCGGCGGCAGCCTGACCGGCCCCTGCGCCGGCAGCCCATAACAATGCCAGGCCAGTCAGTCCGGTCGTTGTTTTTTATGGTTTTCCCGGATCGTGGGCTGGCTCCACGGCCGAAGGCGCTGCCCGGAAGAATTGGGCATAAAACAAGTAACCGGAAACAAGGAGAAACGCCAAGTCCCTGAGCACCGTCAGGTAGTCGGCACCCTTTTCGCCTGGAGCTGTGGTAAAACAGCCGCAGCTTACATCCAGGCCCCTTGCCAGGTTAAACAGCAGCGCCGAGAAAAACGCCAGCAGCAGCAAGTTGCCCAGCACGGCGGCGCCGGGAATCCAGACATTGAAGATCAGGCTCAGGCCCAGCACCAGCTCAACCCAGGGCAGCAGGATCGCCGTGATGTTTACCAGGTTGTCCGGCAGCACCTGGTAGTTGTAAATGACTTCGGCGAACGCCTGGGGGTGGAGCAACTTGTCATAGCAGGCGAACAGGAAGATCAACCCCAGGATGATCCGTGCGGCGTGGTACAGGAAATTATCGCGCTTGGACAACGCTTCTTTTGAATCTGCTTTTCCGGATTTTTTATCCTGCAAGGCGGGTGCGCTGCAGGACATTTCGCACAACAGCGCCCCGTTGCCGCATGTCGAGGTCTCGAACTGCAGCACCGGGTGATCGATATGGAACCGGTGAAACAGTTCGTGCTTGATGTTTTCGGCGAGCTTTTCAGTTCGGCTCACCGGCTGGTCAGGCACCACCACGTGGCAGGAAAAAGCGGTGCTGGCCGAGGAAACCTGCCAGGCATGCAGGTAGTGCACGCCGAGAACTCCGGGTAGCCCGCCCAGAAAACGTTGTATTTTTTCCAGGTCCAGGTGGCCGGGGGTGGCGTTCATCAACACGGCGGTGGATTCTTTGAGCAGCCCCCATCCGTTTTTCAGGATGAAGACCACGATCAGCACCGACAGCAGCGGGTCAAGCCAGTACCACGGGTAGAACATCAGCAGCAGGCCGTTGATCAGAACGGCCACCGAGGTGAGCAGATCTCCCACCATGTGCAGGAAAGCGCCGCGCACGTTCAGGCTGTGGGCCGCGTCGCGGTGCAGCAGCCAGGCCGACAGGCCGTTGCCGCCCACGCCCACGCCGGCCAACACCATGACCAGGACGCCGTTGACCGGTTGGGGATTCCAGAAACGGTGGACGGCGTGATACAAAATCACCCCCGAGGCCGCGGCCAGCAGGGCCACGTTGATCAGGGCGGCCATGATTTCGGCCCGCCGGTAGCCGAAGGTATTGAACACCGTGGCGCCCCTGCGGCCAATGCGATAGGCGATATAGGAAATCAGCAGGGCCGTGAAATCGCTGAAGTTGTGCATGGCATCCGAAACCAGGGCCACGCTGCCCGCCAGCAGGCCGCCGATGATCTGGGCAACCGGGATGACCAGATTCAGCGCGAGGGTGAAAAGCAGCCGGGGGCCGCTGGTGTCCTGCAGGGCCGGGCCGTGATGGTGCCCCGTGCAGTCATGGGCGCTGTTTTCTTCTGTATGGTCGTCACACACGCAACTGGTTGTTACGGGTGCCCGTTCTTTCATGATCTGTTCTTCGCTCATGGCATCATCCCCGTCTCCGTCGGCAGACCGGCCTCACGCCACACGGTTCAGCCGTTGACCAGCACGCGCACGTTTTCAAACCCCGTCTCTTTGAGGAACAGCGCCAGCTCGTGGTTCAGGTCGCAGCTTTCCCCGTCGCAGTAGGTAATGATCGTGAATGCGTCTTCCAATCGGTCGGCCAGTTCCATGAAATGGCGGTCCGCCTTCTGCCAGGACAGGCTCAATGCCCCCTGGATATGCCCCTCGGCATATTGGTTCTGGGGTCGCGCATCCAGGAACAAAACCGCTTGCCGCTTGAACGAGCCGGCGGCTTCGTCCAGCCCGATGACCAGGCTCTCGCCGGCGGCATCGGCAAAACGCGCCTTTTCCGACCAGCCTCCGACGAGCGCGAGACCGTCGGGACGTAAATTGTTGACCGCCAGACCGATCACAGATGCCGTGATGACCAGCAGCGGAAGCTGCCATGCGGCCGTTTGTAATTTTTCCCGAAACATCGATTCGCCTTTCTAAAAATCATGCCCAGCCGACGAACGGCCCGGCGACAAAGTAGATGCCCAGCAAGGCGATGACCACCCCGGCGCCGCGCCGAAACCACAGGCCGGCACCCTGCCAGGCGCCGCTCTCGATCAGGCGTCGCACCATGGCGCTGGAGCTGCCGGCCACGGCGATGGGCAGGCAGTGGCCCAGGGCAAAGAGGATCATCATCAGCGAGCCGGCGAAGATTTTTTGCTGCACGGTGACGATTGCCAGGATGGGGGCGATGAAACCGAAGGTGCACGATCCGGACAAAATCCCGTAGGCCAGCCCCAAACCGAAGGCGCCGTGGATGCCGCGCAGATTGAGCCGGTAGAGCAGGGAGCCGGACATGGAGCAAGCCTGGACGCCGAGCATGCCCAGGGCCACCCAGACGAGAACGGCACCCACCAGCACCTGCCACCAGGCGCCCACGTCGCCGAGCATGCGGCCCAGGTAGGCGCAGACGATGCCCACCACCGCGATGGTGATGAACAACCCTATGGAAAAGGCGCCGGCGTACCAGGCGGCCCGGCGGGGATGCACCGCGGTGCCCTGGCCGCCCACGTAGGCCACGATCAGCGGGATGGAGGCAAGGTGGCAGGGGGAAAACAGGACGCTGACCATGCCCCACAGGAAGGCCCCTGCCGCGGCGACGGCCAGGCCCCCGGTCATCCATTGATTCACGGTCAAAAAAAGTTGGTCGAACATGGCATGATCCTTTCGGGGGCCGCCGTCAGGCCGGGTCGGGGGGCGGCACGCCCAAGCGGGTCAGGATTTCAACGATCGCCTTTTTGTCCATGAAGCCGACATGGCGGTGGACCTCCCGTCCCTGGCGGTCGAAGAAGATCTGGGTCGGGATGGCCCGGATCCCGTACTGCTTGGCCGGGGCCGGGTCCTTCCAGACATCGTGGAAGATGATGTCGGCGCGGCCGGCGTATTCCCTCTTTAGCTCTTCGATGATGGGCGCCATCATTTTGCAGGGAACGCACGAATCGGCGCCCAGGTCGATCATGGTGACCCGCCCGGGAGACGGTGAGTCGGCTGTTTGAGAGACGGCCTGGGGCGGCCGGCCGGCGGCCTCCGGCCCCACCTTGGCGCCATCGGGCCTCACCAGCGCAAAGGCGGCGACCGCCGCCGCAACCGCCAGGACCAGGGAGATCGTCCACTTGGTCTTCATTTTTCAACCCCCATACGCGCAAGCTGTTTGAGGACTTCCTCCTGGGCGAAGAACCCCACGTGGCGGAAGACTTCCTCTCCCCGGCCGTCGTAGAACACCTGCACCGGGATGGACCGGATGCCGTAGCGTGCGCCCAGGACCTGCTCCTCTCCCACGTGCACGAACACCACATTGAGCCGGTCGCCAAAGTCCCTGCGCAGGTTGTCGAGAATCGGTTGCATCATGTCGCAGGGCATGCAGCCGGCGGCGCCGAACTCCACCAGGGTCGGTTTGCCCGAACGGCGCGCCCGGTCGACTGGATTGTCCGCGGCCAGACGGCTTTGAGCCTGAACCCACTCCTGGTTGACACGAATGTTCCGGGAGCGGCCCAAATCGGCGATGTACTCGTTGACTGCCTGCTGCCTCTTGTCCTGGAGCAGGTACTGGCCAATGGGGCCGGCCACCTGTTCGAAGGGCATGTCGCCGATCATTTCCCGGTTGGCGCTGTAGAAGGCGCGGGCTTCGTCCTCGGACACGGAAATCCCTTTGGTTTGCTGCTCCAGAAGGGCCTGGATCGGTCGGCTGTCCTCCGGGTCGTTGACGACGATGCCGTCCTTACGGGCCTCGTCGATGAGGATTTGCTGGGTGGCCTCCTGCTCCAGGAGGAAAAAGAGATTTTTTTCCAGTTGGGCCCGCAGGTGGGGTTCCTGGTCCTGGATGCCTGCCAGCAACCGGGAGGTTTCAATGGTGATCCCATCGGCGGTCAGGAGGGTGTCCTCGGCCAGGGGGGCCGGAACCGCCGCCTTGAGTATCCCCGCGGCCAAACCGGGGTATTGGGCCTCGATGGTGTCGGCGGCAAAGGCAGCGGGGCTGCCCGCGGCAAGCAAAGAAAGCACGATCAGCACCATCCAGTGTTTGGCGCTGGATGGCGGTTTCCGGTTTGTTCGAAGTCGCATGGAGAGATATCCCCCTATTGGTCAAATCGGGTTGAGTGGTAAATTTAACAAGATATTACGGTGTGATGGATTGATGTGCGATAGCGGCCTTTCAATAGATGGACCGGTCGCCTGGCCCTCTCCGGGGCGGCGGGATTCAACAGATCAGGGTGCAGTAAAGTGCAAAGAGGGGAGGTGGAAGATAGGACCGTGGGGGGGGCAGCACGGTATTGCCGGCCGGAAAAGGCTGGGCGATATTGGCCGCCGCCATTAACGGCGCGGCCGTTGCCGGCGCAAAGCCGCGGGTCCCGTTTTGAAACCGCCGCGAGGAGTTATCGGGCAGGAGAAAAAGCTGCCCGTCTTGGGTCGGGCAGGCACCGATGTGGCAGGTACCGGCAGGTGCGGCCAGAAGGCTCACTGGGGCGAAACGTTTGGACTGGCAGTGGGCCGCCTTGCCGGTCAGCAGGGCGGCGGTGGCACACGTCCCGCCGGTGGCCATGTTCAGAAGCAGCGCCAAGGAAATCAGGATTGTAATGAGCTTTTGCCGCATACCCGATACTTGCAGAGTGTGATGGACGATTGAGCGGCATCATAGACGTTTTGCAAAAAAGCCGCAACTTTCTCCGTCACCGCGGAATGCCGAAGTGCTCAGAAGGCGGCCAGGTTGAAGCGGCCCAGGTAATCTTCAAGCTGCCGGTGCTGCGCCGCATCCAGCTCCGGGCAGGCATCGGGCCCCTTGGCGCCCTCGGTCAGTCTCACGGCGAACACCATGCAGGTGGGCTCGCCGCATTTGCGGCAATTGGTCTTGGGAAGGTGCTTGAGCACGTCGATCACCTGGGGCCGGGGGGCTGCGGTGAAACTGGGCTCGATATCGGCCCGGTTTTCCCAGGCCTGGTTGATTTCCCGCTTGAGCCATTCGACGATCTTGCGCGCCTCGGCTTCGTCCTTCAGCGCGTTGATGGCGATTTTGCGGCCGTGAACGGTGATCAGCTTGCCATGGGCCTTGAAGGTCACCGAAGGCGGGTCCTGGATGTACTCGAAGCCGCCCAAAACAGCGTTCAGATAGGGCAGGACCAGCCCCACGTCCTGGTCCAGGTGGGCGAAGCAATGGACCGCCATGGCCCCCGGCTGGCACGCCGAGTTGAAAATTTCCAATCGGTAGCTTTCCAGCAGCATGACCTTCCCCCTTTCAGGTTAGGCCCGGCGAGGCATCGGGGTCCTCCTGACCCAGGAGGATGCGGATTTCCCGTGCGCATCAGCGGCCTCTGGGGCTCGTTTCACGGCATCGGGCCAGGGTGCAGGCGCCGGTGGCGGCCTTGATGTCGGCCAAGGTGCGGGCGCCCTTTTGCATGGCCCGCACAATTTCTCCCTTGGTTACGCCGGAGCAGTAGCAGACCAATTCCGTTTCCGGCGCATGGCAAATATTTTGGCTGAAGGCTTCGGGCCGCAGTGTCATCGCTCGTTTCCTTCCGGGAAATTGCCCATCAACAACAATCGCAGCCGCAGCCGCTGAGCAGGATTTTTGGCGCCACCGTACTGTTTTCAGCCGCCACCCGCTTTACGGCCGCCTTGGCCTTGTCGATGTCCGCGCGTTGCGGGATCAGGTTCTTGTTCTTTTCGATCCCCTCCTCGGTGAGCACCAGGTAGCCGCGCAGCGGAACCCCGGCCTCGGCCAGAATGGCCCGGGCGCAGCCGACCTGGCACCCGTCGATAACGACCATTCGGGGCACGTCCCTGGCCGAGCGCACAAAACCGGACAGCTTTCCGCCGATGCCGGCCAGGCAGAACATCTTGCCGAAGCCTTCCCCGGTCAGCTCCACGGCTGCCTGGTTGGACAACTGCCCCACGTTGGATCCGCCCGAACAGGCCAGGATCATCACCTCACCGCCGCCAGTGCAACAATTTTCCGTCATTTCGGCCTCCAGAGCCTGCGGCTCTCGATAAAAGATATTATTTTTTCAGGGGTCGCCGAAATGCAGCACCCATGTCCCGTAATCGGCCATGTGCACCTTGAGGATGCCCTCTGCCGGATCAATGGCGTCCAGCAGGGCCTGCTCGATGTAAAGGACGATGCCGTCCACCGCGAAACGCTGATACGTGCGGTTGTCCGGCGGCTTGCCGATCCGACCGATCGGCCCCTTGTAGCCGTGTCATCAGCCGAAGGCGCTGATGGATCGGAAAACGCTCATTACCCCGGTCCGATCGGCGATGAAGGCGATCTGGCCCGGCGACAGGGAGACGCGGCCAAACCGCCCACTGGATGCGGCCGGTCCGCTTTCTACTTGATCCACTGGAGGACATCTTCTTTCTTGGGGATCTTGCCCACCGACTTGACCTCGCCGTCCACCACCACCGCCGGGGTACCGAAGACCCCGTAGCCGGCGATCTGCATCAGGTCGGTGACTTTTTCCACATTGGCCGTCAGCCCGGCTTCGGCCACCGCTTCTTTGACGATTTTTTCCGTCTGCTGGCATTTGGGGCAGCCAGGGCCCAAAACTTTGATTTCCATCGGTTTTCTCCTTTAACAAGTTTATTGGGACGACGTTTGAAAAATTTCCGGAAGCCTTCCGCCGTAGGACTCTGTTGCGGGCATCAGGCGACCCACGCACCGTAGATCATCCCGGCGATGGTGGACAAAACCACGATGATGCCGCAGAAGGTGGCGGTCTTCTTGACCCCCATCACCGAGCCGATCACCAGCATGTTGGGCAACGAAAGCGCCGGACCGGCCAGCAGCAGGGCCAGGGCCGGCCCCTGGCCCATGCCCGAGCCGAGCAGGCCCTGGAGAATCGGCACCTCGGTCAGGGTGGCGAAATACATCAAGGCGCCGGCCAGCGAGGCGATGAGGTTGGCCCAGATGGAGTTGCCCCCCAGCAGCGCGGAGATCCACTGCTCGGGAATCAGGGCCGGATGCCCCGGGCGGCCCAGCATGAAGCCGGCCACCAGGACCCCGCCGCCCAGCAGGGGGAAGATCTGCTTCATAAAGCCCCAGGTGGAGTCCACCCAGCTCTTGCACTCGTCGCGGGTGAACCAGGCCTTGAGCATCCATCCGAGGATGATCAGCAGGGCGATGGTGATGTACCACTTGGCGGCGAAAATCACCGGCCAGAGGCCGGTGGCCCCCTCTGCCGGGCGGGCGAAGGCGGCAAAGACCAGGATCAGCACCATGGTGAAGATGTACAGGCTGTCCTGGAGCAGGGTGCGCTGCTTGCCGTCTGCCTCGGGCACGTAGATCTGGCCGGTTGTGCGGGCGGCGTCGTCCTTTCTGAAGATCAGGGCCATGAGCAGGCCGGTCACCACGGCAAAGACGATGGCGCCCACGGCCCGGGCCAGGCCGAGCTGCCAGCCGAGAATCTTGGCCGTCAGCGAGATGGCCAGCACGTTGATGGCCGGCCCCGAATAAAGAAAGGCGGTGGCCGGGCCGATGCCGGCGCCGCGGGTGTAAATGCCGGCAAACAGCGGCAGCACCGTGCACGAGCAGACCGCCAGGATGGTGCCCGAAACCGAGGCCACCGAGTAGGAGAGAATCTTGCTCGCCTGGGCGCCGAAGTATTTTAACACCGAGGCCTGGGAGACGAACACGGCGATGGCCCCGGCGATGAAGAAGGCCGGAATCAGGCAGGTGAGCACGTGCTCGCGGGCGTATTCCTGGAGCATGAGAAAGGCTTCCAGGCCCGACTGGCGGATGGTGGGGTGGCTCCAGGGCACGTAGTAAGCGGCGGCGAAAATGCCCACGATCCAAAACAGCTTGGTACGTTCTTTCATCGCTTGGCGCTCCAAATGGCTCGTTGCCGTTTTAATATCGACATATAACGATATTTAAGGGTTAAAAAAATTATTCCGTCAGCTGCGGCAGATCGCTTCGCGGCGGATCTGCGGTAATCTGCCGACCATGGCCGCTACTTCCGGGTCGTCCTCCAGCCAGTGGCGCAGGTTGCCCAGCAGGCTGGCCGCGTAGGGGTTTCTGGCGCCGTCGGCCAGGCGGTAATTGACCCACAAGCCTTCCTTGGTATAGGTGATCAGCCCGGCTTCTTCCAAAACTTTCAAGTGTTTGCTGGCAGTCGACTGGGCCAGGCCCAACGCCTCCTGGATTTCGCAGACGCACAGCACCCGCCGCTGGAGCAGCTTGATTATCTTGACCCGGTTGGGGTCGGACAGGGCCTTGGTGACTTTGATGAAATCCCGCATGGCGCCTCCTTAGTGTATCGATGGGTTGGAATATAGAGGTTTGCCGAGAACTTGTCAATGCCAAAATTTTCAATGGTTCCGAAAACCGTTGCCTCCAAATTCGATTAAGCCAGTCACGACATCGGCCGGCATCAGCACTGATTAGAGGTTGACAGTCCCAAACGGTTGGTTTAAAAATGTAACAATGTTTCGCGACGGCCTTCCGGGCAGGCGGCGTTGCCTTAAAATATTAATAATTCTATTATATTAGGTAATTTTAGGGGCGAAACATGTTTTTGTGCAATCATTCTTCGGGAAAGTCCTAAAAAACTAATATTTTAAATTAATTCAGATCGATAAAAGCTATTGAGCCTCCATCGAACCAACGAGGCCGCAAAGGCCCAACTCACTGAGCCGATAACAAAGTTCGGTACCCTTAGGCCCGAGATCCAGCGCCGTTTGGAAACGGCGGTGATGGAGATTTTCTCCAGCTCCGACTTCCACAAGGCCAACATGCGCGACGTGGCCCGCCGGGCCGGCGTCAGCTTTTCCACCATCTATTCGCATTTCGGCAGCAAGGAGCGGCTCGTCTTCGCTTTCGTGGACATCTGGCTCGGAAAGCTCACCGAACGGATCATCGATCACCTCCAGGGCATCGAGGACCTGAAGGAAAAGCTGCGCAAGGTGCTGTGGCTGCAGCTCGACTATTACGAGCGCAACCCGGGGCTGGGGCGGATTCTGTTCATGACCCTGCCCATGCAGACCTGGATGGCCGACGAGAGCTTCCAGCAAAAAAAGATGGTCAATCTCTACCTGGACGTGCTGCGCCGGGGCCAGCAGGAGGGGGTGCTGGTGGATACGGTGCGCGCCGGGGTCTTGCTCGATTTCATGCTCGGCTTCGTGCAGCGGACCTTTTTCATGTGGATCTCCCGGGGCCAGCAGGAGGGGCTGGCGGCGCAGGCCAACGTGTTTTTCGAGCTGATCTGGCGCGCCATCGCCAATCCACGGCAGGCGGAGGGCGGCTGATGGCCTCCGGGCATCACCGTTTTTGATCGGGAACAGATGCAACGGTTGGCTCGATATCGATGAATGGCGCCCGGACCGGTACCGGGTGCCGGGAAAAAACACCGGCAACAGGCAGTCAAAGGAGACGACGATGGCAGCACAACATCCCGACCTGGAAAAATGGGTGGCCCTGGCCACCAAGCAGCTCAAGGGCAAGTCCCCCGACAGCCTCAACTGGAAGACGCCCGAAGGGATTCTCGTCAAGCCGCTCTACACGGCGGAAGACATCCAGGGCCTGTCGCATGTCAACACGCTTCCCGGTTTTGCGCCCTATGTGCGCGGCCCCATGGCCACCATGTACGCCGGAAGGCCCTGGACCATCCGCCAGTACGCGGGCTTTTCCACCGCCAAGGAATCCAACGCCTTCTACCGTCGCAACCTGGCCGCCGGCCAAAAGGGGTTGTCGGTGGCCTTCGACCTAGCCACCCACCGGGGCTACGATTCCGATCACCCCCGGGTGGCCGGCGACGTGGGCAAGGCCGGCGTGGCCATCGATAGCGTCGAGGACACCAAGGTGCTCTTCGACCAGATTCCCCTGGACCAGATGTCGGTATCCATGACCATGAACGGGGCGGTGATTCCCATCATGGCCATGTACATCGTGGCCGCCGAGGAGCAGGGAGTCGCCCACGAGCAGCTCACCGGCACCATCCAGAACGACATTCTAAAGGAGTACCTCACCCGCAACACCTACATCTATCCGCCGGCGCCCTCGATGCGCATCGTCTCGGACATTATCGCCTTTTGCTCGAAGGAGATGCCCAAATTCAACACGGTGAGCATCAGCGGCTACCACATGATGGAGGCCGGCGCCGACAGCGTGCTGCAGACCGCCTTCACCCTGGCCGACGGGGTCGAGTACGTGCGCGCGGCCCTCAAGGCCGGCCTGGACATCGACACCTTCGCCCCGCGGCTGTCCTTTTTCTTTGGCGTGGGAATGAATTTTTTCATGGAAATCGCCATGCTGCGCGCCGCCCGGCTTCTGTGGCACCGGTTGATGAAGCAGTTTTCCCCCAAGAATCCCCGCTCGAGCATGCTGCGCACCCATGTGCAGACCTCCGGCTGGAGCCTTACCGAGCAGGATCCCTACAACAACATCATCCGCACTACCCTCGAATGCCTCTCCGCGGTGCTCGGCGGCACCCAGTCGCTGCACACCAACTCCTTCGACGAGGCCGTGGCCCTGCCCACGGATTTTTCGGCCCGCATCGCCCGCAACACCCAGCTCATCGTCCAGGAGGAGTCCCAGGTTTGCCACGTGGTGGACCCGCTGGCCGGCAGCTACTACGTCGAGTGGCTCACCGACGCCATCGCCAGCGAAGCGATGAAGGTCATCGAGGAGGTGGAGCAGCTCGGCGGCATGGCCAAGGCCATTGAGACCGGCATGCCCAAGATGCGCATCGAGGAGGCCGCGGCCCGGCGCCAGGCCCGCATCGACCAGGGCCTGGACACCATCGTGGGCGTCAACAAGTACCGCCCGGAGAAGGAAGACCGCATCGAGGCGCGGGAGGTCTCGGAAACGGTGCGCGATGAACAGGTCGCCCGGCTCAAGGAGCTGCGCGCCAGGCGGGACGAGGCCGAGGTGAGCCGGGCCCTCGAAGCCCTGACCAAGGCGGCGGAAACCGGCGGCAACCTGCTGGAAGCAACCCTGCCGGCGGTGCGGGCCCGGGCCACCGTGGGCGAGATCTCCGACGCCATGGAGAAGGTCTTCGGCCGCTACGTGGCCACCACCCAGTGCATTTCCGGGGTCTATGCCGCCGAGTACGGCGACAGCGAGATCTTCGCCTCCCTGCGCAAGCGCTGCGAGCAGTTTCTGGAAAAGGAAGGCCGGCGGCCGCGGATCCTGCTCACCAAGATGGGCCAGGACGGCCACGACCGGGGCGTCAAGGTGGTGGCCAGCGCCTACGCCGACATCGGCTTCGACGTGGACCTGAGCCCCATGTTCCAGACCCCGGAGGAAGCGGCCCGCATGGCGGTGGAAAACGATGTGCACGCCATCGGCTGGTCCAGCCTGGCGGCGGCTCACAAGGCGCTGGTGCCCCAGCTGGTCGACGCCTTAAAAAAGGAGGGCGGCGGGGACATCATCGTTATCGTCGGCGGCGTGATCCCGCCGGGCGACTACGAGGTGCTCTACCAGATGGGGGTCCACGCGATCTTCGGGCCGGGCACCAGCATCGTGCACTCGGCCAACCAGGTGCTCAACCTCCTGGAAGCTCGAAAATAGAAATTCCACCCCTGGGGCCCTGTTGCCCTTGTTTTTCCTTGATATTTGACCGGTAACATCGATGCTCAGTCAAAACCCCGAGTTCTACGTCGACGGCGTCCTGGCGGGTGACCGTCGCATCCTGGCCAAAACCATCACCCTGGTGGAAAGCACCCGCGAGGAGCACCAGGAGCTGGCCATGGAGATCCTCGATCGCCTCATGCCCCACACGGGGCAGGCGGTGCGCCTGGGGATCACCGGGGTGCCCGGGGTGGGCAAGAGCACCTTCATCGAGGCTTTCGGCATGCAGCGCATCGCCGAGGGCCGCCGGCTGGCGGTGCTGGCCGTGGACCCGAGCAGCAGCCGCAGCGGCGGCAGCATCCTGGCCGACAAGACCCGCATGGAGCGGCTGTCCACCGAGCGCAACGCCTTCATCCGCCCTTCGCCTTCCGGCGGGACCCTGGGCGGGGTGGCGCGCAAAACCCGCGAGACCATGCTGGTATGCGAGGCGGCCGGCTTCGACCTGATCATCGTCGAAACCGTGGGCGTCGGCCAGAGCGAGACGGCCGTGGCCGGCATGGTCGACTTTTTTCTCGTGTTGATGATCGCCGGCGCCGGCGACGAACTCCAGGGCATCAAGAAAGGGGTGCTGGAGTTGGCCGACGCGGTGGTGATCAACAAGGCCGACGGCGACAACCGCCGGGCCGCCGAGGTGGCCCGGCGCCAGTACGAGAATGCGCTGCACCTGCTGATGCCGGCTTCGCCCAACTGGCAGGTGCCGGTGATGACATGCAGCGCCAAGACCGGCGACGGTCTGGCGGCCGTCTGGGAGACGGTGTGCGCGCACCGGGAACGGCTGACCGCCAGCCGGGAACTGGCGGCCAAGCGCCGCGACCAGGCCCTGGCCTGGATGTGGAGTCTCATCGAGGAGGGGCTGCGCACCCGGTTTCGGCGGCATCCGGAAGTCGGACGGCAACTGCCGCGGATCATGCGCGAGGTGGCCGCCGGGCGGCTCCCGGCCACCCAGGCGGCCCAGCGCCTGCTTTTTTCCCTTGACAATACCGGTTGGGTTGAGAAGGGATAATGGCTCGGCGGTCATTTTTTACCGTGGTTTCAACGAAAGGATGCGATCATGAGCGTGGTGCAGGACAAAATCCAGGATTTGGCGCAGCGCGTCGCCAAGATTCGCAAGATGGGCGGCGAGGCGGCGGTGGCCAAGCACAAGAAAAAGGGGCGGCTCACGGCCCGCGAGCGCTTGGCGGCCCTCTTCGATCCGGACACGTTCCGGGAGATCGACATGTTCGTCACCCACCGCTGCGTGAATTTCGGGATGCAGGATGTGGAGATTCCCGGCGACGGGGTCGTTACCGGTCACGGGCTGGTGGACGGCCGGCCGGTGTTCGCCTTTGCCCAGGACTTTACCAGTCGTGCCGGCAGCCTCGGTGAAATGCACGCCAAGAAGATCTGCAAGGTGATGGATCTGGCCCTCAAGGCCGGGGTGCCCTTCGTGGGGCTCAACGACTCGGGCGGCGCAAGGATCCAGGAGGGGGTCGACGCCCTGTCCGGCTACGGGCAGATCTTCTACCGCAATTCCCTGGCCTCGGGCACCATCCCCCAGATTTCGGCCATCATGGGCCCCACGGCGGGCGGGGCGGTCTATTCGCCGGCCATGACCGATTTCATCTTCATGGTCAAGAACACCAGCTACATGTTCATCACCGGCCCCGAGGTGATCAAGTCGGTCACCGGCGAGGAGATCACCTTCGAGGATCTCGGCGGCGCCATGACCCACAACGAAAAGAGCGGGGTGGCCCACTTCGCCTGCGAGTCGGACGCCGACGCCCTGGCCCAGATCCGCCGCCTGCTCTCCTACCTGCCGGCCAACAACATGGAGGATCCGCCCCGGGTGCCGTGCACCGACGACCCGCGGCGCACCGACCCGGCCCTGGACGCCATCGTGCCCGACAGCCCCAACCAGTCCTACGACATGAAAGACGTGATCCGCTCCATCGTGGACAACGGAGAATTCTTCGAGCCCCACCAGTACTTTGCCCAGAACATGGTGGTCTGCTTCGCCCGGCTCAACGGGCGCACCATCGGCATCATCGCCAACCAGCCCAAGGTGCTGGCCGGCTGCCTGGACATCGACGCCTCGGACAAGGCCACGCGCTTCATCCGCTTCTGCGACGCCTTCAATATCCCGATGCTCACCATCGCCGACGTGCCCGGCTACCTGCCCGGCAGCCAGCAGGAGTGGGGCGGGATCATCCGCCACGGCGCCAAGCTGCTCTGGTGCTACTCGGAGGCCACCGTGCCCAAGCTGCTGCTGGTGACCCGCAAGGACTACGGCGGCTCGTATCTGGCCATGTGCAGCAAGGACCTGGGCGCCGACATGGCCTTTGCCTGGCCTACCGCCGAGATCGCCGTGATGGGGGCCGCCGGAGCGGCCAACATCATCCACCGCAAGGAGATCAAGACCGCCGAAGACCCGGCGGCCAAGCGCCAGGAAAGAATCGCCGAGTACGAGACCCTGTTCTCCAATCCCTACTGCGCCGCGGCGCGCGGCTACGTGGACGACGTGATCGCCCCGCGCGATAGCCGGCCGCGGCTCATCGAGGCCCTGGAGGTCATGTGCAGCAAGCGCGAATTGCGACCGCCCAAGAAGCACGGCAACATTCCGATGTAGCCTGAAGGGCGAAACCCTATCTCAAAGACGGGAGCAACCATGGACAGCAAGAAGATGGCGGCCGTCGGCGCGGCGGTCTTCGAGTACATCCGCAGCGAGGAGGAGGCGTTGTGCGCCAGCCTTGCCGCCTCGGGGGCAGGGGCCCCCGCGCCAGCGATTCCGCCGGCGGCCAGGCCCTGGGGGCTCAGCGGCCGGCAGCAGCAGATGGAACTGCGCAACCTGATGCAGTGGCGGGCCTTTGCCGGGGCAAGGCTCAGGTGAAAATTGAGAATTTAAAATGACTAAATTGACCAGAATTTTCGGAAAGAGAGCGCCGTGGGGGCCGCCCCCGGTTTAGTCATTTTAGTCATTCCCCATTTTAGTCATTTTAATAAGGAGAATCCCATGAGCGACCACGACCAGCTGAAGATGACGGCGATGAACTATGCCTCCGACCGGCCCAAGGCGGACAACCCGGTGAAGATCGAGGACCTGAGCTTGCGCGACGGGCACCAGAGCCTGTTTGCCACCCGGGGGCGGACCGAGGACATGATCCCGGTGGCCGAGCTGATGGACCAGGTGGGCTTCTGGGCCATGGAAGTCTGGGGCGGCGCCACCTTCGACACCATGCACCGGTTTTTGAACGAGGATCCCTGGGAACGGATCCGCACCCTGAAACGCTACATCAAGAAGACGCCCTTTTCCATGCTGCTGCGCGGCCAGAACCTGGTGGGTTACCGCAACTACGCCGACGACGTGGCCGAGGCCTTCGTCGAGCGGGCGGCGGAAAACGGGATGGACATCTTCCGCACCTTCGACGCCCTCAACGATTACCGCAACTTCGAGACGGTGGTGCCGGTGATCAAGCGCTGCGGCAAGCATTTCCAGGGCTGCATCTGCTACAGCCTCACCGAGCCGCGCCTCGGCGGCGAGGTGTACAATATCGACTACTACGTCTCCAAGGCCAAGGAGCTGCAGGCCATGGGGGCCGACAGCGTCTGCATCAAGGACATGGCCGGCCTCATCGCCCCCTATGATGCCTACGACATCGTCAAGGCGATCAAGGAGGTGGTGACGGTGCCGGTGCACCTGCACAGCCACTTCACCTCGGGCATGAGCGCCATGAGCCACCTGAAGGCCATCGAGGCCGGGGTGGACATCGTGGACACCTGCATGTCGCCGTACGCTTATCGCACGAGCCACCCGGCCATCGAGCCCCTGGTGATGGCCCTGCTGGGCACCAACCGGGACACCGGCTTCGACATCCGCCTGCTGGCCCGGATCAACGAGATCCTGGAAAAGCAGGTGATGCCCAAGTACCGGCACCTGCTCGACGATACCAAGATGTCGATTATCGACATCAACGTGCTGTTGCACCAGACCCCGGGCGGAATGCTGAGCAACCTGGTCAACCAGCTCCGTGAGATGGACGCCCTGGACAAGATTGATGACGTGTACCGGGAGTTGCCCCGGGTGCGCAAGGAGCTGGGGCAGGTGCCCCTGGTGACGCCCACCAGCCAGATCGTGGGGATCCAGACGGTCAACAACGTGCTCTTCGACGACGAGAACGAGCGCTACAAGATGATCACCGCCCAGGTGAAGGACCTGTGCTACGGGCTGTACGGCAAGACGGCCATTCCCATCGATCCGGAGGTGCAGAAGAAGGCCCTCAAGGGTTATGCCCGGGGCGAGGAGCCCATCACCTGCCGTCCGGCCGAGGTGCTGGCCCCGGAGCTGCCCAAGGCCAAGGAGGAGATCGGCGACCTGGCGGTGGACACCGACGACCTGCTCATCTACGCGCTCTACCCGGTGACGGGCAAGCGCTTCTTGAGCTGGAAGTACGGCAAGGAGCCGGTGCCCGAGGAAGTGCGCCCCGTCACCCTCGAGCAGGTGCGCCAGCGCCAGGAACTGGTGAAGAAGGCCCTGGCCGGCGAGCTGGTGGAAAAGCCCAAGAAGGAGGCGCCGGAAAAGAGCGATTCGGCGCGGACCTTCAACGTCTTCGTGGACGGCGAGTACTTCGAGGTCGGCGTGGACGAGGTGGGCGGCAGCCCGGTGCTCAACTATATCCAGCAAATGCCGGCCTCGGCGCCCATGCCGGCGGCTGCCCCGAAGGCCGCCCCCGCGGCTCCGGCGGCCCCGGCGCCCAAGCCTGAGGAAGCGCCCAAGCCGGCGCCGGCCCCCGCGGCGGAAGCCGACGGCACGCCCTTGACGGCGCCCATGCCGGGCATGATCGTCAGCGTGGCCAAAAACGTGGGCGATGCCGTGGAAAAGGGTGACACGGTGATCGTGCTGGAGGCGATGAAGATGGAAAACGCGCTTCCGGCGCCGACCAGCGGCACCATCAAGGCGATCAACGTGACCCAGGGCGCCAGCGTGGCCAAGGGGGCCGTCCTGGCGGTAATTGGATAGGTAAAAGGCTAACATTCGAAATTCATTCAACTTTTGGTCCGCTGGGGCCTTTTTCAAAAAGTTTCACAAGGAGTCAAAAACAGCATGAAAATTCACGAATACCAGGCCAAGGCGCTTTTCGGCCGGTTCGATGTTCCCATTCCCGCGGGGCGGGCCGCCTTCTCGGTGGACGAGGCCGTGGCCGCGGCCGAAGACCTCGGGGGATATCCGGTGGTGGTCAAGGCCCAGATCCACGCCGGCGGCCGGGGCAAGGGCGGCGGCGTCAAGCTGGCCCGCAGCCGCGAGGAGGTGGCGAAGGTGGCCGGAGAGATCCTCGGCATGACCTTGGTGACCCACCAGACCGGCCCGGAAGGCCGGCTGGTGAAAAAGGTGCTGGTGGAGCAGGGCCTCGACATCGCCAAGGAACTGTACCTGAGCCTTCTGCCGGACCGCGGCAGCGCCAAGTACCTGGTCATGGCCAGCGAGGCCGGCGGCATGGACATCGAGACGGTGGCCGCCGAAACGCCGGAAAAAATCGTCAAGGTATGGATCGATCCGCTCATCGGTCTCCAGCCCTTTCACGTGCGCGAGGTCGGCTTCGGCCTCAACCTGCCGCCGGCGGCCATGAAACCGTTCACCCGGCTGCTGACGAACCTGTTCAAGCTTTTTGTCGAGCTGGACTGCTCCCTGGTGGAAATCAACCCCCTGGTGCTCACCGCCGATGACCGGGTCCTGGCCCTGGACGCCAAGGTCAATTTCGACGACAATGCCCTCTACCGTCACAAGGACATCCTCGATTACCGGGACCTGGACGAGGAGGACCCGCTGGAGGTCGAGGCCAGCCGTCACAACCTCAACTACATCAAGCTCGACGGCAACGTGGGCAACATGGTCAACGGGGCCGGCCTGGCCATGGCGACCATGGACATCATCAAGCGCGCCGGGGCCTCGCCGGCCAACTTCCTGGACGTCGGCGGCGGCGCCAGCGCCGAAATGGTGGAAAACGGCTTTCGCATCATCCTCTCGGATCCCAACGTGCGCGGCATTCTGATCAATATCTTCGGCGGCATCCTGCGCTGCGACGTGCTGGCCCAGGGGGTGGTGGAAGCGGCCCGAAAGACCCGGGTGAACGTGCCGGTAGTGGTGCGCATGGAGGGCACCAACGTGGAGGAGGGACGGCGCATCCTGGCCGAATCGGGCCTTAACCTGACCAGTGCGGTGGACTTGAAGGATGCAGCGGCCAAGGTGGCGGCGATTGTAAAATGACCGAAATTTAGAATGACTGAGATGTCAAAATTAAGGCGGCGCTGTCGCGCTGGATTGTGATTTCAGCCATTTTGGTCATTCTAAGCTTTGAAAGGGTTTTCCATGAGCATTTTCGTTGATAAAAACACCCGCGTGTTGGTGCAGGGCATCACCGGGCGCGAGGGACAATTTCATACCCGCCAGTGCATTGCCTACGGCACCCGGGTGGTGGCCGGCGTCACGCCGGGCAAGGGCGGCCAGAAGATGGACGAGGTGCCGGTCTTCGACACCGTGCGCCAGGCCGTGGCCGCCACCGGCGCCAATTGCAGCCTGATCTTCGTGCCGCCGCCCTTCGCTGCCGACGCCATCCTGGAGGCGGCCGAGGCCGGGGTGTCGGTCATCGTGGCCATCACCGAGGGCATTCCGGTGATGGACATGCTGAAGGTGAAAAATTTCATTCAAAACAAACCGGTACGGCTCATCGGGCCCAACTGCCCGGGGATCATCACGCCGGGGGCCTGCAAGATCGGCATCATGCCGGCAGCCATCCACAAGCCCGGCGGCCCCATCGGGGTCGTCTCGCGCAGCGGCACCCTGACTTACGAGGTGGTGCACCAGCTTACCGGCCAGGGGATCGGCCAGACCACCTGCATCGGCATCGGCGGCGACCCGGTCAACGGGACCAACTTCATCGACTGCCTCGAGGCCTTTGAAGCGGACCCGGAGACCCGGGGGATCGTAATGGTGGGGGAGATCGGCGGCTCGGCCGAGGAGGAGGCCGCCGCCTGGATCGCGGCCAACGGCACCAAGCCGGTGGTGGGATTCATCGCCGGCCTCACCGCGCCCCCGGGCCGCCGCATGGGTCACGCCGGGGCCATCGTCAGCGGCGGCAGCGGGACGGCCGAGGGGAAGATCGCCGCCATGCGGCAGAGCGGAATCGAGGTCTGCGAGGACCTGGGCACCCTGGGCGAGATGTGCGCACGGGTGTTTGGTTAACGCGACAGCGGGGCTGTCTCAAAAATCGTCGGACCGGTCAGAGCTGCCGGACGGGTCCGGCGAGCAGAGGGCGCGCAACGCTCCCCATAAAGGCTTTTCATGCACGAAATGGGCCTGGCTCTGGAAATCATCGACATCGCCACCGCCTCGATCCCGGCCGACCTGGTCGGGGCGCGCGTGGCGCGGGTCAACCTCACCGTGGGCAAGCTGTCGGCCGTGGTGCCCGGGAGCCTGCGCTTCTGCTTCCAGGTGGCCAGCCGGGAGACGCCCCTGGAGGGGGCGGAGCTCAACATCGAGGAAGTGCCGGTGGTGGCCCTCTGCAAGGAGTGCGGCCACCGGTGGACCATCGAGGAGCCGGTGTTCCGCTGTCCGGCCTGCGACAGCCCCCGCATCGAGGTCGTCTCGGGCCGGGAGCTGGATATCCGCTCCATCGAACTGGAAGAAAAAGACGGCGGCTGACCGCTTGTGAGTCGGTTCGACCGGTTTATTGATTCGCAACGCCATCGAAGGCAACAAGGATACGACAACGATGCCCTTTTCCCTCTTTCGCACTCCGATCCGCCGCCACCACGATCACGGGCGGCCCCATCGCCATCCCCACCCGGAGCATGGACAATCGGAGCATGCCGCCGTCCACAGCCGCGGCGGACGCGAGATCAAGGTGGTGCGCCGGGTGCTGGACGCCAACGACCGCATGGCCGAGGCCAACCGGCGCCTTTTCGCCGCCCATCGCATTTTCGTGCTCAACGTGATGAGCTCGCCGGGCTCCGGTAAGACCACCGTCCTGATGCGCACCTTGGATGCGCTGAGACCGGAGTTGCGCTGCGCGGTGATCGTGGGCGACATCTGCTCCACCCTGGACGCCGATCGCCTGTCGGCCTCCGGGGCGCCGGTGGTGCAGGTGAACACCGACGAGTTCGGCGGTGACTGCCATCTGGCGGCCCACGTCATCGAGCGGGCCGCCGCCGAGCTGCCCCTGGACGACCTGGACGTGCTGATCGTGGAAAACGTGGGCAACCTCGTCTGCCCGGCGGAGTTCGACATCGGCGAGGACCGGCGGGTGGTGATCCTCAGCACCACCGAGGGCGAAGAGAAACCGATCAAGTACCCGTTGATGTTCCGGGAGTGCCAGGCCGCCCTGCTCAACAAGATCGACCTGCTGCCTTACCTGGATTACGACCGCCAGTTGGCCGTCGACAACATCCGCCAGGTGCATCCCGACATGGCGATCTTCGAGTTGTCGGCCAAGACCGGCGAGGGCTTCGATCCCTGGTTGGCCTGGCTCAGGGACCAGATCGCAGCCAAGCGCACCTCGAGTAGTTAGAATCGGAACACGGCGGCCACCGGTTGCTGGTCAGGAACTTCCGCCGGTGCCACGGCGTATACCGTACCGCCTCTGAGCATGCTCTGGATGGCCGCCAGGTCAAGAAGATCCTCGTCTCCCGGCTCGGGCTCTTGGTGGATCTGGCAGTGCTGCCGCTGCGGGTCGTAGCGGCCCCAGATCTGGACCCCGACGGCGACGAACAGGGTTTCCACCCGTCCATGATGGGCGGCTACGACAGCCTCTTTAATGTCACAGGTGGTCTGGCCGGTGCCGGCCAGTTGGCGGTAGCGGGCCACGCCTTCTTCGCGTGCCTTCTTGAAGACGGGCTCCACCAACGGCCGGGCCTGGGCGTGGAGTTCCTCGGGTTTCAAGCCTTCCGGGTTTCCCGCCAGTCCCTCGTCCAGAAGGTGAGGATAGGTGTTGGCCTCGCGGTAGAGGGAAAACAGGGAGTCGACCCCGGCCAGGACCAGGGGGGCCTTGGCGTCGCCGAGCACCTCGCGCAGCCTTCGATCGATCATCCGGAACCAGCGCAGCAGTTTGTCCTTGTTTTCCTTGCTGGTGTCGTGGCCGAAGAACATGGCCGCCCGTTGCCCGGTGCCGGGCGGCGTGCCGGTGTGAAATTGAAGCTGCCTGTCCGAGGAGGTGTCTGTCACCGATTCGGCCAGGCTCAAGGGCAACCCCTCCAGTTCGATCTCAAAGGCCGTGTGGCCGGTGGCCTCGAGGAGCCGAACCTGGTTTTGGCTCAGCGCCAGGATGAAAAACCTGCTGTCGCTGGTGAGCAGCGACAGCAGGGGCTTCACATGGCATCGGTCGGAGACCACCAGGGTTTCTTCGAAAGACGCCGGCAGGCGGAAAGCGTGGATGCCGCCGGCCGAGACGAAGACCGCCAGGCCGTCGCTGCGGCGTTTCCAGAATCCTCTGTCCTGCAGCAGCTGATAGGCGTCCTTGAGCCGGTTGCGCGCCTCGGGGCTGCGCAGCCCCTGCGCCAGGAAACGATTTTCCACCTCCCTCAGCAGGTTCTTGAAACGGATGGGATCCTGTTCCGCCTGGCGCCCGGCGCGATGGGTGGGCATGTAAATCGAGACGCACCAATCGAACCGGTTTTCCAGGAAAGTGGCTTTCAACTCTTCGAGGGTAATCCTATCCATGAAATGGTTCTCCTTTCGCCCGGGTTCTGTCGGCCGACGCGCGCCTGTTTGCTCAACCCAAGGGGCCGGCCGGCCCGGCAAGTCCGGGTTGATGTGAAGATCTCAGTGGCAGGATGATGGAAAAGGGATTTCCCCAAAGCGCTTCGGCGCTCGTATGCCTCCTTTCTTGAGTCCGTTGAAACAGCGAAGGGCCGGCCCGGACGGGTCAGGTCGTCTGCTCCGGCCCCTTCCAAAATGGCGACATCTGGCGCAGCCGTTGGATGATCGGCGGCAGCTTCTCCAGGACCAAGTCGATGTCGGCATCGCTGTTGAAAACGCTCAGGCTGAAGCGGATCGACCCGTGGGCCCGGGTAAACGGGACGTTCATGGCCCGCAGCACATGGCTGGGCTCCAGGGAGCCGCTGGTGCAGGCCGAGCCGGAGGAGGCGCAGATGCCGTGCTGGTCCATCATGAGCAGGATCGCCTCGCCTTCCACCGCGTCGAAGCCGATGCTGGTGGTGTTGGGCAGCCGGTTGTCCCGGTCGCCGTTGACATGGGCATCCGGCACCCGCTTGAGCAGCTCGCTCTCCAGCCGGTCGCGCAAGGCCCGCACGCGGGTGTTTTCCTCCTCCATGTGCTCGGCGACGAACTTTGCCGCCCGGCCCAGGCCGACGATGCCGGCGGTGTTTTCCGTGCCGGCGCGCCGCCCGCGTTCCTGGTGGCCGCCGCGCAAAAAGGGGGCAAAAGGCGTCCCCTCGCGCAGATAAAGGGCACCGATACCCTTGGGACCGTGGAGCTTGTGGCCGGAGAGCGAGAGCATGTGGATGCGGCTACGGCCCAGGTCGATGGGCACCTTGCCCACGGCCTGGACCGCGTCGGTGTGAAACAGCACCCCGCGCTCGTGGCAGAGTTCGGCCAGCTCTTCCACCGGGAAAATGACGCCGGTTTCGTTGTTGGCCCACATGATGCTGGCAACCGCGGTCTCTTCGCCGAGGTGCTTCTTGAAATAGTCGATGTCCAGGCGGCCGTCGGCGTCCACCGGCACGAAGGTGACCCGGTAGCCGTTTTGCGCCAGCCACTCGGCTAGGTTTTTCACCGCCGGATGCTCCACCCGGCTGGTGATGACGTGCCGGCGCTCGGGGCGGGTGCGCAGGGCCGACCAGATCGCCGCGCTGTCACTCTCGGTGCCGCAACTGGTGAAGATGATCTCCTCGGGCTTGGCCCCGAGGAGATCGGCGAGACGGGTGCGGGCCCGGCGCAGATCGGCGGCCACCTCGCCGCCGAAGGCATGCATGCTCGACGGGTTGCCGTAGCGTTCGCCGAAATAGGGCCGCATGGCTTCGATCACCTCGGGGGCTACCCGGGTGGTGGCGTTGTTGTCCAGATAGATCGGGTTCATGAGGGCACCTCCTCCACCACCAGTTCCGGGGTGACCGCCTCGCGCAGGCGGGCTTCGACGAAATCCTTCAGGGTCGCCTGGCTCAGCGTGCAGGTGGCGCAGGCGCCGCGCAGCTTGATCAGCACCTGGTTGCCGTCCACGTCCACCAGCTGGATGTCGCCCCCGTCCTTCTTGAGCGCCGGCCGGATCTCGTTTCCCAGG
>Ga0190347_1000135_pt1 | contig 23553 bp, 25 predicted proteins | sample 48721356_MG_FD_161652 | JGI IMG/M metagenome (GOLD analysis project Ga0190347, IMG submission 161652) | Hydrothermal vent microbial mat bacterial communities from Southern Trench, Guaymas Basin, Mexico - 4872-13-5-6_MG | ecosystem: Environmental > Aquatic > Marine > Hydrothermal vents >...
TGGCGAAGATGGCTGATCGAAAGCAACTACCCTTATGTTACCTCGATGGTCCCCTGGGAATAGACAATGCCTTAAACGAGCACGCTGCAAACATTAAAAAGGTATCCGGAGAAGTGGCGGGAAAAGCGGACCTTCTCATTGTACCTGATATTCACTCGGGGAATTTTTTGGGGAAATCGGCTGTATATTTGGCTGGTGGAACCATTGCGGGATTGATACTAGGCGCAAGTGCTCCTATTGTCATCGTATCCAGGGCCGATGCCGAAAGTTCGAAACTGGCTTCTATAGCTCTCGCAGTACTTGGAAGTACTAACTAAAACAATTGATAATTGACCGTGAGGTGACCATTTTGAGAGTATTAGTTGACAAAAAGGAGTACAATTTCAGTAAGTCAGTTAGCGTGAAAAAACTTCTGGAGAATTTGAACCTCAATCTCGAATCACATATAGTACTTGTGGATGGCATAATTAAAACTCCGGATTCTAAAATTCCCGAAAATGCTGAAGTCAGGATTGTGAGAGCAATTTCTGGAGGCTGATTTCTTTAAGAAAATCCTTTAAGAGTTCCTCGGGAATTTCTACACCCGGTTCGATTCCCGGTTTGTTTTCACCATGATAATCACTTCCACCTGTTATAAACAGGTGGAATTTTTTGGCGATTCGCAATAGATTCATTTTATCTTCATCACTGTATGCCTTATAAAAGACCTCTATACCCTGAAGACCTGCATGGGCAAGTTCTCTTACTTTCTTTTCAAGACTCTCGGTATCAAGCTTTAAAGAAAGAGGGTGAGCCAAAACTGCAACCCCTCCAGCTTTTCTGATACGTGAAATGACCTCTTCGGGTTCATATTTGTTCTTTTCCACATAAGCGGGTTTTCCTTCCCCAATGTATTTTTCGAAAGCATCTTCAAGGGTCTGTATATAACCTTTTTTTAGCATGGCTCTTGATATATGGGGACGTCCAATGACTGTACTGCCTGACTCGCTGGAGAGCTCTTCCATGCTTATTTCTATGCCGAGCTTGTTGAGCTTATCGATGATCATTTTATTTCGTTTTTTCCTATGTTCAACAAGCCCACTGAGAAAATTCTCCAGGGCTTCATTATCATGACTCACGTTATAACCGAGTATATCTAATACCCCTCCAGAATATTTGCAACTGATTTCAACACCAGGAATGTACAATAGTCCGCGCTCTTTGGCTAATTTCAAAGTTTCTTTCTGGCCTTTTATATTATCATGGTCGGTAATCGAGAAGAGTCTTATATTCCTCTTTGTTATAATTTCAAGAATTTCGATAATGTTTTTCGTCCCATCAGAATATGTTGAATGCATGTGCAAATCTACAAACATGCTAAATACACCTTCAATCTGGTAAAATCTAATAATGAATGATACCATTTATTGCGGGGTGATTTCAATTAGGCTACCGCTGAAAACTGGCACAATGTTGAAGGGACAATATGAAATAGTCACAAGCCTTGGCTCTGGAGGCTTCGGAATAACTTATCTTGCGCTCGACAGAGCCCACGACAATTACAAAGTGGCTATAAAAGAGCTTTTTCCAAAAAATTGTGTCAGGGAAGGGAATCATATTGTATTTTCAGAAGATTCCGAAAAAAGTTTTGACCGAATATCAGAATTTATCGATGAAGCCAAGCTGATGACTTCCGTTCATGATGAAAGAATTGTCAGAGTCCTGGACTATTTTAAGGAAAATGGAACCGCCTATTATGTTATGGAGTTCATAGATGGAGAAACCCTGCGGAAATTTATCAAAAAGCATGGCCCTATGAATTCTAAAATGGCGGTTCAATTGATAAAAGAGGTCGCTCTGGGATTGAAGGCAATTCATGATAAAGGCATATTACACGGAGACTTGAAACCATCAAACATCATGTTAAACGCCGGAAAGGTCAAAATCATGGATTTTGGCGCCGCGAGCTTCAAAAATACAATATACGTTACAACTCGCGGAAAAATCATTTCATGGTTCTACTCTGCCCCTGAACGCTTTTGTAACAGCACTATCATAACTCCTCAATCGGATATTTATTCTCTGGGTGGCATTCTTTTTTTCATAGTTAGCGGAGAGGATCCAATTTCTGCCCCCGAAATGAAGAAAGGCTCGCTACTACCAATCCCGCCTGTGAAGTTAAAAATAAGGCGCATTATAAGAAGAGCTATGGCTTTAGAACCTTTTCAACGATATCCAACTGTTGACCACTTTCTCAAAGCATTAAAGTCCCCTTTTTAATGCTCTTCAATGAGCTCCCGCACTGTAATCAAGGCTTTTCTAACCTCATTTTGTTTGATTTTTTCAAGCGCTTTAGAATACAACCTTTCCGCATATCCTTTGGCATCTTCAACTTTCATGTGCTTGAGAATACTTGGCCGATTTTGAGCCTCATCTTTGCCTGGGGTCTTACCAAGTGTTTCGGATTTTCCGAGCTTATCTTTGATATCATCGAATATCTGAAAAGCCCTGCCAAAATCGATTCCAGCTTTGTTCATTTCAAAGGCTTCTAAGAACCTTTCCGCACAGACAAATGGAGCTGAAAAACAAAAACCAAATAACGATGCCGTTTTTAAGCGATGAACTTTTTCGATTTCTCCCATCTTTTTTGCCATTATATTGACATCGAAAAATTCTCCTTCGATCACCTGAAGGCTGGCTTCATACCAAAGCTTCAATAAGTTTAATATGGCTTTGGCCGATAAAGGGAGTGTTAAGAATATCTTTCCGGGATAGAGCATCAAATAATCTGCTATCAACATTGCTGACCCTTCACCACAATATTTGTGTAATGAAGGCCTTCCCCTTCTAAAATCGTCGTTGTCTAAAGAAGGGAGATCGTCCTGGATAAGGCTTCCGCTATGAAACAGTTCAACTCCCAATCCCAATTCCATGTACACAGCCTGAGGGAGCCCGAGGGCATTGGAAAGCAAATAGATGATGTAAGGGCGCAATCTCTTGCCCCCGCTTTGAGGTGTATAACCCAGGAGATCATTAAACTCCTTTTCACAGGAGATTTCCTTTAACCGCCTGTCGAGATAATTATTGAATATGATTTGAAATTCATCTAAAAGAAGAAAAGCCATTATTCTTCTTCTGTTCCTTTCCTTTTTTCCAAATATTTTTTTATATCCTCGATGTTGATGTTGTTCAGAAACCTTTTAAACTCTTCTTCGTTCTGTTTTGTCTCCTCTAAGCCCGTTTCAGAATAATCAGTGGGAATTTTGCTCAGATCAATGGCACTGCTTTCAAAGACTTCTTCCTCTACAAAGACCGGAAAGCCATACTTAACAGCCAAGACAAGGCAGTCAGAAGGCCTCGCATCAATTTCTTTTTCCTCACCATTTGCATCTATCAAATAGAGCGTAGCATAGTAAATGTTATCCTTGACAGAATGTATAACGGCTTTTTGAAAAACAGCTTTTGCAGCTTTAATAGTGTTGATGAAAAGGTCATAAGTAAGTGGTCGTGGATATTCCTTGCCGCTCACTGCAAGCGCCAGTGATTCCGCTTCAAAAGGACCTATCCAGATCCCAAGTCCCCTATTCAAGTTATCTACCTCTAGTATGACCACAGGTGAGTTTGTTTGATCAAGAGCAAGTCCTCTTAATTTAACTTTAAGCATGATACCACCCCTCAACCCATCCTCCGAAGTTCCAAGAGAGCTTCTGCAATCAATGTATGGAGATATTTTTCGAGCTCTTCTTCGGTTTCAAATTCCCCGGGATTGACCGGGTCTAAAACTTTTAACTTAACCTTTGCTGGTTTCACCAACAGTTTTCCCTTTACCATTATATCCTTTGTACCATCCAATGCTACCGGTACAATAGGTACTTTCATTCTGTAAGGTAAAACGAGACTGCCCTTTTTAAAATCCTTGAGTTCACCATCAAGGCTTCGGGTACCTTCGGGAAACAACATTATCGTTCCACCATTCTTAAGAATCCTCATAATGGTACGTATTACTCCGGCAGTCTGCAATTTATTTCCACGTTCAATAAAGACACCATCTAACCTCTTCACAAATTGTGCTACTGCTGGAATCTTCGAAATTTCAGCTTTAGCTATAAAGGATATTCCACCTCGAACATAACCAGCCACAAGAGGAATATCAAAGGTGCTCTGGTGATTTGAAATAATAACCATCGGCCCTTTTTTGGGGACTTTGTCCCTATTATACGCTTTAACCCGAGCACCAATCACCCTGAAAGCATTACGTCCAAATCTTGCCACTTCCTTCTCAATGTATCTCTTACCCTTTTCCTTACCTGCAATCTTTTCGATAAGCCAGCCAATTAATAAAACTAAAGAACCATAAACAACTACGTAACCGACAAAAGCTATGAAAAGCCAGAGTGTTAGCAAGGCAAAAGGAATCTCACTCATCCATCGCAAGGCTTTCAACTTTCATCACCTGCCCAAGTTTTATCCTGTAAAGCTTTGTCAAACCAGCGGCTTCATTTACTAGCTGAGAAAAGTCGATGTTCTTCTCGGCTCTTAAAATATCTTCTATTCTCGCTTTTGTTGCCGGCTCTTTAGGTACAAAGACCGTACAGCAATCTTCATAAGGTCTTGTGGATATTTCAAAACTTCCGATTTTCTTAGCCTTTTCAATGATATCAATTTTATCAAATCCGATCAGAGGTCTTAGAACCAATCTATCAGTCGCATTGGATATGGCAGTCATATTTTCCACAGTTTGACTTGCAACCTGTCCAATATTTTCACCGGTAATCAATGTTTTGTACCCCATTCTATGCGCAATCTCCGTTGCAATTCTCATCATGGCTCTGCGCTGGATTATTAGGCTGAATCTCTCTTGCACAGCCCTATGTATCGCAAGCTGTGCTTTTGTAAATAAAACATCATAAAGCATTAATTCCTTACCTCCATTATACATGGATAACACTTTGGCAAGGTCAATGACTTTTTCAAATGCTTTTTCGCCTGTATAAGGAGGGCTTGCAAAATGGATTGCATGAACGTTTATTCCACGTTTCAACATGTACCACCCTGCAACCGGGCTATCTATACCACCGGACAAAAGTAACAAACCGTTGCTGCTAACACCGACAGGCATTCCTCCCGGGCCCGGTAACCTATTGCTAAATAGCAATGTACCCCTATTTCTTATTTCTACCCCTATTCTAAACTCAGGATTATGGACATCAACATGAAGCTCCGGGAAACGTTCAAGAATCTTTTCACCAAGAAAAGCACTCAATTGCATGCTTCTTATAGGAAATTTTTTGTAAGCTCGTTTGGTTTCAACTTTGAAGCTTTTTCTTCCCTTCTTCACTTCATCTTCGGCTAGTCCAAGGCTTGTCGAGAGAATGTCATCGAGTTCAAAACCAACCAATATACCCATGCTGAAGTTTTGAATGCCAAAGGTCCTTGTGAGAACCTTTTTCACATCTTCGAGAGAATAGTCACCGGCTTCAACATAAACCCTACCGCCTGTGGTCCGTGTTCTAACACCAGGGAGTTGATTGCGAATGTTTCTCTCAAGCGCAAGTTCAAAATATTTTTTATTTCTGCCTTTTAAACCTATTTCTCCGTATCTGACGATCACTATTTTCATTGATTTTCCTCCTTCGTGTAATACATATGTAGAACCGGGATTCGAGTTACGAGTGTGTCAAGAACCGAGTAATGAGTTATGAATTATGAGTTATGAGTTAAAGAACCGAGTTGCGAGTTGCGAGAATCGAGAACCCTAAACCCCAGACCCTGGACCCGCACTTTGAAACCCAAATTCAGGATCTGACCAGAGACAACCATGAAGTGGTTAGAATCAATGATTCTCACGCACAATTCACAACGGGCTCTATCATCACTTTGTTCAATGATATAATATTTGTGACTTTAACTTGTTAAAGGAGGGGGTTAGAATGAAAAAAAATATTGTATTGTTTCTCTTTACAGTAATATTCGTAAGCTTATTTGCCATTGATTATGACACGGTTTATTCACAATTTGCACAAGCAAGATCATATCAGAAAAAGCCTGACCTTGTAAGAATAATGTTCTCTCTAGAAAACGCCCCTGAAACACAGGGCGATGTTAAATTGCTAACTTTACTCGCTGATTGTTACAGAGAGTACGCCAATTGGGCAACTGAAAATGATAAGGAACAGTATTACAAGAAAGCTCGCGAAACTGCTGAAAGTGCTATCAAATTAGATCCAGATTATGGTTATGCTTACTATGTTGCCGGAGCTGCTATCGGACAGCTTGCACAATATGTGGGAATTATAAAGTCGCTTTTTATGTTAGGTGATTTTGATAAGTACATTGACAAAGCCATGGAATTGCTTCCAGATAACCACTTCCCATTTTATGCAAAGGCTCTGAGGTACCGTGACACACCTTGGCCCTTCAAAGACTTCAAAAAATCTGAAGAACTCTTTCTGAAGTCTATTAGCTTAGATCCTACATATCTCGATATCTACTATGATCTTGCCATGCTCTATGACATGTGGGGGAATGAGGACAAGGCCACAGAATATTGCCGAAAAGTTCTGGAACTTCCTGATGATGAAGATTACATTGTTATCAGCAAGGAGGCAAAAGAAAAGGCAGAAGCCTGGCTAAAGGAAAAGGGAAAGCTGGAATAGGGAGGTAGCTATGCTGTACAGGCTCGTTTTTTCTGTCGTTCCAATCATACTGTTCCCAAGGTTTGGATTCAGTATCAGTATGTCTATATTGGTTACAGTTGCTCTTCTAACAGGAACCTTAATAGGCAACAAACACTGGATTCCCCAGCTTCAGACACTAACGATTTTCTTGATATTCGCACTATCAATTTTGGGATATTTCAGAGGGCAGAATATATCATCGCTAGAAGCCTCCCTTAGGTTCATGGCGTTTGGATATCTCTTCTTGGGAATTGAAGGAAGCGCTTTTTCGCTGCCTTTCGGCATAATGGCACGAAAAATCTCTGCACTTATCGCTTCTGTATTATTTGCTATTTTTGTAGCCTGGGGGCTTTCAATGCTTGCATTCGAAAAAATGGGTGGCTCTGGAATTGCCCTGTCTATTTTTTTGATGGGGCTTGTAAGTTGGAGAGATGTGCATAAGATAATCCAGATGCCTTTTGAAGGGCGGCATGGCGAAAATTGAAACTTGCCTTTTTCAGAACTAAAAACAATCGATATAGCATAGCGGCTTTACTGGGAGCACTTGAGGACCTTGAAGTAAAGATAATAGTAGTTGATAATCCTGAAGACCTTTTTGAGCTTCCAAGGGATTTTTACATAGCTCTGTCTTTCATGAGTCCAGAAGCCTTGCATCATCTCAAATTGGCACAAGAGATAATTCATAAGGGATATAAGGTTATTGCAGGTGGTTCTCACGCCTCAGCGCGTCCTGAACAGTTACTAAAAAGAGGGGTTTTTGCAGTGTTTGTGGGAGAAGCTGAGGAAACGCTCCGAAGCTTTGTGCTAAATCCCAAACCAGGGCTCTGGAAAGCCACAAGATTCGTTGACCTGGATAAATTTCCCCCGTTTTCTTTGAAATACGAGGCATTTTCACCAATTGAGATTACACGCGGTTGCCCTTTCGGATGTGCCTATTGTCAAACTCCCAGGCTTTTTGGGAACACTGTCAGGCACAGAAGCCTGGAAAAAGTGCTTGATTATGCCAGAAGAAGCGTCGCTCAAGGTCGGAAAGTTGCTCGATTTATTTCTCCTAACGCCTTCAGTTATGGTTCCAGTAAAGGAATAATCACAAACATAGAAGCTATCGAAAAATTATTAAAAGGCGTTAAAGAAGCCGGAATGAGAGAAGTTTATTTTGGCTCCTTTCCCTCAGATGTTAGACCAGAATCCGTAACTGAAGAGGTGCTTGATCTCGTAGCTACGTATTGCGATAACAGGACTATTGTGATCGGTCTTCAAAGCGGAAGCGAAAGAATATTGAGACTTTTAAAAAGAGGGCATAACGTTGAAAACGCTCTGCACGCCGTTGAACTGATCGCTAAAAAAGGATTTATGCCATACGTCGATATGATCTTCGGATTTCCCTTTGAAACGAAAGACGATGTACGCAAGTCACTAGAAATATCGTTGTTAATGCATGAAAAATTTGGCGCTGTAATACATGGTCATACTTTCATGCCGTTGCCAGGCACCCCTTTTGAAAATCTCAATATGCACATCTCTGCGGACATCCTAAAAACCATAGGCCGTTTTTCTTCAAAAGGTATAATTAAGGGACAATGGCAAAGACAGCTGAATATTTCTGAAGAAATCAGCAGCTTGGAGGGATGAAAGTGTCCAAAAAAAGAACTAAAATCAATGTTGGAGCTATTCAACTTTTTTCGGCTCCCGATAATCCTGGCGAGAATCTTGAAAGAGCGATTACATACATGGAATTGCTGATCGAAAAGGGTGTGGACCTTATTCTACTTCCCGAGATGTTTAACACGGGATACGGAACTTCAAAAGAAATACTCAACAGTGCAATGGATATTTTTGATGAAACTATTGAGAGCTTGTCAGCTGTTGCAGATTTTAACGATGTGGCTATCGTAGGGGGGATCCCAAGAAAATCAGGTAACGTTTTCTACAACAGCACCGTTGTCGTACTGCCTTACAACGAACCCTTGTTTTACAACAAGACACATTTATTTAGAAAGGAAAAGGAAGTGTTTAAACCCGGTCAATCATTACTCGTTTTCAATTACCTGGGAGTAGAATTTGGCATATTCATGTGTTATGAAGTTGGCTTTCCAGAGATCGCAAGAACACTCGCCAAAAGGGGGGCACAGGTTTTTCTCGCTCCCTTCGCCTTTGGGAAAGAGCGTGAAAGGATTTACGAGATAGCCACAAGAGCTAGAGCTATTGAAAATGGTTCTTTTCTTATGGCTGCAAATCAAATAGAAAAAGGGTCAGAAATGGAATATCTCGGTAAGAGCCGTATAATTTCACCGGATGGCAATTTGCTTGCAGATGCCGGCAATGCCGAGGGGATCATCTGGGCAACGCTAAACCTGGCAAAAGTAAACACCTATAGATATACAGAACAAGGAACCTCACATGGATATTTTGCAAATTTCAGGGAAGATTTATACGAATGAAAATCCGGATATGTTGACAGCAGGGAGTTATTGAGCTAAAATAAGTAGCGTGTGGGCCGTTAGCTCAACAGGCAGAGCGGCTGATTCTTAATCAGTAGGCTGCGGGTTCGATTCCTGCACGGCCCACCAGCATATTTTAGAAAAGTAAGCGGAGCATGGCTCCCACCCCCGCCTGAAGCCGAGGGGTCAATACTCGTAAAGAATATTGACAGGCGGGCTATTTCCGCCTTTTTTCTTTGAGAGGTGATGCTTTATAGCGAGAGATGAAAAGAGAATCATTAAGAACAATGACATCAGGGTTTCAAAGGTTCGCGTTGTTGATGAAGAAGGTGAGCAGCTTGGCATTCTTCCCACTGATGAAGCCATAAAAATAGCTATGGAGAAGAATCTTGATTTGGTGTTAGTTGCTCCTGACGCGAAACCTCCTGTCGCAAGGATTATGGATTTCGGAAAGTACAAGTACGAAAAGGAAAAGAGAGAAAGAGAAGCCAAAAAACGTTCAAAACAAACCCAATTAAAGCAGATGAAATTCCGACTTCGAATCGACACCCATGATTTTATGACAAAGGTAAATAGAATAAGAGAGTTCCTCTCTAAAGGCAGCAAAGTTAGGGTGGTTATCATGTTTCGAGGTAGAGAAATGGCATTTAGTGACCAAGGCGCTCAGCTTTTAGAAAAAGTTAGGCTTGAACTTGAAGACATTTCTGAAGTTGATAGAGCACCCAAAATGGAAGGCCGTGACATGTGGATGATACTCAGACCAAAATCAACCCAGGGAGGTAAACCAAATGGGAAAAACTAAAATGAAAACACACAAAGCCACTGCAAAGCGCTTCAAAATAACCGGAAGCGGAAAAGTAATGAGGCAACATTCCGGACGAAACCACAACACAGGCAAAAAAAGTGAAAACAACCGCAGAGAAGCAAGAAAATGGGAAGAACTTTCCAAAGGCATGTCCAAAAAAGTCAAGAAAAGTCTTGGATTATAACGAAGAGGTGATAGAAGATGCGCGTCAAAGGTGGAGTTAATTCAAAAAAGAAGAAAAGAAAGTATTTGAAGGCGGCAAAGGGTTATAGAGGTGCTTTGAGCAGAAGGTACCGTCTCGCAAAGCAATACTACATTCGCTCTGGAGTTTACGCATATTTCGGCAGAAAACAGAAAAAGAGAGATTACAGAAAACTATGGATCACAAGGATAAATGCAGGAGCAAGAATGGAAGGCATGAAATACAGTGAACTCATTCATGGGCTTAAATTAGCTGGTGTTTCCGTGAACAGAAAAATACTCGCAGAATTGGCAGCGACGGACTTTGAGGCATTCAAAGAATACATTGAAATTGCCAAAGGGGCACTGACAAAGGCTGAATAAATAGGGGCATGAGCCCCTTTTTTTTGAGGAGGTTATGTGCGTGGAGGTAAAAATGAAAAGAGTTGGAAATATGGCCTTTCACACAAAAACCCCGTCAGGCCATGATGTATATGCCGATGCTGGCCCAGAAGTTGGAGGCAACGATTCCGCTGCCAGGCCAAAGGAACTGATGCTCGTTTCATTACTTGGCTGTACTTCAATGGATGTAGTTTCCATACTCAACAAGATGAAAGTGAAGGATTACGACTATGAGATCACAGCCAATGGAGAGCTTGCAAATGAACATCCAAAGGTTTTTACAAGTATAAAGGTTACTTATGTTTTTAAAGGAAAGGATCTCCCCAAAGAGAAAATAGAAAAGGCTGTTCGGCTTTCCCAGGAAAGGTATTGCTTTGCATCCGCGATGCTAAAAAAAGTGTGCGATTTCAGTTATGAAATCATTTATGAGGAGGCACAATAATGGCTACGAACCAGAACAATCTTGCAGAAACAATGAAGAAAATACGGAATAACATGTCGGGAATAAAACATAAAATTCTCGTTATGTCTGGAAAAGGTGGGGTCGGCAAATCCACCGTCGCAACAAATCTTGCCGCAGCGCTTGCAGATGAAGGCTATAAAACAGGTATCCTCGATATTGATCTTCATGGTCCTAATGTTGTTAAAATGCTGGGCTTGAAGAAAAAGCCCACTGTTGTGGAGGAACAGATAATTCCTCCCGAAGTTCTTCCGAACTTGAAAGTTATCTCCATGGCCAGTTTTCTTGAAGATGATAGACCCGTCATCTGGCGTGGACCTCTAAAAACTTCCGCAATATATCAATTTCTTGGTGATGTTGCCTGGGGAGAGCTCGATTTCCTTATTATCGATGCGCCTCCCGGTACGGGCGATGAGTCTCTTACAATAATGCAGACTCTTCCAGATGTAAAACCTTTGATGGTCACAACCCCTCAAGAAGTGGCTGCCCTTGATGTGAAAAGAGCACTTAGTTTTGCCAAATCACTCAACAAAAAAACCTTAGGTGTTGTTGAGAACATGTCATATCTCAAATGCCCCAAATGTGGAGAGAAAATAAAACTGTTCGGTGAAGGTGCGGGAGAAAGGCTTGCAGCAGACTTCTCTATCCCATTGTTGGGAAAACTTCCCTTCGACCCACAGGTAGTTTCAAACGCTGATAACGGGAAAACCGTAATAACACACATGAGAAATACCGAATTAGAAACAGCGTATAGAGAGCTTGTTAAAAATATTCTCAACTTGCTGGAGGGATAGTTTTGCCAAAGCTCAAAACCATGACCCTTGAATGGACAGGTAACTCTGTCATTTTTATTGACCAGAGGAAATTACCTCTGGAAGAAGTTTATGTTGAATGCGTAAATCACACGGAAACCTATATTGCTATTAAAGACATGATCGTGAGAGGTGCTCCTGCTATCGGTGCCAGCGCAGCTTTTGGCTATGTTTTAGGTGCAATGGAATTTCATGGAGATTTCAATAGCGAAAAAGGTATTGCTCATATGAAAAGCGTCAAAGAAAAACTTGCTTCCAGCAGGCCAACAGCGGTAAACCTTTTCTGGGCCCTTGAAAGGATGCATAAAACTTTCCTGGGATATATATCATCCGGAAATATTCTTGATATTCTTGAAAGGGAAGCTCTGGCTATCGCTTACGAGGACATTGAAGTAAACAAAGCCATTGGCAAATACGGGGCTGAGCTTCTCAGAGATGGCGATACTGTTTTGACCCATTGCAACGCCGGAGCACTTGCCACTGTTGACTATGGAACGGCACTTGGAGTAATAAGGGCCGCTATTGAGATGGGAAAGAAAATTTCGGTATACGCCGATGAAACCAGACCATACTTGCAGGGTGCCAGGCTAACTGCCTGGGAGCTCATGAAAGATGGAGTTGATGTAACACTAATTTCGGACAACATGGCAGGTTGGGTGATGAGTCAAGGGAAGATAGATGCCGTTGTGGTTGGAGCAGATAGAATAGCCGCTAATGGAGACGTTGCAAACAAGATAGGTACATACTCCGTGGCGGTTTTGGCCCAACGACATGGTATACCATTTTATGTGGCGGCCCCATTGTCCACAATTGACCTATTTACTCCGACGGGAAAAGAAATTCCCATCGAAGAGAGAGATCATAAGGAAATAACTCATGTTCAGGAAGTCCAGGTGGCTCCGAATAATGTGAAATGCTATAATCCCGCTTTTGATGTTACTCCATGGAATTTGATTACAGGCATTATAACAGAAAAAGGTGTTGTCAGACCACCTTATAATATGACACTGAAAAAATTATTTGACTGACCCACAGGGTCAGTCATTTTTGTAATGAGGTGAATTATGAAAGAGTTCGCGACCATAGAAAGCTCTGACACGTTATTGCTATATTCAAAAGCAACACCTCGGAAACTTTTGGTCAATGGTGCTGATGTTCCTTTTAGAATCATGCGGCAGGAGGGTAATATAAAACTTCAATTAAGCAGACCCAGACTCGATCCTTTTAACAGTATAGAGATCATATTGGAAAATTCCAAAAGAGTCTTTGCTTATCCTGTGGGGATACTTGAAGAAAAAGACTTTGTTTATCATAAAGACCTTGGTTATAAGGTGAACGAATCCGAAACAAGATTTAGAGTATGGGCGCCTGGTCCCGGTGAAATTTTCGTTGAAGTATTTTCTCTGGACGATTTGGAACACCCTCTTTATAGTCTTACCACATTTCCACAGCCTAGTGGACTTAGAGTGGCCAGCGTGAAAGAAAATCTAACAGGATACGCTTATAGATTTAGAATAGAAAGATATGGCGAAACACTTTATTCTGCGGATCCTTATGCACCTTTCACAACGGTAAACGGTAAATATTCATACATATACGATCTTGAAAATGTTAAACCTCAAGGCTGGGACAAGGATAAAGGCCCAGCCCTTCGTAACCCGGTTGATGCCATTTTATATGAAGTCCATGTAAAGGATTTCTCAAGCTCCTGGACAGCCGGATCGCGATTTTACGGGAAATATGGTGCTTTCTACGAGCAACGTTATAACCCGCCTTTAAAAATCGAGACTTGCCTTAACCATCTCACAGAACTCGGAGTTACACATGTACATTTACTGCCAGTCCACGACTTTGATAGTATTGACGAAGAAGATCCAACCCAGTATAACTGGGGATATGATCCCTCTTTATTCTTTGTTCCTGAGGGTTCTTACGCCACTAATCCACGCGATCCCAAAACCAGGGTGCTTGAGTTCAGGAAGCTTGTACAAAGATTGCATCAAAAGAAGTTAGGAGTGGTTCTTGATGTTGTTTTCAATCACACATACAACAGCGATACCCCTTTTCAGAAACTCGTTCCTTATTATTACTATCGTCTAACGCCCAGCGGGGATTTCTCAAATGGTTCCGGATGTGGCAACGAACTGGCCACAGAAAGACCGATGGTTAGACAATACGTTATCAGTGCCCTAAAACATTGGATTCAAAACTACCATATAGACGGATTCAGATTTGATCTGATGGCATTATTGGGAAAAGAAACCATGTCATTCATCGAACGTGAATTGAAAAAACTCAAAAAAGACATTTTACTCTATGGTGAACCCTGGGCTGCATCACAATCAACTATGAAAGACATACCCTTTTCTAAAGGTGAGCAAAAAGGTACCAACATAGCAGTTTTCAATGACAACCTGAGAGATGCTTTGAAAGGTTTTACAGATGATGAAAGCAAAGGATTTGTATCCGGGGAGTTCAGTAAAACGCAAGAAGTAATGAAAGGCATTGTTGCAGAGATAGCATATTCAAAATCGCTTTCAGGTTTTACATCAGAACCTTTTGAAATAGTCAATTATGTTTCAGCTCATGATAACCTTACTTTGATAGACAAAATTCACAAATGCTGCCCTGAAGAAAAATTTGAAAGCAGAGTTAGAATGGCGGCTTTGGCTATTTCCATCATTTTTACTTCTCAGGGTATTCCATTTTTACATGCAGGCTCAGAGATGCTACGTACCAAATTAATGGAAGAAAATAGCTATAATTCTGGAACGCTTATCAACGAACTAAATTACAATCAAAAGCATATCTATGCGGACTTTTACAATTACATCAGGGGCTTGATCATGCTTCGCAAAACTGAAAAACTGTTCAGGCTCAAAAGCAGTAAAGAAATAAAAGAAAAGCTCAAATTCCTACCGATTGATTTACCAGGTCTTATTGTGTTCATGTTGAATGATGGAGAAAAAGAAATCTTCGTAGCGCACAATGCGACAAAAGAAAGTCAGAAAGTGCTCTTTGACTCCAGAGCCTCTTGGAAGGTTGTGGCTATGGATTGTAAAATCAATTTGGATGGAATTACCACAATTTCCAGAACTATTCCAGTAGAGCCAATTTCATCTACTATCGCAGTGAAGCGAACAGGAGGGAAATGAAATGTGGGAAAAACTCATGAAAAGCGATCCTGAGGCTTTTGACATTCTCAACAAAGAGCTGAGAAGGCAGGAAGAAGGCATAGAACTCATCGCATCTGAAAATTTTGTTTCCTCAGCTGTCATGGAAGCCATGGGTAGCGTTTTAACAAACAAATACGCTGAAGGTTACCCGAAAAAGAGATACTACGGTGGTTGTAAATACGTGGATCTTGCAGAAGAGCTTGCTCGAGAACGGGTGAAAGAACTCTATGATGCAAAATATGCAAATGTTCAACCACATTCTGGCTCACAGGCAAATATGGCTGCCTACTTGGCCGTTGCAAAACCAGGCGATACGATTATGGGAATGTCCTTGAGCCATGGTGGTCATCTCACTCACGGTTCCCCGGTGAATTTCTCAGGGAAGCTATTCAAGGTTATCTCATATGGGGTTGACCCTGTAACAGAAATCATTGATTACAATATCGTTGAAAAACTCGCCCTTGAGAACAGACCCAAAATAATCATTGCCGGGGGAAGTGCATATTCTCGAATAATAGATTTCAAGAAGTTCAGAGAAATTGCGGATAAAGTAGGGGCTTATTTAGTGGTAGATATGGCTCATTTTGCCGGTCTTGTGGCTGCGGGCCTTTATCCAAATCCGGTTGATTTCGCTCATATTGTAACTTCGACAACTCATAAGACCCTTAGAGGGCCAAGAGGTGGATTGATCTTGACAAACGACGAAGAGATCGCTAAAGCCATTGATAAAAGCGTTTTTCCTGGTACTCAGGGGGGACCACTGATGCATATCATACTCGCAAAAGCGGTGGCTTTTGGCGAAGCCCTAAAAGACAATTTCAAAGAATACCAGCAAAATATCCTATCCAATGCAAAGGCTCTTGCCCGGGAATTGGAGGAGAGAGGATTGAGAATCGTCTCTGGCGGTACAGATACTCACCTTTTCCTTGTAGATCTGAACCCAAAAGGCGTGACCGGGAAAGCAGCTGAAAAAGCTCTTGAAAGAGCTGATATAACTGTAAATAAGAATACCATTCCAAAGGAAACTCGTTCGCCATTTGTAACCAGTGGCATACGTATTGGAACCCCAGCTGTAACTACTAGAGGAATGGGGGAACCAGAAATGGCCGAAATCGCGGAACTCATAATCAAAGTAATAGAGAATATTGAGGACGAGAAGGGCAATCTCCCTCAAAATATAATCGATGAAGTATCTGGAAAGGTTCATGAGCTTACTTCTCGCTTCCCGCTTTACAAAGATCTTTACCGGAGGGAGGTTTAATAAAGTGGATAACCTTGTGGTCGTTGACCATCCTCTCATACAGCACAAACTCACTATTTTAAGGGATATTAGAACAGGTCCAAAGGAATTCAGGGAATTAACAAGAGAGATTACATTGTTGTTGACTTATGAGGCAACTCGCCATATAAAAACACACAGTGTAGAAATAGACACTCCGATTTGCAAAACAGAAGGAAAAATGATAGAAGATAAGAAGGTTACCGTTGTCCCAATCTTAAGAGCGGGCCTTGGAATGATGGAAGGTGTTCTATCCTTAATGCCAAACGCTTCGGTTGGCTTTATTGGCATTTACAGAGATCCGGAGACAATACAGCCCGTCGAATATTATGCAAAACTCCCCAAAATTGATGATAACGAGATACTTGTGCTTGACCCTATGCTTGCAACCGGGGTTTCCTCTGCAGCAGCTATCGAATATGTAAAAAAGGCTGGTGGAAAACATATAACCCTTATGTGCTTGATATCCTCTCCCGAGGGTATTTCTTTGATTTCTTCCAAATATCCAGATGTAAAGATATTCACAGCTTCACTTGATGATCACCTCAATGACCATGCCTATATCGTTCCAGGGCTTGGCGACGCAGGTGATAGACTCTACAGAACAAAATAAAAACTGACTTTGATAACAGCGGAAACCCGGAATTCCGCTGTTATACTTTTCTTCAACCGAAATGATAAAATTGTAATGGAAGTTTCCGAATTTGTTGGAAATGTTTTTTATTTGTGCTTCAAATTAACTTTCCATATTGAGAAAGGAGGGAGTTGGCCGCTTATCACTGCTTATAAAGCGTGCTAGCGCGTTTATGAAACGATTTGTATTCATCGCTATCACCATCATTTTATTAACCTTATTTGCAGGCTGTTCAGCAGAAAAGACTTCGCCGATAGCTTCACCGGAAACGAATTCGCCCGCCGCAAGTTCAACAGCAGAAATAAACGCTGCGGGAACATCAACAGCCGAAGCTGCAAAAGGCGTTGTTTCAATTACCTTTAGAGTCACCCTCCCATCAAATACTCCTGAAGGGCCCGTGTATATCGTTGGTAGCTTCAATGAATGGATTCCTGGTGCTCCCGAATATAAGATGGTACGATCGGATAATACGGCCGTGATCACCTTAAACCTACCCGCAGATAGCACTGTTGAATACAAATACACCCGCGGTGACTGGGGAAAGGTAGAAAAGGGAGAAACTGGTGAAGAGATTAGCAATAGAAAAGTTGAAGTAAAACAAGAATCTCTTGTAGTTGAAGATGTCGTAGCTTCATGGGCTGATGTTGCACCTGAAATAAAAACCGAAGTTCCCAATGGAACACCTGCTGAAGTATCTTTCACAGTGCATCTCCCATGGAATACCCCGGCAAATGATGATATTTACATAACGGGAACATTCAATGACTGGACTACTGGAGATACCAAAACCATCCTCGAAAGGCACGGCGACCTTGCTACCATTACTATGGCAGCAAAGGTTGGTGATAGAATCGAATACAAATACAACCGTGGTAGCTGGGACACCGTTGAAAAAGATAAAGAAGGGAATGAAATTCCCAACAGAGTACTTGTAGTTGACGCTAAGACAATTCTTCGCGAGGATACTATCGAATCATGGGTTGATGTTCCCTATGAGGAGCTTCCAGAATCCGAAGCTAAAGAACCCACACAAAAAGAGAAAGCACTTAATCCTAAAAGTGTCCTTGAAAAAGCCTTCCCTGCTGATCCTTCAAAACAACCTTTAAAAGTTGTCCTTGTATGGCATCAACATCAACCTTTATACAAAATTCCCGGCACAATTGATTATGAAATGCCATGGGTGAGAGCACACGCAATTAATGACTATCCATATATGGCGGATTTGATAGATAAATATCTAACCCGAGGCAGTGTGACTGTAAACCTTGTTCCAAGCTTATTGCTTCAGTTAAATGACTATTTGGACAAAGGAGCCATGGACAAATATCTAAGACTTTCTTTCGAAACTGAACTTTCACCGAAAGATAAGCAATTCATCATCGACCATTTTTTCGATATAAATCCAAGATTCGTTTCGAAAAGTGAGCGCTATTCTGAATTGATGAAAAAGAAAAATCGTGGTGAAGATTTCACCGAACAGGATATTTTAGATCTTAAAGTGCTGTGGAATCTTTACTGGATCAACATCGAATACATAAAAGCGGATGAAGAGCTGACAGCACTTCTTAACAAAGATAGAGGATACAGTTTTGATGATTTGCTGTATGTTATCAACAAACAACTTGAGATAATGGGAACGGTGATTGAAAAGCACAAGAAATTGTGGGAATCTGGAAAAGTTGAACTGATAACTTCCCCCTTTTATCATCCCATTCTTCCGATCCTCATTGAAAAAGGTTGGAAAGATGATGCGCTTGGTCAAATTCAACGTGGATTGGAATATTTCCAGCAGCTTTTTGGCAGGAAACCACAAGGCCTATGGCCTTCAGAACAAGCGGTGGATAATGAACTAGTCCCAATGCTGAAGGATTCTGGCATAAACTGGATAGTTACAGACAAGTCTATATTACAAATGGCTGGAGTTGACACGGGGAACTACAAGAACATCATGAAGCCGTACAGAGTTACAAATGGAAACAGCGATTTGATTGTATTCTTCAGAGATACCGACCTATCTGATAGAATAGGCTTCAAATATTCTACAATGAGTGCGGAAAGTGCGGTTGAAGATTTCATATCAAGGCTTCATGAGCTTCAGCATTTGAACGATTCTGGAAAAGCTGTTATAACCATTGCTCTCGACGGTGAAAACGCTTGGGAGCATTATCCTAACAATGGTAACGACTTTAGAAAGTTGCTGTACATGACCCTGTCAAATGATGTAAATCTGGAATTGCTCACACCCAGCCAGTACATAAGCAAATATGGGGTGGAAGATACATTGAATTATCTTCCAACTGGCTCATGGGTCGGAGGTAGTCTCGATACATGGATAGGCGAAAAAGAAGAGAACGAGGCATGGAATAGGGTAGCAGCAGCTCGAGAAGCTTTCTTAAAAGTAAAAGATTCTCTTCTACCTGATCAAGTAAAATTAGCCCTTGATGCTTTATATACCGCCGAAGGTTCAGACTGGTTCTGGTGGTATGGATTAGATCAAGATGCTGGAAACAACGAAGTCCTCTTTGATATGGCTTTTAAGAAAGCCCTAATACAGCTTTATCGTGCCATTGGGACTCCAGAAGAAGATATCCCCTCCTATCTCTTTGTGGTTAACAAGAAGCCTGCGATATCCACCAGCGGTGCCATTGGAGTTATCAAACCTAAAATCGACGGCATTATAGAGGAAAATGAATGGGATAAGGCTGCTTACTATAAGGACACAGAAATTTCCTCAATGGCTGCAGAAGACGATCTTATAGCAGGATTCCACATTGGGAGAGATGCCGCGAATATTTACCTCGCCGTTGAACTCAAACGCGATCCCAGAACACTGATTGGAGAACCGTTGTATCTGGAAGTATATACAGATCTACCCGGTGCTGAGAAAATAAACACCACCCCGCGATATCCTTTTAAAGATGAAAAAGATTCATTTGGCTTTGTTTTGGCCAAGAGGTTTTTGGTGAGCTTCAAATCATGGAAAATAAGACCAGGAAGGTTATCCAACTACAACGCCTTAGGCGATGGCAAATGGTCTGTTGATCCTGAATTTTCATCCATCGAAAATAGTGCTGCTATTGAGGAAGTGGTCGAAATCAAAATTCCTCTTGATGCCCTGGGTGTGAAAACCGGGCAAGAATTTAATCTTGCCGTTTCCATAAGCAATTCAAAAGAAAAGGTTCTTTTAGACTATGCTCCTAAGAGCGGTCCTGTTCATGTTCAAATCCCCCAAGCTGTTACTGGAAAGGTTGTGGCAACTTTTCAGGATCCCAAGGGTGATGATTACGGGTTCGGTTCTTATAAATATCCTTTAAACACAGCTTTCGAACCGTACAAAGGACTATGGGACATCGAATGGCTGAAAATTCTCGAGAATGAACAGGCGGTAATTTTCCAGCTGAAATTCGGAGAAATGACAAATCCCTGGAATGCACCAAAAGGCTTTTCGCATCAGCTAATAAACCTTTATATCGATGTCAAGGATGGTGGTAGAACCGATACATATGCTGAAGGTGCACGCGTGAGTTTTTCCAGTGAATATCCGTGGGATTATTTCATCAAAATAGCCGGTTGGCCTTCTTATGGTCAGCTTTTCGCAACAGCAGATGGTGAGGAAATCCCGGATGTACTTCAAGTGGAAGCGGACCCTGGCGAAAAAATTATTAACGTAATCGTCAGCAAAACGGCTTTGGGGAGTTTCAACCAAATGGCTCTATACGTGTTATCTGGAAGTCAAGATGGTTATGGTCCCGATAATTTCAGGGCTGTTACTCCGGAACCAACGGAATGGACGCTTGGCGGTTATCCTCTTGACGCCGGAGACTTTGCTCCTTTTGTTCTCGATATAATAGTTCCGGAGGGAGTTACTCAGGAAGAAGTACTTTCATCTTACGATAAAAACTCTGAAAAGTTCGCAACTTTGGTTCCTGTTATCATTGATTTTTGAGGGGCAAGCCCTTATCATGGCGGGGCCCGTGCCCCGCTTTAATATGTGATGTGGAGGTGCCATATGTCTGGAAAGCTCACTGTAATTGTGGGACCAATGTATTCTGGCAAAACCACCGAACTCTTATCATTAATTGAGATCTATGCCTTGGGAAAAAAGAATTACCTTGTTTTTAAACCGGCAATAGATGTAAGATACTCAGAAGAACATATCGTTAGTCATACGGGCCTAAAAGCTCCTGCTACAAATGTTAAAGGTTCTGATGAACTCCATAAAATCTTCAAAAAACACGGAGAACCACTTGATGCTATTTTCATCGACGAGATTCATTTTTTCGATGAAAACATAATCAAGGTTATTGAGAAAATCATTTACTCCGGTGTCAATGTATTCTGTGTAGGACTTGATATGAGCTATAAGCACCGTCCTTTTAACACAACTGCTCAAATAATGGGAATAGCAGACGAAGTAATAAAAAAGAAAGCAGTATGTCACATATGCGGTGAATACAAAGCTGTAGTTTCTTATAGAAAGGTCGAAGAAACCGAAAGCGAGATAGACGTTGGTGGTATGGAAAAGTACATCGCTGTATGCCGTGATTGCTATAACAAACTGACGGGAAGATTCAAAGAGGATTGAATGTTATAGTTTATATACATATACTTTAAATCTTCATACTGAATTGGTAATTAATTAAGTATATCAACACATAAATAGCAATCATATGTTAACGAACATAGGTGATAATTGCTGAGATGTATATATAAGTGAGCAGGGATATCCATATGGGATAGACCGGAGGTGTTTTTGTGTTTGAAAATCTTCAGGAGAAGTTAACGAGGGCTTTTAAGTCTATAAGTGGCAAAGGAAGAATATCCGAAAAAAACATAAAAGACGCAGTTAGACAAGTTAAGCTTTCACTGCTCGAAGCAGATGTAAATTTCAAGGTCGTAAAGGAATTTATAAAAGACGTTCAGGAAAAAGCTTTAGGCGAAGATGTTCTGAGCAGTTTTACTCCAGACCAACAATTTATAAAAATTGTCAGAGATGAACTCATCAGAGTTCTTGGTGAAAAAAGCGTGCCCCTATCTTTATCTTCAAAGCCAGCTAAAATCATGATGGTAGGGCTTCAGGGAAGTGGAAAAACTACTACATCAGCTAAATTGGCTGCCAGATTCAAGAAAGAAGGAAAGAAGGTTCTTCTCGTTGCTGCCGATGTATATCGCCCCGCCGCAATTGACCAGTTGATCCAGCTTGGCAAACAAATTGATGTCCCGGTATTTGTAGGAGACAGGCAACATCCTCTAAAAATTGTTACTAAGGCTATGGAAGAAGCAATAAAAAATATTGTCGATGTGGTAATTTTCGATACTGCTGGACGACTTCATATCGATGAGAAGATGATGGACGAGTTGAAAAAGATCGCTGGGCAACTGGACCCTGATGAGATTCTCATGGTAGTTGATGCTATGACGGGTCAGGATGCTGTCAATTCTGCCAAATCTTTCAATGAAGCACTTGAATTGACGGGTTTTGTTGTTACAAAACTCGATGGAGATGCACGTGGAGGTGTCATACTTTCAATTAGACATGTAACAGGAAAACCAGTGAAATTCATAGGTATCTCCGAAAAAATCGACGGCCTGGAACCTTTTTATCCTGACCGTGTTGTTGGAAGAATACTTGGAATGGGTGATGTGCTGAGCCTCATTGATAAAATACAGCAAAACATCGATATGGAAAAGGCAAAAAAGCTGGAAGAGAAATTTGCCAAAAATAAATTCGACTTAGAAGATTTTCTTGAACAGTTACGTCAAATAAAGAAAATGGGATCTATCGGTGATTTGATGGAGATGATTCCTGGTGCACCCAAGGAAGTCGATCTTTCCTCAGGCGAAAAAAATCTCAAGCGTACAGAAGCGATAATAAGCTCAATGACTAAGGAAGAACGAAAGAATCCAAAGATGATAAATTACAGCAGAAAACTTCGTATAGCAAAAGGTAGCGGAACAAATCTTACAGAAGTGAATAGGGTATTAAAGTCCTATGATCAGATGAAATCCATGATGAAAGCGCTGAACTCAAAAAAATCAAAATTCTCCAAATTATTCAAGGGCTTACCATTTTAATTCAATAGATTTCAGGAGGTGTTTTTGAACATGGTCAAGATACGTTTGACAAGGATGGGAAGGAGAAACAGACCGTTTTACAGAATCGTTGTTGTAGATTCCAGAAAAAGAAGAGATGGAACTTATATCGATTCCCTTGGCTTTTACGATCCGCTTAAAGACCCAGCTGTTATGAATGTAAACGTTGAAAGAGCTGTGGAATGGATACTCAAAGGTGCTCAGCCAACAGATACTGCGAGATCGATTCTCTCAAAATTTGGTGTAATGAAAAAGGTCCATGAAATCAAGACCAATAAAGAAAAAGGAGAAGCGAACGAAGAATGAAAGAGCTTCTCGAGCACATTCTCAAAGGGATCGTGAAGGATCCTGATTCGCTTTTAGTAACAGAAAATGTCGATGAAAATGGCAATAAGGTCTTTGAAATCAGAGCTTCAGAAGAGGATATTGGTCAAATTATTGGAAAGGATGGAAGGACCATCAAATCCATCAACGTGCTGTTGAACGCTATTGCGGGTCCCGATAGGTCAAGTTTTACATTAAAGGTGATTAGATGATCAAGGATATCAAGGAGTTGCTCTCTTCCATGATTCCCGTTGGCTATGTGGTTAAGCCTCATGGGTTACGAGGAGAAGT
>Ga0190347_1000138_pt1 | contig 23301 bp, 16 predicted proteins | sample 48721356_MG_FD_161652 | JGI IMG/M metagenome (GOLD analysis project Ga0190347, IMG submission 161652) | Hydrothermal vent microbial mat bacterial communities from Southern Trench, Guaymas Basin, Mexico - 4872-13-5-6_MG | ecosystem: Environmental > Aquatic > Marine > Hydrothermal vents >...
GAAGCCGGCCCACACGCCGAGGACATCCGCTAGACAACCGGGCCCCAGGATCGGGTGAGGCAGCGTCGCTGGCGACGCTGCCGTTTTTTTGAGCCTCGGAAGGACTGCCATGAACGACGTTGCCTCGTTGAAAAGCTGGATACTTGACCTCGACTTGCCACTGCCATCGCTGCGCAACAACACCGCCGACGGCGAGCGGCTCATGGAGGCCATCGGTGGACGCCTGGGCGGGCGACCGGTGCGCGCCGAATTGGAGGTGGTTTCCCGGCTGCCGTCCCTGTTGCGCGAAACCGGATACCGGGTTCGGTGTACTCTGTTCGAGGACCGCGACCGTTGGATCCTGCTGGATGTCGGCGACCCGCGCCAGCCATCCTCGGCCTTGGGCCTGGCCGTGGACCTGGGCACCACCCGGGTCAGCCTGCGTCTCGTGGATCTTTGCGCCTGTGGCACCGTCGCCGAGCGGACCATCGACAACCCCCAGGTCAGGGTGGGGCCGGATATCCTGACCCGGATCCACCACGCCGAGCGGGACGGCGGCGGGGAGCTGCAAACCCTCATCGTCGAAGCGCTCAACAGGGAAATCAAGACGCTGACCGCCGTCGCCGGGCACAATGCCGCCGACGTCCATGCCGTCAGCCTGGCGGGCAACACCGCCATGACCCACCTGCTGCTGGGGCTCGATTGCCGCTGGATGATCCGGGAGCCTTACATTCCCGTCGTCAACCGGCCGCCGGTGATGCGCGCGGCCGAGCTGGGGATCGAGGCTCACCCCGCGGCTCGGATCTTTGTTTTTCCAAACGTGGGCAGCTACTTCGGCGGCGACCTGATCGCCGGCATCTTTCACAGCGGCCTGCACCGCCGGGAGGAAACCGCCATCCTGGTGGACGTGGGCACCAATGCCGAGGTGGTCCTTGGCAACCGGGACTGGCTCATGGCCTGTGCCGGCGCGGCCGGGCCGGCGCTGGAGGGCGGGGTGACGCGCTTCGGGATGGCGGCGGCCGAGGGGGTCATCGACCGGGTGCGCTGGGATGAAGAGAAAGGGGATTTCGCCTGGCACACCATCGGCGACCAGCCGCCGCGGGGCATCTGCGGATCGGGGTTGATCGATTTGGCGGCGGTGCTGTTTCGCGCCGGGATGATGGATATCCGCGGCAAGCTGGTGCCCTCGCGCTGCGGTGCGCGCCTGAAAATGATCGACGACGTGGCCCACCTGGTGGTGGCCTGGGCCGAGGAGACGGCCAGCGGCGAGGACCTGATGATCGCCCAGGCGGACATCGACAGCCTGATCCGCTCCAAGGCGGCCATGTACACCATCCTGGAGACCATCACCATGACCATGGGCATGAACTTGAACGAACTGCCCGCCTTCTTCGTGGCCGGCACCTTCGGTGTGTTCATCGACCCGGTCTCGGCGGTGACCATCGGTATGCTGCCGGATCTGCCGCCGGAGCGCTTCATTCCCCTGGGCAACAGCTCGCTGGAAGGGGCCACCCGGTTGTTGACGGTGCCCGGCAGCCTCGCGGAAATCGACCGCATCCGTGACGGGATCACCTACCTGGAGCTGAACGTCAACCAGGCTTTCATGAACCGCTTCTCGGCGGCCAAATTCCTGCCGCACACCAACCGTGCCCTGTTTCCATCGGTGCGCGTCCCGGAATGAAGGCGGGAGCCTGCACACCTTCTCCCTCATGGGCCGGCCCCGTCCGGAGAACGACAAGTACCATACCCGGCGCGTGGGCGATCCGGTGTTTACCGTGTGGGGGAGCAAGGCTTGAAATTGGATACTGGAAACTTGAAGATCGGGAAACGGGGAGGGGGATTCGTCGGCTCGAAGAAGTCGGACAGGTCCGACCGGCCTGACCTGTCCGACTGAAACCGGAAACCCTTTACTGGAACCTCGGGCTGTCTTTATGGTATGCACTGGCACGCAACCCATAAATAACCCGGCACGGAGGTTAAAACGCCCATGACCCGACTGGACCGCCAAATGCAGTTCCTGGTGGAAATCGACAAGCTCAAGCAGGTGGCGCGCCAGACCTTGCTCATCGACGGCCAGCGCCGGGAGAACTCCGCCGAGCACTCCTGGCACATCGCCGTTTTGGCCCCGTTGCTGGCGGAGTATGCGCCCGGTCCGGCCGTCGACCTGGCCCGGGTGATGCAGATGGCGTTGATTCACGATATCGTGGAAATTGATGCCGGTGATACCTACTGCTACGACCCGGAGGCGGGCCTGGACAAGGCCGAGCGGGAGACGGCCGCCGCGGAACGCCTCTTCGGCCTCCTGCCCGAAGACCAGGGGTGCCACTTCATGGCGCTATGGCAGGAGTTCGAGGCGCGCCGGACGCCGGAGGCGCGCTTTGCCGCGGCCCTGGACCGCATCCAGCCCTTGGTGCACAATTTCATGACCGAGGGGCGCCAGTGGCGCATCCACGGGGTGCGCAGCCACCAGGTGCGCGCCCGGATACGACCGGTGCGCGAAGGGGCGCCGCGGTTGTGGCAGTTCGCCGAGTCGCTCATCGACCAGAGCGTGGCCCGGGGCTACCTCGAGCCGGGCGGCGAGGATCGGGCAAAGACCTTTGAAGCTGTAGCTGAAGAGGAATTTCTCAACCATTGAAGTCCGACCCGGTGATCCATGCCAGCCGCTTGAGGCGGGTCTACACCCTCGGCGAAAGCCAGGTGGTTGGGTTGGCGGGAGTTGATCTTGCCATTGACGCCGGGGCCCTGGTGGTGCTCAAGGGCGTCTCCGGCTCGGGCAAAAGCACCCTCCTGGCCCTCATCGCCGGCCTGGATCGCCCCAGCGCCGGCCGGCTCGTGGTGGCCGGCCGGGACCTGGCCGGCGCCTCCGAGGCCGATTTGACCGTCTTCCGTCGCGAGGTGGTGGGGATGGTGTTTCAGAACTTCAACCTGCTGCCCACCTTGAGCGTCCTGGAAAATGTTTCCCTTCCCGGCCTGCTGGCTGGGCGGCCGCGGGCCGAAACCCTGCGGAGGGCCGATGAACTGCTCGCCTGGTTGGGCATGACGGCCCGGCGGCACCATTTTCCCGCCCAGCTTTCCGGGGGCGAGATGCAGCGTACCGCCATCGCCCGGGCACTGATCAACGACCCGCCCATCATCCTGGCCGACGAGCCCACCGGCAACCTGGACAGCGGCAACGGTGCGGTGGTGGTCCAGCTGCTGGCCGATTTGAACCGCCGCTGGCAGCGCACCGTGATCATCGCCACCCACAGCACCATCGCCGACCCCTACGCCACCGTTCGCATTCTGCTCAAGGACGGGGCCATCGCTGACGGCTCATGGGCCGACTGACCGCTTTCCTGTACCTGTTTTATCAATTCAGCCTGCGGCACCTCGTGCGCCATCGCAGCCGGGCCGTCACCGTGCTGCTGGGCATCGGCCTGGGGGCGGCGGTGTTCACCAGCGTGCGCCTCAGCGTGGACGCCTCCCTGTCGGCCTTCGGCCGCTCGGTGGACCTGCTCGCCGGACGGGCCGACCGGGTGGTGGTGGGCGTGGCAGGGGCTGTCCCCGAAACCCTGGTGGCTCCCCTGCTGCACCATCCGGCGGTGCGGGCCGCCGCCCCGGTGATGACCACCTACGTGCGGCCGGCGGGGGACGAGGCGCGCAGCTTTCTGCTGGTGGGCATCGATCCGATCCTGGACCGGCCGCTAAGGACCTGGTCGGCCGAAAAGTGGGACAAGGAAGCGGCGAGCGCCTGGCAGCGGCTCATGGCCACGCCCGCCACCCTGATGGCCGGCGCGACCCTGGCCCGGGACCTGGACTGGCGGGTCGGCGACCGCGTGGTCCTGGAGCACGCCAGGGGCCGGCGGGAATTCCAGGTGGCCGGGATCCTGGCCGACGAGCAGTTGGGCCGGGCCCAGGCGGGGCGTTTGGCCATGGTGGACCTGGCCACCTTCCAGGAATTGACCGGTCGCTTCGGTTTGGTGGAGCGCATCGACCTCATCCTGGCCCCCGACGTTTCGGCCTCGGACCTGCAAGCGCTGGCATCCCTGATGCCGCCGGGCGTTTCCCTCAAGACGCCCGGGGGGGCCAAGGCCACCGGCACCGCCATGGTGCGCGCCTACCAGATCAACCTGTCGGTGCTCAGTTTCGCCTCCCTGTTTGTCGGCATGTTCCTCGTCTACAGTTTGGTGGCCCTCAACGCCGCCTCGCGGCGGCCGGAACTGGCCATTTTGCGCTCCCTGGGGGCGACCCCGCGGCGCATTTTCGCCCTGTTCATCGGCGAAGGCGCCGTGTTCGGCATCGTCGGGTGGTCCCTGGCCGTTCCGGTGAGCACCGTGCTGGTTAAATTTTTGCTCGACGGGGTCAGCCGCACCATTTCGACCCTTTTCGTGCGGGTGGAAATCGATCGATTGGCCCTGAGCCCCCTGGAGATCGGCGCCAGCTTCATCCTGACGGTTGGCGTGGCCGTGGCGGCGGCCTGGCAGCCGGCCCGGGAAGCGATGCGGGTGGCGCCCGAGGAGGTGTTGACCCAGGCGCCGTTGGCATCGGGCGACGGCCCCGGGGCCCGGCGCCTGGCCCTGGGCGGGCTCGGGTGCATCCTGGCGGCGCTTCCCCTGGCCCGCGTTCCAGGCCCACCCGGGCTGCCGTTGCCGGGGTACACGGCCACGCTGTTGCTTTTTGTCGGTTTTGCACTGCTGTCGCCCTGGGGCCTGCGGCGACTGGGCCGGTGGGTTGCCGGCTTCGGCGGCGATGTGCCCTTCGTGCTGGCGGTGCGCTACGTGCGCGAGAGCGGCACGCGCACCGCGGTAAGCGTGGGGGCCCTGATCACCGCGGTGGCCCTGTTCACGGCCCTGGTGATCATGGTCCACAGCTTCCGGCGCACCGTGGAGGTGTGGGTCACCCAGACCATCAGCGGCGATCTGTTCGTGGCCCCCAAGATGGCCGAGACCAACAACTTCCAGGACCTGATGACCGACGCCGACATGCGGGTGGTGCGCACTCTCGAGACCCCGGCCACGGCGGTGCCCCACCGGCGCTACAACCTCGAATACCGGGGCGTGCCCTACACCCTGGAGGCCATGCCCCTGGCGCCGTTCTTGCGCCAGGGCGATTTCGTCTGGCACCGGGGAGATGCCGCAACCATCCGGCCGGCCCTGCGGGAGGGCAGGGGGGTGGTGGTATCGGAGGTCTTCGCCAACCGCACCGAGCTGGGCATCGGAGAGATGTTCGAGGCCGACCTGGGACGGGTCGTGGTGCGGTGGCCCATCCTGGGGGTGATCCGCGACTATCGCACCCAGGGCGGGGTGGTCTTCGCCGACCTGGACGCCTTGATGGCGGTGGCACCGGATGCCGGCTGGACCGGGGTGCGCTTCTACCTGCCCCAGGGCCCCGGGGGAGTCGAGGGCCTGCGCCAGGAGCTCATCGCCCGCTGCGGCGACCGGCTGGACATGGTCACCGGAGCGGATTTGCGCCAGTCGATCCTCCAGGTTTTCGACGAAACCTTTGCCGTGACCACCGTGTTGCTGCTCGTGGCCCTGGCCGTGGCGGCCCTGGGCATTACCACCACCTTGACCGTGCTGGTGCTCGAGCGCACCCGGCAGTTGAACACCCTGCTGGCCGTGGGCGGATCGCGGAGCCAGATCCGGCGCATGATCTTCACCGAAGCTGCCTTCCTGGTGGCCCTGGGCGAGGCGGCGGGGCTCGCCTGCGGCTTTCTGCTCTCCTGCCTGCTCATCTATGTCATCAACCGCCAGAGCTTCGGCTGGACCTTCATCTACCGGGTCGACTGGGCCGCCCTGGGGTTGTCGGTTCCCCTGATCGTGGCCACCGCCCTGGCCGCGGCGGTGCCGGCCTTGCGCCAGGTCTTCCGTCGTCCGCCGGCCACCCTGCTGCGCGAGCGGTAACGAAACGTGAAACTGGAAAGGAGAATTCAATGACGTCTAGATCCACGAAACAGCAACTGCAGCAAGCGACCGAGGTGATCTGCCGCCAGGGGATGGTGCCGTTTCCGGCCAGCGAGACGGCCCGCGCCATCGTGGCCGAAGTGGTGGGCGACGATCCGGAGGCCCTCTCGTTGATCGCCGCCTTTGACAAGGCCCCTTCCCAGACGTTGGAGCAACTGGTGGCAAGCAGCGGCAAAAGCGCCAGCGAGGTCGAGCCCCTGGCGGCGGGCCTGGCCCGCAAGGGGCTGATCTTCAACCAGCCCAATTCGGCCGGCACCATGGTTTACCGGCTGTTGCCGCTGATGATGGTCGGGGTGATGGAGTACCGTTTCATGGGCCCGTTGACCGGCAGCGATGAAGAAAAGCGGCTCGCCCGGCTTTTTGAAAAGCTCCTGGCGGAGCTGCGCGAGCAGGTGCAGGGCAACTATGACGCCCTGCCGGCCCTCTTCGGCAAGGCGCCGGCGGTGGACCGCACCGTACCGGCCAGCCGCACCAGCGAAGGCGGATCCATCCGGGTTATCCCGGTGCAAAAACCCTTGACGGGCGGCGAGGAATTCGTCGTCCCCAGCCAGACGGTGGAGGAGATCATCGACAAGTTCGATGACATCGCCGTGGGCCACTGCTTCTGCCGTCAGCGCCGTAGCCTGCTCGGCGAGCCGTGCCGGTTTGATGCCCCGACCCTCAACTGCTTCACCTTCGGCAAGTCGGCGCGCCACACCGTGGCCCAGGGCTTTGCCAAAAAGATCAGCAAGGACGAGGCCCGCCGGATCATGCAGGAAGCCGAGGCGGCGGGCTTGATTCACAAGGCGTTTCATCCCGGATCGCGGGAATCGAGTCCGGAAACCAGTATCTGCAACTGCTGCAAGGACTGCTGCGACACCCTCCGGCTGTGGCGCGACGGCACCCTGCCGATGATCAATTCCACCTATCACCTGGCGGTGATCGATGAAGAAGCGTGCACCGGTTGCGGGACCTGCGTGGACGGGTGCCCGACGGATGCCATCCGGTTGGGCGATGAGGGGGTTGCGCAGCGGGATGAGGGCGCTTGCATCGGCTGCGGCGTCTGCGCCCGGTTTTGCCCGGAGGAGGCCATTTCGCTGAAGGAGGGCCTCCGGCGGGTTTTCGTGATGCCGCCGCGCTTGCGGTGACGACACCCGCTTTGAAAGCTTTCAGGGGGTGGCGGACCCGCCTGATTGGTCAAACCTGGTCGGGCGGGTCCGATGTTTCAGGCGTTCACAGCGCCAAGGCGGCCAGAAACCCCCCGTGGATGGCGTCGTTGAGCTTGCCGGGGGCGATGGTGTCCCCCACGGCGGTATAGGGAATGCCGGCTTCCTCGAGGGCCTTGCTCAACCGCTGCACCGGTCGCGAGCCGGAGGCCACGATCACGGTGTCGAAGTCCTCCCGCGTCTGCCCGTCCGGGCCGTCCAGCGTCAGCATCCGGCCGTCTTCGACGGCCGCCACCTTGGTGTTGGTCCGGATCTTCACCCCGTGGCGGTCCAGGTTGGCCAAAAGGATCCACTTGGTGGACTTGCCCACGTCGGCCCCCGCCTTGGGCAGCATTTCAAAGACCGTCACCTCGCTGGTGCCCCGGAACATCAGCTCCCGCAGCCGTTCGGTGCGCTCGGCCTCGTAGGCGAAGAGGAAGTGCAGGATCTCCGGGGTCAGGGTCCCCTTGGCGGCCACGAACAGGGCCGTCTCCAGGCCCACGGCCCCGCCGCCGATGATGGCCACCCGCCGGCCCAGGCGGGGATTGTCCCCCAGCACCTGCCAGGCGGTGAGGATGTCGGGGTGGTGGATGCCGGCGATGGGCGGCACCAGCGCCTCGGCCCCCTCGGCCACGATGACGTGATCCGGGGCCTCGCGCCGGATCAGCTCGAGGTCCACGGCCGTATTGAGGTGCAGCCGGATGTCCAGACGGTTGAGCATGGCGCGGTAGTAGCGGATCAGTTCGAGAATCTCGCGCTTGTGGGGCGGAGCCCCGGCGAGCCACAACTGGCCGCCGATGTCGCCGGCTTTATCATATAGAGACACCTGGAAGCCGCGCTGGGCGGCGGTGACGGCTGCCTCCAGGCCCGCGGCGCCGGCGCCTACCACCATGACCCGCTTAGATGGATCGGCCTGGAAGATTTTGCGTTCGCCCTCGAAGCCGGCCAGGGGGTTGCCCACGCAAAAGACCGGCTTGCCGGAGAAAATCTGGTCGGTGCAGCCCTGGGAGCAGGCCACGCAGGGGCGAATCTCGGCAGAACGCCCCTCGAAGGCCTTGCGGGGCCACTCGGGGTCGGCGATGAGGACCCGGCCGAGGTTGACCATGTCGGCGCATCCGTCGCGCAGGATCTGCTCGGCCGTTTCGGGCATGGTGATGCGGTTGGAGGCCATCACCGGCACGGAAACGGCCTTCTTGATGTTCAGGGCCAGGTAAGCGTAGGCCGAGCGGGGCAGCTCCATGGGCAGTTGGGGCACCTTGGATTCGTGCCAGCCGCCGGTGACGTTGATCACGTCCACCCCGGCGGCCTCGTAAACCTTTGCGATGGCCGGGGTTTCGCTGTCCGTGTTGGACCCGGGGACAAAGTCGTTGCCCGCCATGCGCACCGACAGGGGCACGTCCGGCCCGATGCGCTGTCGCACCCGCTCGATGGTTTCGCGGGGAAAGCGGACCCGGTTTTCGAAGCTGCCACCGTAGGCGTCGGTGCGCTGGTTGCGCAGCGGCGAGAGAAACTGGGTGAGCAGGTAGCCGGCCGAGGCGATGATCTCCACCCCGTCGAAGCCGGCTTCCACCGCCCGGGCGGCGGCGGCGGCGAAGGCCTCCTGGACGGTGTCGATGTCTTCCAGGGTCATCTCCCGCGGGGTGACCTTGGCATAGGGGTTGAACACGGCGGACGGACCGATGGGGGTCTGGCCGTCGATGAGGATCGGGTGCGAGTAGCCGCCGGCGTGAAAGAGCTGGATGAAGGCCCGGGCCCCCTCGCCGCGGATGATGCCGGTGAGCTTCTGGAAATCCGGGATGTAGGTGTCGTCGCGCAGGCTCAGGGCCGCGAGCCCGGAGCCGATGAAATCGACGCCCACCGGGCCGACGGTGACGATGCCGGCGCCGCCCCGGGCCCGGGCGCGGAAGTATTCGTAGTAGCGGTCGTTGAGCCGGCTGTCGTAGGAGTATAGCAGTCCCAGGGCCGGGTAGGCGATGCGGTTCTTGATTTCGAGCTGGTTGATGGTGATGGGGGAGAACAGGTAGCGATACATGCCAAACCTCCGGTTTCGGATTTCAAACTTGAGATTCTCCAGACGCCGTTTCCTGCAATCTGAGATTTCAGATTTCAAATTTGAGATTATCTAGTAGGCACCAAAAGCTGTCTCGGGGATTTCCACCGCCGCGGCGCTGCCCGCCTGGATGCTGTCCATGCGGCCGCGGGTTACCGGCAGCACCGTTTCGATGAAGAATTGCGCCGAGCGGATCTGGCCCTCGTAGAAGGCCGCCTGGCGGTTTTTCTCAAGGATGTCCGACCGCTTTTCGCCGGTGGCGCCGGCCAGCAGGTTGTCCAGGGCCGGGGCTGCCACGCTGGCGCGCCACAGCAGCATCCAGGCCATGACGCAGTCGCCGGTCACGTCCAGAAACGGGCAGGCCTGGGCGAAGGCGGCCCGCAGCCGCTCGCTCATGGCCATGGTGCCCAGCTTCATGGCGGTTTCTGCCAGGCGGTCCACCGCGGCCTCGAAGCGCTCGGCCAGGCCGACCAGGGCGGCGTTCGCGCGTGCCCGGGTGGCGGTTTTTTTCATTTCCTCCATCAGGTTGAGGAAGACCTGGCCGCTGGCCATGCCCAGCTTGCGGCCCAGCAGGTCCATGGCCTGGATGCCGTTGGTTCCCTCGTAGATGGGCGCGATGCGCACGTCGCGCAGCAGTTGCTCCACCGGGTAGTCCTTCGTGTACCCGTAGCCGCCGTACACCTGGATTGCCAGGCTGCACACATCCACCCCGCGGTCGGTGCAGTAGGCCTTGATCACCGGCGTGAGCAGGTCGAGCATCCCCTTGTAGTAGTCCCGCTGGCCCTGGTCGGGATTGCACTTCTGCTGGTCGATACACCAGGCCCCGTAGGCGATCAAGCTGCGCATCCCCTCAACGTGGCTTTTCATCCACATCAGCATGCGCCGCACGTCCGGGTGTCGCATGATGGGCACCTGGGGCGCGGCGGGATCGAAGGATTTTTCCAGGTCCCGGCCCTGCTTGCGCTGGCGGGCGTAGTCCAGGGCGTAGAGGTAGGCGGCCGAGGCGCTGGCGGCGCCGATGGTCCCCACCAGGATGCGCGCAGCGTTTATCATGTGAAACATCACCCGCATCCCCTTGTTGACCTCGCCCAGCAGCAGGCCCCGGCATTTGCCCTTACCGCCGAAGGTGAGCTGGCAGGTGGGGCTGGCGTGGATGCCCATCTTTTCCTCGATGGCGGTGCAGACCACGTCGTTTTCCTCCCCGAGGCTGCCGTCGGGATTGACCCAGATCTTGGGCACGATGAAAAGCGAAATGCCCCGTGTGCCGGCCGGGGCCCCCTCGATGCGGGCCAGCACCGGGTGGATGATGTTTTCGGTGAGATCGTGCTCGGCGTTGGTGATGAAGATCTTGTTGCCGGAAATGGAATAGGTGCCGTCGTCGTTGAGGCGGGCCGAGGTCTGGAGGTTGCCCACGTCGCTGCCGGCTTCCGGTTCGGTGAGCACCATGGTGCCGCCCCAGGTGCCGGCGTACATTTTTTTGAGAAACATCTTTTTTTGTTCCTCGGTACCGAAGACCTCGATCATCTCGCCGGCGCCGTAGCCCGACCAGCCGTAGAGGGTGAAGGCGTAGTTGGCCCCCAGCAGGTACTGGCCCGCTGCCTGGGAAATGACATGGGGCAGCCCTTGGCCCCCCAGTTCGGGGGCCGCCGGCAGGGCGGTGTACTCGTTTTCGCAAAAGAGGCGGTAGGCCCGGTGGAAGCACTCGGGCACGAAGACCCGGTTGTTTTCGAAGCGCAACCCCTCGCGGTCGCCGGGCGCGAAGGTGGGCAGGATTTCTTTGAGGGCGAAGTTGCGTGCCTCGGTGAGGATGAGGTCGAACGTCTTCCGGTTGAATTCGCGGTAGCGGTCGGTCTTGCAGAGCGCGGCGGCGTCGAGTTGCTCGTAGAGAACGAAGTCGATGTCACGCCGGTCGGCGATGAGCTGGGCCATGAACGGTTGCCTCCTGTTGCGATGAAATGGGTTTCCTTGTCAATGCCGACGAGGGGTGGCGCGATATTCAAACGTCGGCCGTCTGTCCCCCGTAGGTCTCCACGAGGACGTACTTGGTCACCTTTCCCGTGGGGGTGCGGGGAAGGGGCTGGTCGTGCCAGATAATCGATTTCGGCACCTTGAAGCCGGCGAGGCGCTCCTTGCCGAAGGCGATGAGTTCGGCTTCGGTCACCGCCGTCCCGGGTGCTCGGACGACGACGGCGGTCACCCGCTCGCCCCAGGTGTCGTCCGGCAGGCCGATGACGGCGCATTCAGCCACCGCGGGGTGGCTCAGCAGGGCGTCCTCGACCTCCACGGAAAACACGTTCTGGCCGCCGGTGACGATCATGTCCTTGCTTCGTCCGGCCAGGTAGAGGAATCCCTCCTCGTCGAAGTATCCCAGATCGCCGGTGTGAAACCAGCCGTCCCGGAACGCTTCCCGGGTCTGGGCCTCATTCTTGAAATACCCGGCGGTGGCCGAGGGGGCCCGGGCGATGATGCTGCCGACCGTGCCGGCGGGAACGTCGCGGCCCTCGATGTCGACGATCCGGACGTCGGCGGAGAAGGCGACCTTGCCCACCGAGGACGGCCGGCGGTCCTTTTCCTCCGGGCCGATGCAGGCCACGATCCCGGTTTCCTGCAGGCCGTAGAATTCGTAGAGATGGGGGCAGAGCCGCGCCCTGATCTGGTCCTGAAGCGCGGAGGTCAGCGGGGCGGCGGCAAAGACCAGGGCGCGCAGGGAGGACAGGTCGTGCTTGTCCACGTCTGGCAGCGAGAGGACGAAGGCCGCCATGGTCGGGACCCAGTTGGAAATGGTAACCTTTTCCGATTCGATCAGCCCGAGGATCTGCTGAGGATTGAACTGGTGAATGACGTTGCGGGCGCCGGCCAGCAGGGAGACCATGCACCAGGCGAAGCCGACGCGGCCGAAGATCGGAAAGGCGGTCAGGACCACGTCGTCGCGGCGCATGTCGAAATAGCCGGCGAAAAAAGGTCCGGCGGCGGCGTTGTTGTACTGAGTGAGCAGGTAGGCCTTGGGCAGTCCCGTGGTGCCGGAGGTCAGGTTCATGTACATCGCGTCCTCTTCGCGGATGTCGACCTCCGGTTCCGCATCGGAAGACCGGGACAGCAGCGCTTCGTACTCGAGGGCGAAGTCGGGGAGGGCGTCGCCCATGCCGACAAAATGACGGACCTGCGGCAGGGCTTCTCTCACTTGGGCGGCGACTTCCGAGAACCACGGGTCGAAGATCAGGGCCGAGGCTTCGCCGTGGGCCATCAGCGCCACGATCTCGGCGGGGGCCAGGCGATAGTTCAGGGGGATGCCCAACACCCCGATCTTGGCCAGGGCGGAGTAGATTTCGACGATTTCGGCCCGGTTGGTGCACAGGAAGGCGGCCACTTCCCCTTTTCGTAGCCCCAGACCGGTCAGCCCGTTGGCCAGGCGGTTGGTTCGCTGGTTGAGCTGGCGAAAGGAGAACCGCCGGCCGGTGGTCGAGCAATAGATCGCCTCCCGGTCGCCGTAGCGGATGGCCGCCACCTTGACGAAGTTTCCCACCGTGAGCGTGCCGGTTGCCTTTGCGTTCATTTCCTGCTCCTTTCCCCCGTTGGACGATTTTAGTAAGGCGTTGCAGGATGACACCGCTTTACGACAGCAGCTTCTTGACCGCCGCCTTGTGCGCTTCAGTCAGCAGCATGAGCGGCTGGACATGGGCCTCGATGTCAAGCAGCGTGCGAAGGTCGGTGTGCGGCGCCCGGTTCAGGTTTCGCTTGGTCCATGCCAGGGCTTCGGGCGAGGCCTTGGCGATTCGTCCGGCCAGCGTCATCACCGCCTCGGAGATCTCTTCGTGAGGCACTACCCGGTTGATCAGGCCGATGGCCAGCGCCCGCTCGGCGTCGATGATGTCGCCGGTCAGGGCGATCTCCTTGGCCATGACGGTGCCGACGCGTTCCGGCAGAAAATAGCTCGTTCCCAGGTCCGGCACGGCCCCGATGCGGATGAACCCGCAGCAGAACTTGGCCCGCTCGGTGGCCAGGGTCAGGTCGGAGGCCAGCGCCAGCCCGAGCCCTCCGCCCACGGCATACCCGTCCACCTCGGTGATGACGATTTTCGGCCCATGGTAGAGGTCGAGGAGCATAGCGTTGGCACGGCTCATCAGGCGGCTCAGGAAGGCCGGGTCGAGGTTGTCGCCCAACAGGGCCAGATCCGATCCGGTGCAGAAGTTTTCCCCTTCGGCCCGCAGGACGATCACCGAAACGGTGTCGTCGGCCACCAGCCGGCCGATCGCTTCGGCCATCGGCTCGCCCGTTTCGAGATTCAGGGCGTTCATGATCTGCGGGTGGTTCATGCTGCACCGGGCGACGGCGCCGATCCGCTCCACCAGAAAGCCGGTTTCATCCATGGCGACTCCTTTTTTCAATGGCCGCGCCTCCGCCCGGGGCGGGCGCTTCGGCCTGGCGCGCGACGCCGTCGGCGGTGAGGCGGGCGATTTCATCGGCCGTGTAGCCCAGTTCGGCCAGGATGGCGTCGGTGTGCTCACCGATGCCGGGGGCCGGTCGACGGGTACCGGCGGCGTGACCGTGAAACTGGATCGGGTAGCCGGGGATCTTGATGGGGCCGTGGGCCGGGTGGTCGCATTCGACCACGTAGCCGTTGGCGAGCGCCTGGGGGTCGTTCAGGACCTCTTCCAGCCGTTGCACCGGGCTGAACATCAGGCCGTGTTGGCGGAAAACCCGCATCCAGTCGTCCCGGTCGCGGGTGGCCAATACCGCGTCGCAGATCCGCACCAGTTCGGCGACGTTGGCCAGCCGGTCGGCCGGGGTGGCGAAGCGCGGGTCGGTCAGCAGCGCCTCCTGGCCGGTGGCGCGGCAGAACGGTTCCCAGTATTTCTCCTCCGGGTGGTGGACGCCGATTACCCACTTGCCGTCCCGGCAGCGGAAGTTGTTGCGCAGGGGCGAGTTGTCGAAGCGGATCCAGGCCATGCCCGGGTTGCGGCCCAGCACGCTGGTGCAGGCGAGGTTGGCGTAGAGGAGCCAGAGGCCGGTGCCGTAGAGCGAGGCGTGCACCGCCTGGGCCCCGCCGTGGCGTTCGCGCACGAACAGGGCGGTGATGATGGCGTGGCTGGCGGCGATGGCCGTGGCCTGGTCGAGAACGGCCAGGTGGATCAGGGAGGGGTGCTCGGGGTCCCCGAGGAACATCATGCCCGAGGCGGCCTGGCCCATGGGGTCGAAGGCCCCGACGGCGGCCATGGGCCCTTCGGTGCCGTAGCCCGACACGCTGGCGTGGACGATCCGCGGGTTGACGCGGCGCAGGGCCTCGAAGTCGATGCCGAGGGCCGCCTTGGTGGGCGGGCGCAGGTTGGTGAGAAAGACGTCCGCCCGGCGGACCAGGCGGTGGAGCACCTCCCGGCCGCCGTCGGTCTTGATGTCGAGGCAGATGCCGCGCTTGCCGCGGTTGGAGACCTCGTACATCAGGCTTTCGCCCGTGGCCGGGGTGCTGATGTCGAGTCCCCCTACCACCGTCCAGTACCGTTCGGGGTCGCCGGCGGCGGCCTCGATCTTGATCACGTCGGCCCCCAGATCGCCGAGGATGGCGCCGGCGCCGGGGCCGGCGTGGAAAACGCCGTATTCCACCACCCGGACGCCGTGCAAGGGGCCGGTGGCGGCGTGGTTTCGCGCTTCGTGGTCGGTCATGCGGACTCCTTGTCGTGTGGCGGTTTCAGGCCCCACGCGTCTATCCAGCGGTGGTAATCGGTTTCAAGGGAGGATACCCGCTCCAGGCAGCCGGCCAGGGCCGCAAGGTTCCAGGCGGCGTCTTCCGAAACCGCGCGGCAGGCGTCGGCCAGCCGGCTCCAGGCCTCGGCCAGCGACGCCATGCGCGCGGCGGCATCGGCCAGTTCCGGCCACCAGGCGACCGCCTCGCGCACGAAGGCGGCATAGAGGGTGCGAAACCCCCCGCCGCCGGTTCCCCGTTTCTCGATGACCTGGTAGGCGAACCGCGCGCACCAGGGGCCATCCTCGAGTTTGGGCCAGGTCTCAAGGTCGTCGCGCCACAGCCGCAGGCCCGGCAGCCCGCTGCCGGGCCAGGACGGCCGGAGCAGGGCCCGGCTGTTGGCCGTCAGGGCCTGTCGCAGGCACCCGGCCATGTCCGCGGGCGGCGTGAGGCGTGCCGGGGCGAACATCCGGCCCCGGCTCTCGAACAGGCCGCCGCTGAAATAGCGGGCCCGTCTCAGGTCGTCGAACCCCACCTCCAGGGGGGCCGGCCGTTCGGTGTCGGTGACGGTGAAGACCCGCCGCTGGGCGTCGTACCCCCAAACCACCACCACGTGACCCGGGAAGTGGGTCCGGCTGCCGTAGTAGGGGAGGTGGAAGATGTCGGTCTGGATCAGGGCGGGCCGGCCGGCGTCCAGGACCTCCACCAGGGCGGCTTCGCTCCGAGCGGGGTCGTCAAACTCGGACCAGCGGAAATCGATGTCGATGCGGGTGAAGAACTGTTCTTCGATGTCGGCCGAACGCACATGCACCATGCGGCTGGGGGACAGGCCGGGCAGGGACAGGTACCAGAGCCCCAGGCCGGCGCCCAGCCCGAAGCACATCGCCTCGCTCCAGTCCAGGCCGTGAAAGGCCGCCAGGTCGCGCAGCCCGGTGCTGGCGCAGTGAACGCCGGGTCGGTGGGTGATGGGCAGGACGGGCATCGCTTCTTACAACCCCATGAATTTGGCCGCGATCTGCTTCATGATCTCGTTGGTGCCGGCGAAGATCGACATCACCCGGGTGTCGCGGAAGGTGCGCACCGCCGGGCAGCGCTCCAAACCGGCTTCCGGGCCGCACAGCTCCAGGCAGCGCGCCGCGGTGCGGTGGGCCATTTCGCTGATCCAGTACTTGGCCATGGAGGTTTCCACCACTACGTTTTTGTCCGCCATGTGGTCCACGATCAGGGTATCGAGAAAGGTGCGTCCAAGGCGTACCTCAGTGGCCATTTCCACCAGGGCGAACTGCACGTCCTGGGACCTGGCCCGGGGGCGTTGGTCGATGAGTTTCCGCTTTAAATGACGGGTTGCCCAATCCAGGATGAACTCGGCCTGGGCCTGGCCCATCACGGCCACCACGAGGCGTTCCTGCTGGAGCTTTTCCATCAGCATCAGAAAGCCGGCGCCGGCCTGCCCGAGGCGGTTTGCGGCCGGGATGCGGCAGCCTGAAAAAAACAGCTCGGCGGTGTCCTGGCTGTGGTAGCCCATTTTTTCCAGGTGCCGTCCCCTGGAAAAACCCGGGGTGCCGGCTTCCACCAGGTAGAGGGAAATGGCCTGGTGGGGGTTTTCCACCGCCGGGTCCCTGGCGGCCACCACCACCAGGTCGGCGTTGATGCCGTTGGTGATGAAGGTCTTGGCGCCGTCCAGCACGACGGTGTCGCCGTCCTGGACCGCCGTGGTGGCCATGGACGCCAGGTCGCTGCCGGCCCCCGGCTCGGTCATGGCCACGGCGGTGATCATCTCGCCGCTGACGCAACCGGGCAGGTACTTGCGTTTCTGCGCTTCACTGCCGTAGGAGGCGATGTAGGGCACCACGATGTCACTGTGCAGCGGGGCGGCCAGGCCGTTGTGGTTGGTGCGGCTAATCTCCTCGATGACGATCACCGAGTAGAGAAAGTCGAGGCCGGGGCCGCCGTAGGCCGGCGGCACGCTCATGCACAAAAATCCCTGGCCGCCCATGCGGCGCCAGATTTCGCGCGGGACGATGTGGGTGTCGGTTTCCCAACGGTCGATGCGGGGAGCCACCTCGGCCTCCAGAAAGGCGCGCAGACGGCGGCGGAAGTCTTCGTGAGCCTCGGTGTAGGGAAGAAGATTCATAGGGTCGCACGTTTCGGGTTGGGGGTTGAAAAAACAAGCCAGACCGGTCGGACGGGGCCGACAGTCGTTTTACCTTACTTGAGATTTCAGATCACTTCCTCGGCCGCCAGGCGGTCGATGTCCGCGGGGCTGTAGCCCAGTTCCGCCAGCACGGCCCGGGTGCTGGCGCCAAAGGCCGCTGCCGGCGTGCGCACCGCCCCGGGCGAGGCGCTCAGCTTCACCGGCACGCCCAGGGCCTTGCCGGGGCGCCCGTCCGGGGATGGAAGATCGACCACCATTTGGCGCGCGATGAACAGCGGATCGTCAAAGACTTCGTCAAAGGACTGGATACGACCGAAGCACACGTCCAGAGGCCCCAGTTCCTCGGTCCATTGGTCCAGGGTCTTGGTTTTGAACCGCTCGCGGAAAAAAGCGATGATCTCCCGGCGCCGGCTGTCGTCGTACTGCAAGGGGGTGAATTCGGGGACGCCGAAGTGGTCGCAGAGGTTTTTCCAGAAGCGGTTTTCCACCGCGCCGATGGAAAGATGGCGCCCGTCGGCGGTTTGGTAGGTGTTGTAGCAGGCGTAGCGGTGCGAGAGCAACGTGTCGCCGCGCTGGGGTTCTTTTCCCGTCAAGTCGCGCCAGAACTGAGCAAAGGGCAAGAGCGCCACGCTGCCGTCGGTCATGGAGATGTCGATGTACTGGCCCTGGCCGGTTTGGCTGCGGTGGTGCAGGGCCAGCAGGATGCCGATGACGGCGTTCAACCCGCCGCCCACCATGTCGGCGATCTGGATGCCGGGGATCGAGGGCGGCCGGTCCGCCTCGCCGATGAGCCCGAGCACCCCGGCCTGGGAGAGGTAGTTGACATCGTGGCCGGCCCGGTCGCGAAAGGGGCCGTCCTGGCCGTAGCCGGTGATCGAGCAGTAGATCACGTCCGGCCGCACCTGGCGTACCGCCTCGTAGCCGACCCCCAGCCGGTCCACCACCCCCGGCCGGAAGCCTTCCATCACCACGTCGCTGCGCTCGGCGAGCTTGAAGAAAATCTCCCGGCCCGCCTCGGTCTTGAGGTTCAGCGAGACATGCTCCTTGTTGCGGTTGACGGTGGTCATGAACAACCCGTCGGCCAGGAAGCGCTTGTCTTCCACGCTGATGACCCGGGCCCCGTGGTCGGCCAGGATCATGGAGGCGTAGGGGCCGGGAAGGAGCCGGGAGAGGTCGAGGATGCTGATGCCCTTGAGGGCGCCTTGGTTTGGCATGATGTGGGTTCCTGTTTCAGGAAAAGGACAAAAAGGACCAAAGGGACCCAAAGGACCCAGTTTCAAATTTCAAGTTTCCAGTTTCAAACTTACAGCCCCATAAATTTCGCCGCAATCTGCTTCATGATTTCATTGGTGCCGGCGAAGATGGCCATGATGCGCGCGTCGCGCAGGCCGCGCACGATGGGAGCGCGCTCCAGGTTGCCCGCGGGGCCCATCAGCTCCAGGCAGCGGTTGGCCACCCGGTTGGCCAGGTCGGTGGTCCAGTACTTGGCCATGGAGGTTTCCACCACGATCTGCCCGCCTTCGATGTGGTCGGCGACGAGCTTTTCCACGAAGGTGCGGCCGATTTTCACCTCGGTGGCCATTTCCACCAGGGCGAACTGCACCGCCTGGTTTTTCACCAGGGGGCGGCCGTCCACCACGGTGCGGCGGCAGTATTCGGTGGTCCATTGCAGGATGCGCTCGGCGGCCACCATGCCGCCCACGGCGCAGGTGAGCCGCTCCTGCTGGAGCTTGGCCATGAGCATGAGAAAGCCGGCGCCCCGTTCGCCGAGGCGGTTGGCCAGGGGAATGCGGCAGTCGGTGAAAAACAGCTCGGCGGTGTCCTGGCTGTGCCAGCCCATCTTGTCCAGGCGCTGCCCTTTGTTGAAGCCGGGGGTGCCGGCTTCAACAAGGTAGAGCGAAATGGCCCGGTAGCGGTCTTCGACCGCCGGGTCCCGGGCCGCCAGCACCACCAGGTCGCAGACCAAGCCGTTGGAGATGAAGGTCTTGGCCCCGTTGATGACGACCGTGTCGCCGTCCTCCACCGCCGTGGTGGTCATGGCGGCCAGGTCGCTGCCGGCGTCCGGCTCGGTCATGGCCACGGCGGTGACGATGTCTCCGTTGACGCAGCCGGGTAGGTATTTTCGTTTCTGGGCCTTGCTGCCGAAGCTCTCGATGTACGGCACCACCACGTCGCTGTGCAGGGAGGCGGTCAGGCCGGTCTGGCCGGTGCGTGCCATCTCCTCGTTGACGATGAGTGCATAGCGAAAGTCGCCCCCCAGGCCGCCGTAGGCCGGGTCGACGCCTGGGCAGAGAAACCCGGCCCGCCCCATCCGGCGCCAGGCCTCCCGTGGCACGGCGTGGTCCGCCTCCCAGCGGTCGGCGAAGGGGGTGATCTCAGCCGCGCAAAATTCGTGCAGGCGGCGGCGGAAGTCTTCGTGTTCGGCGGTGTAGGTGAGGATGTTCATGACGGTTCCGGTTGAAACTTGAAACGCGGGTGTATTGTCCGACCAGTCGGACAGGTGCAAGCTTCTTTTGCACCTCTATTTCAACTTGCCGATGACCGATGCGCCAACAACGTCGCGCAAGTCCCCCGGCGCGCCGGCGGTGAGGGACAGGGCCTTGGCCTCGCGGTAGTAGCGTTCCACGTCGTACTCGCGCATGTAGCCGTAGCCGCCGTGCAGTTGAATGGCCTCGTCAGCCGCCGCGATGGCCGCCTCGGCGGCGGTGAGCTTGGCGATGGCCGCGGTGCGGGCATCGGCCTGGCCGGCGTCGAAGGCCGCGGCGGCCTGGTAGACGGTGAGGCGGGCGGCTTCCACCCGGGCGGCCAGATCGGCGATCTTGTGGCGGGTGACGGCAAAGGCGCCGATCTTGCGGCTGAACTGGACCCGCTGGCGCACGTAGGCCACGGCTCGCTCCAGGGCCCCTTGGGCCAGGCCTAACGCCTGGCCGGCCAGCAGGATGCGCCGCTCCATGTAGTAGGCCTCGAGCTGGGCCAGCCCCCGCCCCGGTTTTCCCAACAGCCGATCCGGTGTCAGCCGGACCTCATCGAAGGTGACCTCGGCGCCTCCTGTCAGGTTGCCCCCCAGGCGCCGCCCTTCATCGGTGACGCGGATACCGGCGGCGTCGGCGTCCACGATGAACATGCTCGCCGCGCCGGTTTCATCTGCTCCGGCCGGCGTGGCGGCCAGGGTCAGAAAAATTCCGGCCCGCTCGGCGTTGGATACAAAATGTTTGGTGCCGTTGAGGAGCCAACCTTTGTCGTCCGGCGCTGCCGTCGCGGCCGGCGCCGATGAAATGCCGCGCCCGGCCTCCACGAAAGCTACTGCCACCGCGGTGCGCCCCTCCAGGATCGGCGGCAGAAAGCGCTCCTTTTGGTCCTGGGAACCGAAGCGGGCGATGCACTCGGCCCCGTGGCCGGCCTCGCAGACCGCCTGGCCCAGGGAGCCGTCCAGGGCGCAGAGGGTCTCGGCCAGCAGGACGGCCTCGAGCAACCCCATGCCGCCGCCGGAGTAGGCTTCGGGCAACTGGATGCCCACGAACCCCAGCGCGGCGGCCCGCTGGAAGACTTCTTCAGGGAATTGGCCGATTTTCTCGGCCTCCCGGGCTGTTTCGCGGTCGAACTCCCCCTTGGCAAAATCCCGGGCCGCCTTCTGGACCTGTTTTTGCGCGCGTGTCAGTTGGATCATGAAGCACCTTGTGGAAACTTGAAATTGGAAACTTGAAACTGGGCGGAAACTGGAAACCGGTTAGTCGGACCGGTCAGACCTGTCCGATGCTGTGCCTGCAAAACCAAGTTTCCAGTTTCCAATTTCCAGTATCATTCATACTTCCCGATCACGCAGATACTGCACACGTTCATCGAGGGAAAGCCGCCCAGGTTGTGGGTCAGGCCCAGGCGCGGATTTTCGATCTGCCGCTCGCCGGCCCGGCCGTGGAGCTGGAGGTACATCTCGTAGAGCATGCGCAGCCCCGAGGCCCCGATGGGATGGCCGAAGCATTTCAACCCTCCGTCCACCTGGCAGGGGACCTCCCCGTCGCGGTCGAAGACGCCGTCGAGCACGTCGCGCCACCCCCGGCCGCGCTCGCTGATGTGCAGGTCCTCCATGGTGACCAGCTCGGTGATGGAGAAGCAGTCGTGGACCTCCATCATGCTGATCTCCCGGCGCGGATCGGTGATGCCGGCTTCCTGGTAGACTTTCCGGCTGCATTCGCTGGTGGTGATGAAGTGCTCGCCGTCCCAGTCGTTGTAGCCCATTTCCTCGCCCGAGGAGAGGGCCAGCTGCAGGCCCTTGACGGTGACGAAATCCTTCTTTCCCATTTTCTTGGCGATTTCCGGCGTGGTGACGATGGCGCAGGCCGCCCCGTCGCTGACCCCGCAGCAGTCGAACAGCCCCAGGGGATGGGCGATGATGGGGGCGGCCATGATCTGCTCTTCGCTGACCGCCTTGCGCAGGTGGGCCTTGGGGTTGAGGACCCCGTTGGCGTGGCTCTTGGCGCTCACGTGGGCCATGGCGCGCTTCAAATCCTGGTCTTTGACGCGGTACTTGGCCGCATAGGCGCTGGCGAGCTGGGCGAATGAGCCGGGGGCGGTGATGTTGGGAAACCACTGCCAGGTGAGGCTGCCCGAGTCGGAGCCGACGAAGCTCGGCAGGCCGCCGTAGCCGGTGTCTTTGAGTTTTTCCACCCCCAAGGCCAGGCAGATGTCGTAGGCCCCCGAGGCCACCCCGTAGCAGGCCCCGCGGAAGGCCTCGGTGCCGGTGGCGCAGAAGTTTTCCACCCGGGTGACCGGGATCAGGGGCAGGCGCAGGGTCATGGAAAGGGGCAGGGCGCTCTTGCCGACGCTGATGTTGTCGAAACAGGTGCCCAGCCAGGCGGCGTCGATCTCCTTCTTCTCGATGCCGGCATCGGCCAGCCCCTCTTCGAAGGCCTCGACCATCAACTCCTCGGCGCCCACGTCCCAGCGCTCTCCGAAGCGGGTGCAGCCCATGCCGATGACGGCGACCTTGTCGCGTATACCAGTGGCCATGATGAACCTCCTCATTAAAGGTGCGGGTGCACCTTTAGATTCTAAAAAGTTTACCAATCAGCTGGGACTTCATCACATCGCCGCTGATCTGCAGCTTGCCCGAGGTGAAGGCCTGCATGGCCGGCAGCTCGCCGCTGATCATGCGTACGAAGTCGGCCGCGTTGATTTTCAAGGTGCAGGTGGCCTTGGCGGCCTTGCCCTTTTCCACCGTGCATTGCTGGTCCTTGACGGCAACGGTCCATTCGCCTCCGCCGGGGCCATCGATGAGGTACTGGAAGACCGCATCCACGCCGGCGGCCTTGTCCGGCTGGAAAGCCTGGGGCATTTTGTCGAAAATGGCCGCCACTTCGGCGCCGTCGGGGGCCGCCTCGGCTTTGGTGTCGTCCGCTGCCGCCTTGGCCGCCGGCTTCTTTTCCGTCATCAGGTCCATCAAGGCGGCGTTGGCGTCCGCCAGCGCCTTGGCCCCGGCCAGGTCGTTGATTTCTTCCCACCGGTTCCAAACGTCTTCGGCGGTGGGCGGCTGGTCGGCATGGCCCAGCTTGACCCCCGGGCCGGTGAGGATCGCCGCCCGGTTGTAGTAGCCCATGCCGGCATTGTAGATCTCGCCGCTGCGGGTGCAGCGCTCGCTGGCCAGATACAGCACCATCGGGGCGACGAACTCCGGCCGCATCTTTTCGAAGATCTCCGGCGGCATCACGTCCTCGGTGAGGCGTGAGGCGGCAAGGGGAGCGATGGTATTGACTTTGATGTCGTATTTTTGTCCCTCGAGCTTGAGGGTGTTCATCAGTCCCACCAGGGCCATCTTGGCCGCCGAGTAGTTGGCCTGGCCGAAGTTGCCGTAGAGGCCGGCGGCCGAGGTGGTCATCACGATACGCCCGTAGCCCTGGGCTTTCATCACCTCGAAAGCCGGCCGGGTGACGTGGTAGGCCCCGTTGAGATGCACCGCCAGCACGGCGTTCCAGTTCTCCGGGGTCATCTTGACAAAGCTCTTGTCGCGCAGGATGCCGGCGTTGTTGATCACGATGTCGACGCGGCCGAAGGCGTCCACGGCGGTTTTGACGATGTTGGCCCCGCCGTCCACCGTGGCCACGTTGTCGTAGTTGGCCACCGCCTGGCCGCCGGCGGCCCGGATTTCCTCGACCACTGTGTCCGCCGGCGAGCTGGAGCCGGCCCCCGTGCCGTCCCGGGCGCCGCCCAGGTCGTTGACCACCACCGCCGCCCCGCGGCGGGCCAGCTCGAGAGCGTAGGTGCGCCCCAGCCCGGCCCCGGCCCCGGTAATAATGGCCACCCGGCCGTCGAAACGGATC
>Ga0190347_1000139_pt1 | contig 23294 bp, 36 predicted proteins | sample 48721356_MG_FD_161652 | JGI IMG/M metagenome (GOLD analysis project Ga0190347, IMG submission 161652) | Hydrothermal vent microbial mat bacterial communities from Southern Trench, Guaymas Basin, Mexico - 4872-13-5-6_MG | ecosystem: Environmental > Aquatic > Marine > Hydrothermal vents >...
CAATCTTCAGGAAAGCATTCAATGCCGCGTATGAAGAGTATGATCACGATGAGACCAGAGCCGTACGGGTTGCATGGGCGGCAGTCAAAAATGTCTATGAAAAGAAAGGCGATAAATGGGTGAAGCGAGAAGATGCGTCTGCCATATTAGCAATCGCAATGGAATTTGCGAAGGCGGGGCTCTGAACTGAATTACTTCTTGATCGTGATCGTTTTGAATATCCGAATCCGGTCCGCGGTGTTGTCCATGACGCAAACGAGATGGTTCTTTCCATTGGCAAAGAACGCATCATCATAAGATAGCTCGATCTGCGCCACACCATCCCAATGTGTACTGAGCGCCTTTGATAGTCCGGTTGTCTGGTTTATAAGAGATAGATTTACGTTCGCTTCGAATACTTGTGTACCACCTCTCCCTCGTGTGAATATTGTGAATGTGAATTTTACAGATCCGGCTGCACGATCTTTCTTCGTCTTGCCTTTGATCTTGTGGGCAGGTGATAGACGATAAAATGCGTAATCGCTCAGTGCTGATCGAAGTGTTTTGTGGAAGAGTTTGTCTTTGAAATGCTCCAGCGACAGCTTCACAGAAACTCTGTCTTTGGTTTCACCCGGCGGCATAGTGTGTTTGTATACCATGTCTGTAGAGCCCACCTCATTTCCATCGACTGTTACCGTAGCGCCTTGTGGTGCAGTGGCAATATGTAATGCACCGATATTGGGTTGGGGGGCTGAAACAACTGTCACTTTTACCGTGTTTGTATCACACAGGTCACATTCTATAGTCCCTTCGTAGAGTGGGCTTTGAAGCGCCTGCGTCTGGGTGCAAGGCTCTTTTCCAAAAATCGATCCTATGTACACATCATCGTGCCTTTCACCACGCCCATCGAACACATATCCAAACGTCCCCCACGGATGGGTCACATTTTTGGTTTCGCCTGGTGATATCAGAGTGTAATCATCTTTAAAATCGGAGCCGGTTCTCCACCATATCGGGATGACTGATGATGAATCAAGTGTTACTGCTATGGTCGCCATTTCGTGTTCCCTATATATTCTCTTGCGGTTCTGCTATAAAAAACAAGCGTATGTTTTTATATGACATAGTCCATATCTTATTATATGGCATCGGGAAACAGAGTGAGGGAGCTCAGGCATGAGCTCTCTGTAGGAAAGTTCCGGCGGGCATCAGACGGCTCGCTGACGGTCAAGGATGTTCCACTGCTTGCAACAGGAACATGGACTGATAGCAACTTCGGGACGCCGCTCTTCTACCCAGAGGATGTCCTGGAGAGATACGCAGAGAACTGGATCGACAACTCACTCTGGTCAAGACACGGCGGTTTCGCACCGAGATCAATCACCGACAAGATTGGCGAAGTAACCAACCTGCATTACAACGGCGGTGCAGTCAGAGGCGACCTTGTGCTTCATGGAAAGTCGTCTACCAGCAGAGACACCATCGAGATGCTGGAGAATGGATTGGTCAACTATGTCAGTGTGGAGCACGGTGGCAACGAACGCTGGAACGAGGACACACAGTCCTACATTGCAGAAGACCTGGTTTTTTACGGCGTTGCTGTCGTGAACAGGGGCGCTTGCGAAACATGCACAATCAACAACGAATCACGATCATCAGCGGAGGCTAATGATATGGAATTGAAAGAACTCGAAACGAAGCTCGCGGAGGCTGAGAGCAAGATCAAAGAACTGTCAGAAGCCTCCGCAGCAAAGGACAGAAGACTCTCCGAACTGGAGAGCAAGATTGCCAGCGGTGACTGGCACGAAGAGGAGGATGACGATGAGTCCGATAAGCTTGCGGAGCTTGAAGCAAAGCTCGAGAAGCTAACCGAACTCGAAGCCAGACTCGAGAAGATAGAGAAGACACCATTCCCGCCTGATACGCTTGCGGGAGACAAGAACGAACTCGGGGTGTTTGCACTCGACCCGATCATGAGAGATACTGAAGGAATCACAAGGAGGATGTTCTAATGTCCGATATAAGCTCATTCCCAACGATACATGATGTACTCGTAGCAGGGGATAACATACAGACATTCACGGCAGGCGCTGCTATCACAGCAGGGCAGGTTGTTGCGTTCCACGGTACCGGAGTCAGCAAGACTGTCCATCCGGCAGTAAAAGGAACGACTGTTGTGCCTGTGGGCGTTGCATTGTATGATGCATCATCAGGAGACAAAGTCGCAGTAGCGTGTAGAGGATGCCATGTAAAAGTGGCAAACTACGACGACACAACTGCAATCGATGCAGGAGACCCACTCGAGGACAATGACAATGCAGTTGGTGGTACGGTCGGCGCACTTCCAATCTCTGCATCCGGTGCGACAACTACACTCCACTACAGAGCAGGCTGGGCGCTGGAAGATATTGCCGGCGGCGGCACCGGGATCATGGAAGTCGATCCGGGGATAACCATACAGCCGAACGCATCATGAGGTGAACAAGAATGTCAACCCTACCATTTACCAGCGGCGTTGATAATGCCCAGTTTGGCGGGCAGGCATCGCCCTGGCATAGAGAACACGAATGGCGTCTCGCAAGGATGCTTGAGATTGCGGCAAATCCAGAGAGCGCAGAAGCGAAGCAGAAGACAGAGCAGATGATGCAGCTCGAGAGGGTTGCCCTCGAGCAGAGACTTCAGGGGATGCCGAGATATCTCAGTGAGCTCTCGGTTGCGGATTTCAAGCAGCGCAGAGAACTGCTTCTGAGTGAGGCAATCGAATCCACCACGCTCATTCAGGCGGAGTTCTACAACACTGTTCTGGAAGGCGCAGAACCGAACAAGGTCATGAGAAACGCTCTCCGGGTGATTCCGATGGGTAGCAACCAGCAGAGTTTCACGCTCGGTGAGACTGGAAGCGTGCTGCCGATTGTTGCAGAGGGCGCAGAGCTCCAGTCCAACAACCAGGACTACACGAAGGTGACACTGACCTCGAAGAAGTACGGCGAGAAGGGCATCATCACGAATGAGCTGATCGAGGATGCTCTGTACGACATCGTTGCACTCGAAGTGGCGAAGTCTGGAGCGAGAGCAGAGAACACGCTCAACCATGTAGCTCTAACAATGCTTCTGGATGATGCTGGGAAGGAGCATGACACAGCAGGATCGAATCAGGGATTCAAGGCTGTGGCTGCTGCAAGGAAGACGATGAAGCAGGCGAACTACAATCCGGACATCTGCATCATCTGCGCAGAGGCGGAGTATGCTCTGATCACGGACAGTCAGGTGGCGTATGCATCCTATTACGGAAGCACGGGACCCACTTCTGCAGTGGGAAGAGGGGTAGTGCCTCCATTGATGGGAATCAAGTTCACGCCAAGCCTCGATCCGGCTGACACGACCTACGACTCCAGCACCTACACATGGGACTACGGAGCAGATGGTGAGATCGGAATGGTTCTCGTGGACTCTGCAAGCATGGCAGGAATCATTGGAATGAGACGGGATATCACCGTCAACAAGTATGATGACCCGATCAGAGACCTGAAAGGCGCAGCACTCACTATGAGGTTCGCAGTGGGTTCGCCTTTCGACAATGGCATCTGCAGGGTCGAATATTAGATGAGACCCGGGGGCGATATTGCCCCCTCGTTTCATCTGGGGATTATGATGCTCTGCTCTCGAAACTCAGGCAAATATCTCTATGGCAAATATGCAAGACAGCGAGCTGCGGCTGTAGAGGATAAAGAGCCATTCTCGAGCGAGGAGCAGGATTATCTCGATATCACGGGCACAGAGGGCACTGGCGTCCATCAGGACAGAACATACCAGATCGATTCCACGCCTGTCGATTCCAATCCGCTGAAGCAATCCCAGCCAGAAGTAGAGACGATCGACATCCGTGAACTGCCGCAGATGGGAGGTGTGGTTGATTGAGTTACGCAACGACCGCAGAGCTGATCAATATAACAGGCTCTTCACTCCAGACCTCGATTCTTCAGGCACTTCTCGACGAGGCGGATAGACAGATCAAGAGCCGCCTCGCATCTGCGGAAGTGTCTGCGCCTGATGCAGACGACAAACTCAAGTCTGCGTGTCTCGCACTCGGAAAAGCGTCCATTCTTGACAGGATGCGGATGGATGGCAGTCATGTATCTGATCCGCAGTACAGCTGGAGTGCGGCAGAGCTGAACGATGCAATCAAACATCTGCGAGAGGAGGCATGGGAATTCGTGGACTCTTATATCCTGACTTCGCAGACGCAGCGGTATAAATGGAATATTAGAAAAGTGAACGCATAGGAGAAAAACAATGGTACACAATGTAACCCCGATAATCGGGCTCACCCCCTTTGATTACGAGTCAATCACCGTCGCCGACTCTGCAATCGGGCTGACCGCGGCAAAGTATCTCGATGCCGAACATGCAGAGATAACGCTCGAGACTGCGCAGATCAGATTCCGCCTTGACGGCACTGATCCCACATCGAGCGAAGGGCATCTGGTTGAAGTAGGAGACGTAATCACATTGAACAGCGCAGCACAGATCGCAATCTTCAGGGCGATCCGCACTGGTAGCACGTCAGGCGTGCTGAAGGTAACTTACTTCCATTGATGCACGAAGAGATGATTCACCGAGCCTCGCCCTGGTACATCGATGGGTTGACGGCGATCTTGCGAGATCCGCTCTCGCTGCAAAGCTCATCTACCTACACAAAGAGCATACGGATACCAGTATCAGAGCTTGGAAAGAACCCAACCAATCCACCTGCGGTCGTGCTGTGTGGCATCACGCAAGGATACAAGTTCACGTTGAACAGCGACAAAGCACATTATAAGAAGGCAATTGATGATGATTATGCGGGCGGGGATCTAAATATACACTTTCACTGGACGAAATCCACGACAAATGACGATCAGAGCGGCAAATCCGTAAAGTGGCAACTGGAGTATCTGGTATTCAACGGTGTAGACGAGAACTGCAATTCCGGGGAGACTGCCGTGTCGGTGGAAGACGTCTACGAAAGCGCGGTTCCGGGGCATCAGGTGGTGCACAAAACCGGTAATGTGACTATCCCTTCCAACAATTTTGAGGTTCATGACATGATCTCGATGAGAATAATGGCGGTGACACCATCTGGCACACCGCTGGATGATAATCCAGTGCTAACACACTGCGGCATCTCATATCTGGCAAGACATATAACATAGGAGGAAAAATGATCCATCGCAGAAAGTCGTTGCACAGCACTGGATACCTCAACGATGACGGCATGATCCGCCGACACCGATACTTCGAGTTCGATGTAAACAACACGCAGATCATTTCTGGACAGTTCAGCACGCTGTCAGGACAGGAGATCAGTGTGGATTGGGGCGATGGATCTGCGAGATCGGTTTACAGCGGCACAGATCAGGCGTGGTTACATGACTACGGAAGCGCGGGCGATCGAACTGTGCGGATATTTGGCTCGGTTGCGCTAACGAAATTCAAGATGAACCGGTCTGGTGCGGATATTTCATTTGACATCGCAAACTTGCCAGCAGGACTTACGTATTTCTATTGTGGTGGCAGTAACACTGTCACTGGAGACATCGCAAATCTGCCAAGTGGACTTACGTATTTCTATTGTGGTGGCAGTAACACTGTCACTGGAGACATCGCAAATCTGCCAAGTGGACTTACGTATTTTGATTGTGGTGGCAGTAACGCTGTCACTGGAGACATCGCAAATCTGCCAAGTGGACTTGCACATTTTGGTTGTGCTGGTAATAATAGCATCACTGGCGATGTTGCGAATCTGCCTTCTGGACTTACACATATTAATTGTTGGTATGTTGTTGTTGCTGATTATAGTGGCAAGACATGGACTGTCAAACCGGCGGTGTTTATATGTGTGCCTGTTTCGCCAGGCGGGCTCTCAACAGCAGAAGTGGATCAGCTCCTCATCGATCTCGATGCTGATCTCACATGGGCATCTGGTGATGTGATCAAATTGACAGGCGCAAATGCCGCGAGATCATCTGCAAGTGATGCCGCGGTGAACCATATGGTGTCTGAAGGCGCAACCGTAACTACGAATTGAGGCGATCATGATCAACATCGACACGAAAACAGGGATCAAGAAGATCACAGGTAAAGGGCATCGGCTCATGTACGCAGGAAAGCAACTCATCGACATCATCGAAGGCACGGAGAAGAATAAGACGTGGACGAAGCAAGAAGTCGAAGAACTGTCGACAGAAAAACTGGCGAAAGAGCGAGTTGCAAAACTGAAACTGATAGTTCCGGAGCATATATACATAACGAATACAATAAAATCGGAGATCATGAAATGAAACAAATACTAATCGCAGCAATAATCCTCCTGCTTCTCACAGGATTAGCAGGAGCAGATCATGTAACCGAAGTCAACATGGCGCTGAAGGGCACATCTGCACCGTGGGAAGCTGGGCACACATCCGTCTCTGATCTCACCGTCGCTGAAAAGCGAGCACTCTGTGGCGCAAAGATCGATTACAGCAAGCAACTACACGCCACGATGGTTCGTGCACCGAAAAACGTCTCTTTTCCGTCTGCGTTCAATTGGCATGACATCAACGGCTCGGACTGGATGACTCCTGTGCGAAACCAGGGATCATGTGGTTCATGCTGGGCATTTGGTGCAGTCGGTGCAGTCGAAGCATGTTGCAACATCTTGAAGAACGATCCCGATTACGACATCGATCTCTCGGAGCAGCAACTGGTATCATCTTGTTGCAATGCCGGAAGTTGCAACGGCGGATACCCAACAGGGGCTCTCGATTACATCAAAGACCCCGGTGTGCCGCCAGAGAAGTGCTTCCCGTACCGAGCAAAAAACAGCGCCTGCACACCATGTGATGGCTGGGAAAACGACTCTTACAAGATTAGCAATTACGTCCACATCGATACATCTGATTACAAGTGGGCTCTTCAGAACTATGGCCCAATGGTTGTTGTGATCCGCGTTCCGGACGACTGGTTCTACTACAAGGCAGGAGTCTATGAGCCGGTCTGGGAAGGCAAAGTTGGCTGGGCGAACCATTGTGTCGTGCTGTGTGGCTGGAACGATTCAGAGAACGCGTGGATCATCAAAAATAGCTGGGGCAAATACTGGGGCATGGATGGCTATGCTTACGTGAAGTACGGGATTCTCGAGAAGTATAATTATGGTTATGCCATCGAGAAGCCAATAATCCCAGCGCCGCCGAAGCCCGAATCGTGGATAAAGCCAGCATCTGCAACTGCATCATCGATGTACAGTGGAGCATACTCTCCGGACAAAGCGATCGATGGCGACAATCGGACACACTGGTACTCAAAGCGATACCAGAAAGATAACTGGATTCAGTTCGATCTTAACAAAACTGCTGTGATCGATGCGATCAGGATGCGAGTGTACCAATCATTCGTACCGATGCCGATCAAGATTCAAGTGTCCATCGATGGCAGGAACTGGAAGACAGTCGCAGACACAACGATCACGAAGGGATACACGCTTTTTGAGATACCGTTCGAGAAAAATAAGTGCCGATACATCAGGATAATTGAAAAGAAGCAATACTACGGGCTGACGATGCTTACCGAGATGGATGTACATGTATGCAAGGAGAACGTGCAAAGATCATCGATCAATCTTGAGTATGCTAACGGATCGACAAAGGTGATCCCATTTGCTAATGATCTCACCGGCATAACGATTATAAAGAATGGTACAAAAACATTGGAGTGGTGGAACGTATGAAACTCGAAAAGATCACCGATGAAGTCATTGCACTGGTAGTGACTGGCGCGGGCACTCTGTCCGCGGGATGGATCACATATCAGACCGGACAGATCCCCGAGTTCTTCGCAGTTGGATTCGGGATGGTTCTGATGCACTATTTCAAAAAAACGGATAATGGGGGCACAACAGATAGATGAGTGACATCGATCCGGAACTTCGTGACAAGATTATCGAGACACACACTGATATGCAGAACCTCAAGCGGATGCTTGAAGACGGACGAAAAACATTCAGAAACCACGATGCTCGGATCAGGAATCTAGAGCAAAATCAAAGTAAGGTGATGGGGATCGTAGTTACAGTCGGTTCGATGATCACGATTGCGATGAACGGACTACTCTGGATAGTCAACAAGATATGGAAGTGATAACATGACAGTATGTGGAATAGACCAGTAAGTGAGGTGATAATATCGCAGTTACCTACACAACCGCAGCCCTTGTGAAAAAGCGCGTAGAGTCCATAGATGCGTCCCTGCTAGATGCGGACATTGAGCAGTACATCTACGAGGCGGAGACTATCATCGACTCGATCATGAAGTATTCCTTCATCGACACATTCGATGCGACAAAACATGCCATCCTGAGATCATGCGCCACAGACATCGCAGCACATGCATGTATCCGGTACAATCCAGCCTCGTTCCCGTCTCTCGAGACAGCGGAGATGACCGCAAACCTGATCTGGGAGAACATCCAGTTCCAGTTCTATCTGTTGAATGATCAGCGAATTGTAGACTATCTGAAATCACTGTAGCCATGTTCAGAAACCCTTTTGAGAGATTCCGGTTCGAGCCATTCGGCAGAGGGCAGTCCCGCAAACTTTTTGGATACCACACAACTCCCCGAGAATGGAAACACGGCGCCAGAGACATCCCGTTCGGTATGGGTGCACAGACGCTGTATGTGGACGACACGAACGGGCACGACTCCAATGATGGTGAGTCCTGGAAAACAGCGAAGAAGACGATCCAGGAGGCAGTGGATGCAGCGGATTCGTGGACACAGATATTCATCAAGGCAGGGACGTATGCAGAGAATGTGTCAATCCCGGTGGGGTTAGATAGCATAACATTAATTGGGGAGTCACGATCCGGCGTAATAGTGATGCCGACAACGGGAACTGGAATTGATGTGGCATCTAATAAATGCAAAATATTAAATCTAACCGCTATAGGCAATGGGGCCGGATCCGACGGACCGGGGGTATTTTTTTCAAGTAGTGCAGTGGTTGATACTATGGCACATGAGATTGCGGTTGGCAACCAACACAGTGGGGGATTTGGAGTGATATCATACAGCGATTACGTGTATCTGGACAATGTTAAAACCGACCAGACTAACCAACCGGATACTGGGGTGTACTTGTATTCTGCCGAGTCCGCTTCGATAAGCAATTGTGATTTATCCGCTGGCGCCCATGGGTTATATATCGATTACAACAGCAATAATTGTAAAATTTTTAATAATATATTTCATGACGCCGGAGAAAAGGGGTGTTTTATCGCCGGCGGTGCGCGAAATGTCATATATCACAACAATTTCATAAACAATCCAACGCAAATATTAGACACGAGTGGGGTCGCTGCTGTCTTTGAAAACTTCTACGACGACCACACTAACATCGATAACGGCTTCGGCATCGCAACTGAACCCTACACTTTCTACAGCGGATCAGATCCTCGCCCAGTCACTGTATTCAACGGATGGAACGCCATCTCCCTCCAGCGATCCCTCCTCCGCAAGAAGACCGCAGCCCAGACCAGCCAAGCAGCCACAGACGCCAACGGCACATCATGGGTAGACCTCAAAACCATCGCCCCTACCACATCGGACATCGAACTCTACCGCATCAAGATGACCACTGGCGGCACATGGGCAGGTACAGCAAAGTACCGCATCATCATAGGCAGCACGAAGGTCTATCCATTCGGTGATGACAAGGACATCGACAGCGGCGTTCTGGAAGACTTTGTCTTCCCGATCAACATCCAGATCAACGAAACCTGCAAGATACAGTTCCGCAGCACAGACGCGTCTGATGGCGCAGGAGAGACCGTGACTCTGGACCAAATCGATTACACAGAAGTGTTGTGATATGACTACCTACAAAAATCTCGGCGGCAATTCCGGTGTGGTGGCGTATGAAATCCACGACCTGAGCATTGTTGTCCAGTTCAGAAGCGGAAAACATACAGTATATATATACACAGAGGATTCTGTTGGTTCGAACAATCTCTCATTGATGAAAATGCTGGCTGAACATGGACAAGGTCTCAATGGATTCATCAACCGCTATGTGAAGTACAAGTACTCTATGAGATTGTGACAATAAAAAAAACGGCAGCACAGCACGCCCACGCCGCGCCATGCTGCTAACAGGGTATAGAGGTCGTGGAAGTAATGGGTGTATCCAACAACAACTTCAACTTGGCTGTCACCCTATATTAAACTTCCGCTCTGCGGGAGAGTACCGCCCGTTCTGCTTGTAGATCCGCAAGCATCGATGCGTACCGTTCCGCCTCCCGCCGCTCAAACTCGCGGGTGCGCTCGTTCGCCCGCGGGTTTGATCTCGCAATCGCATCGGTTCTCGCCGCCTTGATCTTTGTGATCATCTGGTCGATCTGCTTGATCCGTTCACGCGCGTACTGCGCGCTGATCTCCTTGTGTGGGGTCATCGCATGTCCTCTCCTGTGAGCCGGTATCCATGATCAACCTTCTCGAGATACTTGTGATCGATGAGATGATTGTACACAACCAGGATCATCGAGAAGTATTCTGCCCGCGTGCTGGTGTGCCAGTCATGGCGAAGCATCACATCAATCAATATTGCTTCAGGGATGGTGGATAACACACCATGCTCATCAAATCCCGCGTTACGTAGCTCGGTGCAGATTGCCACACAGTCTGTTTTTGTGTCCGGCATGTTCATGTTTTCTGCTCCTTCAAATGTTGCAGAAGCCGTCCTTTCGCAATGATCCTGCCGCGCCTGCGGTTATATTGATCCTTGCGGTTGCAGATGGCTACTCCGTAGAATCCACGATCAGCGAGTTCTTTCTGCATCCACGCAGACGGCGCAGTGACAAACTCAGGATATAGCAATGCACAAGCATCGTCTAATCCAAATACCGTTAGTTTCAGTTCAGATGCTTTTTTCGGGGAATCGGTTGCGATCGTGATTCCCTCGAATAATCGGAGTGAACGGCGGTATCTTCCAGGATATAACACTCGGATGTGATACACGTACGGTTTCACGCCGATGCGTTCAAATTCTGCGTCAATCCTTGATTCGAGTTTTGATTTCATATCTACCTCCTAAAAAATCGAAGAGAGGTTATAGAAACCTCTCTCTCAACATTCCATCGATGTGTTGCAGTTCCTCGACGACGGATAACGCATCTCCGTCTTCACTGTTCCAGTACAGTTTCACGTCCCACGCATACTCACCCTTCGCATTGCGTTTTAGGACGATGCTATCTCTCTTCTCGTATTGTAGTTGTGCTTCGTTCATTAGAGCACCTCCGCGTCAATGATGTGGGGTGATTCGACTTCCGCTTCCGTCACAAGTCCGCTGATGCCCGCCCCTCGTTTCAGAACGATTGCCTCAGGGACTTTTCGCATCATCGCAGATGGATTCCTGAGCCAGACATTCTTTTTCGTGTCGTACTCATCCCGCGATGCATACGCCACAATCGGGTCCTGCCCCTCGAACTCTGCTCTCGCCCACGCACCGATCACTTTGCCGCGGTTTCTGAAATCAACGATCTTGTGAGTCTTGACGGTCATCTGTCCACCAACAAACTCCATCTCAAATTCATCGTTCTCACAGACCTCCATTGACTGAAGACCGCGGAATTTCGGATCGCGCTTTGCGATGGCAAGATAGCCATCCCTACCGGTTGCGATTGTAAGCTGCCCAGTCCTCTCGGATTTCCAGCAGTAGACTTCTCTGAGGAACGGATTCAACCCAGCCGCCTTCGCCACATTTAAGAAGTATGCGAATTCCTCCATTGTTGTCCCAACTGCAACGGTCTTCCGCATCACCTCAATCTGAGATGCCGACCACTCCATGTCTGCAAGCAGAGCAGGCAGGGTCTCGTTTTCCTCCTGCTCGAGCTGTTTTTGTTTGCATTTTTCCTGGTGATTCAGCAGATCGTCTATGTCTTTGCATTCTTTACCACATATCTTGCAGATGTGTGGTTTCGGCTCCGGAGTCGGCTTCGGTTCTGGCACGCTTGGTTTCCGTTCTGGTTCTGGGACCGGTTCATGATCATCTGGATCGATCTCGCCATCCTCGTTCGCCCTCCTCGTTTTCGCTGCCTCGCAGGTCTCGATGTGCGCCAGCAATGCATCGATGTCAGCGAACACTGCACCACACGCCTTGCAAACATGCGTTGCCTTCTGGGAGCGAGCAGATTCGTTGAGCGGCGGCAGTTCTGCCACTACCTCCGGTTCTTTTCGCGGAGGCGCAAGCTGTCCGTTCTTGAGACGCCACCCCTCGCCATCCAACAGGTACGCCTCGAGCCACCGCTCCGGCTTTTCCTGTGGTGGGTTTTTGAGCATCCTGAACGCGTACAGATGCTCGCAGAACGAATCTGTTGTTTTGCCGCATCCGCAGCCGAGCTGCATATCTCCGTCCTCACCGATGACACGTATGATTGTGCACGTATCTCCATCGATGCAGGCATAATACGCCTCATGGTCGAAGAAAGATATTCTATACCACGCGTATTTCTCCTTCTTTGACATCGCCTTGTTTTCCTCAGCGATATCTGGTTTCGCTTCCACGACAGGAAGTATATGTGTTATGTCTGTTAAGTATTTCATGTTCACGCCTCCATTTCGATTGTGATCAGTGGACGGAACTGGTTCAACACGACATCCAGCCGCCTCATGACCTCGCCTGCGTTTTGTGCAGGGGAGACTCTGATCACGATCTCTGCGTCTTTCCTCGACTCGGGTTTCAGAGTCCATCCGCCCGGGGCCCGCTCGAGATACTGCGCTTTCAGCATCTCGTGATACTCATCGATTGAACGCTGCCCCCAGATATCCAGGGCATGGAGCTGTTCATCGATGTCTTCATCACTTATGGTTTCTTTTCCACGCAGGGCAAGAACGATCCGCCCTGCAATCTTCGATTTTAGTCTGGGCATACTGTTATACCTCCTTTAAACACAATTCATCTCAAGGGTATATAAACTTTTTGGTGTATACGCAGGACAGTGAAAAATTGTGCAGAGATTGTGACTCAGGCGGAAAGATTTTTCACAATCCGGACAAATGCGAAAAAAATGTCAGAAGGGAGCGATCCTGGAATGCCCAAGACCGGCGGGGGTTTTAAAAATTTTGAAAATATAAAAGCTGTCAGATGCCACGAAAGCTGGAATGCCCAAGACGGACGGTTTTCTTTTTTATTTTTTTCTTTTTATAAAAAAAACAAATATAACTTGGGACTTATAAAAAACAAACAATATTACTTTTGCGAATGAGAACTAAATATTGTTATGGGGCGATAAAATTAACCGGAGATGGTTTTATTCGGAAATAAATATTGTTAGGAAGTAATTATTTTACAGGCGGGGGAAGAGGAGCAGGTGGCGAGAGGCGCAGAAACGAGGTTCGCAGCAGCCCGCCTTTGCGGCGATCTCGGATGAGTGCAGTGCATAACATAGCTGAAAAGATCGTACCGTACAGGCGATTTACGAAGACTAAACATATTTAGACAGTGATAAAAGTCTTGCAAAAAAAATTAGTGGGCTTTCCGCCACTCCTGCACCGATCCCACCACCGCAACGGCAAACAGGAACGCAAGGAATGGTAGGAAGCCGAAGAGCCAGAGAATGCCCAGGCAGGCGCCAGCCATGAGAAAGTCTTCTATGTGTGTAGATGTCATGTCTTCGTCCGGATAGTCAGGATCGGGGATCATCGCTCGAGGTCATCAATGACTGTAGCGATGCAGCAGTCGTTCCCTGACTCGAACATGTCGTTAATGTCGCCCTGCCTGCCGCATTCCTGGCACCAGAACCATTGAGACGGACGCGGTCGTGGGGGTTTGTTGTTCATGATATGACCTCCGATTTGCCCTCAGTACTCAAGTCTCTGACACTGCTTCTTCGTGGCTCTTTCGAGTCGGTGGAGCAGATCCTCGAACTCGCCGTTATCAATGGTCGGAATCCAGCTGATGCTCTCAAATGCGATTACCTCATCACCAAACCGCTTCATTGTGAGCCACTCGTCGCCGCCATCGACCTGATTCATGAAACACAGGTCATGGTAGACGAATGCAGTACCGAGGCATTGGTTGCCTCGCTTGAAGGCATCTTTCAGTTTTCCAGCATCAGAAAACACTGTAAAACTGTTTCGGTTCAGCCTGTCCTCTTCTGATAGGAAATTCCCATCCTCAAAGTCAGCCATGCCGCTACACCAGGGATTTTTCATCCCGATCTTGTAGCAGGTATCTATAAATTCCTCTCGATTCATATTGACCTCCTTTTTTCTGATTTTGTCTCTTGTTCAATTGATTTTATTTCATCGTTGAATTCTTTAATCTCTTGCTCCATTGTAGATATAACATGTTGTGCCTTCTCTAATTCAGCTTTAAGTCTATATATCCTATTTATTTCCTCCCGTTTGATCCGTTCGCAGATTTTAATCTCCTCCCGGATTTCTGCTATGCTCATACCGCCATCAATCCTCGCTGTTTCAATATCCATTATCTCACCTCGAAAAATATCAGGCGGATTGCTCCGCCTCGTCCATCCCTGCAAGATCGCAATTCTTGCAGAGATATTCTTCATCTGCTTGTAGTTCAGCGCCGCACTTTTGGCAATATCGCTTCCCCTCTTCAGCGAATATTGCTTCCTGCGCAGCGCACTGTGCCTCGTGTCCGTCTTGTTCTTGTGTGTTCATTGTTGTTTCATCTCCTTGCCTTTTCCGGGCATGTGCCGCTTGCGAATTGCACGCAAGATAACGCTTGTACGTTCAACACTGAAAGACGATGCAGGCGGGGGACCAGACCGCTGCACCACGATCTCCCTGTTGCCCGCAGGGGATAACATGTTCCGGCGTGAGCCATACGCCGAAGGGGCGATCAGACCCCGATGTCGAGATCGGGGTCCGGTGGGATAACGATTCCGCTTGGGTGGTAGTAGTGCGACTTGTTGATCTCTTTCCGCACGGCGTCACGATCCTGCTGTGCGAGATCATGCGTGATTATGTCCCGCTCGCATGGTTGCCGGTGGGGGAGGCGGAGATCGAAAGCAGAATACTTCTCGATGATCCTGTGGTTCTCGATCCGTGCGGCGAAGTCTTCGATCTTGGGATTCATGCTTCCCTCCAGCCCCTGCTGTTCCGGGCGATGATTCCTTTTCTCGCCAGCTCTCCCAGTCCGGCAGTCCAGGCGAGGGGCGACATTCTGACTGCCTCGCCCCGGATCCTGTGGAGTGCCATCCTCGCCTCAATCGATAGAGGCGTTTCTTCTTTCTGTGTCTCTTTCCCGAGCAGTTCATCTGCGAACCCGATCAGTCTATCGAGTTCTTCGTTGTACTTCCGTGCTGCTTCCAGTTCATAATCTGTTGCTGCCTCGACCGCTCGCCAGAGTATTGCCTCGCCGGGCTGCCAGTTCGCCGGGTTTGTTGTTGTGCTTATCATGTTGTTGGACCTCCTTTTTCTGATTTCGTCATGTCGTGACTCATCAGGACAGATGCGTATCTGCCGATCAAAAAAAGAAGAAGTCATCTGGTGTCGTGTGTTGTCTCTTGTTTTGTGCGACCCGTCATTTCCCGAAGGGATCTGGTGAGGCAGGGTTCCCCGCCGCGGTCATGCGGTGTGTTTCGGAGTTCTCTTGCCTCGTTTGTACATCATCTTGTGGGTATATAAACCTTACTGTTGGGTATATACGCAATCAAGATTTGATCGCTGATCACGAAACATCGAAAAATCCTTTCGTTCCCGGAGCGATGCGAAACAAATCTTGATCTCGCCACATCCGCCGCCAGTGTCGTACCAAAACAAGAATGTGGTGTTACTCACTAATATATTTCATTTTTGTAAAAAGCCGGTGTGTGTAAAAGTCGGTAAAATAGATAGTAAGATGTGCATGTTTTGCAGGACATCTCATATCGCCCCAGAATCCAAATTTCTTTTCATAAGCCTATTATTATAGACGCATGTTTGGGCGGCAACCCCTACCCTCTACAAGATACGAAATCGGACATAGAATTCAGTAATACTGCGCCGCTTGATAGCGATTCAAAACTTGTTAACCATACCGGACAACCCTAAAAATCGGAGACCGGAGAGGTTTCTTTAAAAATCAAAAAATTATAACTGAGTAACACCAACTAACAAAAACGTAGTTTTGACACAGTCTGTAACACAGGAGCAACAATATGTAATACTGCTGTTAACCTAAATAAATTATTGGTTAACAGCCGATATTCACACACACTATAAGAACGATAGCAGCAGGCTTTGTATAAACACATCTGTATATTCTTCAGTCATACACATCTTTGTCTATTCATAGTCGTAACACTCTGTGCGAATCGATAGCAGCGGGCGTACATTTCCATTTCAAATATACTTGTCATGAAATGTCAGAACAGGGCAAAGTTGTAATTCCGTTATTAATATAATTGACACGAAATGACAAACTCGGGCAACTTTGTGATTCTATTTCAAATATATTTGTAGCGAGATTGCGGTTCAAATATAATTGAAGCGGAATGTTAAAGCAAGGCAACATTAACATTCTGTCACAAATATATTTGAAGCGAGATTGTGCCGCCGGCGAGGAAGGCGGAGAGAGATCCTTCCGGAACACAGACAGGAATCCTCGAGGATCGCCACAGCAGCCCGCCACAGAGATATCTTGTGTGCATCCGCACAACCACATCATCAAATCCGAAATGTTCACGGCGGCGCTCTGTGTGGATAATTTCCAGTTCAAATATACTTGTAGCAGAATGATGAACCTGACCGACATTAACATGTCGTTCCAGATATATTTGAACCGGAATGATGGATCAGGGCAAAGTCGTAATTCTATTTCAAATATATTTGTAGAGGAATCGCAGGGAAAGTATACTCTAAATACAATCAAAGCATTTTTATAATCACGGCAATAATATGTGGCATGAATATACATCTGTAATAATATCGGTGTCGCTATAGGTAGTCGATGATCAAAATGTTATTATAATTATGGCGGAATGTTGGAGGCAGTATAATCATAATTAAATTCAAGTGGTAATATGATTTTGGAGAGATGGCGAAGGAAGTATACTTGTTGTTCGATGGCTGGACTAATATAAAAATCGGAGAATAGCGGGGAGGTGTCTTCCCGCCGCCCATCCTGTCAGCGAGACAAACAAAATCCTTTGACCAGTCAATCAAATCTGTTTGACTTGTCATGACACGGGTAGAGGATTGTATTAAAATATCTCGGATAGTCTCAGAATATCTCATACACAGAAACTTTTATAATGTGTTGTGATGATTGAGTAATGTATGACTAGAATACAAGTAGACATACCAGATGAATTGTTGAATCGTATTAGAAAAGGTTTCGAGATACAAAACAACATACACACAAGCAAGATACCAATTGCAAAAAGCCATCTGGTATTATGGTATATTGAACAACATATAGACGAATATTCAGAGGAAACTCTGGAAACCCCAAAAACACCAGAGACTCTAGGAAGGACACCGAGCGTCTCAGATGTGGTGTCTGCTCCTCGCAGAACACACATGGAGATTTCGAGAGAGTCTCCGAGAGAGGAAGAACGTATCCCGTCACTGGAAGAGGTGTTAGATGAGATAGACAGACACGCAGCTATGAATTCTGAGACAGTCGTCTGAACGTCATGTAGTTTCTGAGACACTCTGATATTATCAGATACATCTCAGAAACTCTACTTCTTTTTTCGAACACTTCCTGGTCACTTCAGAGAGTATCCAATTCCGGCTCTCTCCGGTCTCCGTTTCAGATCGTCTGGTATGAAGAGAGTATTATAAAGATTGCAGTATAATCATCGGGAGATAATCTAAAGCCAGCAGGAGATGACTCTGCTGGCAAATCCAGTGTCTCTGCTGGCGGCGTGTCTGCTAACGATAAGTCTTCTGGCGGCGAATCTTCTGGCGGCGAATCTTCTGGCGGCGAATCCAGAAACAAGCCACAGGATAGCCCCGGCGGGACGCCGCCTCTGTCTCCCGGGAAGATGACGGCGCCCGCTGCTGGTTTGTACAATTGTCCAATCCTCCGACAATTGTCCACAACCGGCAAAACCGACATGCAGCGCCACGTCAAACAAATCTATTTGACTGCCCGGTGGTGTCAACCGATTCCCTTTGTTCCATCTTTCGACTAATATCCTCATTGATTTTTATTTTAATTAATATATTGTTAGGTTTTGCATCATCTTCATGGGTCTGGTGACATGTTATGGTGAATTGTGGATCGATAGCAGGGGGCACAAAGGTGAAATGCGGTATCGACTTTTCACCTACCAAAATCGATAGCAGGGGGCACAAAGGTGAAAAGGTGAATAGTTTTCTCGGGGGGATAAGGAGACAAGCCTATGTGACATGATGTGGCGCGCAACAACAAGTGTTAAGTGAATAGACTTCTTTATTAAATTTTTACTTAACAGTATTAGAAAAAATATTTCACTCTTCACCCGCTATCGATTTTTGGTGAATAGTGGATTTCACTATTCACCCTACCCTTCTATTGATAGCGTTTTTTAAATTCAACTATTCACCCACCTATTCACCACCTCTCGAGATTGCAAAAGTTTATATACTCACAAAACATAATCCCCATGTCTCTCTTCTGGACGCGGCAACCCGCGTCCACCTCTCACCATATATTATGGTGGGAAGAAGAGATATGGTGAGAACATGATAGACTCGACAAACACAACTGATAGCGATGGATATACAAGATTCGAAATCCTCAAACCATCCGAATTCAGACAAGCCCTTGCGGATCATCTTGATGATCGTGCAACAGATACGCTGACAAAAGCAATGCGGCAGGAAAACAACGGTATTCCTGCGATGGTATATGACGCGGCACCCACCTCTCTTCTTTTTTCTCTACATGAAAAAGGCATCATCGATCTCATATTACCTGATGACGGTCGCAAATTCAGAGGCGGCGCAGAAGTATACATCGGAGACACAGGATTGGAGTACGTGAAGCCTGCGCAAGAGGGTAACATCCTTGCATACAATCCCATGTTTCTATATTCCTGTATGTTCTGCGGCGATGAAAAGATTTCACGCGCAGGTGCAAAACCGGTAATATGTACAAACCCGGGCTGTGGTAGAAAAAACTCTTTTAAAGCGAACTATCCTACCGAGCTTGAAAAACCAGTGTGGCTACTCGGTGAAAAACCAATCGAAGCACATCCGATGGAAATATACGATGAACTCCTGGATTTCTATCGTGATCATATCGTCTTACGGGAACAGGAATATCACACACTTGCTGCGTGGGTAATGGCATCCTGGCTCGTGGATGATTTCCACACATGTCCATATCTCGCTCTCATCGCCCCGATGAGTTCTGGAAAAACCCAGGTGCTTGAAGCCATCCGGCAGACGGCATATCGAGCTTATGGTCTCGCATCCGTCACACCGGCGGCAATCTTCCGGGCAATCGAAATGTGGCGGCTCACGCTCTGCATCGATGAAGCAGAACACCAGATCGGCACAAACACTGAGTCAGGGCAGGCAATCTATGCTTGTTTGTTGGCGGGGTACAAACGGGGAATCGGGGCGATGCGTGCGGAAAAACAGGGGGAGGATTGGATGCCTACATCTTTTGACCTGTTCGGTTTCAAAGCGTTCTCGGGAACCAAGATTGTTTTGCCGACACTCGCATCCCGGTCAATTGAATTCCGGATGCGGAAAGCAAGACCAAAGTACGATCTTTTCACCCAATCAGATGGTCTGCGATTGCGGAGCATGTTGTTATGGTTCAGATTCACGAACTTGCATAAACACAAAATTATATATCCTCAAAGTGATGATGGACGGATAAGAGAACTTTATTCGCCTCTATTCACGATATCTCGCTTACTCGACAACGAAGCGAAAGAGAATCTTCAAAAGATGCTCGAAGAATCGATGCAAACAAGAAAAGCAGATGACCGTCAATCGACTGAGGCTGAAATTGTTGCGGCGATAAATGAACTTGCAGAACAAACTTCCGGAACTCTCACAGGGGAGCGGGTGTTCATATATGTCAGTGAATTGCTCGACATGTTGGGGTGGGATCGAGATCGTAGCACATCGATTCGTTTGGGTAAACATCTCAAAGCAATAGGTCTGCGGACACGACACACCAAGTCCGGGAATGTGATAGACCTCTTCGATGGCGATAATGAGGCACAGTTGGAATATCTCCAGGAGCGATATATTTCCTGAATCGAAATAGATAGCGTCGGCGCCATGTCCGTTTTCAGGATCAACCGTGCCCAGCCGATCCGCGCCGACGTATGTCACACAATCTCACTGACCTTCGCCAAGGAAACCCCGATGCTTTAGCACGGGGAGGAATTGGCGACCGAAAGACTTAAGTAGATATACAGATACATACAATACTATGCTACAAACATTGATGGTGAAGGTCAATACCGATAAAGAGCAGTACGAAAAACTGCTTAAGACGATGTATCGATTCAACGATGCTTGCAACGATATCGCAAATGTAGCATTTAAAAATAGGTGTGCTAACAAGGTTAAATTGCAGAAGATTGTCTACTATGACATCAGAGAGCGATATGGTCTGTCAGCACAGATGACCGTCAGAGCGATCTCAAAGGTTGTCGAATCTTATAAGCGGAATAAGAAGATCAAGCCAACCTTTAGACGAGATGGTGCAATGGTCTACGATCAGCGCATACTCTCATGGAAGGGAATTGACCGAGTTTCGATCTTAACGCTGGATGGTAGGATAGAACTCCCCATCGTGTTTGGGCAGTATCAAGCGATGCGCATGAATCGCATCAGAGGTCAAGTTGATCTCATCCATCGAAATGGTACATTCTACCTCGCTGTCGTGGTCGATGTGCCCGAGGAGGAGATGATTAAACCAGTTGGTGTGCTCGGTGTGGACATGGGCATTGTTAACATCGCTGTGGATTCGGACGGCGACACGTACTCTGGTGAAGAGATGGATAGAGTTCGAGAAAGAACCGAATCCTTGAAAGCAGACCTACAGAGATGTGGTACTAAGTCCGCAAAAAGACATTTAAAGAAGATAAGTGGTAGAGAAGCGAGGTTCAGACGAAATATGAACCATTGTATCTCCAAAGAACTGGTTGCGAAGGCTAAAGACGCCCAATCTATCATCGCGCTCGAAGAGCTCGGTGGTATTAGGAATGGGATAACGGTACGAAAGTCTCAGAGACGCAGGCAGCACTCATGGGGATTCTACCAGCTCAGGCAGTTCATCGAATATAAGGCGGCACTGGCTGGCATTCCAGTGGTTGGAATCGATCCAGCATACACAAGCCAGGAATGTCCGGTCTGTCACCACATATCAAGGAAGAACAGACCCAATCGAGACACATTCAGATGTGGATTGTGTGGCTTCTCTGGTCATGCAGACCACATAGCTGCTATGAATATAGCAGCGAGGGTAATCGCCAACTTACCTATCGTTTCGGGGTTCATAGAACATGAACTTCAGGAGCAAGCCCCAACCCTTTAGGGTGGGGTAGTTGACTTCCAGTGCTCATAAATATTGCGCAATCTTTTTAATCGCCGACGTGTATATATCACTCCATGCCAGCAGCGCCAGAATCCCCCCAACAGTTGCAAGCGTTTGAGATATACTTTATGACTCGCAATTACGCACAGACTGCACAGGAGCTAGGGGTGGCGCAATCTACAGTCAAATTATGGAGCACAAAATACAACTGGGACTCCCGTCTCCGTAAACGCAACGAAGCACTCATCCAGGACATCCAGCAAAGAATGGAGGACGACTGGAAAGAGATACGCCTTATGATTTTCAACATGCTCTGGGAGAAGATTCAAGCCGCAAAAGACATTACCCCAAAGAACACAAAAGATCTCGTTATGCTGATCAAGGAACTGCGGTCTCTTATGGGCGAGCAAACCACGCAGGACATTGAGCAGAATGTGCAGATCGAGTTTGTTCTTCCCGACTCCTCGAAACCAGAGCCACCTACCATCGACATCAGCCCCACCCAGGATGCTGATGAGCCGGAAAGTTTAAGTATCCCCGTTGATAATAATACTATCAATGAAGCTGAAATGCACGAACCCTGAATGCGGGCGCGAATGGGACTACAACGGCAAGAAGCATTATCCCGCATGGGTGGCATGTCCTGACTGCCACCGGAACATCAGGTTGCCAAAGGAGGAAGAATATGAACAACAATAACATCGAATGCGACTTACGAGTCGACAAGGTGCAACAGGTTGATACGGACGATGGTAGAATCATGACGGCGACTCTGAAAGGCGAGAAAGGCATCACAGTAGACATAGATGATGATTATGATCTCACTGATATACTCGAGGTTAAGGTCACGATCAAATGTGCGATGGCGGCGACACTGGAGCAGATCGGAATCAACGCGCCGAGAATAGCAAAGACGCTGTCCTTACGCGACACCAACGCAAGGCTCGATCAGCTGGAAGCGTCGCAGGGCGGCATCCATCAAAACAAGGATTGAAACAAAACCAGATACTTCGATCAGGATCTGCTGACATCATAGTGGTTTTTCGGACGAAAGAACCATGAGGAGTAAAATCATGCCAGCATTAAGCTTTCAAGGAATGTGGCTCGATGATCTGCTATCGGGGCGCAAGAAGCAGACTACAAGAGCGACAGACCGGACCAAGGTTGGTCATGTCTGTAGCATTTATAATCAGCAGCGATGCCAAATAAACACCAAACCATTACGTAAACTGACTCCAGAAGGCGATAAAATGATGCGCGAACGTGAATATCCGCGAGTCAGAAAACTGCCTGAAGGAACGTACTACGCACACTTTCTCGGGAAAGTCAAGATCGCCGAGACGTATTCTATGCATCCGAGCAAGATGCGTGGTGTGGAATTGGAAGTGTGGACTGCAATGTGGTCTTATGCAGATGGTTTTAACACGTTTCTTGATGCGAATGAGTGGTTCACAATGAACTACGGAACTGACTGGATGGATCGCACATAGCATGTGATCCGGTGGGACGGGTGGCTAGAGAGGTACTTTTTATCGGATGGAGAGCGATAAAAATGGTTGACATTAGAACAGAAAGAACTATGAGGTCTACAAATGGGCGGCAACTTCAAGCGATACACAGAGGAGGAGAACCGGTTGATCGGCGAGTTCCGTGAGAAAAATCTTTCCCTTCGAGAGATCACAAAACTGCGTTCTCTGCGTAAGATTAGATGACATCAATTTGTGAAGAATATGGTAATAAACTGTTCGCATCAGATGAATTAATGCAATTTTTTTACACAGCATACACTTATGTGATTGAA
>Ga0190347_1000143_pt1 | contig 23029 bp, 38 predicted proteins | sample 48721356_MG_FD_161652 | JGI IMG/M metagenome (GOLD analysis project Ga0190347, IMG submission 161652) | Hydrothermal vent microbial mat bacterial communities from Southern Trench, Guaymas Basin, Mexico - 4872-13-5-6_MG | ecosystem: Environmental > Aquatic > Marine > Hydrothermal vents >...
AACTATGGTTTTTTCCTGCATCCACTGGAAGAATGTATCTGGTTTCTGGATTATCATCAGGATGAAAATTGCCATGACGCCGGGCGTGAGTGTTTTGGCAAGAGTTTGGAGTTTTTCTTCTTTCACTTAAGACCCTCCGATTGACAATTCCATCTTTATGCAAATTTTCGCAATATGAGGACTGCAAGAGCAAGTGATGATAATGTTGCAATTACAGATATTTCGGGTGTTATCTCTATTATCGGCTTTGTTTCGTAGAGTGTTATCGCTATAATTTTATTTTCATTAAGATGAATTACTTTTTCTACTGTACTATATCCTTCCTTTTCAACTCTGATTGTGTATGTTCCATAATTCAACTGAAATACTGCCCCCGAAGTTCCAGAATTCTTCGTTATTCCTTCCTCAACAACGGTAACATCTGCATAAGGCGGGTCTGTCTTCACGGTTAAAGTGTATGTTTTTGGTTCTAAAGTTATTGTAACTGTTTTGTCTCTATCAAGAAATACATTCTTTCTTGCTTCATTGTATCCCTCTTTCCTGACAATGATTGTATACCATCCGGATATCAGGTCTTTGAATGTACACGGTGATATCTTGTACCCCTCAACACCAGACAGATAAACCTTTGCACCTGATGGGGTTGTCTTAACTGTTAAATCATAGTATTTCGGTGTTGGCTGTTCTTCAAGTGTTACCCTTAAGGTTGTATCTCCTTCTGGAGAGATATATACCTGTTTAGTCCATGGTTTATAGCCGGATTTTGTTATTTGTATCCAGTGATTGCCCGGCGTGGACGGAAGGGTGCAGGGTGATGTTCCGCTTACACCAAGGTCAGTTATAGATACTTTAGCACCGGATGGTGTAGTTTCAACATGGATTTTCGTATTAACGTATTTCTTTTCTGACCATGTGCCTTCTCTCCATCCATTTGCATAACCGTAGATATGCATTTCTGCAACCCAGTAGCCGGCGTAATCCGTCTTTACAGACAAGGTGGTCGAACCAGATTCAGTTGGAGGTAGCTCCTTTGATGCTTTGATATTGCCCAACGGGTCTTTTATGTAAAACTTGTTCTTCAAGTTTGAAGGTGGTGTCTGACCCATGAAAGAGACGTGCCATTCAAATGTTGCCATAATGGTAGCTCCGACTTTGGGTCTCCAAGATGGAGACCATGTAATATCATAGGATTGCGTAAATACTGGATGGAATAAAGTGAAGGCGAAGGCACAGACCAGTAGTATGGCTATCATTAGCCCATACCTCATAGTATCCATCCTTTAATTCCACATGGTATGGCAATAAGTAGCATCGTCAATCCGATTAGATTCATATAATAGGTAATTGCAACATCTGGTCTCTGTGGAGTAAGTGAAATATGCAGTTCTACATTTTGATTCAGATTGATTTCTCTTGTAATAGTATCATATCCATCTTTGTAAACTGTTACAGTATATGTTCCTTCTTCGAGAGTAAATTCCACAAATCCAGTAGATGGTACTATCTTTGTCTGTCCGCCGACTTCTACTGTAGCACCGATTACATTAACGTGGACTATCAGGGAATATTCCTTTATTTCTTCTTCAAGTGTTACATAAATTGCTTTATTTGAGTTCAGTGTAACTTCCTTGGTTTCTGCCTTATATCCTTCCTTCGATACTGTAATATAATAATGCCCCTCTTCAAGGATAAATAAGCATTTTCCATCTGAACCTGAATTTGCTGACCATTTGTCTCCATCGGTAACCTCAACTGTACAGTATGAGGGTGTAGTATAAACTGTCAAGGTGTATTCTTTAACTATTGGTTCTAATGTAACAGTTATGGTCTTATCGCTGTAAAGAGAAACTGATACGGTTTTCGTGACATAACCCTCTTTGGAAACTGTTACCTTATATGTTCCTTCCGTTAGGTAAAATGTTGCACCCGATGTTCCGGAGTTTTTGGTTTCTCCAGCCACGGTTACATCACAGTATGTTGGATTTGTCTTTACAGTAAGATGGTACTTTGGTATTGTGTATGTTACCTCAAGCATGGGTATATATGGTGAATTAGCTGAGTAAAATTCAATATAGTGATTTTGGTAAACTGCAAAGAGTGCAAGTTTTGTCCATCCATCTTTATTAATCCAACCTGTTGGTATTTTGTAACTTTTCCACTTTCCAATATCTCCACGAGTTACAACTCCCGCACTACTCGATTCATAGTAGGATTTTTCTCCATCCTCAGAGATATATGGCAAATGAGGGTGTATCCTTTCCTTATCATACAATATGAAGAAGGGAGCTAATAGTGTATTCTTAACATCTTTAACCTTTATTTTTATTACGGCACTTGTTATGTCCGCATTATCCGGAAGTGTGGATGTTTTGAAGTATAGGAATGATGTGGCAGTATATGGTATTTTGCTGTCATTTTTTGCCACAATCAAAGTTTGCTCATACGGAGATGTGGGTTCACCATCCTTTAAGTAGCCATCCTCCCTATTACAGTAAATCATTTTTACATCTGTTGGAAATAGTACCGACTGATAGGATGCTATCAGTAACAACGAACCAATTACTGCAAATACTACCGTTAATATTCTCCAATCTTTTTTATCCATACCTCCACCTCCATCCTGTTGAAACTACAGCGAGACCAATTGTTGAGGGGAGTAAGGCAATTGTTAGGGTTTTCTCAATGCTTGTTGTCTGTATGTGCTGATTGGTTGCCGAAGAGTATGCAGATACAACATCGACAAGACCATAACCATACTGTTTATCGAATCCCGGTGTTCCAAGGTCCTTCGCTGTAGTTCTGAACAAATCATACATCGCTAAAGGTGGCAATTTTTCCTTCTCTGCAACCAAGGCAAAGCATCCGGCAACAATCGGAGTTGAGAATGATGTCCCTGATACCGTTACAAGATTACCAGAATCATCAAAGGTGTTTATATTAACACCATAGGAAACAACATCAACCTCATCTCCATACGAGGAGAATGATGCTATGTAGTTCGTCTTATCAACTGCTCCAACTGTGAATGCATATTTAGCATCACCTGGACACATTACCTGTGAACCCGTGTTGCCAGAGGCTACAACCATCGGTATGCCGTATTTCAGAACCATGTTGTCAAGTGCATTTCTTAGAATTTCAGATGATGTTGCTGTTGGTGGACAACCAAATGAATTTGAACATATAACGTACCTGTTGTGAGATAACTTCCAGTTTGCGACCCAGCTCCATCCTCTTATTATGCTCCAAACATCTGCAATACCATCTTCATGAAATACCTCAACATCAAGCAAATCCACTCCTTTGGCGATGCCGGGATAGTCTGGGTCTTGAGATGCGATGCAACATGCCACCTCTGTACCGTGTGGTAAGACATAATCCCCATACATCTCGTATTTATCTATGACTACGCTTTTGCCTCCTCTCTTTAACTGTGGGATGTTTTCATTTATGCCAGTATCAACAATTGCCACGACAATCCCTGTACCATTTGAGTGAACTGATTGAATGTTAAGGAGATTTTTAACATCATTCAGGGTTTGAGTGGTATCAAAAATTCTTACTATTCTTTCATTTGGATATATCGCTTTAACATATTCGTGACTCATGAGCTGTGGTAACTTTGATGAGTCTATATCTGCAAGTATAACATTCACCGGATTTATCGTGGTATCTATGATGTTGCCTCCGAGGGTTTGTATTTCCTGTATCACAACTGACTGTACTTCCACAGACTGTGGTGATGGAAAATCCTGTAGCTGAATTATGTACTCTCCACGACCGCCCTGTTCGCACAGCACCATAACAGATGGATGCGTGTATGATGGAGGGGTTGGAGATGATACATAGTATGCAAGTGGGAGTGCAATAAGTAAAGGTATAATCATTGCCATCATCTGCATTCTGTTCAGTTTCGGGCTTGTGTAGTATATTATTGCAAAGGCAAAGATGACTGCAAATATCGTTCCATAGGGGAATGAGAATGCATCGAAGATTGTAAGTAACAGCAATAATGGTTTATCATTTTCAATGAAGTATGCGACGGCGTAGGCGGAGGCTAACAGGATTGGTACGACTGGAGATATCATGTAGAAGGATATGTTTCCAAACAGGAAATTAATGAATGGAATGTTTATCACAATATACATCTTGTGAAGATAGTACAAAATAATCCCAAGTATCAGCAGTATGCATCTGAATATTTCATACTGTTTTATAGGTTTGTCGCAAGAAGACCGCTGATTTTTAATCGGTGGATGAATTGCGACCACGGTTTTTCACCTCCGTAACTCTAATATACTCCATATCAGATACAGATTTGCAGGCTTCTCGGCTATATGCTGAGAGACAGGGCTGTTGTGAACCAGCCCCTATCTCCCCCATTGTGCAACACCCAGAAAGGGGACTTGTTGGCGATGCAGTGTGCGAGGGGAGAAGCCACCGATTTCAATCGGTGGTAGTTCACTTGAGTATTCCAGTTTCCTTTAACTGTTGCCATAGTATCAACCCTGCAATTATATCATCAATAAATCCAACTCCAAGGAGTGCATCTGGTATCAAGTCAAATGGAAACACTATGTAAAGAAAGAGGAATAGTATGAAGAGTAATCTGAGTGTTTTCTTGCCTTCCACTTCGCCGATTCCTGGTATCTTCATTGTTGCCACCACCTCCTTGCATACAGTATCGTGGCTGGTATGCATGTTGCTGTCAGAATCAGTCCTACTGTCCAGTCAATTGTTACCTCTGGTCTTTGTTCTGGTTTGACCTCAAATGGAATAACTTCTTTTGACAGAGGTTTGTCTTCAGACCAGTGAGCAAATGGTTCGCTGAATCTTGCATCGAAAGCCTCGACGAGCATCAGATACTTGCCTTCTTTCGAGCAATATATCTTTCCTTCTATACTCGAAGATGAGCCGGCAGGTATGACCTCGAATGATTGGATTGTTTCCATGAGTGTGTTGCCATTCCATGAGAGCATGTCATTTGGTGGTTTGTATCTCTCAGGTGTATTGGCAAATGAGTATCGTGTATCGTCTTTCCAAACCGATGTTGTACCGTGAACTATCGGCAGATATACATCCTCGCCACCGATGGTTGCAACAAATATCTCTTCAGCAGGCACGCCGTTTACATATTTTACATTTGCTCTCCACTTTCCAGCATTCAGTATGACTTTGTAATTTGTTGATGTATACAGCGTATCTCCAGCAGATATCTGACCATTACCATCCTTATCCTCAAATATCAGTAATTTGATGTATGGTTTCGCCCAGTCATATCTGGATACCGAGAATGTTATCTTGAAGTGCAGATATTTTCCAACGATTCCATCTTCGGTTGTAGATAGTGGAGAAACTGTATTTTTAAGTGCTGTTATCTCTATTGGGATTTGATTTGTTGGCTCTGCTGATAGTGCCTCTGCAATTTCATCATTAACTGTGAAGGTTCTCACGCTTTGTGCTGTTATGCCTGTATAATCTGCTGTCTCTGGAATTGTTGTGCCGGCGAGAGGTATGGATGAATATGAAACGAAGAATGCAAGCAGTATGAACACAATGACTGCAACCTTAGCCAGATTGCTTCCAACTCTCTCGCTTATTCTTGGTGCTGGTAAATAGAATAGAACCAGTGTTGATACTATCGTTGATACAATTACCGGGAATGTTGTTGCATACAGCGGTACAGACAAACCGCCTGTTGTGTATGTCCATACCAATCCCGTTAACCATCCGGTTGTCAGACCAGCTACTGCAAGTGGAAAGAGGTATTTTTTATCTCCCTCTGTTGCTATCAGCCACAGCCCTATTGCCGTCGCCAGCCCCAAAAATCCAAAGAATATTGTTGTCTCCATCATAATATCACCTCAACAGATATTTTTTAACCAATACTGCACCGATTATTATTAGTATCAGTGGTACAGCCACACTCATCAAGCCTATCCCTATCTTCACCAGATTATTGAATATCCACATCATGAACCACATCGAACCAAAGAATATCATTGCAAAGATTATTATACCAGCCACTATCCCCACCAAAGCCTTATCTCCTCGCATGTTCATACCTCCTTACCAATAATACTTTTATTATTAACAACCAAACTATTAACAGTATTAACAATAAAAACAATGCGACAAAGAGTGAAAAATTTATGGAAAAGGGCATATCCAAAAAAATAAAGTAAATTGGTGCGTTCATGTCATCTAAAAAGCTTTCTCTTTTAACTGTAAATGTATATAGAGTTTTAGTGTCTTTGTGGAATTTGATGCCAAAAAACTTGTCATAGAACTGCGCTTGTAATTTCCATTCACCTTCCTTTGCAAGTGCTGGTATTTGCATAAATCCTGAGTTTTCAAAGATGCGCCAAACTGTGTAGTGATACACTCCTTCGTAACCACTATCAACTTGTACTATAGAATCTACAGCATGGTCTATCCAGTAGACTACATCTCCATCAGGGTCAATAAGCAACCATCTTATGTGAGTTGGTCTCCAATCTGCTGGAAATAAGAGAGTTGATGTTTTGAATTCATAGTTATTCAGAACTAAAGGTATTCTTGAGCCTGGCGTAACATAGTATGCCATAGCTGTAGGGAGTAGCATAAGTGCCAATACCAGACTAACGATAGCTATACTTCTTATATGCCATCACCCCTATAAGGATTAATATCGATATCACTATTGCTATTATCAAATACACAATCCATCCACCTTCGGGTGCAAGTATTGATGGTGTCAACGTGATTACTACCGTCTTATCTCCATTCACAACTATGTGTCCTCTGTATGTTTCGTAACCACTCTTCTCAACCGTAATTGAATATGTTCCCCATTCCAGCCAAAATACCGCTTTCCCATCTGTTGATGTGTATTTTGTCTGTCCGCCCAGTGTTATCTTTGCATCACTTATAGCTGTCCCATCGGTTTCATTTACAAATATCGTTATCTTATAGTTACCATAGCCTTGTTCAACTTCTATATGTTTGGCAGTTCTGTCACTATATCGCCCTTCTATATCCCATGACCAAGCGTATATGATTAATGTTCCTGATTCAACTGCTTCGAATGATGTTGTTCCACTATATGTCAAACCACTAACATGATGGGCTGGAACATAGAATTTATCAAAATCGGCACTAGATGGATTGTTATATCTAACTTCTACATAGAATGTTTCTATTGGTGCTTTTGTTATAGAATTTGCCTCAGCAGTTAATGTTAATGTTACTGTCTCTCCTTCTATATATTTGGGTTTATCTGTCTCTATAGTTGGTTTTCCTGGTATCTTACTTATATTATCTACAACCATAAATGTGACTTCTGATTGGTCAATAATGGTATTTGTTAGATGAACTTCCAATCTGTTAGATTCTAAACCGCCTGGCGTCCATGTTCCTTTAGGTATAGTCCATGTTATCTCATAGCCTCTCAAATCATCTTCCAGCCACCAGACTGCAAGGGGTTGGGTCTGTGTTGGTTTGTAAATTGCAAGTCTCCATCCCTTCTCCCCAGTCATAGCACCGGCATAGCCAGTATCAACTGACAAGTGAACTGTTGAACCTTCCTCAAATACATATAATGGAACTGCTCTGTTTGTTCCCTCCGTGTATGTTGTACCCTCCTGCCTTATTGAATCTACACCAAGAACATCAACTCTGCCAATTCCTGGTGCTAAGTATGCCCAATCTTCAGATATTATATATTCTGCACCTATCCATTCCCAATCCCATACCCAAGCTGAGTGTAATTCCATAGCTTCTATTACACAATAAACCTTGATTGCACCGATTTTGTTTCCTTTTATCGAAAATACCAGTGTTCCTGTTTCCAGATTCAACCAGTCACCAAAAGAGTTTGCATTTGTCCATGTATCATCTCCAAAAATGTTATCCGTTCTCTCCCCGCTGGAATAATAACAATTTGGTAAATTACCCATAATTCTTCCGCTTTCAATAATTACAATATCTCTATCAAACCAGTTATTTCTCCCATCTATTATTGTATGTAACCGTTTGTTTGTATCCATATACTGAACTACCCAAGCATATTGCCCTAAAGCGAATATCTCTGGAAAGTGTGACCAGCTGTTGTGATTCCATCCATCTCTAAAGAAAAATTTTGCTTTTGTTGCAATTTTAACACTTTTTCCATTCTGTTGCCATGAAGTTATATATACAGTATTATCAAGTTGTTCGTGATTTGGGTCTGTGTATAAAAACTTGTAATCTTTTCCATCGTAATATCCTTTAAATTCGAACTCTTTGGTGCTGGTATTAATATCCAGCCCAGTCCCGTAATCTTCACCAAACAATCCAATATAATCTGAAATTAATAACCCTAAAACGATGGTAAGCACTACCACTATCACGATTATTCTCCTATCCTGTACTCTAATTCCTTGCATTTTCTTGCCTCCCTGCTAAATAATAGAGAGAGGGGTTAGTGCTGTCGAGAGAGTATTACTGCTATAATGAGTATCAACACTACTGCAAGTATTACCCAAGCTGGTATTCCAAAGTATGTCTGTTCATACCACGGAACTTCTGCTTCTGCTGGTGGTGTTACTGCCATGGCCTCAGTCCATGTGAATACGAATTTATTCAGCGTGTATTGTTCTCTCACTGTGAAGTCTTCGAGTACTATGTTTCCGTCTTCATCGACCTCCCATTCATCGAACTCTACACCATTATATTCTATCGTGAGAGTGTCTGCATTCAGGCTGTCAAATGCTCCATCGTAAACCTCGTCATCTGGGTTTAATATCCAGTCAACGCAGTTCGTCAGTACCTCATTAGATTTGATGTAAATCACTACCTCGTGGTTTGTTCCTTCTGATTTATCATCAACCTTGTAAACATATGGTGCATATTTCTGATACTGCACATATCTCGTCGCACTACCACTATCGCTTAAGGATGATATTGTCACGTAGGATGTTGGTATTGAAATCTTGTGTGATGGATACGATAGTGTCAGATTTATATCAGACAGTGCATATCCAAGACCAGTATTTGTAACTGTTATTGAATCATTTACAGTCCAGAATGACGATGTCGAGCTTATTCCAACCTCTGGCTCTGTTACATCTTTCTCCTTCACCGTTACATGGTTTGAAATCCATGTTGATGTCAATGCACTATCATTACCATATATTACAATCTCAATTACATTTGTATCTGCTGATGCATTGAATGTGAAGTTCAAGTAGGTATCACTTTGGTCAACACCACCAGAGATTATGTTCGTAAGGGTTGTATTATCCCAGTTTCCATCTGTTACAGCTTGAGATGGTTTTATAGCTACTCCATTTACAGTAAGATTGTAAACTATGTTTCCACCGTTTGCTTTGATGGCGAACTTTGATACTGTTCTATTCAGTTGACCTAACTGACATGGTAAGGTTATATTTCTGTAGGTTGTAGTTGTAGTCTGATTGTGCCAGTAAGTTAATGATATGTCAACTGTTCCACTTGATATTGATACATCTTCTCTGTATGTTAGCCACGTTGTAGCACTGGTACTCACTGCAATCAAAAGCAGGAAGGCAAATATACCCAAGATTACACCTGCACGCTTCATCGCATACCTCCTATATTTAAATATTTAGATGGGGGAGTTCCCCCCTGTTCGACTTGCCGCTGACCTCACTATGTGGTTACTGTGAAGCTCACTACATCAGCGTAGTTTGCATTTGGCTGGTATACATACAGATAGCATGTATAGGTCTGTCCGTCCTGGAATGTTCCGGCAACTGCCTTTTCGAGAGTGAATGTTACAGTTGCCGTTACGCTTGAGCCGGCAGGCAGGTCGCCTATCGGAACTCCATCAGTAACGTACTCTCCATCATGGTACAGAGAGTATGTAACGCCGCCTATTGTTATTGTAACTTCTGTTGCATCGGTTTCAAGGTTGTCGTGAAGACCTTCCTTACCAGTTACCGGGTTGTAGAGCAGGATTCTCACATCGTTTGCGGTCTTGCTTTCATCAGTATTTTCTATAGTTAATGTATCTGTTTTATCTGTCTCGGCTGAAACGCTGCCGTCTGATGCAACTGTCGAGGTGTGGTCGAATGTCCCGGAACTGAATGCTATACTGAGAGATGCTGGAGTTTCGTATGTCGGCGCAACACTCTGCCCTGCTATATATCCGCTCTGGTATGCCTCTTCCACTTCAGACTGCATGTAGTAGTAGCCACCGGCGAAGCCAATCACTAGCCCCACCACAAGGGTTAGTAACAACACACCTTTTGCTTCCATTCCTTTTCACCTCGCTTGCTTCAGAGGGATGCACCGCACCCCTCTCTGCAAACCTGTAATACTTGTATATATAAATTTTTTGCTTAAATTAGGTTCGCAACCGAAAAATAAGATAGAAAATTGGGGTTTGTGAATCAAATTTGCGATTCGCAAATCACTTCTTTTTTTCTATCCAGTATGCAAAAACTGTAAAGATTGCTGTTAGAATCAAAAGATACATAACAATCGGTAACATTGAGGGGGTTTGCGGTATTACCTGATTGTCTAAATCAGGATTATAAAGATAAACATATTTCAAGATGTAATCAGATGGAACGAAGGTATCCACAACAATACCGCACACCATTATCAATAAAGCCATAGCTATTCCGAATTTTATTGATAGTGGTATTTTTGGTGGTGCATAAAAACGCCTTCCGCCCTTGTAGTATGTCGACAGTTTTCTGTCGTTTACAAGTTCGTTTAGGTAGTTTCTTACAGTTCCTTCAGATAGGTTGTAAGGTTTCTGGAAGGCATTCTGAATGTCTTGAAGGGTTGTCTTTTTACCCTGCAACCATCTTTCTTCCACAAATTGCTTTATCTTTTTTTTGATAATTTCCTTATAATCTTTTTGTGAAACAAGAGTGAATTTATACCGTTTTTTTGACATGTTACCACCACATGATGAGCCAGCAACCGATGAGGCAGGCAAGCAGGAAGAGTAGTATCATCAAATCAGCCCAATTTTTTTCTTGCACTCCTCGCATAGATTTTCTTTTAGAAACCATATTACCATCCTTTTAATATCATCGGTATGGGCATCTATGATGGTTTGCATCCATTCTTTTGGGTAATCTTGCTGGATGTAAAGCCTTGGAAAACATTCTTTAAGATTTTGGGGCGGGGTTAAGGCTACCATCATATTTAAATTGATTTCACCCTAATTAAGTTTTGGTTTTCAATTTTTTCAAATCCATCAGTATTAGCAATAAGCCGATTATAAAAAAGGCGGCAATCGGTAATATTCTCTTTATACCCAACTCAGCATAAGATTGTGGAGTTGTATATGGTGTATGATAAACCGGTGCAAAGTAAATATAAACATGATTGCCTTCTTTTTTGTAGTTATAGACATCCATCCACTTATAATGAATGCTCAGAGAAATGTGATGTAACTTTCCATCCCTAATGTATATTCTCACTCTTTCGGTGTCTGGGGTGTGTCCACCTGCATCAAGCCAAACATAGTTCCATTCAATATAATACATATCCTTTTCTGGAATATAGGTTATGTTGGAATGGTAAACATAATCTGCTGGGTCGCCTTCTGGGTATATAGCTATTGGTTCATAATCTTCAGGATTCATGCTGAAAGGAATATAGAACCAATCTCCAGCAATCAAGATAGAGATTAGTATGCACAGTATCCCTATGACTGTTTTTAGAATGCCAACCACCCCCTCACCATTTCAATAAAGTGGTCAATATTCGCCAAAAATCCGCCATGTTGATTTAATGGAATATTAGCACCAATCAGCACAACAAATACAAGTAAACCAAAAGCCACATCATGCCTATCGAGATTTCCATCTATTCGTTTAGCACCCAGACCTGCGAGTATTGTTATGAGAATCCATACTGCATATCCACCCATATGGAATTCCATTATACCGAAATATGATAGAATAGCACCAAAAATCCAGTAAAAGGTCAATATCAGGATGAAAGCTATGAAAAAACCAGCAATTAGCTTACGACCTTTGATTGCTGTTGAGCCTATTGCCCACAATACAGCGATGACACAGATTATGATGATTGAATAAAACATCACATTTCCAAGGAATTCTTTGGGGTCTGAGGTGAAAACATAAGCATAGAAAACTATCAGAAAAACTATTATTGATATCAAAAGGAAAAAAACCTTCCAAGGGGAAAGACGCCACTCTGCTATTGTTTCTGGTTTGTCGACGGGAGCTTTGTTATATAGCAATTTTTTAAGTTGATTCTTCATGATATCCCTCCTTTGGAGAGGGGGTTGGGGAGGTGAAAGAAATTTGGAGGTGAATAGAAAAACCAACACCCCCTCCCACACGCTGGGTCTTCCACCAGAAGATGTACTGGTGGTGGTGAGGAGGATGTCTGACCCAGCATGCAATTTCAATATGATTTATGATTTTTTAACTTTATCGGCGGGAATAAAAAAGAGAGAGGGTGATTATGACTGCTCCACCACTGGTGCAGTCATATCCGGAACTACTGTCACACTGATTCTATATGTTCCTGGCTCTATATTCGGTTCGGTGCAGAATTTGACGAGCAAGAAGAATTTGCCGGGTTCTATGAGTGTCTTCGGCGAGTAATATGTGTTTTCGTGTTTGAATAGTTTTGGTACTATGTCTGGGTTGTTGTCGATGTCGGTCAAGTCTGGGTCGAACATTTCTGTGTTGGCGTACCATGGCGCAAGTGTATAGCATGATGTTCCAACTGGTACATCATCGTACATTGGAGTATACATTGCCTGAATTTCCTCTGTCATCGGATATTTTACAAGGTCGTCATCGTTTGTATACCAGTCGAGCCAGTCCCAATGTGTCTGCATCCATTCTTCCCAAGTTGTACCAACACTTGCTGTCTCAAAACAATATTGTATGTCGTCTGTGACTGCTATTGTGAATCCACCATCAGTCACTGGAATCCATTCGTCATCTACGTTCTTTTCGACTTCTATCTTCAGTACTCCTTCTATGGGTACTGATGCTTTGTTCTCGCCTCTTATCAGCGCATAGTCATATTCACCGCCATACTGTATGTCGAAGTGGAAGTGTGTACCATCAAGATATATGGGGCTGTCCACGGTTACTTCTGTCTGTACGGTGTTGCTCAGGTAGTTCACTACTCCTGCAAGTGCCATGGTGGTTACAAACAACACCACAGCACCTAATGCCAATATTTTTCTTCCCGTTTTCCCACCTTCCCTTCTTTGTATACTGAAAGCAAAAAGGGTTAATAAATCTTTCGCTTCACATGGGCTTATCGGTTCTGGAGGGCGAAAAACCACCATAACAGTAAAAACACTAACAAAAACAGCAGAATAATTAGATTAAACCAATCCTTTTCTTGCATTCCGGACATAGTTTATCCCTCAAAAATGATTCTACCAACGTTTGCATCTCCTCTCTGTAACTGTTAAGTAGGGCTTGTAACCATTCTTCTGGATAATCTTGAGATATGTAAACCTTTGGAAAACAATCTTTCAGTTTTTCAGGTGCGGTTATTAAGACCATGTTTTGAGATACTCCACAAATTTTAAATAATTTTTTACAGACCTCCTCTCCATCCAGCTCTCTCCCAGTATGCAATATCCCGATGTCTTTAGGGTGGAGAGGATGCCATACAAGCCAATAGCACTTCTGTTAGTCGTAGCAATGCTTCTTCCCTGTCTCTGCCTTTCCTTACTTTAGCTGATAATGATATCTTTCCCGTCCTCCGTTATTCAGTTTTACTCTCTTAATTTTTCCATTCTCGACCAATTTCTTTATAGCTTTCAGGTATTCTCTTCTTGTCAAAGGCATAATGTAAAACAATACTCTTAAATTTTTCCTGAAGATTTTCGGCTCAATCTGTATTTTACGATATGCTCTGAAGGATTTGATTTTGAAGTGTCTGAGAAATTTGATAAATACCTTCTGTATCGCCTCGTTCTTATGTTCTGATTTGACTTTGTAATTGTACAGTGACTTTAGAAAATTGAAATCTCTTTCAGTCAACCAAGTAATCTTTCCTTTGAGTGTTTTCTCCATCTCTGCATATGTATCATAGAATGTGTTATATCTCATATCTCACCATTGGTTTATCAGTTTTGGAGTGTAACGAATATGGGCATCTCCTTATCCTTCTAATATCTCCAGTAACTGCAATATCAACATAGGGTTTCTCTGTAGTATTCAAACTCATAGGAATCTTATATTCCTCGCAAACCTCTCTCACAACCTTCACACAGAAATCTGGTTGAAATCTTCCCATTACAATTACATGGAATCCCCTGCTTGTATCCCATACCTGCGGATTATAACCTCTCTCCTTCAAGCCATCTGCAAGCCTCAGGGCGTACTCCTTCGCCTGCCCCCTCTGTGAAAAATCATCAATGTCAATATCTGCAAATATATCAAAACCTGTTACGAAATCCGGGTCTCTGCCTTCAATCCAATCCATCCACTTCTGGTTTATGATTTTTCGTGCTTCTCTGAGATTTTTTAATCCACATGGGAGTTTTGGTAATTTTACACTTGCATTTGATATGTATAAATCGAACTTGATGCCTGTTAATGCTCTTTTTATCCAGTATTCGAGGTGTTCTGGTTTGAAGATTTTGAGTGGTCTCAAGGTGACGTTTCTATCTCTCAATCTTTTTATTGCTACGACTTCTCTGTATCTACAAAATTTGGCAATCTTTTCTATAGTTTTTGGGTTTGAGTAGTACACATCCCATCTCATCTTTTGCCTCCAATTTCCTTCAGCCATTCATCACAAAGCGGACAGATTTTCTGATTTTTAGTGACCCACCATTCTTTCTGACAGTTAGGGCAATACCTCTTTATCCTTGGCTCTACCTTGATTATTTCTCTCGTTGTTGTAACCATTTAATCCCCTCTCCACCTTCTTGGGTCATTTGCTCCGTCTACCAACTGCTTCAGTGTTTTCCCACCCCAATACTTATTTTGCTCCACATACATCTTATGGAGTATCTCCACTGTCTCAGCCGTGGATGGTTCGTCAACATCTTTATTTATCAATTCTCCCAGCTCAATTTTGATTGTGCTGTATCTATACTTGTCTTTCCAATCAACGTCGGGATACTTCTTTCTCAACCAATCAAGACCTGCAACAAGAGAGATTCCTTTCACTTCAAACTCATATTCATTACCCTGCTCATCCACAAGGATTATGCTCTCAATTTGCCTGTATTCTTCCTTCTTCTTACCTTCAAGAATTTCCTTTAAATATTTATTTTTGATTTTGGCTTTCAATTTCATCCCAAACCCTCCGTCGCCATACGCCTTCCTTCATCTGGAATAGAATATCATAACCGCCACCTATCAACTCGTATCTCTTCTTGCTGTATTCCATTCTTTTTTTGCAGTCTCCATACTGCTTTCTTATCTGAAAGTTTTCTTCTGCTGAAATGTCTCTATCATAAATGAGTTCGAGATGATAACCATGTTTTGTTTGAAAGACCAGAACCTGTGTTAAGCCATTTTGTTTCTGTTCTTTCAGGATTTTTCTTTTTAACTCTATCACGGAAGGAAGGCTGGCGTAATCGAGGTCTATGCCTATTCTGCTCATATCGCCCCCCATATTTTTTTCCTTCGTTCAAAGGATTTTTAGTAACTTCTTTGATGTTTTGGGGTCGAATTCGCTTACATCTAAAACCTTCTTTTTGGTTTCTTTCTTCTTCGTTTTTGGTATTACTTTTACTTCTACCAATCTATCTATATTTTTATCACGGATTTTGAGTTTAAATTTCATTTCTCAGCCTCCTCAAATTGACATTTTCCGCCAAACTTTTCAATTAAGCTTTTGATTGTACACTCATAATCTTCCACATCGCAATCAAAACAAAAGAATTCATATAATGCTTCCAGAACCTTTTCTCTTTCATCTTCCGTGAGCTCGATTTTCATTCCTCATCCACCTCCACCACGTCTATCATCTTTTCTTGTATCGTGACTTCATTTAATTTTCTAACTAATGCTTCTTTTTCTTTCCTCAGTTGTTCTATTCTTTCATTAATTCTATGTATGTCTTTTTTCAACTTTCCTACCATCAGTTCTTTAGAATTTTCACGCAGAAACTTAATCATATCTTTTATCTTATCCTCTTCAGATGTATATACTACTCTATTGAGCCATCGCTCTAACTGCCGTGCTATTTCCTCTGGTTCATCATCATCGAAAAATATCGGTTCATCATCAGTCACTGATACTGCTTTAATCAAATTACCCTCATCATCGTATATTCCTATCCAACTGCTTACACGGATTTCGCCTGGATTCAGCAAATTGAATCTTCCTTCCCTATTTTGCACTACATAGTACATACCAACCTCACCTCTCTTCCTCTTTGTTGATTACGTCTGCGAACCATTTTTTGATTAATTCCTCCGCTACCTTTTTCCTTGCCCATCAGACGTATATCTCATTTCTATCACCGTCTGTAAAAGTTGATGCCGCCGCATCGTGTACCATGAAATGTACTCGTGTCTTTACAGTATCCAAAACGCCAACCACAAGAATCGGCGGTAAATCCGATGATGTGCAAACATCCATTATCTCTCTGTAGAGCTTTTGCGCCCTCTCAAGCAACTCCAAAGCGTCTATTTTCTCCCATTTCTGCTTGTCCATCTAATCATCCCTCCGCAACAGCCCTTCTTTTTCCAGTCCTTTCTGAATGAGTGTTCGTATTGCTTCGCTCTCGGTACAAACAGATGGTGTTGTCTCCATATACTTTGTTATCAAGCTCCACAACTTCTCAGGCAACCGGACTGTCTTCCTCACCTCTGTCATACTACAATGTAATATAGTATGACATATATATACTTTTTGTCAATAGTGACAGCAAAGGTGTATCACAACTTAGTCTGAACATATTTAATCATCTTGGACTCTTTTCTTGCCTCCTGAAGTGTTGTTATCAAGGTATTTTCAACCTCTTCAAAGACATCTATGCTATCTGGTATGTCATCTAAAGGATATTTTGATTGGTACATCGCTATTATTGAACTGAATAACCTGTTGGGGTCTATAAATTCTATCTTCGCTATTCTCTCTTCTCTATCAACAAGCGGGTCTGGGTCAACGCCTTCCAAAGGTTTCTGTATGGATGCGGTTTCATCATCTATACACTTTAGAAGTAAAGCATAATACTCCAAATCCAATTTTTCAAGTACCTCTTGCATCAATGAAATCACTTTGTTTGATTTGGTTTCAAGCATCTCTCTTATGTTTCTCCTTGTTTCATAAACAAAATCCCTACCAATCAGTTCTAATGTTCTTGGATTTACCTTGTTTTTGGTTTCGCCAAAGAAAATCATACAGGTTATCGCATATCCCCACAATCTCAGTGTTGTTAAATAATTTGTAACCAGTGTTTCTAATTTTACTCGCAAAGGCGTATCTCTGGTTATGCCGTATTTTCTAACAATCTCTCTTGGTATTTCCGCTCTGTATGCTTCGATTGTTTTTGGGTATCTTGGTGTACCCGGCAACATCACTGGTCTTTCTGGTATCCTTATCCATCTTCCATCCTTGTATATCTTTATCAGCGTAGCACGTAGTGGTGTACCACGCCTTTTGACCCAATTTGCTCCAGCTCTGATTGCTATTCTCGGTAGTTTTTCTCCCTTGTAGGTATAATAAGTCCATCTGAAAACATAAATCTGGTTTATTCTATCGCCCATCACTTCATCCTCTGGTGGTATCGTTAAGTATAGCGGTACTCGTCTTTTCACCTCTCTTTTTGTAGTTGTTTCAAAAACATTTGGCTCTACCTCCACAATCTGGTTTGTCTCCTGCATTGCAGTTATGAACATTTCAAGGTCTTCGTCTGTTTTGAAGTATTTTGAAAGTTTATCGAATAGTTCTTCTCTTGTGTATCTTCCAGAGGGGATGGTTATTTCAATCATCCTTTCCTCCATTTGTTTCGTTAATCTTTCTCAATTCTTTTCTTGCCTCTTCCTCAGCCTCCGCAAGAAGGCGTTTGTATTGTTCTGTTTTCTGAAAAGTTTCAATATAGTCAACTAAAATTTCTCTTAAATCTCTGAGGTCTCTTAGTATTGATTTGCTATCTTTTGATAAACTGTCCAAATAGTTTTTTATTGACTTTTTCAGTTTTTCACATTTCCAGTCGTAAGGATAATCCACGATATACTTTATTCTGGGAATTCCAATTTCAATTGCTTTCTTTTTTGCTTCTTCCAAATCTTCAATCTTCAAACCATTGTTTTCAAAAAGTTCGTCGAGGATATATTTTTCTATAAGAAGAAGACTATAGGTTTTACTTAGTCTTCGATGGATTAATAACTTGAATTTTCTACCCCTATATATTACTGGTAGTTCGTATTGCTCTGGATATCCTGTTATTTGCTCCCATTCTCCTATGAAGGTATTACTATCTGTCATTCTAAGCACCTATTTCTCTTCCAAGTCGCCATTATCTTTTTCCGTCATCAGGTCTGCAAGTTTTTTAGCGTCTTCAAAGTCTTTTTTTAGAATTAGCTCTACAACTGGGTTGGTCATATCGAGTTTATAGTATTCTTTGATTTGTGCAATTCGCATTTCGAGTAAATCACATATCAAGTTAGTGAAGGTTGTTTTATCTACACTGATGCCCTGCGATTTCAGATAATCTTGTAAATCTTCTTCGGTATATTCGCAACTTGGGTGGTATATCTCTAGCTCCTGAATTTCCTTATCTCCCCCCATAATTTCCTCCACCAACTTTCTTTTTTTCCAACCATTTCCTCATATCCCCTCTCAAGAGCATCTATAATCTCTTTCACTTTATCTGGCTCTGTATATGTCAACCAGATTGGTTTCCCAGCCTCTCCTTCTCCATACGGTGGGTTATACTCCTTATGGATGCTTATTCCAACCGCTGGTTTCATGCCCTTGTATTTTTTGAGCAATAGGATGTTGATATAGTATGAGTATTTCAGCAACGGCATTGCTTTTATGTGGGTGGCAAGTTCAACAACATCCGACTTTTTGTAACCAACTATCCTTTCCTCTGGCATCACAAAAATCTTCGGCATATCGAATCTATCTTGCAGCAACCACAAAACCGCAGTAATATGCTTGCACCATAGACTTGAGTTGTCCTTGTAATGTCCTATGATGTGGTCTTGGCATGTGCAATCTGTATGGAGATTTGCTATGAAGTTTTCTCTTTCGTAGAGGAATTGCGGCAGTTTAGCTGGAAGGTAGTTTTTGATTACAACCGTATACTGCCTTTCCTTATCCTCTGAGAGAATCGTTACTCTTGCGTCTCCGCCGTTCTCCTTGGTAACAGCATATTCAATGATATGACCATTTCTGTAAAGTTCCAGACCTTTTTTGATTCTCGAATCATCTACGAGTTTGTGAATTTCCTGAATGTTTCTGGCTTTCTCATAGTTGTAAACATTTTTGATGGCATCGAACCAGTAAGGATAGATGTATTTTGATGATAGAGGTAGGGCTCTTGGATGGCATTCTTTGTGTTCAACCCATTCTTTTCCGTTTTTGAATTTATAAACTGCCTTCACTTTTATCCTCCTTTTTCCACCCTATCACCACAGTAGCCACAGCAGGGCGCCCTTCCACGATTACAGATGTTGCTCTATGTCCGCCTGTTTGTCTAATCAATACTGGCTTGCCAACCCACCTTCCAACACACCTAATCTTTTTTCCTAACAACCTCTCCATCTTTCCACAACTCCATTAAGGCTTTGTGTGTAAGGTCAAAATCAAGGTTTAATGCCTCTGCTATCTCGTCAGTATATACAACATCCTCTCTTGTTTCGAGGTATTTGAGTATCTCCTTCTTTGCCTCTTCAAGAGGGATGATGCGAGGCGTGATTATTTTCAAATCTCTGACCCATTCTGCATAATAACGAATTGCTTGGCGTATTGCTTCTGCCTTGCTTATTTGGAGTTTTTCTGTTATCTGATTTAATTCTTCTTCTATAGGAGTTATATCAACTGGATAAACCTTACGAGTTTCAAGCATGTGTATAGGTATGTATAAAGAGGTATAAATAGTTTACTCACAAGGATTTTCTTTCAAATCTAACACACCAGCAACGAGTTTTCTGTTCATCTCTCTCCCTCCATCGCAACCGCATCCACCAGCGCACCATCGTCATCTGTTACAAGTATGAATCCTGCTCCACATTTCATGCAGTAAGCCTCACCATTGCTGCAGAGTATGCAGTGCCTCCCATCACATCGAGGACAATGACCGAAACTCAACAAAGTCAAGTCTTCTGCCTTCATTTCTCAGCCTCCTTAAGTTTTTCCCACTCTTCTATTATCTGTTCCATATAACAATCGGGACAAAGAGGTAAAGACCATTTTCCTTTAATCTCTTGACCACACTTCTTACATTTCCTCATTCCTCTCCCTCCACCACGTCTGGGAGCCATTTTTTGATTAACGATTTTGCTCTCTTTAACGTCATTACATTGTCAAAAAATCTATAGTATCCCTTACCTTCCTTTTCCAACTCTGCCTCTTCTATCTCTTTGTCAATCTCCTGTAACAATCCCTGAACTGCTGATTTAACATCATCGAAGTCAAAGATGCATGCTGGAGCATCCGAATAAATATACTCTTTATCCTCATAAATTTCAATCCAGTAAGTCCACAATACTTTTCCTTTCAACGGTTCATGCTTCATTTTTTATCCCCAAAAAAATTTTTTACAAATTCAAGTTCTTCCTCATTGCTGATTTGCTCTACAACTTTATTCGCAATTCTTTCTGCTATTTCTGGGTCTGTTGTTCTTATGCTTAACGCACACATAAACCACAGCTCTTTCTTTTCGTTCATCATTCTTCCACCACATTCTCATACTTTCTTGATTTACTATTCCAAACAAACCAACCTCGCTCTGGTGTCCATAGCAACCTATGTCCATTTTTGCACCTATAATATGAATATATATCCAATTGCGATGTTTTTTTCATCTTTGTACCACAGATAGGACACTTTGCAATCATTCTTCCACCACGTCTGCGAACCATTTTTTGATTAAAGGAATGATACAAGTCTCGATTTCATCTCTCCTATTTGTACAGTTTATATAGAAACGTTTTGTAAATCCTATCTGCTCATATCTATCAAGCTCTTTTATTCTATTCTCAATCTCCTGCAACAATCCCCGAACTGCTGATTTGACACTTGAGTACAGAAATACGTTTATCCCCTTCTCTGGTATGTGATATACCTTCCCTTTCAGCGGTTCATACTTCATCTTTTTCCTCCTTGAACGCATCTGAAAACCATTTCTTTGCTCTCCTCAATAATTCCTCAACACTGATGTTTTCTTGTTTCGCTCTTTCTACCAATTGCTGCTTTATCTCCTTTGGTATCATTATCGCCACTTTTGTTTTTTGTCTTTTTTCAAATTCTATACCAATGTCACGTAAGATATGAGAAAACGCCTTTTTTAGATGCTTTGGCAGTTGTTTTGGCAATTTGGAGAAATACCATTCAGTGAATTTTTTTTCATCTATGTAGAATAAAGTTTTGTTCATGTATTCCCCGATATATCTTTTTATTGCTGAATTGTGTGTTTTTGGTATCCTTGTGGATTTGAGTTTGCCTTTTTTAACAAGTTTTCTCAGCCTGCTGATGATGCCATAGGTTGTACCTAATGCATCTGCAATCTCTCTTACGGTTGCAACCTTTTTTCTCTTTACTACTTCGAGTATTTGTTCATCTGATATGCTCTTATGTTGGGTCTTGTATTTTGATTGCACGCCAGCCTGCTGACACCAACGAGAGACGGTGGCGGCACTTACGTTGAGTTGCTCTGCCGTTCTGCTGATGGACATGCCCTGCTTCACAAGAGAAATAGCTTTTTCTTTGAGGTCTTGGGAAGGCATAGGTTTTCACCTTATTTAAAGTAATAGATTAGGGGTTTATAATATTTGCGGTTTCTCTGGTTTTGGAGTGGTCTTCAACCAAGGATGTTCGTCGTGGCTCTCCCAAATTACAACCTCTTTTGTAACTATTTTAGGTCTGTATGGAAGTTGGCTCAAGAAAGTCTATAAGAATAATTAACTATGCTCATACCTTTTTTATATGAGGTTTGTAAATTCATTTACTCTACTATCGCAAATTTAATAAGAGTATGATTAATATGGGGTTCGTATGAGTGAAATAAATGTTATGCCTTTGTATGAAGGATGGACTCCCCCTTCTTTATTGGCACGGAATAGAGAATTAGAGATTTTGAAATCATCTATTGATTTGCCAAAACATTTCTGGATAGAAGGTGGTAGAGGTCTGGGAAAAACTTTAACTGTGCATAGATTTTATGAACCATATCTGGAAATCACCAATAAAGCGGATGTTTTTTATTTTGATTTTAAAGAGAGAGGTATTAATGCAAATATAGAAAGGTTTTCAACATCTCTATCAGGTAAAAAGACAAAAAAAATTAGAGACGTATTGGACTATATATTGGATGTAAATAAGAGAGATAAAATTGTTTTGATTTTTGATGACGTACAAAACCTGATGAACATAAGGAGAGACTTTTCTCCGGTTCTGCAGGATATTTATGATGTTTTATCTTATAGCAAACCCTTTCAAGTTATACTCATTTCACAATTGCCTACCAGAATTCCTTCTGATTTGTATAAATATTTATCTGAGTCGGTTGTGAGCAGGTATCAGTTCCAAATTTTGAAATTTGGTAAATATAATAGAAGTGAGATTAAAAAATTGCTTCTTCAAAGGTTAGAATATATTTTTGGCAAAATTGAAGAAGAATATGAAAAGATTTGTCATTTAATTGCCACTAAAGTTGAACAAAAGATGGATGGTGATTTTAGAAGTGCTTTGAATATTTTAAGGACTGTTATTTTGGAAACTGGAAAATTAAGTCTTGATACTGTTGAAAGTGTTTTGCAGGATGAAGAAATTGATTTTTGGGTTGAATTTTTAACTAAAGATTTGTCTCCACATAGGGGTTTTCTTTTGTTCTGTATAGCTCTTTTATCAGATTCGATTAGACTCCCTGGTCAAAC
>Ga0190347_1000144_pt1 | contig 23025 bp, 20 predicted proteins | sample 48721356_MG_FD_161652 | JGI IMG/M metagenome (GOLD analysis project Ga0190347, IMG submission 161652) | Hydrothermal vent microbial mat bacterial communities from Southern Trench, Guaymas Basin, Mexico - 4872-13-5-6_MG | ecosystem: Environmental > Aquatic > Marine > Hydrothermal vents >...
TTACAGCCAGAAAAAAATGGACGAGTTTCTCGGCGTTGATGGCGAAGAAGAATTCACCATCTATGTTGCCCCTGTGGGGAAGATAGCCGAGTGAAGAGAATCGAGAGCCGAGTTTCGAGATTCGAGAGTGTCAAGAGCCGAGTTATGAGTTATGAATGATGAGTTATGAGTTAAAGAGCTGAGTTGCGAGAATATCAAGAGCCGAGAATCCGAGAAGCGAGATCAGGAGCCGAGTTATGAGTTATGAATGATGAGTTATGAATTATGAGTTAAAGAACGAGGAACTGAGTTACGTGGTTCGAGTTGCGAGACGAGAAAACATCAAACCCTGTCTTATAGTCAACTGCGCTAGCGGTTCAGGGCAACTCCGCAGGAGTTCAGAGCAATTGCGTTAGCAATTCATAGCGCGTTTTAGCAACACGGGTCTAGGGTCTGGTTTTTACTAAACCCCAATAACTAGACCCCAGACCCAATTCTTAGTACTCTATACCCGATTTTCTTTGATTAGTCTTTTGGCTTCTTCCAGTGTGGGGATTTTCCCTGAGAGCACGATTTTTCCATCAATTCCAACTGCAGGGGTAGAAGCAATTCCCATTTCCATCATAGCCATAAGGTCTGTAACCTTTTCAAATTCTGCTTCAACTCCAAGCTCTTCGGCAGCGATCTTAAAAATCTTCTCGGTTTGTTTACACCTTGGGCAGCCTGCTCCAAAGATCTGAACTTTCATTTTCAAATCCTCCTTTTAAGATTAAGATAAGTTACCGTATATATATCCCCACATCGTTGCAAAGCTTATTACCAGGGTAAAGTAGGTAAAGGCTTTCTTTTTCCCTAGAAGTTTGGTTAATACAATCATGTTAGGTAAACTCAGTGTATAACCCGCCATAAAGAGTGCAAGAGCTGGGCCTTTACCCATACCAAGGGACATGAGAGACTGGATTATTGGAACTTCTGTAAGGGTAGCGAAGTACATGAGAGCACCAAATACAGAAGCAAAGAAGTTTGAAAAAATCCTGTTCCCTCCAAGAAGAGCGTTTACTATTTCTTCGGGAAGAGCCTTTGATATAACCCCTGCTGCGAAAACACCAATAAAGAGAAAGGGCAATATCTTCTTGGTAAAATCCCAGGTTTCTCTGATCCAGGATCTTGTATATTCTTTCTTAAAGCTCAAAGCGAGAAAAAGTGTGGCAAAGAAGGAAATAAACATGATGGCAAATTTAATTATTGGATTTATGTGTAATGCTCCGGTTATGAGAAAAATGAATTGAAGCCCCAGGAATACAGCCACTTTTGACGAATTAATTTCCGGATCGTTTTCTGAAAACATAAAACCACCATGGCCTTTTTCTTTGAATATTCCCTGCATTATCAGCCCTATAAAAATAGCAGAGGTAACCGTTGCAACTATCCTGATAAGTGAAAGCTCCCAACCGAGAACCTCACCAGTGAGAAATATCGCTGTAATGTTTATTGCAGGTCCCGTGAAAAGGAAAGCCATCGCAGGCCCGATTCCTGCTCCGCGCTTGTATATGCCACCAAAAAGTGGGAGTATAGTACAGGAGCAAACCGCAAGCACACTACCTGATGTAGCGGCAACTGGATATGCGATGTACTTTTTCGCCTTCGGCCCCAGAAGTTTCAATATTAAATCGCTCTTTATAAAAACACTTATCGTGCCTGCTATAAAAAAAGCCGGCACAAGACAGAGAAGAACGTGTTCTCGAGCATAAGAGCCAAGCATTATAAACCCACTCAGAATTGCTTCCCCAACAATTGAAGAATTAAAAGGTAGAAAGTAAATAACAAGAAAAGCAATGACCAAGAGGATGAATTTCTGAAGTTCTTTCTTTGTCTCGGACAGCATACAATTCCTCCTCAAGAAAAGTTCACAAGGAATAGTATCATATGTTGCGCAATATTGCAACTATAAATAGACATTGATTTTTAATGTCAGCATTTTACTCATTGCTTTTTTCCAATTTGCCCGGTTTTATTCAACTTACTTGATTTTATTTGTCAACAATTCACAAAAAATATCCCTTTACGGATACTCATTTCACCCAAACAATTTCTAAGTTGTTTACTGATTTTCATGAGCATATGAGCATATAAATGCTATAATTTCTAACAATCAATCTTTTTGTTTATTCCACTAAAAAGGAGCTGATACTATTCCATCCAAAAGGGTTACTCCTGACTTTGATACTGAGCACCGGTATTACCAGGAACTTGCAGACTTTTTTTCTGTTTTCGTGGATCCAACGAGATTAAAGATTTTACATGTCCTCATGGACGGAGAAAAATGTGTTAAGAAAATCTCTGAATTGGTAGGTTTAAACCAATCCGCATGTTCGCATCAATTGAGAACATTGAAGCACCACGGATTGGTTAAGTCAAAACGCGAAGGAAAGTTTATAAGATATTCTATCTGTGATGAGCATATCAGCGAAATTATCGAAATTGGATCAATTCATATAGGTGAGAAAAAAAGATAACTGCTCTTGTTAGCAAGAGCAGTTATTCTTAAAAAACAAAGTTGCATTAGTTTTCTTCGTAGTAATTTACCTGTCTGCCATCGTCTTTGTATCTGATTGTTTTCTTCAATTCAACAGTGCTTGAGGGCATTTTAAACAATACTACAGAATGAGGTTGTATTTCGATGTTAGTTTCCTCGAGTTTGACACCTGACCAATTCAGCGCATCTTCGGGAATTTCCATTTTGCTGACAGAATCTCCGAGATTCACGACTCCAATGCTGTTAAAATGTATTCCGCCTTTTACCGCTATCACGAAGTTTTCATCGTCTATTTGATAAACTCTTGGACGACCTCCGGATAACAAAGCTGTTTCCTTCAAAAGCCGTACACCTGCTTGATCAATCTGAGCCATGTCATCACTTTGAAGGAGCATGTTATCCAGTAGTCCGCATACTACTGCATATAGCTCTTTTTCATTATTCGAAAGCTGAGCGGTATGTCTAAGGATCATTGTATCGGGATCGTTATGCCACAAGCTCTTATTCATGAAGTAGCGTGTCAGCGGGTTTCTGATCGCATATTTTGCGCTTGGAAAACCAATATCTGGCAATTGCCCTTTCCATTCCGGGTCCGTGTCAGTGCCAATTCTCATTCCATCGACATAGCCCGTGCTGGGCAACAAAGGTGCGCCGCACCCAAGAATGAAGGACTCCTCACCAACAGCAACTCTGATAGATTCCATTCCCTTGCAATAAGCTTCCACAGGCGTCGCGTTCATATCATGTCTGATGCCGGGGACCAAACCTGCAAAAAGAAAATCTATTTTGAAATAGTTAAATCCTGCGTTTCTCAGCTTTTCAAATGTCTCTTTCAAAAAAGTCACCGCTTCAGGATGTGTTAAGTCCAATCCATAAATGTTCTTATTCCAATTTCGATAGACAATCTTTGGCTTGCCAGTTGGATCTTTGACAAACCAATCAGGATGCTTTTGAAAGAGATTAGAAGTCTCAGATGCGCTGAAAGGGGCGAGCCAAATTCCCGCATCAAATCCACTTCCCTTAATCGCCTCCGCGATTTCTTTCAAGGAAGGGAATTTTTCGTTTGTCTCTGTCCAGTCACCGATATCCCTTTGATAACCGTCATCCAGCTGGACGAGTGTATAAGGTATCCCCTCTTTTTCTTTCCGCTCTTTCAACAATGAAATGTTTTTACGTAGTTCCTGAAAATCTATTTCGGTAAAGTAGTGGTACCAGCTGCACCATCCAATGCCCTCAAATGTCTTAAAAGTCACATTGTTGTATTCCGAAACTTTTAAAGCATAGGTTTCGACATTTTCATTATATTTGCCCTCAAAAAAAGCAAAGGGCTCGATTTCCAGTTCTTCCCCTGGAACTAAGGGTTTACCAAAGAATTCCACGTACGCACTAACGGTTTTTTCTTTGTCATCCCAGAGGAAATAAGGATGCGATACCTTTGATGATAATGCCCCAATTAGGAAATGCTCAGCAGCAATGAAATAGTCACTCGGCATTATCCCCCGCATCAGGAGTTCAGGGATAGGTGAAGCTGTTAGCAAGGAAATCTCATTGGACTGTGTGAATCTTGCGAAACCGGAAAGGTCAGGCGTGCTTTCAAAGCGCTTGTATGGCAGCCACGATTGCCAGTTATTCAGATACAAGGGTCCTTCTACTTCCAGCAGTTCTGCTATTTTAAAACTCCCTAATTTTTTTGTCTCATCTGAAAGGTTCTTGATCGTTGTAAAAATCAATGTAGTCCCTTTTGATCTCTCTAAACGATACCTAAAACTCAAATCTCCTGTACATATTTCAATAGCTTCTTCCGCAGTCGAAAAAGACGCCTTTTCGGCGCTGGGTATTTTGAGATTCATTAACTCACTCCTTTTATTAAAACTTGATATACGCCTGTTGCACATGGGGCTTCAGCATTTTCACAAAACGTTCCAAAACACTCATATCATAAGGCTGTACAGAATCTACTGGCCTGTATTGCTGCACTGCTACTCTTTTAACTCCTTCTAAGAGTTTGATGTACTTCGGAAAGTCTTCCTCTTTGATAAAAGGTGGATACATAGTAAGCCTGATTTCATAATCCAAAAAATGCTTCACAGCTTCAAGACTTTCAAGTATGGTATAAAAACTCGTATTTGAAAAAGAGGAGTAATCCAGGGCTTTTATATCCAGGGCCACAAACTCCACAACGCCGTAAAGTCTGTCAATGAAATCCGGATTGCTGCCGTTTGTATCAACTTTAAGCAGCTTCTCAGGAAAACTTTCTCTCAATCTCATCAAAAAATCAATAAGCTCGCTGCTGTAAAGGGAGGGTTCTCCTCCTGTGACAACAATGGCATCGTAAACCCTCCTCCTGTAATCGATGAAGTCAAAAACCGTATCCTCTTTTAAGGTGTGTTCTACTTTCTTCTTCAACTCCGCGTTGTGGCAATAAGGACAGTCAAAATTACAACCTGAGGTAAACAGTGTCAGCGCTATCTTCCCCGGGTAATCCACCATGCTCACTTCGCGCCATCCTGCGAAATTCATTCACTTCCCTCCTGAAAACATTGAAAGTTTTTCTGTTTTTGAATTCTTCTTTTTTCCCCTTGTTCCAGTGCTGTACGGGCCTGTAATATCCGGTAATTCTCGAATACACCTCAGTCTCTTTCCCACATTTCGGGCAACGGTAAACTTCCCCCCTGATATACCCATGGGTAGGGCAAATCGAATATGTCGGAGAAATGGTGAAATATGGAATCCTGTAGTTCTCAGAGATCTTTTTTACAAGCTCTCTGGTGACCTCCCAATCGGTTATGCTTTCACCAAGGAAAGCGTGGAACACAGTACCTCCAGTATACTTTATTTGAAGCTCTTCCTGCAAATCCAGCGCTGTAAAAACATCTACCTCATAATTTACCGGCAAATGGGTAGAATTGGTGTAATATGGCACATCAGTGCCGGCTGTGATTATGTTCGGGAATTTCTCTTTATCTATTTTAGCGAGCCTGTAAGAGGTGGATTCAGCTGGAGTCGCTTCTAAGTTATATAGGTTCCCTGTACTTTCTTGATATTCGGCTATCCTATTTCTCATGAAATCGAGTACCCTTAACGCAAAATTTCTTGCTTCTTCTTCATATATGGGTTTTTTAATCCATCTGGCATTCAAGCAAGTTTCATTCATACCAACAAGACCGATGGTGGAAAAATGGTTGTCAAAGTTTTTCAGGTAGCGCTTTGTGTAAGGATAAAGGCCTGCGTCATTGAGCTTTTCAACCACTTCGCGCTTTATTTCAAGGCTTCTACTTGCAAGGTCCATCATTCCCGTAAGTTTTTTGAAAAATTCCCTTTCATTGCTGCTCAAATACGCAATTCTTGGCAAATTGATTGTTACAACCCCTATGGAACCGGTGAATTCGTCGGATCCAAAAAGCCCTCCACCTCTTCTACGAAGTTCTTTCTTGTTCAGCTGCAAGCGGCAACACATCGAGCGCACATCATCAGGATTGAGGTCAGAATTTATAAAATTCTGGAAATACGGCGTTCCGTATTTGCTTGTTATCGTAAAAAGCAACTCTACATTGGGATTTTCCCAGTCAAAGTCCTTTGTAATGTTATAAGTGGGAATAGGATATTGAAATCCTCTTCCATTGGCATCGCCTTCCATCATTATCTCGAGAAATGCCTTGTTTACCATGTCCATCTCTTTCTGGCAATCGCCATAGGTGAAATCCTGCTCTTCACCACCAACTATTGCAGGTTTATCTTTCAAACGTTTGGGAACAGTCCAATCAAGGGTGATATTTGAAAAAGGCGATTGTGTTCCCCATCGGCTTGGGGTATTAACACCAAATATGAAGGATTGTATATATTGCTTGACTTCTTTGTATGAGAGGTTATCAATTTTCACAAAAGGAGCGAGATACGTATCAAAGGAGCTGAAGGCTTGAGCTCCCGCCCATTCGTTTTGAAGTATTCCAAGGAAATTTACCATCTGGTTTGCCAGTGTTGAAAGATGTCTCGCGGGTTTCGAAGACACTTTTCCCGGCACTCCACCAAGTCCCTCTTCTATAAGCTGCTGAAGGCTCCAGCCCGCACAATATCCAGAGAGCATAGAAAGGTCGTGGATATGCAAATCCCCTTCTCTATGAGCATCTGCTATCTGCGGATCGTATATTTCGTTCAGCCAGTAATTGGCTGTTACCGTACCACTGTTGTGCAAAATAAGTCCACCTATAGAATAGGTTACCGTACTATTTTCATTCACGCGCCAGTCTTTCTGGTTGAGGTAATCATTAACCGTGGCGGAAAAATTCAACATCGAAGTTTTCAGGTTTCGGAGCTTTTCACGATGCTTTCTATAAAGTATATAAGACTTTGCTACTTTGTTGAAGCCGAGATCTTCAAGAACCTTTTCAACAGAATCCTGTATATCTTCAATATCAATGACGTTCTCTATCACCTTTTCCTGAAAATCGGAGAAAACCCTTAAACTAATCCTCTCGATGATGTCCTCCGTATAAGAAGTCGATGTCGCTTCGAAAGCTTTCGTAATTGCTACATTGATCTTTGAAAGGTTGAAATCAGTAAGTGTACCATTTCTTTTCCTAACTTTCAGCATCTTTACACCCCCATAGTACCTATAAATTGATAACATCAGATATAATAGCACAACATATAGTAGATTTACAACTCTGATAACAGGGAATAATAAGGAATCTCAGCCGATTTTTAAAGAGAGGGTTTTCTATGAAATGCCCTTCGTTTGGCCATTTTTATAACTTCTTCTTCTCCTATCATGGCTGCCATTTTCACAAAAGCCTTTGCTGTTAAGATAACATCACCCAGTGCTCTATGCCTGCCCTCGGCAAGTATATTGAGCCTTGCAAGTATCAGGTCGAGATTATGCCTTCCACGAAAGAGCTTCCTTGAAAGCAGAATTGTATCAACAACAGGATTCAAAAGCTTTGGCAACCCTAGCTGTTCTGCGTAGTAGTTCAGGAAAGAAAGGTCGAAAGGTGCGTTTTGAATTACCAGTATACGCCCAGACAAAAAGCGGAAGAAAGCCGGAAGAACATCCTCAGCTGGAGGTGCATCCTTCGCCATGCGATTGCTGATTCCTGTTAACCTGGTGATGAAAATGGGTATGGGGACTCCAGGATTAATCGTGGAGTGAAAAGCTTTGTCTTCCCTTATGGTCCAGGCTTCATCGACCACCATACCAGCAACTTCTATGAGCTTCGCCCCTTTATAAGGGCTTAATCCGGTGGTTTCGGTATCTATCACAGCAAATTCCAGTGCTCTCACTCCTCAGTTAGCAACAAATTGTACATGCACATTATGCCTTTCTCTATAACAGCATCTGGTGGTAAAAACTCTGGTGTATGCAAATCATGGCGCATATCTTCTGTTCCACACCCCAGCCAAAACAGAAGTGAGGGGTATTTATGGCTGAAAAAGCCGAAATCTTCGCCTGTGAGTTTTGGTTTGCATTTTATGAATCTGAGACCGCTCTTTTCTGCTGTTTCTTTTAGTTTTTCAAAGAGTTTTCTTGAGTTCACCACTGTGGGATAGTGTGCCAGAAAATTTAATTCACCTTCAATACCCCAGAAATCGGAAACTTCTTTCACAAGACGGGTTATAAGTGAATCTATCTTCGCTTTGTCCGACATTTCCATAACTCTATAAGTGCCTTCCAGTTCTGTATAATCAGCTATGATGTTTTTTCTTTGCCCACCGGAGATTTTCCCCACACTGAGCACGTGGGGATTGTCGTTGGAAAGAACCATAGGGATTGAAGCATAGAGGCTCTGGATAAACTGTGCAGCTGGAAGTATTGTATCCTTTCCCTTGCTTGGTGTGGAACCGTGTGCGGATTTTCCTCGAAACCTGATTTCAAATTCTGTTGGGCTGGCGAAAATCACGCCGTCTTTAGAAGCGACAGTACCGAGGTCATACTCGGCATTAACATGCAAGACAAAGGCTGCCTTTATGGTGTATCTATCGAGAACACCGGATTCTAAAATGGGCTTTGCGCCCCCCGGGCCCTCTTCAGCGGGTTGAAAAAGGAATAGTATATTTTTATTGGGAAGATCTTCGCAAACTCTTTGAATTAGACCGAAAAGTACAGCCATGTGCACATCGTGCCCACAAGCGTGCATCCAGCCGGAGTGTTTTGAATGAAACTCCACACCGGTTTTTTCTTCTATGGGTAGAGCATCCATATCAGCTCTGAAAAGCGTATAAGCATCTCCTGCCTTGAAAGTGTACTCAACCAAAATAGCAGTCTTAAGTAGTTGATAGATTTTCAAGTTCTTACAATTCAAATCATTGATAAATTCCAACAGAATGTTCTTCGTTTTGAATTCCTTGTGTCCACCTTCAGGATACATATGAAGCTTGTGCCTTAATTCAATCGGAAGCGAATTTCCTTTCAGGGTAATCACCACCTCTTGAGGTATAATTGTCAGTGAACTAATAACAATATAGCACAAAAAACAACCCTCAACCTGGAGGTGCTCATATGAATTTTGAGACAAACAATGAAAAGCCAAAAATAGAAGAAAGTCTGGTAAAAGGGGTGGCATCTGCCCTGCAAAAAGCACCAATTAGAAATTCCGGGAGGCTTTACCTTAGTGATCTATGGGCAATCACTTCGCTACCTGAAGATCTGATAATCGAAGTTCTTTCTCAAAATACCTTTGAACTTCCTGAAGGTGCCAATTGTGTGGTAGATGACAGACGCAGAAAAAAAAGAATAATATATCCCAAAAACCATAAAGCCGATAATGCAGAGAATGAAAACCATGACCAGGGTGATAATTAAACGTTGTCCTGACTATTCACAGGTAAAAGCAAAGCTACAGGAAAGTTTTGAAAGTCTGCACATTGAAAGTTTGTTTACTCGAGGCGAAAAAGTGCTATTAAAGCCCAACCTGCTCACCGGGAGAAACCCTGAAGCAGGCGTTACAACACACCCTTCTTTTCTCGCTGCCGTTATAGAATTATTTCAGGACATGGGGCTGAATTTGGTGATTGGTGATAGCCCTGCAAATGGCAATACCCAAAAAGCTGCTGCCAAAAGTGGCATTGAAGAGGTATGCAAAAAATACGGGGTAAAGCTTGTAACTTTCAGCGATCCTCAAAAACTAAAAAACACCAATAACACGCTAAAAGAGTTCAGAGTAGCAAAGCAGGTATTGGAAGCGGATTCCCTCGTAAACTTGCCAAAGCTAAAAACACACTCGCTTATGACCCTAACTCTGGCGGTGAAAAACACATTCGGCTGTATTGTAGGTTCTGAAAAACAAATTTGGCACGTAAAGGCAATTACAAGAGAACGTTTTGCAAATATGCTCATTGAACTGCATAGATTGTTGAATCCAAAATTGAACATTCTCGATGGTGTAATAGGAATGCATGGAAATGGGCCTTCCAATGGAAAAGTAGCGAATTACGAAATTGTGGCGGTTAGTGAGAGCGGATTTGCTCTGGATGATGCTATTGCCAGATTGTACGAGATACCAATAGAAATGGTTCCAACTATTTTCTTTGCCAAAAAATTGGGGCTTACTCCTGCGTATGAAATACAGGGTGATTCACCGGCGGTGATTGATTTCAAGCTGCCCGATGGCATCCGGCCCATAAACAGGCCATCTTTATTTTCAAAATTGTTGTCAAGGATTCCTACAATCGACAAGAATAAATGTGTCAATTGCGGGGAATGTGCGGAGCATTGCCCGGTTTCAGCCATTTCCGTTGCGCTAAAGAAAATCGATTACTCAAAGTGCATAAGATGCTACGTTTGCCATGAAGTCTGTCAGTATGATGCTATAAAGCTAAAGAGGAAATTGATTTTACAGGGGTGATTAGATGGGTTACATTCTTACAATTGATCAAGGAACCAGCAGCACAAGGGCTATACTCTTTGACGAGGAACTCTATCAGGTTGCGGTGGCACAAGAGGAATTTGAGCAAATTTATCCGAAACCGGGCTGGGTAGAACATAACCCTAACGATATAGTCCTTACCGCCATGTCCTGTGTTGAAAAAGTGGTGAAAGAGTCTCGGGTTTCTTTCAAGGAAATCGAAGCCATAGGTATAACAAACCAGCGGGAAACCATTGTCGCATGGGATGCTGAAAGTGGAAAAGCGCTTTACAATGCCATAGTCTGGCAATGCAGACGCACAAGCAACCGCGCTGAAGAATTAAAGAAAACCCATGAAGAATTTATTCACTCGAAAACAGGGTTACGTCCTGATCCTTATTTTTCGGCCACAAAAATGGAATGGCTGCTTAAGAATGTTCCGGAAATAAAAAATGCGGCAAAGCGTGGGACTCTCAAATTTGGTACAATTGATTCCTGGCTTATTTGGAATCTCACACCAGAAAAGCTGCATATTACTGACTACTCAAATGCCTCAAGAACCATGCTATTTAACATAAGTGATCTTAACTGGGATTCAGAGTTGCTGGATTTGTTCTCAATAAAGCGAGAATTTCTGCCAAAGGTTGTGGATTCTTCCGCTCAACTCTGTCGCTCTATTTATGGACCAATTATCGGGGGCATAGCTGGAGACCAGCAAGCATCTCTCTTTGGCCAAAGCGCTTTTAACCAGGGAGATATGAAATGTACTTATGGAACGGGTTCATTCCTTTTGATGAACACAGGAAATGAGCCTAAGTTTTCCAAAAACGGACTTCTCACCACCATAGGGTGGAAGACAAAAAATGAAATCACCTATGCTGTAGAAGGCTCTATATTCGCTTCTGGAGCGCTTGTTAAATGGCTAAGGGACGGGCTGGGACTAATTTCCACTGCTGAGGAAACTGAAACACTTGCAAAACAAGCAGAAAACAATGGTGGGGTATACTTTTCTGGTGCTCTTGCCGGGTTGGGGGCACCTTATTGGGATTCAACCGCTCGCGGGCTATTCATAGGTCTTACCCGTGGAACAACCAAAGCCCATATAGTAAGGGCTATCTTAGAATATGTGGCTTTTAGAACTAGAGACATAATAGAACTTATGGAAAAGGAAACGGGGATTAAAATAAAGCGTTTGCTGGTAGATGGCGGTATGACACGAAATAATTTCCTTATGGACTTACAGTCAAGGGTACTGGGTATTCCCGTAGATAGGTCCATGATCAAGGAAACAACCGCTCTTGGTGCCGCCATGTTGGCCGGAATGGCTGTGGGACTTTGGGACAAAACATTGCTAAAAAACAAAAGAAAAACGGAAGTTGTTTTCACGCCGAAGGGTCGAGAAATGGAGGAAGAATATCACAGGTGGAAAGAAGCGATAAAAAGATCTATGAACTGGGAAACGTAAACGAAAAGACTCTGAAAAGAATCGGCAGGCTTTTAGGCCTGAAGCTTGAAGGTGGAGAAACGCTATTGCTTTACGGAAATCTCGGGACAGGCAAAACCACATTTGTAAAAGGACTCGCTGAAGGTCTTGGTATTGCCCCGGATTATGTTAGAAGTCCTACTTTTACGCTCATAAACATGTATCCCGGTTCTCAATTACAGCTTGTTCATGCGGATTTTTACAGATTGGAAAACGAGGATGAAATAGCAGAGCTGGGACTTGATGAGCTGTTGGATAAAAATTCGGTTCTTGCCGTTGAGTGGCCCGAGAAACTAAGGTGGCAAAGAACCGAAACCTTGAAAATTCGTCTATATTATGAACACGAATCGAAAAGAAGATTAAAAATGGAAACTCAATCGGAAAAATTCAGCCATATCTTGACGGAGATTCTTTCGAATCTTGAAAAGGACAAAGACATAACTCATAGCACCGATAGGAGGTGAAAACGTGGGTCAAAAATTCCAGATACTCGAAGAAGCTGCAAGTGGCTCGGATAAGAAAGTAGCTATACCCAAAATCTTACCTGCCATAGCTACAAGAACGAATATGCTTATATATCCATCCGCAGTGATGCCGTTGTATGTAGGGCGCGAAAAATCGCTGACAGCTCTGGAAGAATCCATCGCTAAATTCAATCAGCTGCTTTTTTTGGTCTCACAAAAAGATATAAAAACCGAAAACCCATCAGTCGAAGACCTGTACAAGGTCGGTACAGTGGTGAAGATTGTTCAGCTCATGAAAATGCCTGATGGTAACTACAAGATATTAGTTGAAGGGCTGGTACGGGCAAAGGCTGTGGAAGTTATAGAGCATGAAAGGGCTTTCATGTTCAAGGTTGAAGTTATGAAGCCCAGATACAAGGCCACAAAAACCCTTGAAGCCCTTATAAGGAAAGTAAGAGAGCTCGCTTTGAAATACGTGAACCTTAGCAGGCGCTTTCCTGATGAAGCAACATTGGCATTGGACGACACCTCAAACCCGGATAAATTCGCTGATTTTGTAGCTTCCCTGTTACCTTTGAAACTCGAAGAAAAGCAGGCATTGCTCGAAGAAACCTCACCGAGAAAGAGACTTGAACTGCTCATGGAGCTTCTTACCAGAGAAGTGGAAATACTATCTCTTGAAGAAGAACTTGAGCGGAGGGTAAAAGAAAAAATCGAACAGAATCAAAAAGAATACTATCTCAGAGAGAAAATGAGAGCCATTCAGGAAGAACTCGAAGGGGAAGAAGACACAGAGGTAAGAGAACTCAAAGAGATGCTCTCCAGTAAAAAATACCCAAAAGAAGTAATAGAGAAAGCTGAACAGGAGATCGCAAGGCTGGAGAAGATGTCACCTTACTCAGCCGAGGCCACCGTTATAAGAACCTATCTTGATTGGATATTGAACCTTCCCTGGTACGAAGAAACAGGCGATAATATAGACATCTTAAAAGTTAGGGAATTTCTCGATAAAAATCACTATGGCCTTGTGGATGTTAAAGAGCGTATTCTCGAATTTTTGGCAGCCAGAAAATTTTCAGAAAATCTGAGAGCACCTATACTCTGCCTTGTAGGTCCTCCTGGCGTTGGAAAAACCTCTCTTGGAAGATCTATAGCAGAGTCTATGGGCAGGAAATTCGGCAGAATCTCTCTCGGCGGCATGCGTGACGAAGCAGAAATCAGAGGCCACCGCAGGACGTATGTGGGTGCTTTACCGGGAAGAATCATACAGACGATACGTAAGCTTGGCGTAAAGAATCCCGTATTAGTGCTTGATGAAGTGGATAAAATGGGCATTAGCTTTCAAGGAGATCCAGCCTCAGCTTTGCTTGAGGTACTTGACCCTGAGCAAAACAGTAGCTTTACAGACCACTTCCTTGAACTGCCTTTCGATCTATCAAAAGTGCTCTTTGTAACGACAGCAAACGTGCTTTACACCATACCACCTGCCTTGTTAGACAGGATGGAAGTGATCGAGATCGCTGGCTACACCGATACCGAAAAATTACACATCGCCAAAGATTATATTCTTCCTAAGCTTTATGAAGAGTACTCTTTGAACAACAAAAAAGTAAGCATCACCCAGAGCGCCATAAAGAGAATTATACGCGAATACACCAGGGAAGCTGGCGTTAGAAAACTCGACAGAAATCTTGCAAAGGTTATAAGGCGGTCAGCATTGAGACTTTCAGAAGGCGCTAAAAATGTGAAAGTTAGCATAAAAAACCTTGAAGACTTCCTTGGAGTTCCGAGGTTCACCGACAGTGATTTCAGGAAAAAACCTGAAATCGGAGTGGTTACTGGTCTTGCCTGGACAGCTGTTGGCGGTGAAATAATGTATATAGAAGTCCTACCCGTTCCCGGAGGAAAGGGTAAATTCATTACCACCGGCCAACTTGGAGACGTGATGAAAGAATCCGCACAAATAGCCCTTAGCCTTGCGCGGAAACAATGCAATAAAAAGGAGTACTCCAAGTTCTTTGAAAGTACGGATTTCCATATACATGTGCCCGAAGGTGCTGTTCCTAAGGATGGACCATCGGCGGGAATAACATTGTTAACCGCTATAATCTCGGCGGTAACTAAGCAGCCAGTGAGACATGATATTGCTATGACAGGTGAAATAACGCTCAGAGGGAAAGTTCTCCCAATTGGTGGCTTGAAGGAAAAGCTCATGGCTGCATACAGAGCCGGTATAAAAACCGTCATATTGCCCAAAGCCAATAAAAAAGATCTAGAAAAAGTCCCGGATGAAATAAAAAAGGCTTTGAATTTTGTCTTTGTGGATGAAGTAGGCGAAGTGCTCAAGGAGGCACTGATTTAAGTGCTCATAAAATCCGTTGAACTGTACAAAACAGCTTTCAAACCTGGAGATTATCCAGAACCTAAAGGACGTGAAATAGCCTTCGCTGGAAGGTCAAATGTGGGAAAATCCACCCTCCTGAATGCTATATTCAGGAGGAGGCTTGCCCACACTAGTTCGACTCCCGGAAAGACGAGATCGGTAAATTTTTACCTGATCAATTCAAAGCACTTCTTTGTAGATCTGCCGGGTTATGGCTATGCGAAAGCTTCCCATCAGGAAATCAAGCGCTGGCAGGCATTGATCACAGATTACTTCGAGTCCAGGCCTCATTTGAATCTTGTTGTATTACTGTTAGATTCAAGGCACAACCTTCAGAAGAAAGATCTGGAAATGCTTCAATGGCTCCAGTATTATTCCATTCCCTTTGTTGCTGTGCTGACAAAAGCGGATAAGCTCTCAGGCAATCAACTTACAAAGATGGTAAACAGCTTTAAAGAAGAGCTCGGTCCCTGGGGTTCTCCGCTTATCTTTCCTGTTTCAGCTAAAACAAGAAAGGGAATCTCGGAGCTGTTGAATATACTTCTTTAAAATTAATCGTTTTTTTGTGCGGAGGCGGAGAATTTGAATAAAGATACACAGTTTGTGAGATTTGCAAGCTATGGCTTCCTGAAGAATCTAAGATTCTTTGAGCCCTTTATCGTGCTCTTTTTTAGAGAACAGGGGCTTTCTTTTTTGCAGATAGGTACACTTTTTTCTGTGAGAGAAATTGCCATAAATTTCTTTGAACTTCCTACCGGGATAATCGCTGACCTTTATGGCAGGCGCATTTCCATGGTTCTCTCAATGGTTTCATACATCATATCCTTTCTCTGCTTCTACTTTTTTCCTAACTTCTACCTGTATATCGGCTCTATGGTGTTATTCGCTCTTGGAGAGGCTTTCAGAACAGGAACACACAAGGCGATGATATTAGAATATCTACGCCTTACGGGCCAGGAGGATAAAAAAATCGAATACTATGGCGCTACAAGATCTTTCTCTCAGCTGGGCTCTGCGATAAACTCTCTCATAGCAGCAGCTTTGGTGTTTTACAGCGGAACATATAAAATGGTCTTCCTCGTCGCTGTTATTCCCTATATTTTAAACCTTTTGAACCTCGCCACCTATCCTAAAACCCTCGATGGGGATATTAAGAAAACTTCCAAAAAAGAATCCATGAAAGCCTTTTTCCAGATATTTAGAAGCCGCTATTCGCTCAAAGGGTTGTTCAACTCTGCTTTCTTCGACTCTTTTTATAAAACGGTAAAAGAATACCTTCAGCCCATTCTCGAAAGTACAGCTCTGGCACTGCCGTTTTTTACGTTCCTTTCAGCTCAGAAGCGCACATCTATCGTCGTAGGGGTGGTGTACTTTGTATTGTATTTGCTCACAAGTTACGCTTCAAAAAGCTCCTGGAAAATAGCGAAGCTTTTTGGAGGCAAAGAAAGGGCTCTCAATATCACATATGTATTTGGTGCTTTTGCGATAATCTTAGCAGGGGTTTTCAATAGCGGTATGCTGAGAATCGTATCCGTACTGCTTTTTATTGCACTATTCGTCATTGAAAACGCAAGGCGTCCCATGAACATAGCTTATCTAAGCGACACTATTGCACATACCACCATGGCTTCAGGGCTTTCAGCCGAATCGCAACTAAAAACCCTAATAGGAGCTGTTCTTGCCCCTATACTGGGGTTCCTGGCAGATAAATTCGGTGTGGGCATGGCTTTGGCCATAATGGGCCTTGGAATGCTGTCACTGTATATTCCTGCAAAGCTAAAAAGAGTTGATAATCAATCTATCAGTAGTGCATAAAGTTCGTCATAATTTCTCGCTACCTTTAAATCGAGACCGTCGATTTTTTCAATTGGCTCTGGCTGATAGAGGATAAATTCAATTCCAGCGTTTTTGGCGCCAGCGTAGTCCGTTTCTAAATTATCCCCAACGTACACGGAGTCTTCAAGTGGGATTCCGCTTTTACTAGCAGCCAGATGAAAAATCTCCGGGAAAGGTTTGGGTTTCCCTGCTTCTTCTGAAGTCAATAAAAACTCGAAAAAACGCTCCAGCTTAGCAGCCTGTTTTCTGCTTTCTTGAACTTTTTTTATTCCATTGGTAATCACAGCCATCCTTTGGCCCATTGCCTTCAGCTTTTTAAGAAAACTCTCAGCTCCGGACAGGAAATGCCCTCTCTTCGAAAGCTCTTTGACAAACAAAGCACTCGCTTCTTCAGGTGAAATTCCGTTAATGCCAAACTCATTGAAAAACCTTCTGAATCGCTCAATAGCTATGAATTCTTTCGTGTATTTCCCACTTGAGAACTCGCTCCATAATTTGGCGTTTATTTCCTTATACCTTTTGAGCTTCTCAAGTGTTGGTTCTTCTGATGCTTTTGCTAAAACAACCTCAAGAGATTCCTTTTCTGTCCTGTCAAAATCAAAAAGCGTGTGATCCAGATCGAAATATACCATGTTGTATTTCAAAGCAATCACTCCAAATCATTAATATCATTAGTTTTATTTATTATCGCATATTTTACTGTGTGAGTTAAGTATAAGGTTGAAGTGCGAAAATACACATTCGTTGGAAAAAAAGCTTCTTCCTTTATAAAATGCAAAAACTACAAAAACTTTTGAATTCAACAGATAAACAGCTCTCAAAGCCAATAGTTATCTGACATTGTCTGTTATCGCTAATTAGGACGTTTGGAAAAACAGATGGCTATAAAATAATATGGAAACGATTCCATAAGGAAACGTTTCCATATTTGCTTTTTGGAGGTGCGCCTTTGAAAAAACCTACTATTAAAGATATAGCGAAAAAAGCAGGAGTTGGCATAGGAACTGTTTCACGGGTTATTAATAACAGTGGATATGTTGCTGAAGAAACACGTAAGAGGATAGAAGCAGCTATTGAAGAACTTGGTTATCAACCTGATCCAACAGCCAGAGGCCTTGTTTCTGGTTCAACTGGCATGATATCAATTGTTGTACCCATGATTAGAACTGAATTTTATGACCGCTTGGTTGAAGCTATTGATGATTTTCTTGCTGTGAATTCTTATGACACCGTAATTTTTCCTCTACTTTCAAAACGTAGGTTACAGAGATTTTCTTCGAGAAGTGCCTTTTTATACAGGACAGATGGTATTATTATGGCCTCAATGCCTGTTCATAAACTTTTTGAAAATGGTGAGGTTCCGACTGATAGACCCGTTGTCCTAATTGACATGTATTCCAATAAATATGATTCTATTTACATTGACAATCTTGAAATAGGAAAGTTGGCTGCAAATATCCTTCTTGAACATACCACGAACCTTTATGTATTGACATTTATTGAACCCGAAACTGTCTTCACCTCTGATGTATTCAAAAAAAGGGTATCAGGCTTTCAAAAGCTTTTGAGAGATAGAGGTATTGAGCTCACAAATAGCAGAATTTTTCACAGCGAACTGGATTTGCACTATGCATTTAGTCAAGCCATGCAGATTTTAAAGAAAATAAAAAAGTTCCCCGCTGGTATTTTTGCTGCGTGCGATTTATTCGGTTATGGCATTATTCTCGCTGCAAAAAATCTCGGAATAGAAATTGGAAAAGACCTATTTGTAGTTGGCGTTGACGACCAAAGCTGGTCAGAAGACATTGGTCTTACTACAATAAGGCAACCAGTAGAGGAAATGAGCACCATGGCAACAGAGATTCTGCTCCATAGAATTACCAAAGGAAAAGCCTATGGAAAACAAAAAAGGGTAAATTTTGATCCTATCATTATAAGGCGGGCTTCCGCCTAATTGGAGGTGGCGTAAATGCGGAGGGTATTGGTACTTGCATGTATTGTAATCCTTGGAACAATGGCTCTAGCAACAACTTCACTGGTATTCTGGCACTATTGGGATGGTGCTAATGGCGCTAAACTCGAAGAACTAATAGGACGGTTTAACAAAGAAAACCCGGACATTTCGGTGCAGTCCGTTTTTATACCTGGTTCTGAACTTCTCTCAAAGATTCAAACAGCGGTTCTTTCAGGTAGAACTCCAGACTTGGCTATATCTGATATTATCGGCGTTCCCCTAATCGTAGAGACAGGCAAATTGGTGGATCTTTCTCAGCTCATAAAAAGGGATGATTATGATGTAGCTGACTTTTATGAACAGCAATTAGTTTATGGTCGCAAGGGAAATCAGCTATTCAGTCTTCCAGTGAGCACGAGTAATCTTGGCCTTTTCTGGAACAAAGAGCTTTTTGCACAAGCTGGCCTCGATCCCGAAGTTCCTCCAAAAACCTGGGAAGAACTTGTGGAATTTGGGGAAATAATAAAAGAAAAAACAGGTAAATGGGGTTATGAGCTATTTACACAGGGTGGTGAAGGAACTACATGGCAGTGGCAAGTATTCCTCTGGGGGGCAGGCGGTGAATTCTTAGACCCCGGAAGTAATTATAAAAAAGCTGTATTCAATTCTGAAGCTGGTGTAAAGGCCCTTCAGTTCTGGGTAGATCTAATAAATAAATACAAGATCAGCCCAATTGCCCCCTGGGGACTTTTTGGTCGGGGTGAAGCTGCCATGGTTATGGACGGCTCCTGGATGGTTCAGTTCTTTCCGATGCAGGTCAATTTTGAACTTGGGGCAGCTCCTTTTCCATATCCCACTGGTGGCCAACCTGCAACAAATATGGGTGGCGAACAAATATTCATATTCAAAACAAACCCAGAAAAAGAAGAGGCTGCATGGAAATTCATAAAATGGTTCACAAGCACACCAATTCAGGTGGAATGGGACAAGGCAACAGGATTTATTCCTGTAAAAGATTCGGTTGCTACTGATAAAGGATATTTGGCGTATATCAAAAATACGAGAAGACTTCTTCTCCCATTTGTTGAATCCCAGAAAAATGCTCATGCAAGACCTCCAGTAAAACAATATCCACAAATATCTGATATAGTTTCTAGGGCAATATTGAACGCATTGTATGGAAAGGCTACACCCGAGTTCGCCCTTTACAATGCTGCGAAAGAGGTAGACTCATTGCTTAAGTGAGGTAAACAATGATGAGTGGAAATAAATGTATCAGGGGTGGTATAGTGTACCACCCCCTTTTTAAGAAAGAGACAGGAACAGCTATGATATTTTTAATTCCAGCAATTGTAATAATAGGGGTTTTCAATATTTTTCCAGCTTTCTATTCCTTTATCCTTACCTTTTTTGATTGGAATGGTTTTTCTCCAACAAAAACTTTTGTAGGACTCAGGAATTTTCAAACACTCTTTACTAGTCATGAAGTGTTAAATTCAATTGTTGTAACACTTATTTATTCCGTAGCTGTCACTTTTGGCTCCATGATAATGAGTCTTCTGATTGCTGTAAATTTAGACAGAGACATAAAGGGAAAAGTAATATATCGTGTACTATATTTTTTGCCAGTTGTGACTCCAACAGTTGCTTCTGGTATTGTTTGGAAATATCTTTTCGACCCAACGAATGGAGTAGTGAACAGCCTTCTGGCTACTTTTTCAATTAGTGGTCCATCATGGCTAAGTGATCCAAAATGGGCACTTTTATCCGTTTCCATCGTCGGCATCTGGAAAAGAATGGGATTTGGGATGATCATATACCTTGCAGCACTTCAGGGAATACCAAAGTCACTATATGAGGCTGCTAGAATTGATGGCGCTTCTGAAGGAATATTGCTTCGATATATAAAAATCCCTTTGCTATTACCAACATCACTATTTCTCGCAATAACCGGTTTGATTGAATCTTTCCAAGTATTCGACCTCGTTTATGTAATGACTTATGGTGGTCCCATTAACGCTACAGATGTTATGGGATTTTTGTTGTATCGTTATGGATTTAAATACTTTAACCTTGGCTATGCCTCTTCAATTGCAGTAGCAATGTTTGGAATCCTTTTTGTACTTTCAATGATCCAATGGAGGTTTACCAAAGGCGGTGAGGTATATTAAAAGGAAATTCTTAATCAAAATTTTGAGACATGTTTTATTGAGTATAGGAGCTTTTTTTTCCGCTCTACCATTCTTGTGGCTGATAACAACAGCATTGAAACCACCAAAAACCCTATATTCAAAACCATTGTTAATACCGGTTCATTTCTATATCAAGAATTTTGCTGATGCACTAAACGCAGCCCCTTTCGGGAGGTATACGCTTAATAGTGTGATTATGACCACAGGCATCGTCCTTTGCCAAACTTTTTTTTCTGCTTTAGCAGGATATGCCTTCGCAAAGTTAAAGTTCAGGTTTAGAAACACTTTGTTTTATATTTTTCTTGGCTCCATGATGATACCTTTTCCAATAACGTTGATACCTAACTTTCTAACGATCAATTTCCTGGGTTGGTACGATACATATACCGCTTTGATAGTTCCAAGAGCTGTAAGCGTATTTGCGATATTTCTCTTCCGCCAGTTTTTTCTATCTGTCCCATCAGAGATTGAAGAGGCGTCACGTATAGACGGTTGTAGCCGATTCAGAACATTTTTTCAGATAGTTTTACCTATTTCTAAACCTGTTATCGCAACAAGTGCTCTTTTCTCTTTTCTTTTTGCCTGGAATGATTTTCTCTGGCCATTAATTGTAACTGATTCTCCTGAAATGAGGACCATACAAGTTGGTCTTGCCTTTTTTCAGGGCAGATATGGAATCCAATGGACACTTTTAGCAGCAGCGACAATTCTGGTCATACTCCCAACCATAGTAGCCTTCTTGATCGCTCAAAAAAACTTCATAGAAGGTCTTTCAACCACGGGTTTGAAGGAGTGAAAATGTGGAAGATTTTATGAAGAGTACAATTTATCAGATATTTCCAGATAGATTTTATAATGGGAATCCCTTTAATGACCCTCAACCTCTTAGAAAATGGAAGCAAAAACCTTCAAGAGGCAGTTTTTTTGGTGGTGATTTATCGGGAATAACAAAGAAACTAAATTATCTTAAGCATCTGGGCATTGGGGCCATATACCTAACCCCCATTTTTGAGGCTCCAAGTACACATAAATATGACACAAAAGATTATCTGAAGATAGACTCAGGCTTTGGAACCCTTGAAGAGTTCAAAAGGTTGCTGAAAAGAGCTCATAAATTCGATATAAAAGTAATATTAGATGGTGTTTTCAACCATACTGGAGACCATTTCTGGGCATTTGAAGATGCAAGAAAAAATGGGAAAAAATCCAGATATTGGGACTGGTATAACATCTACAATTATCCAATAAAGAGAAAGCCAAAGCCCAATTATGAACACGCCGGTATTTATTATATCCCGAAACTCAAGCATGACAACCCGGAGGTTATCGCTCACTTTGTCAAAGTAGTGCAATATTGGACAAAAATAGGGATTGATGGTTGGCGATTTGATATGTCATGGTGTATAGGACCTGATTTCTGGAAAAAAATTACACAAGCTGCACTTGCAATCAACAAAGATATTATATTTATTGGTGAATATTGGGAAAAACCATCGGAGTTTCTCAAGAAGTATCCATTTCATGGTGCAACGGACTATATATTCAGAAAAGCAACTTTACAACTTCTCAACAAAAAGATAGAACCTAAAGAATATCTGAATGTAATTCAATACAAATTTGAAGATCGAAATACATGGTACTGTTGGAATATGCTTGGGAGCCATGATACGCAACGGCTTTTAGGACAATTGCATGGTAGTGTAGAAAGGGCAAAAATGGCCTTCACCCTGCAATTTACGATTCCAGGATTGCCATTGATCTATTATGGCGATGAAATAGGCCTCTTTGGTGGTAAAGATCCAGATTGTAGGAGACCTTTTGATTGGAACAAAAAGCACTGGAAAAAAGAGATTTTTGAACACATTCGTGAACTCATCAAACTTCGTAAGGAAAGAAGTGCCTTGTCTATTGGTGACATAAAAATTCTCGAAATAGAAAAAGATGGCTTTAGCTTTGAAAGATTCACAACCTCAGAATCTATCGAAATCGAGATCGATTTGAAGTTACAAAAGGCTATCATAAGGAAAAGTCAGCTTTAATTACAAACTGTTATGCTCTTACATAAACTTGGCTGGCTTTAGGTTTTTCACATTTAATCAAAGGGTTAATCCTTTTCAAAGCATTCTCCAAAAATAAGTTTTTTGTGTTGTGAAGAAGTTTTTTGGATGAGAATATTAAATTAATCATTCATCCACACGGCTTTCATTTCAGCGGTTTTTTCCCCACTGATGTAGCTAACCGTTTCTTCTAAAGACAGTTCGTCTGTTACCAAAGAATCGAAGTTGAATTCCCTTGAATTGAGGATTTTTACAGCTGTTGACATGGTGAAAGGATTAATAAAAGAGCCTACTAGCTTCAGC
>Ga0190347_1000147_pt1 | contig 22843 bp, 24 predicted proteins | sample 48721356_MG_FD_161652 | JGI IMG/M metagenome (GOLD analysis project Ga0190347, IMG submission 161652) | Hydrothermal vent microbial mat bacterial communities from Southern Trench, Guaymas Basin, Mexico - 4872-13-5-6_MG | ecosystem: Environmental > Aquatic > Marine > Hydrothermal vents >...
GGACCGTAACCGAGGTAAAGGAGAAAATCGAAAAAGGGGAGGCGGTTGTGCTGACTGCCGACGAACTTTGCGACCGCGTGCGGAGCGGAGAGGAGGTGAAGTTTGAAGATGTGGATGTCGTTACTTCGGCTACCTGCGGAGTGAAGAGTGGGACTTTTGCAGTTCTCTCGTTTAAGGTTGCGGAGCGGCGAGAAGCGTTTGAAAGAGCGGAGCGGGTCTTCTTGAACGGCGTGCCCGCGTTTCCGGGTCCCTGCCCGAACGAGCGGCTCGGGATTGTTGACCTCATCGTTTACGGCACTGCTCGGCGGGACGAGAAATACGGGGGAGGGCATCTTTTTCGGGCGCTGGTCGCTGGGGAGGAGGTGGAAGTCGTGGTAGAGACTGTGGAGAGAGGGAAGGTTGAGACGAGGACGAGCCTCGAGGAGATTCCGTTTGCGCGGCTTTGCAGCACTCGTAACGTTTACAAGAACTACTTTGCGTTCGTGAATTCGCAAGAGGGAGAAGTAGCGTCGATTTTTTCAGTACGCAAGTTCGCGGGACCGTTAAAGGAATTAACCTTCTCGGGGTGTGGCGAGTTGAACCCGTTGGAGAAGGACCCGCTGCTTGAGACCGTGGGTGTGGGCACGAGGATTTTGATGAACGGTGCAGAGGGTTTTGTCGTCGGAGAAGGGACGCGGAGCACGGCGGAGAAGCCGAATTTGATGGGCTTTGCTGAAATGCACGGAATGCTTCCAGAGTACTTGGGCGGGTTTCGCACTTCCGCGGGACCGGAGGTCTGGAGTTCGTGGGCAGTGCCAATTCCTGTCTTGAACGAGCGGATTTTGGAGAGCGTTAAGAGGCTGGACGAGGAGATAAAGTTGGGCGTGCTGGATGTTCACGACCGGCTGCCGGTGGGTGCGGGAGAGGGTGCAGGAGCGGGAGAAGAAGTAACTTACGCGGACGTCTGGCAGCGGGACTGCGACCTCTCGGTGCGGTTTGACAGGCGGAGGTGTCTTGAGTGCGAGGACTGTCGGGTTGCGGGCGTTTGTCCCACAGACGCGTTCGACCCGCAGACCAAGCGAGTGAGCGAGGAGTTGTGCTGCAACTGTGGAACTTGCGTTCGGTCTTGCGAGGGCGGTGCGTTTTACGGAAATCTCGGCACGGTTTCGGTTTTGGGTAGAGCGGTCCCGGTAACGCTGCGGCAGTCGGACCGAAAAAGAGCGGTGAAACTGGCGGAGGTGCTGAAACAGAAGATTTTGGAGGGGAATTTTACAATTTCGGAGCCGGTAAGCAGGATTTCAAAGGCGGTATAAAATAAAAGTTGCCTAAGGCTTTTTATAGCGAAACTAAGGTTTTTTATAGCGAAAGATTTAGTATTTAAATAAAAAATACAAATGCACTAAAAGAGAAGAGAAAGGAGAGAAGAAAGGGGCCTGTAGCTTAGTCTGGTCAGAGCGCCCGGCTCATAACAAGGAACAAAAAAAGTGAATTGGTATCACCTCCTAACCGATTTTCTTGTGAGACACCGGGCGGTCAAGGGTTCGAATCCCTTCAGGCCCACTAAATCTTTTCTTTAGAAAAGAAAACTTTTTAGAAAAAACTTTTCCGAACAACGGCAGGTTCCAGTGCTGAACGATTTTGTAGTTTTTCTCGTAGCGCTGCTTGACGACGAGAATTCCCCGTCGCTGCCATTTCGGCGTCTCGTTCAGGTTTATCCCGCAGTCGCGAAAAAGCATCTCGTGAATTTCCCCCGCCTTCATTCCCCGCAGCCGCTTTTCTGCTTCCTCGCCCCCTAACCCCTCGCTCCGCACCAGCCCGTAGTAAGCGTAAGCGTTGAGGTGGTTTCGCCACGCCTCTGCCTGCCGCTGCGCGAGGTACTCCAAAACCGCTCCTCCTTCTTCCCTCTCACCCCCGCACGCGCAGACAGGAATTACCCTTGCGTCAAACGCGACCGGCTCTTCAAAACCCAAAACAATCGTCAAAGCACTCGCCAAAAAGCCCGCAACCACCGAGTCCAACTTCTCCACTCGCCCTCTAAACGGGACTTGCTCGAAGAAGAAACTTATTTCGTCAGAGAAGGTGTAAGCGAGCACGGGGTCGAAGCCGCTCTTCTTGAAGAACATTTCCGCTGCCTTTGCCATTCCCCGCGCAAACCGCTCGTCGTAGGGCTTCGCGAACTTCCCGCTGTCGCCCAAGACGCGCTTGAAGCCCCGTCCGTCTGCACGCACGACCAACGGCGGAACCGCCCTTACCTCCGCGTAAATCTCCCTCTCTTTTTCTTTATCTTTGTCTCTGCTCTTCTCTCTCTTCTTCCTCGCCTTCTCCTCTCTCCGCTTCTCCTCTCTCCGCTTCTCCTCTCTCCGCCGCTCCCACTCGTCTCTTAACATGTTTTATCAGGACAATGTCCCCGATTGCCGTTACCCAGCGGTACGGAACGATAACGCCTCTCCGCCTCCCCTCGCTGCTCAGATCGAAGGCGAAGACGTTTGGATTTATGTTCTTCACCGCCAGCCCCGCCACCCGCTTCTCTTTTATGTCCACACTCACATTCTCTATCTCGCCGACACGCACGCCCTTGTCTGTGTACATTTCCAGCCCGTACAACGATGACAGTTCTATTTCCATAATGCTATTTATGAGAGGAGGAGAAATATAAATTAAATATTCAATAAAACAGAATACGACAAATAATACGAAAAAACAAAACAAAAACAATGCGAACCTCAATTCAAGTCGGGACCCTCATCGGAATCCCAATAAGACTGCACTTCACTTTCTTGTTCATCTTGGTCGGGATTATCGGGGGATTTGCGACCCTTCCTGCCACCGAATATCGCGTTCCGCTGGGCTTGGGTGGAATCCCGATGAGTCCGTTCGTCCGCTACTCGCTCGCCACTGCGGCAGCGGTTCTCTTCTTCTTCACACTGCTGCTGCACGAGATGTCGCACTCGTACGTTGCGATGAAATTCGGGACGAAAATACACAGCATAACTCTTTTCTTCTTCGGCGGCTTGGCGATGATGGATGACCTGCCGAAGAGCCCGCGAGAGGAGTGGCGGATTGCGATTGCGGGACCGTTGATGAGTTTTGCACTCGGCGGTCTCTTTCTTCTCACTTCTTGGCTCTTAAAATTGGCTACGCTTATTTTTGGAGTTCCTGCCTCTGTTCTTCGCCCGGTTACGATTTTGGTCTTTAGTCTCGGGTTTCTCAATGTAGGGCTGGGCGTCTTCAACTTGGTGCCTGCGTTCCCGCTGGACGGTGGGCGGGTCTTCAGGGCGTTCCTCGCGACGCGAATGCCGTTTCTAAAGGCGACGAAGCGGGCGGTGCTGGTCGGGAAAATATTCGCGGTCGTGATGGCGGTTGGCGGTTTCCTCGCAGACCCGATTACATTTTTCTTGCGTGGCGAGGTGGTGTCTGGGAATTTCTGGTTTCCGCTGCTCGCCGTTTTCCTCTTCATCGCGGCGACCGAGGAGGAGAACGCGACCGCAACTTTCGCGGCGTTGGAGGGCGTGAAGGTGCGGGATGTGATGAGGACCGAGAGAACGAGCGTGCCGGAGGGGGCGACGGTTGCGGAGGTTGCGAAAAAGATGCTCGAGGAGAGGACTGTTGAGTTCGCGGTGGTAAGCGAGGGCGGCGAATTACGAGGGTTCGTGACTTGGGAGGACATAAAAAAAGTGAGACCCGAGCAGAATTTAACAGCTTTGGATGTCGTGGCTCGTGCAGAAAGAGGTGGCGGTGCTGCGTTCGAGAGCGTTGAAGAATTCGTGTTTGCGGAAGAGGCAGCGGCAGTGGCGTTGAAAAAGATGATGAAAAGCAGGCGGAAGGTCTTGGCAGTGAGGGACGCGGTGAGTGGCGAGTTCGTGGGAATTATAACGCGACGGGATTTGTCGGATTACATTGAAATGCTGAGGTGAGCGAGTCGCTTCGCACCTTTTATCGTGCCCGAGACGCCGAGCACTCGGATGCCGACCTTTGCTGCGTCGTTCAGCGAGTGAACGCAGGCTAACGCCGCCCGCACTTCCTCAACCCTGTTGTGAGCGCACCTAAGAATTCCCACGCCTGCGGCGTAATTTATCAGCCAAATATTGCTCTCGCTCGCCCCTACCTCACCGTGCAGCGAATAAACCGAGTTCCAAATCTCCCTCAACACCTCCCGCTTCTCCTCTTCTCGCTCACCCCGCCACTCGCTCCGCACCTCAAACACGAGGTACCGCTTCCTTTCCCGCAGCGTTGGCGGCAGTCTCTGAAATTTCACAAAACCTCCACCTCCCGCCCCTTCTTCCACCTCTTCCACCGCTTCTCCAAAATCCCCCGCGGAACCTCGCTCAACGCCCGCACCGCCTCCTCTCTCGTCATTCCAAACAAACCCGCCAGCGCAACCATTTCCCGCGGGGCTCTTAAATCGTAGACCGTTTCTGCGTGGCTGGTTAGCACCGGGAGGGCGTCGTATTTGCGCACGAGTTTCAAATTCTCCCGCATTTTCCGAAGAACTCGCGCCCTCTCCCCTCTCCCCCTACTCTGAATTATCGCGTTCATGTTGAAGTCTAGCGCAACGCCGTTCTCGGCAGCGTAGCGGACCAGCACGTGGTTTAACCCTCCTCCTTTCCCTTTTCCCCTCCCTTTCCCTTTTCCCCTCCCAAATTCGCCGCAGGGGTGCGCCAAAATATCCACGCGGTAGTCCTGCAACGCCGCCTCGTTTATCTTTTCATCGCCGCCGTGAACCGCCAAGACCGCCACTCTGCCGTAGTGAATTTTTATTTTCCTTTTCAGCACAGCGACCGAATCAGCCCTTATCTCGATGCCTTTGTAGGCGAAATTCGAACTCTCTCCTGCACCCGCTCCGATTTCCGCGTAGTCGTTGTGGTTCGTTACTGCTACGCCAGCGTACCCGAACCTCCTCGCTGTTTTGATCAATTCTTCCGCAGACGCTTCGGTCTCGGTCTCTGGGCGTGGGCGCAAGTGCAGGCTGAGGTCAAAGAAGTCGAGCATTACATTGCTTTAGATTACCTTTTAGATTACATTACTTTAGATTACATTACTTTAGATTACATTACTTTAGTTTAAACCAAGGGTAGTTAAATAATAAAATTAATTAAAAAGTAATACAAAACGGACGAAGGAAATGGCAGATTGCAAGCACAAAAGTTGCGGCGCGGGGGAAAAGGTTTGGCTGCCTTACGAAGTTAAGGGGCGGCGAAGAGGGTTGAAACCGCATTCTTACTGCGTCCACTGCGGCGTTGTCAAAAATATCTCTCCCGACAGGGCGAAGCCGATGGGTTTTTACACGAATAAACTCGCGAGAATGCCGATTACAAAGGTTCAGCTCCGTCTCGTCGTGAAGGAGTTGGAGTGCGTGGGCTTTGACGACACCTACTCAATGACTGGGTCTGAGCAGGAAAAAATATTTAATAGCGTAGTTCAAAAATATTGTAAATGTGTTCAATAAAAGTGTCGAACCTGAATTGAGTAGCGGTTTTGCACGGTGATAAGAGGGTCGGCACGGGCAGGGCAGCAGAGACTACCTACCTTTCATAAATTTGTTTGTTAAAGATGAAGACACTCGCGGCAATTCCCTGCCACAACGAAGAACTGGCAATTGGAACGGTCGTATTAAAAGCATGGAAATATGTTGACGAGGTTCTGGTGGTGGACGACGGCTCTACCGATAGCAGCGTGGAAGTAGCAGAAGCAGCAGGTGCTGTAGTCGTTTCGCACGAGCAGAATAAAGGCTACGGTGCAGCAATTCAATCTTGCTTCAGTTATGCCAAGAAGAGTGATTTTGAGGTCTTGATTATTTTGGACGGCGACGGGCAGCACGACCCTGCTTACATTCCTGATTTTGTCAAAGCACTGAAGACAAGTAAAGCAGATGTTGTGGTGGGTTCGAGGTTTTATGAGAGAAACGGAGAGAACAGCAGGACAATCCCCAGATACAGGATTGTGGGAATGAAGGTCTTGAATTTGTTCACGCAGATTGGCGGGAACATAAAGACTACGGATTCTCAAAGCGGCTACAGGGCTTACAGCAGACGGGCGATAGAAAAGGTAAAAATAAGAAATCTCGGAATGGGTGCAGGCTCAGAGATCTTAACGCAGGCAAAGGACTGCAATTTGAAGCTGGTGGAGATTCCGATAACCGCGCGATACGACATTGCTAACACATCGTCAAAGAACCCTGTCTCTCACGGGTTTGGCGTGCTGGGCTGGTTAATTTCTCTTACTTCGGAGCGGCGACCGCTCTTCTTCTTCGGTCTCGTGGGTGGTGTTTTAGCGGCTGTTGGGCTGGTCTTGGGTGCGAATGTGTTGTACATTGCAAATACAGGAGGGGGAATTGGGCGGATCGCGGTTGGCTCTGCGATTTTGTCGGTGCTGTTTATTGTTATCGGGGTGTTCAGCCTCTTCACAGGTTTGATATTGAATGCGGTTAAGAAGGGAAAAGAGGAGAGGAAATAATGAGAATTGAAGAATAGGAGGATGTCTAAAGCCAAAGTATTTGTCTTTGACGCACAGATGCGGAATTCGTTGGCGATAATACGGTCTCTTGGAAGGAGGGGGTTAGAAGTGGACGCAGGCGAGGAGACGCGGTTCGCAACAGGCTTCTTTTCTAAATATTGCAAACATTGCACAGTTTATCCTTCGCCTGCAAAGAGCCAAGATGCTTTCGTTGCTTGGACGCGGGATTTGGTGAAAAGGAACGATTATGAGGTTATTTTTCCTGTAACAGACGCTACTGTAATCCCGATAGTCAAACACAAAACAGAGTTCTCGAAATACACGATTGTGCCGTTTGCAGACTACCCGACTCTGCTGAACGCGAGTGATAAAGGACAGACATTGAAGATTGCAATGGAGAACGGCATTCCCTGCCCAAAGACATATTTTATAAACGGTCTGACCGATTTGGAGGAGGTAAAGAGCGGAGGGGAGACAGAGTTTCCTGTTGTAATAAAGCCGCGGATAGGTTTTGGTTCAAGAGGCGTTGTGCTGTGCGAGTCCGCAGGAGATTTGGTATCAAAATACAAGCGAGTTTACGCAAAGCACGGGGCTTCTTTAGTTCAGGAATACATTCCACTGCGAGATGAAATAGGGGTGTACGCACTCTTTAATTTCGATTCTGAACCGATGGCAGTTACCGTGCAGAGGAGAATCCGCTCTTATCCCGTTTCAGGAGGACCGAGCACGCTTCGGGAGACGATCAAAAATGAGGATCTGGTGGAGACTGCATTTGAGCTGTTAAAGGCTCTTAAATGGCAAGGGGTGGCGATGGTGGAGTTCAGGGTTGACGCGAGGGACGGGACGGCGAAGTTGATGGAGGTGAACCCGAGGTTCTGGGGTTCTCTCCAACTCTCAATTCTCTCTGGTGCTGACTTCCCGTATCTGCTGTATAAATTAGCGTCAGAAGGGGGTGTAGAGCCGGTGCTTGACTACAAAGAGGGGGTGAGGTGCAGGTGGTTGCTGCCAGGCGATATTCTTTGGTTTTTAAGTGCCCAGAATAAGTTGAGCAATTTGAAGCAATTTCTTAAGTTCAAGACAAACTACGACATTCTCTCGCTTGAGGATCCGGGTCCTGCTTTTGGGTTCTTGGTGGCGACCGCGAGGTATTTATTTGACCGAGAGATGTGGAGGTTCGTCATTAAAAAAGAATGTTAAACGCATTGAGCATTGATTTAGAATATTGGTATTCAGCTGAACTTGTCAGAAAGTTTGCTGCAGAATCTGCTGAAAAGAGGCTTGACCTCATTGCAGAGATGACAAGACCAATTTTAGATCTTTTGGACGGGTTTGGTGTGCGTGCTACTTTCTTTGTGTTGGGCGTGGTCGCAGAGGAGCATCCAGAGGTGGTAGAAGAAATTTACGAGAGCGGGCATGAAATTGGCTCGCACGCGTATTCGCATAAAACGCTTTATGAACTTGGAAGAGAAAGGTTTGAGGAAGAGATAAAATTGTCAGTGGAGTTATTAAGAGGAATCACAAAGGAGAAGCCTGTCGGGTTCAGAGCACCGAGTTTTTCTGTTGACAATTCAACGAGGTGGGCGTTTGAGGTGTTGGAGAGGTACGGATTTAAATACGATTCGAGCGTCTTTCCGATAAGAACGAGGTTGTACGGTGTTCCTAACGCACCAGTGCAGATTTACAAGCCGTTGAAGGAAGAGATAACAAAAGAAGACCCGGACAGAGACGAGGGAGGCATAATTGAGTTCCCTTTGACTGTGGTTAAATTGGTGGGACGGAACATTCCTGTTTCAGGCGGTTTTTTCCTTCGCGTGTTGCCACTCAAGATTTTGAAGTCGGCGTTGAAGAGAGTGAATGCAAAGGAACGGAGACCTGCAGTGATCTATCTTCATCCTTGGGAGGTGTACGCAGAGACGCCGAGGTTAAATCTGCCTTTGTCTTCACGGTTTATAACATATTACGGAATCGGGTCAGCGAAGAAGAAATTGGAAGGGCTGCTGCGGTGTTTCAAGTTTGCACCGATGAGAGAGGTGTTGGGGTTGTAAAAATGAAATTAAGATTGGATTTACACATTCGTTGGGCTTGTTCTTGAATGAGGAGGAGAGGTTGGGGAGGTTTAGAGAGGTTGTGGAAGAGGTGAAGGAGCAGGGTGGGTTGGTAGTGCTGGCACACCCGTTCAGAAAGGGCGTCGAGTTTCTAATCTAAATAACAAGGCGAAAGAGCTTGCGAGAAGATATAAAAAACCGATGACTGCAGGAAGCGATGCACTTTTGGGGTTTGAAGTGGCAAGGGGGAGGACGATTGTGAATAGCGAAAATAGCGAAGTTAGAGAGGGTTTGAGAATGGGGAAGACAGAGATAGAAGGAGAAGAGTCGAGTTATTATTTGGTTCACGGGTTGAGCGTTGCGGTAGTGAAGGTAAAAGAGGTGCTTGGATGAGAGAAGGAACAGTTTACATTTTCAAAACTTCACCAAAAACACTTGGAAGAGATGTTGAGAAAGTATTGAACACGGCAGACTTTCAGGATTTTTATCCTGAAGAGGAAACGTTCATCAAGATAAACGCGAACTACGACAAGGATTGGCCAGGGTGCAACACTTCAAGATGGTTTTTAGATGCTTTGCTGCGGAATTTAAAAATTAGAGGATTTGAGAACTTGAAAGCGATAGAAGGGGATTTGAAGTTGCAGCCTGCTGTGAAAACGGTAAAAGTTATCGGCATAAAAGATTTGCTTGAAAAGCACAGGGTTCCGTTCGTGCCGATTGAGGGGTTGCCGAGAGATGAATACGAGCTCCCGCTTGTGTTGCATAATTCGCAACTCATAAACACAGCAGTATTACACACGCATACATTTGCGGTGATTTCATGTGCTACGAAGAATCTGTTTGGACTTCTGCCGGTTTACAGGGAGAAATATCATAACAACTTATCGGAGAAGTTGATTGAGTTGAGGGAACGCATCAAGAATGTTAATTGTAGTTTGTTCAACATAATAGATGGGACTGTAGGGTTGGAAGGCGGTAGTATGCGATTGGGCGATCCGAAGCGGGTGGACTTGATGTTGGCGGGGCGAGACACGCTGGCGGTAGATAAAGTAGCGGCAGAGATAATGGGATTTTCAGCGAACGATGTGCCTTTGTTAAGGCTTGCTGTGAAAAGCGGACTTTTGGATTTGGGTTCTGTAAGAGCGAAGGGAGATTTTTCTGATGACGGAGATGTGCCAAGATATGACTTCGCTTACAAGGATTCAAAGATTGCTCGGTTTGATTTGTGGGTTAGGAGGAACCGACTAACGAAGGCTCTCTTCGACTACAACCGATTCTTTGACAGCTTGGCGCAGCGTGCGAGGAGGAAATATACGGCATATGTTTACAACAAAAAGAAGGACACGGTTCTAAAGGGAGATTGGAGAGAGTATTTGGGAAAATGAGTACAAAAAAGGTTGCACAGAAGGAATATTACGGCTCCTACAAGGATTTTGATGAGATTGAGTTGGGTGTGGATGGAAAAGGGAAAGAGAATGAATATCGGAAGCGGTTCTTATCGAGACGAGCGGAGAAGATGGCGAAAATCGCGGGTTTGGAGCCGGATTCTACGATACTGGAGGTAGGATGTGGAACTGGGATTTACTCAACCTACTGGGTAAAATCATCAAGAAAATTTTATGGCTTGGACATATCGAGAGGAATGCTGAGAAGAGCAGCAACAAAAATTGATTCGGATAAGACGCTTTTTGTTGAAGCTGATGCCGAGCATCTGCCATTTCAAGATTCAAGTTTTAATGCCGTGTTGTCAGTGAACACAATCGAGCATTTGGATAACCTCCCTTTGGCACTGAAAGAGATGAGGCGGGTTTGCTGCGACGGTGGGAGGATTGTGTTGTCGGTCCTTAATGGCAATTTCTCTGCAAAGTACAGAAGAAAATTGATGCAAGTATTAAATGGATTCATAGCCAAAATCTTTGCAGAGCGTAGTCTTCCAAAACATCCTAAAGCGCATAGTGCGGATTTTACTCATTGCGATCTAATGATGGACGATCTTGTTCGGTTGTTTGCGGAAGTTGGAGTTCGAGTTTAAAGTTGGAGTTCGAGTTTAGCATAAAATTTTTATGGGCTTCGTGCCTCATCAGATAATACCTGCGAGTGTTGCGAGATATTTTATAATCCTAGAGGGTTTGGAAAAGGTGCTGGAAAAGATTCCGTGGATAAGAGCTTGGGGAGGAACAATTATAATATGTGGAGCGAAGTGAGAGTATCGTGAAATCATCAGCGAATTGAAATAAGAAAGAGTCGAAGAAGAAATGGTTGAAGAAGAGGAGTCGAAGAAGAAATGGTTGAAGAAGAGGAGTCGAAGAAGAAATGGTTGAAGAAGAGGAACTTTTGGAGCGGGTTGCGTCAAAACTTCATGGAAAACTAAAGGGTAAAGTAATGGCTTCATGCCAGAAGGAAAGTAAAGAGGTAGAGGGGAGGATGAAGAAATGGATAAAATCTCTGTTATAGGAAGTGGATTTGTCGGTGAGAGATTAGGTAGAGGTTTAATTGATCTTGAAAATGAAGTTATATTTTATGACATCGTGGATAAGAACCTGCCTAATTTCACCAAAGACATAAAATATGCCATTGGATATTCGAGTGTTTCTTTCATTTGCGTTCCAACACCGACGGAGGAGGAAGAAGGAATAAACCTTGGCTATGTCAAGGATGCAGTGGAGAACATAGGAACAGCGTTATCTGAGAAGAGGGATTATTATACTGTTGTTATAAAAAGCACAGTAATCCCGAGAACGACAGAAGATGTAGTAATTCCATTGTTAGAAAAATATTCTGGCAAGAAAGTGGGTGAAGATTTTGGAGTTTGTATGAATCCTGAATTTCTAACTGAAATTGCGGGTACATGGAATTCTAATAAAGAGTACAATAAAGACTTTTTCACAGAAGATCGAATTGTTATAGGAGAATATGACAAAAGATCGGGTGATGTTTTAGAGCGAATTTACAAACCCCTGAATAAGCCTATTTTTAGAGTAGACCTGAGGACTGCGGAAATGATAAAATATGCATCGAACTGCATGCTCGCAGCTAAAATATCGTATTGGAACGAGATATTCTTAATTTGCGAGAAATTAGGTATTGATTCACAGCAGATTGCGAACGCCGTTGCTCTTGATCCAAGAATAGGGAAATATGGAAGCGTGCATGGAAAAGCATTTGGAGGTAAGTGCTTGCCAAAGGATTTGAAGGCTCTTGTTTCTTTTGCTAAGAGCTACCACGAGCCTAGATTATTGAAAGCAGTTGATGAGATAAATGAGGAAATGAGAAGAAGATATGGGGTGAGGGAATGATTAAAAAGGCGGTTATAACGACTGCTGGAGAAGGAACAAGGATGCTACCTGTAACAAAAGAGCAGCCGAAGGAGATGCTACCTCTTTTCGACAAAAGTGTTAATGGTGGCGTATGCGTGAAACCTCTGTTACAAATAGTTTTTGAACAGTTGTATGAGTTTGGGATACGCAACTTCAGCTTTATTACAGGAAGAGGAAAGAGGAGCATAGAAGAGCATTTTACTCAAGACTATGCGTATTTACAAAGTTTAAGAGAAAGAGGGAAGAGGGAAGTTGCAGAGGATCTTGGAAATTTTTACCGAATGCTCGATGAATCAAACATATTTTGGAGGTACCAGCCGAAGCCAACAGGTTTCGGGGACGCAGTCTTGCTCAGCGAAGCTTTTGTGCAAGATGAGCCATTTTTAGTCTGCGCCGGCGATACTTACATTCAATCGTCTGAGAATACCTGCTTTAAGAGGCTTACGTCAATATTTGAAGCGCGAAACCTCGAAGCTGTTTTTCTTACTTTTGAGGTTGAAGAACCAAAAATGTATGGAGTATTGGAGGGAGAGGAAATAGAGGAAGGGGTTTATAAGGTAAAGGGGGTAGTAGAGAAACCAGAAGAGCCAAATTCAAATTTATCTATTTTACCGGTTTATATATTTCGGCGAAATATTTTTGGAGCTTTGAAAGAGATTCCGTATGGAAAAGGGAATGAAAAACAGCTTACTGACGGAATACAAAGGCTGATAGAAGAGGGTTTCAAAGTTCTTGCAGTGAAATTGAATAAGAACGATAAAAGATTAGATATTGGAACTCCAGAGTTTTATGCAGAAGCAATTTATCTATCAAAGAAAAGGGCAGGAATATCTTATGAATGAGATAATTAAAGAAGGGGTGCAGGAAATAAGAAACAATTTAGATTTGGGATTTGGAGAAGGGAAAAGGGTTTTAGTAAGTGGAGGAGCTGGTTTTTTAGGATCCTGGATTTGTGATGTTTTAGTCGAGAGCAAAGCGAAAGTTATTTGTATAGATAATTTCGCGAGTGGCCAAAAAAATAACATCTTGCATTTGATTGATAATGAAAACTTCAAATTTATTCAACATGATATTGGAACTCCGATATTTTTTGACGAGAAGATTGATTTTGTGATGCATCTTGCAAGCAGGGCGTCGCCATTTGAGTTTAAAGAACATCCAATTCAGATATTGAAGGCGAACACGTTGGGGATATGGATTGCACTTGGGATTGCAAAGAAACACAGAGCGAGATTTTTATATGCTTCTACGAGTGAGATATATGGAAACCCCAGCATAGTACCCACGCCTGAAACCTACAATGGTAATGTCAACCCAATAGGACCAAGAAGCTGTTATGATGAGGCAAAGAGGTGTGGGGAATCGTATGTAATTGCTTATAGAACGCAGCATAAGATAGACACGAGAATTGCACGGATTTTTAACACTTATGGTCCAAGAATGAGAGCTGATGATATTTATGGCCGCGTAGTACCTCGTTTCGTAGACCAAGCACTAAACTCGCAACCAATAACGGTATTCGGAGACGGGACGCAAACAAGGAGTTTCTGCTATGTCACGGATCAAGTAGAAGGTTTATTGAGACTTGCAGCTCTACCTGCAGGGGAAGGAGAGGTTGTAAATATAGGGAACGAAGAAGAAGTAAGAATAATAGAATTGGCAGAGGAGATCAAAGGACTGACGAAATCGAGTTCAGAGATAGTTTTTGAGGAGCTGCCTACTGATGACCCGCGAAGGAGATGTCCAGAGATAACAAAGGCTAAACGGATTTTGGAGTGGGAACCAAAGGTTGAAGTTGAGCAGGGATTGAGGAAGGTTATAAGATGGTTTGAGAAGTTTGAGAAGATGGAGAAATGAAGATATTAGCACTAAACCCACCTTTTCTAAATGGATACACGAGGCAGAGCAGATCGCCGGGAGTTGCTCAAGGTGGGACATTCTACTACCCCTACTACTTGGCATACGCGGTGGGGGCACTCGAAGCCGCGGGGTTTGAGACGATACTGCTGGACGCGGTTGCGAAGAAATGGAGCACAGAGGAGGTTTTAGAATTTGCCAATAGTTTAAGACCTGATTTGGTCGTTGTTTTTACGAGTACCCCAAGCATTTACAACGATGTAGATGTCGGATGCAAGATAAAGGGGATTTTACCGGAGACGCATCTCTCTTTCGTCGGCAACCATCCGACCAATGTGCCTGATGAAGTAATGGCAATGTCAGATGAGATCGACACAATATGTCGCTGGGAGATTGAGGGGACGGTGGTTGAGCTTGCAGAGGCTGTTGAGAGCCAAACAGGGTTTGAAGAGATAAAAGGTTTAACCTACAGAGGAGAAAACGGGAGAGTATTTCACAATCCGTCAAGAGAGCTTATAAAAAATTTGGATGAACTTCCCTTTGTTTCAAAAGTTTATAAAGAGCAGAAATATTTTGATGTGAAGGATTATTTTTATGCACAAGACCTTTATCCGCTGGTGGTAATTTTAACGGCGCGGGGTTGTCCCTGGAACTGCTCCTTCTGCGACATTCCATTCAAAAAATCTTACCGAGCAAGAAGCCTTGAGAATGTTATCGAAGAGTTTGAGTACATAAAACAGGAGTTGCCGGAGGTTCGCGAAGTAATGATTGAAGATGACACTTTTCCTACCAGTAAAAAAAGGACAATCGAACTTTGCGACGCAATGGTTCAAAGCGGGCTAAACATAAAATGGGCATGCAACACCCGTGTTGACACCGAGAGAGAAGTATTAAAAAAGATGAAAGAGGCGGGGTGCAGATTATTGTGTGTCGGATTTGAGACTACAAGCCAAAACAGGCTAAAAGAAATCAGGAAGAAAACAACAAAAAGCCTGCAAATAGAATTTATGAAAAACGCAAGAGAACTGAAGATTCTTGTTAATGGCTGTTTTATGATAGGATTGTTAAACGAAGACAGAGAGAGCGTTAGGAGAACGGTTGAGTTTGCGAAGGAGTTGAATCCTGATACGGCACAATTTTTACCCCTGATAGCATACCCTGGGACAGAGGTTTATCGGCAGGCGAAGGAGAGAGGACTGTTGATCGAGGATTACAGTGCGATATTGGACGAGAATGGTTACCTTATGACGAACATAAAAAGGGAAGGTCTTTCGCCAACAGACATAAAAGAATTAATAGATAAGGCATACAAAGAGTTTTATTTTAGACCTACCTACGCGCTTTATAAATTGCGGCAAACTTTAACGAACCCTGCGGAAGGGATTCGGATACTTAAGGGCGGGTACTCCTTTTTGAAATATCTAATTGCACGGGTGAAAAATGTTTGAAGATGGTGGAAATATCGGTTGTTGTTCCGGCGTACAACGCAGAGAGGACAATAAATAAGACGGTAGAGGCGTTGCTATCGCAGAAGATCGAGCGAAGTTATGAAATCATCGTGATTGACGATGGCTCTACCGATGCGACGCAGGAGATTCTTAGAAAATATCCGATTAAACTCATTTCACAGAAGAACGCAGGACCGTCAGCAGCGAGAAATGTAGGTTGGAAAGCAGCATCTGGTGAAATAGTGGCTTTTACAGACAGCGACTGCGTTCCTGTCCCGGGTTGGCTTGAAGCATTGAGTAAGCATTTTGAGGACTCCTCTGTCGGGGGAGTCGGCGGGACTTACAAGACAGAAAACCCAGAAAGCATTCTTGCAGCATATATTGCGGAAGATATAAGGTTCAGACAGAGAGGATTGAGAAGGGAGATAGAGGGAACGGGGACATGTTACGCGGCATACCGAAAGAAGCTACTCGAAAAAGTGGGTGGTTTTGATGAGAATTATAGAAAGGCAACTGCAGAAGATTTCGACTTGTGCTTTGCAATACGCAAAACCGGACATAAAATAATCTACGAGCCAGAGGCGGTTGTGGGGCATTATCATAAAGAAAGTTTTTTAAAATATCTTAAGAGCCAGTTCTGGCACGCGGTCTCGCGGGTCTATCTCTACAGCAAATACAAAAACATGGCAAAGGGTGACCAATACACGCCTCTGTACGTGTTGATGCAAGTCCCGATCAGTTTATTATTTCTGGCGAGTTTTGTGCCGGCATTTTTTGTAGGAGGAATGTTTGTTGTTCCTGTAATTTTTATGAGTGTTCTTGTGGCACTAACCGTTCCATTTGTGAGGTATGAGATGCGAAGGAATCCGTTGATTGCGGTGGTGGGTGTGTTTATGCAGTTGGTGAGGAATATTGTGTGGGCGGTTGGATTTCTTTGCGGGTTGGGTAATTTGGTTTGGATTAACTGGAGGCACGCATGAAACAAAAAATTTTTACTTTTGTATTCGTGAGAATGTTTATGAGGTATATTAAAAGGAGATGATAACATGAAGATAGGATATTTTATTACCCATTTCCCATATAAAAATCGTCTTAATGATACTAACTACTTCAAACATTACCTTCATGGTGGGGCGGAAATTGCCGCTTATTGTTTAGCTGTAAATATAGCACAAGGAGGCCATGAGATAGATGTTTTTACTACTTCAATTAATTCTAATGATTCTTTTGAAAAAAAGGCTGATTTAAATATACATCGGTACGGTACAAGTTTTAAAATTGAACAAGGTAACTTGTCATTCAAGTTATTCCAAAAACCTTTAGATTTGGAATTAGATATAGTTCACGCTCATTTTAGCACACCTCCTGCCGAACTTGCCGCGTTAAAATATGCAAAAAGAAAGAGAGTTCCCTTTATACTCACATATCACGGGGATGGGCAGGGAGGTTTTGGAGGAGTTGTTCGTAGAATTACTATGTCTTTTTATAATAAATACTTGTTGGACAAGGTCCTTTTCTCTTCAAACGTTATCATCTCTCCATCAAAATATTACATCAATGAATCACAGTTTTTAGGGAAATACAGAGATAAGATTGTTGTAATTCCAAATGGGATAAATATAGAGGATTTTGACCTTCCTTATTCAAAAGAAGAATGCAGGGAGAAGTTAGATTTGCCTATTGACAGCAGGATTATATTATTTGTTGGAACACTCAGCCCGCACAAGGGACCTGATGTTCTATTGAAAGCGATGCCAAAAATAATAAAAAACATTCCAAATACTAAATTAGTCTTCGTTGGAAGTGGTAGAATGAAAGAAGAACTTGAGGCATTGTCGAGAAGGTTAGGTCTTGGAAAATATGTAAAATTTGCAGGATTTGTCGAGGAGAGTTTGAAACCGTTTTATTACAACTCGGCAGATGTTTTCTGTTTGCCTTCGGTGATGAAACATGAAATCTTTGGAATCGTGAATTTAGAGGCGATGGCTTGTAGCGTCCCGATTGTGGCGTCTAAGATTGGCGGTGTTCCTGATGTGGTAAAGAAAGGAGAGAATGGCGTGTTAGTTCCGCCAAAGGACGAGGAAGCGTTGGCAGAAGCGATAATTTATTTATTAGAGAACGAGGAAGTAAGAAGAAGGATGGGGAGAAATGGCAGGAAGAAAGTTGAAGATTATTCGTGGGAGCGGATTGCAGAAGAGACGGAGAAGGTTTATGAGAAGGTTTTGAATATTTAAATAAATAGGACAAAGCTTGAGATTTTGAGTGATGAAGATTTGATGAGTGGTATCGAGGAGAGCGAGAGGGATTTTGAGGCAGGGCAATATTACACACTCAAAACAGAGAAAGATATTGGTAAATTCTTTAGCGATCTAGAGGAAGAATGACTCAAATAGAGCTATCTGAAAAGTTCAAGAGCCAAATGAAAAGATTAAACCAAATGAAAAGATTAAAAACACAGGAAAGGGGTTTACAGAGGATGAGCCAAAGAAGAACTAGATGAAAAGTATGAGAATATGTTTAATAGGAGAATATTCAGGAGATTTAGAAGAAGGAATGCGGAAGACGAGTTTTTATTTGAGCGAGGAACTCTCAAAGCACCACCAAGTTTTACCACTAAATATTAAAAAGATATTTTTTAGAAGTTTTTGGAAGGAGATTAGAGCGTTTAAACCTCAAATAATTCATTATATTCATGGCCCGTCTCTTAAAAGTTTGATGATTTTGAAGGGGCTTGCGTTTTATTGCAAGGGTGTGAATGCGAAGGAGGAGACGAAAGTGAAGACGGTAGTGTCTGCAACTCATCCCACCCCTTTCCGCTTATCAAAGAAAATCTTTTCTCTCTTCAAACCTGATTTGGTGCTAACGCAGTCGGAAGAGAGTGAGAGACTGTTTAAGGGATTGGGGTGCAAGACTGAGTTTTTACCGGGTGGTGTGGATCTCAAGAGGTTTGTTCCGGTTTCTGACGGCGTTAAAGAGGCGTTGCGAGCGAAATATGGCGTAGAGAAAGAGAAAGTGGAGAACGGGAAAGAGAAAGGGGATTTTGTGATTCTGCATGTGGGCTCGATAAAAGAGGGGCGGGGAATTGAAATCTTTAAGGAGATTGCGAGGAGAAAAGAGGGACAGGTTCTGATTATCGGGAGCAGGTCGACAGGGATTGAAAAGCGTCTCTACCGAAGTCTCAAAGAGAGTGGTTGCAAGATTTGGGTGAAGTATTTTAAGAACGTGGAGGAGGTTTATGCACTTTCAGACTGTTATGTCTTTCCAACGCCGCCGGAGAATAAGATAAATGCAATAGAAATGCCGCTCTCTGTGTTAGAGGCGATGTCGTGTAATTTGCCTGTTCTCACCACTAAATTTGGAGCACTGCCAAGAGTTTTCGTGGAAGGGGAGGGATTGGTCTTTGCTGAAGGGGAGGGGGATTTTGTTAAGGGTGTGAAGGAGATTGAAAACGGGGCGGAGATTAAAACCAGGGAGAAGGTGTTGCCGTATTCGTGGGAGAATGTGGTGAAGAGGCTGGAGGTGATTTATGAAAAACTCGTCAAGGAAAAGGAGAAGGGCAAAGGTTAAGTTGATTTGTTTTACTGGAATGGACGGTGCTGGCAAGACGACGCTGGCAAGGTTTTTGGCTGCGGAGATGAAGAGGAAGGGGGTGAAATGCAATTATGTTTACGGCAGATACAAGCCCTTTCTGGCGAGACCTGCATTGGAGATTGGGAAGTTTCTGTTTCTGCACGGGCGGAACATAAGAGAATACGAAGATTATTCAAGTGCCAAAAGGGATGCGGTGAGGAGGTTTTCGTTAGTGTCGTCAGTTTATCAGAAATATTTGCTGTTCGACTATTCTCTCCAGCTCCTTGCCAAGATAGTTCTTCCGAAGAGGCTCGGAAGGACGGTTGTTTGCGACAGGTATGTTTATGACACGGTGATGAATGATATTCCGAGAGAGGAGGCGGAGGCTGATTTTTGCCATTTGAGGAGTTTGATTGAGAACTGTTTTCGGATTGCACCTGAGCCGGACTTGGTTTTTCTGATTGATTTGCCAGAGGAGACGGCGTTTCAGAGAAAAGAAGACACGCCGTCCCTAAGCTATTTAAAGGAGCGGAGGAAGGTTTATTTAGAGATTGGTAAGGAATATAAAATGAAGAGATTGGACGGGAGTAAAGATTTAGCAGAACTGAAAGAGCGGGTGCGAGAAGAGGTATTTGAATCTAAAAACACTAAAAACTCGAGCCAAACAATGAAACTTCTAAAAACGATAGGCTCTCCTTTTCTACCAAACAAACCGCCTTTCGTTAACGGTACCGAGTCTCTTGAACTCTACGACCTCGCAGTCAAGAACAAAATCTCGCTGCTCTACCTGAAGGCACTCAAGCAGCAGGGAAGATTGGATAAACTAAGAGATAAATACGATGAAGAGCAGGAGAGGTATTTAAAGTTTTTGGAAGGGGTGGAAAAAATTTCGAGAACTCTTGATGCTTCGGGCATCGAATATGTCGTGTTCAAGACGATCAGACCTTACGCTGCGGTTCCGGGCGATGTTGACCTTCTAATTCTGGACGATTACGACGCCTACAAGAAATCCTACGAAATCTTTCACGAGGCAGGCTACAAAGACAAAGAAGGAGCAGTAGTGAGCGGCTCGACAATCCCCGACCTCATTGACCGAGATGCGAAGATAATTATAGACCTGCAGTGGCAGTTGGAGTTGAGTCATCTCATTTATATGGACAAGGACAAGTTCAGAGGACGCGTAATTAACAGAAAAATACAGTCAGGGGCGGAGGTAAGGGTTAAGACGCCGACGCCTGAACTCGATTTGGGAATAGTGATTATTCATTCACTCACAGAATATTTGTATCTGCTTGGCGAATATTACTCTTTTCTCTACACGCTCGCGAGGATGAACGAGGGTGAGATTGATGAGTTCGTTGCGGTATTGAAGGAAAACAAAATCACTGCGGCTGCAAAATCGTTCGTTTCAATTACCGCCTCTCTTCACGAAGCGGCACACGGTGTAATTCCTGAAAAACTTGAGTATGTTTTGGGGAGATTGGGCTACGAGAAAAGAGAGGCAGGACGAGTTCTGGAAAATGAGTTCAAGATGCCACACCGATACAGTGCGTCAACGGTGGCTAAAGAGATTTTAGAGAAGATGGGTGAACGGAGGTTTAGAAGAAGTGCGGGAGTGCAGATGGTGAAGATGTTGAATCCGAGGCTTATAAAGTATTTGATCGGTGAGGTTGTCGAGAGGCGGAGGAGGGAGTATTATTTAAAGGAGATTTAAATGTTGCACGGTGCTGCGCGTCGGTGATAAGAGGGTCGGCACGGAGAGGGCATCGGAGGCGCTGCTGTTGAGTGAAAAGTGAGAAGATGTTGAGGAAGAAGACGAACAAAATAAGCAGGAACGAAGCAGTTGTATGCGTGGTCGGTTTGGGATATGTTGGATTGCCACTTGCTTTGGCATTCTCAAGGAGGAGCCTGCGAGTGATTGGATACGACATAAACCCCAAGAGGATAAAAGAACTGAACAACTCTGGATTGAATCAAGAGAGGAGTCATCAAAGAAAGAAACAAGAGAGGCAAGATCAAGGTAGAGAGGACCTCGTTTTTACGAGCGACCCAAGGAGGATAGGAGAGGCGGACTTCGTTGTAATCTCTGTTCCGACGCCAGTAACGAGATCAAAGGAGCCTGACTTGAGTTATCTTGAGAGTGCGGCAGCGACGGTCAGCCAGAACTTGAGGCGAGGCAGCGTTGTGATTTTGGAATCTACAGTTTATCCAGGCGTTACCGAAGAGGTGCTAAAGCCGATTCTGGAAGAGTCGGGTCTTATCTGCGGTCAGGATTTTAAATTGGCTTACTCTCCAGAACGGATCAATCCAGGCGACGACGCACACGCCCTGCAGAAGGTCACCAAGATTGTTAGCGGAATGGACGAGGAGACCACAGAGATTGTTAGTGAGTTGTATGAGCTGGTTACATCGGTTCACATCGCGAAGGACATAAAAACTGCGGAGGCTGCAAAGGTAATTGAGAACATTCAGCGAGATTTAAACATAGCCTTAATGAACGAGCTGTCGTTGATATTTGAGAGGATGGGGTTGGATACGAGGGCTGTTCTTGATGCAGCCGCTACGAAATGGAACTTCTCTCGCTACTCACCTGGACTGGTCGGTGGGCACTGCATTCCCGTCGACCCTTACTACTTGGTTTACAAGGCGAAGGAATTGGGCTACCATCCGCAGGTAATATTAGCTGGGAGGGCGATTAATGACTACATGCCGAAGTATGTAGTAGAGATTGCGGTGAAGGCGTTGAACGAGGTTGGGAAGGTCATCAAAGGCTCGAAGGTCTTGATTATGGGCTTGACCTACAAGGAGAATGTGGCGGATGTGAGAGAGACACCTGCGCGGGGGATAATAAAGGAGTTGCGGGAGTTTGGGGTTGAGATATTTGGTTTCGACCAGGTCTTGAAGAAGGCGGAGGTTGAGGCGTTTGGAATTGGTGCTTTGGAGAGGCTGGGAGAGGTGAAGGTGGACGGTGTGATCGTAACGGTTGCGCACGATGCCTTTAAGGATATCTCGCTGAGCGCGCTCAAGGCATGGATGAAGAGGGATCCGATATTGATTGACATCCGAGGGATTTTTAGTAGGGCAGACGCGGAGCGAATTGGATTTTGTTACAAAGGGTTGTGAACGACTGGTGAACGAACGAGTGTGCTAATGCAAAGAATTGCAATTGTTTTAGGAACGAGACCTGAATAATAAAAATGTCGCCTGTAGTACGGGAATGCGAGCGTTTAAAGTTGAATTATCTCATTTAGGGTTTTTAAAAAATCACTCTGTTACCGTGAGCCAGAATCAGGTTGCAATCAATATTATAAAAAAAAGATGAGGAGAAAAGAAAAAATAAAAAGTATGTGGAAGCAAAGAAGAGATGAAAACAAAGTTGAACTGCTTGCATTGGAAGAAGGAAGGAGGGGAAGATGATATGAATGAAACATTGCTAAAAGAAATTTATACAGAAGTGATACAGATAAGAGAGAAACTTGAGACGCTGGAAGAGGTCATAATTCCAAAAGAGAGCGTTTCAAAAGAAGAACTTTTAGAGATTCAGAAACTAAAAGAGGAATCTTTGGAAGGAGAATATGTAGAATGGGATAATTTGAAAAAGGAGCTGTAGGTATAATGTGTTACGATGTATAAAATAGTTGTTCACAAAGAGGTGGCTAAAAAGCTCAAAACCGGAACCGTTAAAAAAGCATATCTAAATAAATTTGCTCTGTTATTAGAGACTTTAAAGGCAAATATAATTCCTTGGAGAGATTTTGATTTGAAAAAGATTGAAGGCGTTGAGGACATTTATAGAGTTAGGATTGGGGTCTACAGGATTATCTATTTCATTGAATACATATTTTGAAATTTGAGAGAAGAGATAAAGTGTATAAAAGGAGAGGAAGTTGAGAGGGGGAATAAAATGAAAATACCGGCAGCGAATAAGTAGCTCCCTGAGGAAGACAAAAAGGAATTGCTGAAGCAGGCACAAGGTTGGGTATGCAGAGTGGACGGGGATTTAATGAAGTGGAGAGCGGGTAAAAAATGAAGCAAAACGAAGAAAAAAAGAAGCCAAAAATTTGTGTTGTCTCTTTTCCTATGCCTTCTGCATTGGTCGTTAATTCATTTGTATACAATCTCGTTGAAATATTAGAGCCAATATGCGAGAAGGTGTATGTAATGACTAGCAATA